>Ga0182744_1000390_pt1 | contig 42945 bp, 33 predicted proteins | sample eDN3rd30CKraftMG_FD_128525 | JGI IMG/M metagenome (GOLD analysis project Ga0182744, IMG submission 128525) | Enriched Miracle-Growth compost microbial communities from Emeryville, California, USA - eDNA 3rd pass 30_C Kraft MG (version 2) (version 2) ... | reverse complement strand
TTATTTAGGGTGGTTTTAGCGGTGGGGCTCACCTGTTCCCATTCCGAACACAGAAGTTAAGCCCACCAGCGCCGATGGTACTGCGACAAGCGGGAGAGTAGGTCGCCGCCAGTTTTTTTTAAACCTTATTCTTTATTGAATGAGGTTTTTTTGTATTTTATTCTCCGATTCGGATTTTGTATTAATTTCTGCTTTATGAGTATATATTTGGATAAGCAATTACAGCATATCTTATCTATGTTTTTAGTTCAACAAATTTTTATTATTGTTTCAATAACAGATGTTATATAAAAATGAATAGCTCATCAATCACTATATAGGTGGAAACGAATTTAGAAATATATTTCTCACAAGAAAAATGACAAGTCTCTATCTTTCGGTAAATCTATTCAAATAATTCACAATAAACAACAAAAAAAACCTGCTCATTAAATAAGCAGGTTTTTGCCTAACCACTATTTTCCCTTTATTTTTTAATTATTTTAAATGTTTTCGAGGTTGTGTCTTTCATATTCAATACCAGAAAGTAAGTTCCTTCATTCAATACTGAAAAATTAAGCTCTACAAACGGTTTTACACTTTTTACCAATCTTCCCGAATTATCAAATACTGAAATGGATTGAACTTCTTTCACATCAGATATTTTCAATATTTCACTGAAAGGATTCGGATAAACCATTATTTTATATCCGGAAACGGTAACTGTGGAAAGCGTTTCCGAATTTCCCTGATATTCATAAGCTCCCAAATCCAGAATTCCGCCATTCGCAAAATCATAAACCCTCTGATTTCCTGCCAAATCTTTGGTGTTTTCATCCAAATTAGCAAACAATGCATTGTTTCCTTTATCAATGACGGGGGAAGTGGATTTTAAGGTGTAATCGCCGTTGGCATAATCGGTAAAAATATCATTCTGAACGTATGCCGTTCCGTCCAAATTCCCGTTAAGGATATTTGCATTTCCGCCAACAAGTGAGTATTCTGCTGTGAAGCTACCTTCAATGCTACCGAAAACAATGGAATTTTTTACCGATGTTGTGGAATTGTCATTATAAACGGCTTTTGTAGCGATGTTATTGGTTATTGTTACGTTGATTAAAACAGGAGAAGAACTGTCTTGATTGTACATTGCTCCGCCGTTGGTTGTTGCTGTGTTTTCGGCAATCAAGACATTAGTAAGCGTTGGATTGGAATTATCATCATTGAACATTCCACCACCTTGAACCGCTGTGTTGCCTGTGATTGTAACATTGGTCATCTCAGGATTTGAATTGACATAATTATAGATTCCGCCACCGTCAATAGTTGCTGTGTTTCCTGTAATCGTAATATTGCTCATCGTTGGCGAAGAATGATCGTCGTTTATTATTCCTCCTGCGTAAACTGCCGTGTTGTTTTGGATTTTCATATTGGTCATTACAGGATTTGAATTGCTTTGATTATAAATTCCGCCGCCGTCATTAGAAGTACTGTTTCCTATAATTTCAATGGTATCCATTATTGGTGATGAGCCGTAGTTGAACATTCCGCCACCCCAATCTGCTGTGTTGTTTTGGAATTTCACATTAGTTAAAATTGCATTTGAATTTTGGTTGTTTAAAATTCCGCCACCGTCTTCGGTTGCGGTGTTGTCTTTAAAAATCACGTTGTTTATTATTGGCGAAGCGATATGGTTGTACATTCCGCCGCCTTTTTTGGCAGCATTGTTTTTGATGACAAGGTTTCTGTACGTTGGCGAAGCAATGACGTTCATTATTCCACCGGCATTATCATTGTTGTTGCCGTTTTTCACAGTGAAACCGTCCAGAATTGCCGTGTTGTTCAAGCCGTTATCGTAATTCCAGATTACAGGACGTTGGTTTTCGCCATTCAAAACTGAACCCTCAAAAGCGGTTTCGTTGGGTAAAATTCTGGTATCGGATAAATCGTCAATTTCATTATCAGGGTCGAAACCTCCGTAGATTTCTACATTGTTTTTCATTATAAATGAAGTGCTTCCTACGTTGTAATTTCCTTTGGCAACAAAAACTTTCTGTACACCGTTGGCAAAAATAGCATTATGCAAATCGCTTGTTGCATTATTCCAACTGCTTCCGTTGGTGCTTCCTATGGCGGTTTCTTTCACATAGATAATTCCGTTGGCATCGGGTGTTAAGGCAAAGATGGCATACTCGCTTTCATACGCACCTAAATCAATAATTCCTCCGTTGGCGGAATTATAAATCCTCGCATTTCCTGCCAAATCAAGCGTGGTGGAATTGAATGTGTTGTTTCCCATATCAATTACAGGCGAAGTATATTTTAAGGTATAATCGCCGTTGGTATTGTCGGTAAAAACATCGCTTACTGTAATTCCTGTCATATTAATATTCCCGTTGGTAAAATCGGTGTTGCCTTCTATTAAAGAATATTGAGCCGTATAAGTTGCCGAAACCGTACCAAAAACAATGGAATTGTAAAACGTAGTGCTTCCTGTGCCTGTGGAATAAAACGCATTTGCACCTGTGTTATTGGCGATGCTTACGTTCGTGAGAACAGGTGATGAAGTGGTTTCGTTATAGATTGCTCCTCCGTTTCCGATAGGATTAGAAATATTACCGCCTCTTGCCCTATTATTAGCAAATAATGAATTGGTAATAATTGGCGAAGAAGCGGAATTCCAAATTGCTCCGCCATTGCTACGTGAACTATTGTCTGTAAAACTGCAATTCGTGATGATTGGGTTGGAATTACTGCTGTTATAAATTGCACCGCCATTGGAGGCAGCACTATTTTCTGTAAAACTGCAATTGGTAATGGTTGGCGAAGAATTGGTACTGTTATAGATAGCACCACCATTACCCGCAGTTCCATTATTTATAAACGTACAATTGATAATGGTAGGCGAAGATTGCTGATAATTAAACATATTACCGCCAGAAGTATGATTATCTGTAAAAATGCAATTTTCGACAGTTGGCGAAGAACGAACGCAATACATTGCTCCGAAAGCATCTAGAACGGGATAAATAAAGACGGTAAGCATAGCATTGGTACTTTTAGAAAAAGCTCTTGTAATGGTAAATCCGTTCAACAAAGCATTTCCCACATCGCCCGAAGCAATCACAACGTGGTTGGCGTTGATGTAAGGATAATTTATATCATAAATATCACCTATTTCGCCACTTAAAACCGAACCGTTTGCCCCGAAAATTCGGGTATCGGTTAAATCGTCAATGCCGTTATCGGGGTCAAAACCTCCGTAAACCTGCACATTTTTTACCATTACAAAGGCGTTGTCCTGGTCGCTATAAGCTGGGTCAGCCGAGCCTGTTTGTGTAAAATAGCCATTTCTTGCACTGTACAAAGGTTTGTAAGTACCTTTTGCGACAAATATTTTTAGGGGTTGAGCATCGTAAACTGCATTGTTGGTATTGTATTGCTGTCTTGCATATTTCAAGGCATCGGACAACTGAGGAATGGCATTTGCCCAAGAGTCTCCGCTGCCGTTGCCGCCTGTTACGTTGATGTTTACGTATAAGGTGTTGCTTGCATCAGGCGTTTGTGAAAACAAAAACAGTCCGAAAATAGAGAACAAAAATGTAATTATCTTTTTCATAAAAAGTTGTTTGAAATAAATATCGAAAATTACAGGAGAGTTGTGATGAAAGCAGAAAACCGGGCATTACAAAAACATTACAATTGTTTTTAATCAATTATATGTTTTTGAATATTAAATAATTACGAATATTAAATTTGTTTTTTTTGAAATCCGGATTACAGAAAAACCTTTATGGAAACAAGAAAATACATAGCCGGATTCGGGAATATATGGCGAAAAAAACACATTGGAACAGATAATTATCCATCTCTGCAATGCAAATGAACCACAATATATGCTATTCTGAATATAATGTTGCGAAGCATTATGAAATGGAAAAAATATCAAAAATCCTGTAGAAATTCTTCGCTTCGTTTTCTTCGCTCAGAATGACCAACGGCTATGTTTTTGTTTTCCGTTATTTAAGAGCGATAATAAAAATTTCGGTAAAATTTTAAACAGGCTCTAAATATCATCCGCCAAATCCTGCAACGAAACATGGTCTTGGAGATTGATCTTCTTTTTCAGCCGATGCCAGGTTACCCTTGAAGATTGCGGCGAAATTCCCAAAATATTGGCAATTTCTTTGTGAGACAATTTTAGCTTGCCCAACACAATCATTCTTATTTCTGCGGGCGTAATGCTATTAATTTTGCTTTTCAGCCGGTCTATATATCCGGGATTTATCCGCTCGAAAGCCGGGCGGAATTTTTCCCAGTCTTCATCTGTTTAAATAACACTTCTTTTAATTTCCTCAATAGCAGCAGAGTTTTGGGCGGAATTTTCGATATATTGAAGTTGTCCGATTAACCGGTTTTTGTTTTCGATTTCTTTCAGAAAGTTATTGATTTCCTGTTTCGCATTTTCCAGCTTTTCCAAAGAAAATTTCAGTTCTGCTTCCTTGGTTTTATTTTTTTCATTATAAATTTTCTTCTGATAAAAATAATACAGGATCGCAAAAACACAGATGAGTGCTAAGAATATGAAGAAAAGATTGGTTTTTATTTTCCTGTTTTTTTCCTCTTCTTCCAGTTTTTGACGGTCTATTTTCTGTTGAACACGCAGAATCATCAATCCGCTGAAAGTATTGTTGTTATTATTGGTGGCTATTATTGCAGAATCTTTATACTGTATCGCCACAGTTTTCATGCCTTGGATTTCGTACCAATGGCTGATTACGGGGTACAGTTTTTCATACCGTTCTTTCTGTCCCGATCTCAGGATATAAGCTTCGGATTTTTTCAGCAAGTTGCCGGCTTCATTTATTTTTCCCTGATAAATATAAATATCCGCAAGCGGAATCATAGAGCCTGCCGCCAAACCATAATCTTCTTCTTTTTCTGCATTCGAAATATCGTTTTTCAGCAGTGGTTCTGCTTCCAGGAATTTTCCCGAACGATAAAGATTATAGCCAATATTTCCCATCGAAATGGTGTATTGTATGCTGTTTTTACTGATAAAAGGGGAAGCGGCGGCTTTTTGTAAATAATAATTGGAAGAATCAGGCTTGTTGATCTTTTGGTAACACAATCCCAAAGTATTGGCAGCACTCCAGAGAGATTTCCAATTGAAACGATTGGGAGAGATCTCTAATACTTTTTTGTAATATTTTATAGAAGTATGATAATCCCGGAACAGGTAATAGCCACTTCCGATAATACAATAGTATTCGGCAAGGTCAGGAAAATTTCGGGCATTGGTTTTCTTTAATATACGATCAAGTTTCAATCCGTATTCAAAGCCGATCTCATAATTTTTTTTATCGTACCAGTAATAATCCCGAAGCACTTTTACAGCACGAGCTTCTATATCAAAAATCTTTTCTTTTTTGCCGCGTTCCGCAATTTTCAGCACTCGGTCTACTTGTTCTTTTTCGGAACCGATGTGACGAAAAATACAGTAATAGGCAAGATATATTTCCGCTTCCAGTTCAAGAGAAAGGTCTTTGTTCTTTTGGGCGAAAGATTTTAGTGCTATAGATTTTTTTTGAGCTTCAGGATAGGAAAGCGGCATATTTTCTTTATAGAAATTATTGATTTCCTTCACTTTATCACTGTACTTTTTATGCAGCAAATCTTCGAACTGAGCCGGACAGCTGAAAGCCACAAATAGAAAAAACGCCAGAAAAAACTTCCTCAATTTCACTAATTTTTTGTTCCGAAATATAAATGTAAACTGTTATGCATTTTGAATTAAAATACAAGGTTCGCAAAAGATTTTTTTATTTTTTTTGAATCATTATCGTTCGCAAAGTCGTTACGCTTAGCAAAGACAGAATGGTAAAAAGACATTACACCTGAATTACGCCTAAGTTAAATTTTTCCTTAATTGGTGAATGGTTTGCCGCTTCAATTCCCATAGAAATCCATTTTCTAGTATCTGCCGGATTGATGATCGCATCTGTCCAAAGTCGTGCTGCAGCATAGGTGGCTTCGGTCTGTTTCTGATATTTTTCGGAAATGGTATCCAAAATTTCCTGGCGTTCTTCTTCGGAGATTTCTTTTCCTTGCTTTTTTAAAGTGGATTCCTGGATTTGTGCCAAAACTTTCGCCGCCTGTGTTCCGCCCATTACCGCTAATTCTGCCCAAGGCCAGGCTACAATTAATCTGGGATCGTACGCTTTTCCGCACATTGCATAATTTCCTGCACCATAAGAATTTCCTGTAATAATGGTAAACTTCGGAACTACGGAATTGGAAACGGCATTCACCATTTTTGCACCGTCTTTGATGATTCCGCCGTGTTCGGATTTGGAACCAACCATAAATCCGGTAACATCTTGCAGGAAAACCAAAGGTATTTTTCTTTGGTTGCAATTGGCGATAAATCTGGTTGCTTTATCCGCAGAATCGGAATAGATAACGCCGCCAAACTGCATTTCGCCTTTTCCGCTTTTCACCAGTTTTCTTTGGTTGGCTACAATTCCTACACTCCAACCGTCAATTCTTGCAGTACAGCAAATAATTGTTTTTCCGTAATCCGGTTTGTATTCCTCAAATTCGGAATTATCAACAATACATTTAATAATATCAAATGTATCATATTGTTCGGTTCTGGAAACGGGCATTATTCCAAAAATGTTTTCCGGATTTTTTTTTGGCGGAAAGCTTTCAATTCTGTCGAAGCCTGCTTTTTCATAGCTTCCGATAGATTTCATAATATTTTTAATGCGGTCTAAAGCATCTTTATCATCTTTGGCTTTATAATCGGTAACTCCGGAAATGGAACAATGCGTTGTTGCTCCTCCCAAAGTTTCATTATCTATAGTTTCGCCAATTGCGGCTTTTACCAGATAACTTCCGGCTAAAAATATCGAACCTGTTTTGTCCACAATCATCGCTTCATCGCTCATAATAGGGAGATAAGCGCCACCTGCAACGCAGCTTCCCATTACTGCGGAAATTTGTATAATTCCTGCGGCACTCATTTTGGCATTATTTCTAAATATTCTGCCGAACATTTCTTTATCCGGGAAAATCTCGTCCTGCATCGGAAGATAAACTCCTGCAGAATCTACCAGATAAACGATTGGAAGTTGGTTTTCCATGGCAATTTCCTGCGCTCTCAGATTTTTCTTTCCGGTAATCGGAAACCAGGCTCCGGCTTTCACGGAAGCATCATTGGCAACTACAATACATTGTCTTCCGGAAACATATCCGATTACAACGACAACACCGCCACTTGGACAACCGCCGTGTTCTTCGTACATTTCATATCCTGCAAAACCGCCGATTTCTATGGAGTCAGAATTTTGATCAAGAAGATATTCTATTCTTTCCCGGGCTGTCATTTTCCCTTCATCGCGAAGCTTTTGCAATCTTTTTTCTCCGCCGCCTTTTTTGATTTCGGAAAATATTCTATTGATTCCGGAAAGTTTCAGCCTGTTGTGGTCTTCTCTTTTATTGAATTCTAAATCCATTGTTTTTCTTTGGTTTTAAAGATAAAGTTTTTTATGAAAACACCGAATTCTTTTTCCGAAAATTGCAGTTTTGGACAATGATATTTTTTCCGTACAGGATATACTATTTTGTATGGTTTTACGTTTACCAACTAAAATGCAGAGTTATATGATTAAATAATTCCTGATTTATTTTTTTATAGTTTATTATTTTGGAACCCCGAGAATCTCTGTGATTTTCGGGGTTTTTCGTAGGATATATATTTTGAAACCACATCTGAAAATAAAGAATTCGGCTATTGGATTGCGTTTTTAGGATTTCAAGATTTCCTTTAGGGATTTAGGGTAAAATATTGAATAATTTGCCTAAATGCACAACAGGAAAATAAAATTCTTTCTTTTAAAGAAAAATCTGCTTTTTTAGGACATTTCACAAATAGGTTGTAGTTTTGTACTTCAAAAATACAGTATGTACAAATCCGCACTTTTCAGGCTGCATTTTATCGTTTTTTTATGGGGATTTACAGCTATTTTAGGAAAGCTGGTTTATGCGAATGCACAGGTTTTGGTGTTTTACAGGATGCTTTTTGCGGCAGTCTTTTTATTTGTATTTATCCGGGTGGTGAAGAAGCAAAGTTTGCGTATTTCTAAAAAGATGTTTTTCAGGCTTGCAGCAATTGGGGTTTTTATGGCTTTTCATTGGTTTTGTTTCTTTTATTCCATCAAAATATCCAATGTTTCCATTGCACTGAGCTGTTTATCTTTATCCACGCTTTTTGCAGCGATTTTGGAACCGATTGTTTTCAAAAGGAAAATCAATCTTCCGGAGATTATGATGGGAATTGTAATGGTTTCCTGTATTTCATTGATTTTCAAAACAGAATATCATTATAAAGAAGGAATATTTTTTGGAATTCTATGTGCACTTTTCGGGACCATATTTTCAGTATTCAACGGGAAAATTTTCGGAAAAGCTTCCTCTGAGAATATTATTTTCTACGAAATTTTTTGCGGCTGGCTCGTGCTGTCGGCATTTTATATTTTTACCGGACAAATTTCTCAGGTTGGTGAAATAAGTTACAGGGATTTGGCGTTAATAATATTGCTGGCAAGTGTTTTTACGGCATTTCCGATGCTGGAATCTGTAAGTTTGATGAAGTATATCTCTCCGTTTACACTCATCCTTACGGTGAATATGGAACCCATTTATGGTATTATCCTGGCATTTTTTATCTTTGGAGATTCCGAACATATGAGTCCGGTATTTTATATTGCTTCTCTGTTGATGATTCTTTCGATTATTGCCAACGGAATTATCAAAGCCAGAAAGAGAACTGCCAAAGCTGAATAATTTTTTTTAATGAAAAAAAACATATTATTTTTTCTGATCCTGATTTTCAATTTTTCTCATGCACAAATTGTGAGGAAATACTCCAATGAATTTCTGAATATTGGAGCCGGAGCCAGAGGTTTGGCAATGGGAGGAGCAGTAATTTCCAATCAGAACGATGTATATGCACCAATGTGGAATCCGGCAGGATTAATGGGAATCGACAGAGATTGGCAAGGAGCAGCCATGCATGCAGAATATTTTGAATCCATTGCAAAATACGATTACATCGCATTTGCAAAACCTTTGGATAATGCAGGCGGAGTTTTGGGAATATCCATTGTTCGTCTCGGTGTTGATAATATTCTGAATACCACACAAATGATTGATTCCGAAGGGAATATCGATTATGATAAAATCACGAAATTTTCTCAGGCAGATTATGCGGGAATTCTTTCATACGCGTTTCATCCCGGTGGAAATTACAAATTGGATGTTGGGGTAAACGCAAAAGTAGTCTACAGAAATGTAGGAAAATTTGCAAACGGATTTGGCTTCGGTTTCGATATTGGCGCAATTTATCATTCCGATACAGGCTGGAATTATGGCGGAATGCTTCGCGATGTAACCACAACGGTAAATTTCTGGACCATCAATCAGGATGAGCTTTCCGCAGTGGTGAATGGTGAAGAGTTCAACCCGGCTCCTGCTGATAAAATGGAACTTACAATGCCGAAACTGAATTTGGGAATGAGCAAAAATTTTGAAATCAACCGTGATCTGGAGCTTCTTCCTGAAGCCGGAATTAATGTGGATTTTGCGAAAACGGCAGCACTTATCTCCACTGATTTTGCGAGTATCACGCCTTATGCAGGTGCAGAGCTGAAATTTCAGGATATGATTTTTGTACGCCTTGGTGTAAACCGTTTCCAAACCATTACCGATATTGAAGACCTGAAAAGAAAAGTTTCTTTCCAGCCAAGTGCCGGAATCGGAATCAAATATAAAGGTCTGACACTGGATTATGCTATTACCAATTCCGGATTTGGCGGCTCCAATTTCTACTCCAACTTTTTTTCCCTGAAACTGGATATGGGAGATTTTAGATAGTTAAAACCTGTTGTTATGAAGGGATTTCGCATTTCTAAAAATTTAGTATTTTGCGGCTCTAAATTTCATTTATGAAACATCTAATCACCGCAATGCTTTTTTGTAGCTTTATCCCAGCTTTTTCACAGTCCGTTTCCGATTACGGCAATATTTCGATTTCTGATTTTGAAAAATTTCCGGATAATAAGTTTAACCTGAAAACCATTCTGATAAAAGATCTGGAAGCCAAACATTATAAAATTGTAGAAGCAAATCCGTCCGATTGCGGAATTTTGCAGGCAGATGTGTTGAATGTTAGCAGTTTGCTGAAGAATAAGATTGCCATTCAGTTCAAAGATTGCAGAAACAAAGTTGTTGCAGAAATGAAAGGAATGTCGATGATAAAAGAATACGAAACCGGATATCCCGATGCGCTGAAAAAAGCATTGGCATTGCTTCCTTTTTCCAATCCTGTTTCGGAAAATATTGCGGAATCCATCACTGAGACTAAAGAAATTCCCGCAACAGAAATTAATGAAAAATTAACCGAAAAATCTGAAATTTCTGTAAAAGACAACACGGTGCAAAAATCCTCAGATTCTAATATTTTCATCAATGGAAATACCGAGTTTCAGAAGATTGATATTTCCAACGGACAATTTATTCTGGTTACATTAGGAAGTTCTGTTCCGTTTGCGACTTTCAGCAAAACGACGAAAAAGGATGTTTTCCGTGTGGTTTTGCAAGACCAATCGATGACTTTAGGATACTTGGAAAACGGAAATTACGTGATTGAAATTCCGAATCCGGATGGAAGTATAAGGAAAGAAAATTTTAACAGGAAATAATTAATTTCATCTATTAAAATATTTCCAAACCACTTTCCCTTTGGATTTTCCGAGGATTTCTTCTAAAGTTTCCAAAGAAGATTCCTTGATTCTTTTTACGGATTTCAATTTACTTAAAAGAAGATCAATGGATTTTTCGCCAACTCCTGGAATTTCTTCCAATTCGGATTGTATGGTAGAATTTTTTCTGCGTGTTCTGTGATGTTTCACTCCGAAACGATGGGATTCATCCCGAACTCTTTGCAGGATTTTCAGCGTTTCAGATTTTTTATCCAAATACAAAGGAATGGGATCTTCAGGAAAATAGATTTCCTCCAAACGTTTTGCAATTCCGATAATCGTTATTTTTCCGTACAATCCGAGAAGTTTCAAACTTTTCACTGCGGAAGAAAGCTGACCTTTTCCACCATCAATCAGGATCAGTTGCGGAAGTGGTTCATTTTCATCCAGAAGTCTTTTGTATCGGCGGAAAATCACTTCTTCCATCGTTGCAAAATCATTCGGACCTTCCACGGTTTTCGGATGAAAAATTCTGTAATCGGCTTTGCTTGGTTTTCCATCTTTGAAAACCACACATGCAGAAACCGGATTTGTTCCCTGAATGTTGGAATTGTCGAAGCCTTCAATATGTCTTGGTTCTACCGGCATTCTCAGAAGTTTTTGCATTTCCGCCATAATTCTGTTGGTGTGACGATCCGGATCTACAATTTGCACTTGTTTTAGCTTTTCGATGCGGTATTCTTTGGCGTTTTTTTCTGAAAGTTCTACTATTCTTTTTTTGTCGCCGACTTTAGGAACAATGACTTTTACATTCGGAATTTCCACCGAAAGATGAAAAGGAAGCAAAATCTCTTTTGAATCAGAACTGAATTTTTGGCGGATTTCAATTAAGGCTTCTTCCATAATTTCTTCATCGGTTTCTTCCAAAATTTTTTTAATTTCTGTAGTGAAACTTTGGATAATATTTCCGTTTCGGATTTTGAAATAATTGACGTATGCTGCGGTTTCATCACTGGTCATTCCGAAAACATCCACATCATCAATATTAGGATTTACAACGGTGTGTTTTGCTTGATAATCTTCCAAAATATCAATTCTATCCTTAATAATTTGTGCATTTTCAAACTGAAGTTCGGAGGCATATTTCAGCATTTGAATCCTAAGATAATCTTTCGCTTTCCGGAAATCTCCTTTAATAATTCCACGGATTGCATCAATTTTTTCGTCGTACTCTTCTTTGCTTTCCAAACCTTCACAGGGTCCTTCGCAATTTTTGATATGATATTCTAAGCATACTTTGTATTTTCCCTGTCCGATTTTTTCGGGAGAAAGATTCAGGTTACAGGTTCGGAGCTTATATATATGTTTAATTGTATCGAGCAAAATCTTTGCTGGACGCACTTTTGCATATGGTCCGTAATATTCTGATCCGTCTTTAATTAAAGTTCTGGTGAGGAAAATTCTCGGGAAATCTTCGTTTTTAATACAGATCCAAGGATAGGATTTGTCGTCTTTCAGCATTACATTATAGAAAGGCTGATGTTCTTTTATCAGATTATTTTCCAGCAAGAGTGCATCGTATTCGCTCGGGACAATGGTGGTTTCCAAACGGTGGATTTTCCCGACCATAATTTTTGTTCTGTATCCCGAAAGATTTTTATTGAAATATGAAAGCACTCTTTTCTTCAGATTTTTGGCTTTTCCGACATATAAAAGCTGTCCGTTTTTATCATAATAACGGTAAACACCTGGATCTGACGGTAATGTTTTGAGCTGAAGTTCGAGTTCGGGATTCATTGAACAAAAATACAGAAATGTTTTTTGATTTTTTACTACTAAACTTTTCGGCGCTCGCTTCGCTCGCGCTTCTGTTTTATTCTGAAGACAAAAAATTGTATTTTTACCCAAATTATATTAAGAATGAAAATTTACGGTGTAGACCATTTTACGATAGCAGATGTTTTGGAAATTATGCGGAATCCGAAATCTGCAAAACTGGATAAAACTTCCAAAAAGCAAATTTTGGATTCGCAGAAAAATGTGAAGAAAATTGTGGCTTCAGACCGAACGGTTTACGGAATTAATACAGGATTTGGACCTTTATGCGATGTGAAAATTTCTGAAGACGAAACGGCGCAATTGCAGCATAATTTAATTATTTCCCATGCAGTTGGTGTAGGAAAACCGATTGATAAAGAATTGTCGAAAATAATGATGATTTCCAAAATCCATGCTTTGTCAAAAGGATTTTCGGGGGTTTCTTTAGAAGTGATAGAACGCTTGCTTTTAATGATAGAGAAAGATATTATTCCTGTTGTTCCGGAGCAGGGTTCTGTTGGAGCATCAGGAGATTTGGCGCCGCTTGCGCATTTGGTGCTTCCGCTTTTGGGATTGGGAAAAGTTTGGGAAAACGGGAAGGAAGTAGAAACCGCAAAGGCGTTGAAAAAACACGATTTAAAACCTCTGAAATTAGGACCAAAAGAAGGTTTGGGACTGATTAACGGGACGCAGTTTATTTTGGCTCATGCAATAAAAGGAATTGAAAAATTTGAATATCTTCTGGATCTTGCAGATCTTACAGCTGCAATGAGCATTGAAGCGTATCGCGGTTCAGCAAGTCCTTTTAAAAAGGAGCTTCACGAAATCCGTCCGTTTTCTGGAAGCAAAAAAGTGGCGGCAAGAATGGTGAAATTCCTGAAAAATTCAGATAATATGAAGTCGCATGAATTTTGTGGAAGAGTGCAGGATCCGTATTCGATGAGATGCGTTCCGCAAGTTCACGGTGCAAGCAGAAATGCTTTTGAACATCTGAAAAATATGGCAGAAACGGAACTGAATTCCGTAACCGATAATCCGATTGTTTTAAGTGCAGAAGAATCCATTTCCGGAGGAAATTTTCATGGACAATTAATGGCTTTGCCTTTGGATTATGCTACTTTGGCAGCAGCAGAACTGGGAAATATTTCGGACAGAAGAAGCTATCTTTTGCTGGAAGGCAAATTCGGTTTGCCAAGATTGCTGACAGAAAGTTCCGGATTGAATTCCGGATTTATGATTCCGCAATATACTTCGGCTGCTTTGGTTACAGAAAATAAAACATTGTGTTTTCCCGCATCTGCAGATTCTATTCCGACATCTTTAGGTCAGGAAGATCATGTTTCGATGGGAAGCATTTCGGGAAGGAAATTTAATCAGGTTTTAGGAAATCTGGAAAATATTCTGGCAATCGAACTCATGTTTGCAGCACAAGGTTTGGAATTCCGAAGACCTGCAAAATGCTCAAAAATTGTGGAAGAAAATTACGAAATCATCCGTTCTAAAGTAAAAAAACTTGAAGACGACCGACTGATTGGTGAAGATATTCTTTCGATTGCAGAGCTGATTCGTGAAAAGAAATTAAATGTGAACTAAATTTTCAGCTGTTAATTAAAACGCTGGTCATGCTTAAACTTCCGCCAATCAGCTCATCATTGAAGAGGGAAAGTTCTTCTGTCTTATTTTTCAGACCTAAAGTATAAATCAGTGGTAGAAAATGATCAGGAGTGGGGATTGCATATTGCAGAGAAGTCCCCTGTTTTTGATAATCAATCAGTTTTTGAAAATCTCCGTTGAGCAACCAGTTGTTTGTTTTTTCACGCGCTTCAATTGCCCAATCCCAGCCGGAGCCAACATTGTTGATATTTCTCCAGTCAATTAATCGTAGATTGTGCACGATATTTCCACTTCCTACAATGAGGATTCCTTTTTCTCGTAATTTTTGAAGTTTTTGTGCCAGTTCAAAATGATATTGCGGAGACCGTGTATAATCAATACTCATCTGAATCACCGGAATTTCGGCATCGGGATACATGTGTTTGAGAACAGACCACGCACCATGATCCAAACCCCAGGAATCAGATTCTTCGGAATGGAAAGGCTTCAAAAGTTCGGAGGTTTCTGCTGCTAATTCAGGATCTCCTTTTGCGGGATATTCTACATCGAACAGTTCTTTCGGGAAACCATAAAAATCGTGTATGGTTTTCTGGTTTTCTCCGGAAGTAATAAAAGTTCCGTCCGTAAACCAATGGGCAGAAATACAAAGAATAGCTCTTGGTGTTTCTATTCTTTTTGCCATATCCCGAAATCCCTGAACGAACTGATTTTCTTCAATGGCATTCATCGGTGAGCCGTGACCTAAAAACAGGACGGGCATTTTTTCTGATTTCGGAAGCTGATCTGTAATGTTTTGTAATTGGTTAAGATTCATTTTATCAGAAAGAGCAGAGATTTTGCTCTGCTCTTTTTTATTAGAATGTGTATAGAGCTTATGCTTTTACAAATTGCAGATCTCCTGCAACTTTTACATCATCAGAAACTAAAACGCCTCCGGTTTCCAGAGCAGCATTCCAGTTTAGTCCGAAATCGCTTCTTTTGATTTTTCCTTCAAAAGTAAATCCTGCTTTTGTATTTCCCCAAGGATCTACATTAATGCCACCGAAATCAACATCTAAAGTAATTGGTTTTGTAATACCGTTGATGGTGAGGTTACCTGTAATCTCGTTGTTCAGAGCATTGGTTTCGAAAGTGATTTTCGGATTCTTTTCAGCATTGAAAAAATCTTCACCTTTCAAATGTGCATCTCTGTCCGCATTATTGGTAAACACAGAATCTGTTTCTATCGATGCGGTTGTTTTCGCATTGGTAAAAGAATCGTCATCAGCTTCAATCTCTGCGTTAAAATTTTTGAACTGTCCTTTTACATTAGAAATCATCATATGTTTTACTTTGAAAGTAATTTCACTGTGAGTCGGGTCTAAATTCCATTTTGTTGCCATACTATTTTGTTTTTTTTTGATTAATAAAAATGATACTGCAAATTTATAGCAAGAAGCACTTCAGCACATTGATGTATGATAATAAATGCGTAATGAGCGGAGCAATGAGCAATAACTAATGAAAGCTAAAAGCTAATTCATACTCACATCTTCCGGAGTATTTGCCCAAAGCAGAAATTCGCCGCCAAGATTCTGCATAATTTTTTTCCAGAGATTTTGATCGTTAGGAAGGGTATAGTCCAAATTGTAAACCTCTACAACAGTCCATATTTTTCGGGAAATCTCATTTTCCAACTGAAGTGCCGACCAACCGGAATAGCCGGAAAAAACTTTGATATCACCAATGTTTATCTTCCCGTCAAACACAAAATCAGTAATGGTCTGAAGATCTTCGGTAAGGTAAAACTCATCATTGATGCTGATGTAATGTTCCGTAACGGGATTTCCTTTTGCAATGATAAATACTTTATTGTTTTCCACAGGTCCGCCTTCGTAGATATCACTGCTGAAACCGGTAATCAGGCTGATTTTTTTGCTGATCTGCTTGTTGAGCTTGTTCAGGATAAGTCCAAAAGCACCACTTTCATTATGGTCAACAATCAGCACTACAGATCTGGAAAAAATATCTCCGGAAATATCGGGCGTGGAAATTAATATTTTACCTTTGTAGGAATTAATCATACTCAAATATAAAAAATAAATGGAAAACCTTCATGATAAAAGGCAAGTTTATGAAAAATTTCAGTTGCTGGAAAGTTCGGTTAAAGAAAATCCGATGGAGCAGTTCCGCAATTGGTTTCTGGATGCTGAAGAAAACTCTGATATTTATGAAGCAAACGCAATGTCGGTTTCTACATTGGAAAATGACGGTTGCCCGAGAACCAGAATGGTTTTGCTGAAATCCTACACTTGGGAAGGCTTTGTTTTTTATACCAATTACAACAGCCGAAAAGGCAAAGCAATTGAAAATACACAGAAAGCGTGTCTGCATTTTTTCTGGCCGAATCTGGAACGGCAAATCATTATTAAAGCCAATCTGGAAAAGCTTGCGGAAAACCTGAGCGATGGGTATTTCCATTCCCGTCCGAAAGGCAGCCAGCTTGGAGCGATGGTTTCACCACAAAGTGAAGTGATCCCAAATCGTGAGTTTCTGGAAGAAAAATTAAAAAATCTGGAAAAAGAATTTGAAAATAAAGAAGTTCCCAGACCGCAACATTGGGGCGGATTCCTGGCAAAACCTTACGAAATTGAATTTTGGCAGGGAAGACCGAACCGGCTTCATGACAGGATTTTGTACGAAATCCGGGAAGATTTCAGCTGGAAGATTTCCCGATTGGCACCATAAGAAAAGCCTCATCCAAAGGATGAGGCTTTGTTTTTTTTGATGGTCTAATTATTTTTTCTTAGCGCCAGAAACAGCGGTAGCCAAATCTGCACCAGCTTTGAATTTAGCAACTTTCTTAGCAGCAATTTTGATCGGTTTTTTAGTTGCAGGATTAATACCCTGTCTTGCAGCTCTTTCAGCAACAGAGAAAGTTCCGAAACCTACTAAAGAAACTTTTCCGTCTTTTTTCTTTAAGGTAGAGGTAACATTAGAAACGAAAGATTCCAAAGCAGCTTTAGCGGCAACCTTAGTAATTCCTGCATCTTTTGCAATAGCGTCGATTAATTCAGACTTGTTCATAATTGTATTATTTAAAAGTTAGTAATGTAATTAAAGCAAATATAAAACAAATTTCATATTGTGCAAATGTTTTTTGAAAAAATAATCAAAATTTCATCAATTTCGGAAAATTTTCAGAAATATGATAATTCATCTTCATTGCATTAATCTGCGTTTCCTGCAACTAACATTATGCCAAATGCCCACCACTAAAAGCTTTTCAAATATCTGTTTAATTTTTTATATAAATTATGAATTCCTAAATTTCGATTAAATAATCAAGAATTCGATATTATTGTTGCTGATTTCATAGACATTCTTTTTTTTTAATGTGAGAAGATGAATTGTATGTGATTTCAAAAAGATTATATGCTGAATATCATCGAGTTTTTTATAAATTTGCCGCATGTTGATAGAAGTTTTTAAATCCAAAATCCACAGAGTTCGTGTTACCGAATCGGATCTTAATTATATCGGAAGCATTACCATTGACGAAGATCTGATAGAAGCTGCAGGAATCATCGTCGGAGAAAGGGTGTATATTGTGAATGTGAATAACGGAGAACGTTTTGATACCTATGTGATTAAAGGGAAAAAAAAATCCGGAGAAATCTGCCTGAATGGTCCTGCTGCAAGAAAAGTGCAGAAAGGCGATATTATCATTATTATTTCCTATGCACAGATGACACTGGAAGAAGCCAAGAATTTCCAGCCCAAAATTATTTTTCCCGACGAAAAAACCAATCTACTTACCTGATTTTATATAAATTTTATCATCCTCTGTTTTTGTGATTTCGAGGCAGCCAATGTGATTTAATTAAATTTTAAATGATTTTTTACTGCTTTTTGCAAAAGAAAAAATCCTCCTAATTACCATTATTCGTGGAAAATAAAAAAGAAAACAATCCGCTTAAGACATTTCTCACCATTCTCATTTCTTTGGTTTTTGCCGCACTTTTTATGTGGCTGGCTTTGCGCGGTCTGGATTTTGAAAAAATAAAACTTTCCCTTGCAAAAGCCAATTATTTCTGGGTTTTGGTGGCAATTGTTTTTGGGATTTTAGCGTATTGGTTTCGTGCAATCCGATGGAATATTTTACTCGAACCGTTTGGTTACAGGATTTCAAACTCGAACTCATTTTGGACTATATCTTTCGGATATCTGATGAATCTCACGATTCCGAGAAGTGGCGAAGTGGCGCGTTCTACCGCACTTTACGGTGTTGAAGGTGTTCCTGTGGACAAATCTTTCGGAACCATTATTCTGGAAAGAATCATCGATCTGGTTTGTATGATGGTATTTCTGGGACTTACGCTTGTTTTTAAATATGATGCCATTGCAGCATTTTACAAAAATTCGGATATTGCAATCAATCCGTATTGGTTTTTTTTGGCAGTTTTTCTGCTGATTACAGGGATTTTTCTTTTTTTCAAATTTAAAAATAGGTTCAGAAACCATTCAATTCTTTCAAAAATCATCAGTTTTATTGATGGAATTTTTCACGGCTTGACTTCCATTTTCAAGTTAAAGCAAAATGGAAAATTCATCCTTTATACTGCGTTAATCTGGATTTGCTATTATCTTGCAGCATATGTAGTTTGTTTTGCGCTTCCTGAAACATCGGATTTTAGCTTTGCAGACGGATTTTTCATCATCGTTGTTGGAACTTTGGGAATGATGGTTCCTGCTTCCGGAGGAATCGGCGCTTTCCATTTTGCTCTAAAATTGGGCATTTCCGCTTTATTTGTTTCTATGGGAAAAAATGCGGAAGAAGGCGCGGAAGTTGGACTTAGTTACGCTTTTATTTCGCACACCATGCAAATTGTCATTATGTTGGTAATGGGATTAATCTCAATTCCGATGCTGGCAAAAGCCAGAACTGAACGGGCAAAGAAGATAAACGCAAACTAAATCCTGATTATCCATAATTTCCTCAACAAAGAAAGGAGATTAATTGCCTCGTATCTCTTTTTCCCCTAACTTTGCACAAACCTAATCTAATGAGTAAAAAGAATACAAAATACATCTTTGTAACAGGAGGTGTAACATCGTCTTTGGGAAAAGGAATCGTTTCCGCATCTCTGGGACTTCTTCTAAAATCGCGCGGTTTCAGCGTTACCATACAAAAATTAGATCCTTATATTAATATCGACCCGGGAACTCTAAATCCTTATGAACACGGCGAATGTTATGTAACCGAAGACGGTGCAGAAACCGATCTGGATCTTGGACATTACGAAAGATTTCTGGATGCTCCGACTTCCCAGAATAATAACGTAACTACCGGAAAAATTTACCAAACTGTAATCGAAAAAGAAAGGAAAGGAGATTTTCTCGGGAAGACCGTTCAGGTAATTCCGCATATTACCAATGAAATAAAGCGTAGGATAAAAATTCTCGCAAAACAGAATTACGACATCATTATTACAGAAATCGGAGGAACTGTAGGCGATATCGAATCGCTTCCTTACATCGAATCGGTGCGTCAGCTGAAATGGGAATTGGGCGAAAAAAATTCGATGGTGATTCATTTAACCTTGCTTCCTTTTCTTGCTTCGAGTGGAGAATTGAAAACAAAACCGTCACAGCATTCCGTTCGTCAGCTAATGGAAAGCGGAATTATGGCGGATGTTTTGGTGTGCAGAACCGAGCATAAACTTCCGAAAGATCTTCGTGCAAAACTCGCCCAGTTTTGTAATGTAAGCATCGATAATGTGATTGAATGCAAGGATATGGAAACCATTTACGAAGTTCCGATTGCTCTTCAGAAACAGGATTTTGATGAGGTGGTTTTGAAAGAATTAGGATTAAAATCCGAAAAGCAACCTGATCTGAAAGACTGGAAAAATTTCCTGAAACGCTATAAAAATCCGAAAAAATCCGTAGAAATTGCATTGGTTGGGAAATATGTTTCGTTGCAGGATTCTTATAAATCAATTGCGGAAGCGTTCATTCACGCAGGTGCAGAACTGGAAACCGAAGTAAAAGTCCGCTGGGTGTACAGCGGAGAAATTACCGAAAATAATGTTGAGGAAATTTTTGCCGGAATCGACGGTATGCTGATTGCTCCGGGTTTTGGCGACAGGGGAATTGAGGGAAAAATTATCGCTGCGAAATTCGCAAGGGAAAATAAAATCCCGCTTTTGGGAATTTGTCTCGGAATGCAGATTATGACGGTGGAATTTGCCCGAAATGTTCTTGCGCTTCCAAAAGCCAACTCGATGGAATTTGACACTTCAACGCCCGATCCCGTAATTTCGTTAATGGAAGATCAGAAAAATGTTGTGGACAAAGGCGGAACAATGAGATTGGGAGCATGGAAATGTACGCTGAAAACCAACTCAAAATTATCAGAAATCTACGGTACAAGAAATATCTCCGAAAGACACCGCCATCGTTACGAATTCAACTCGGAATATCAGGAGGATTTTGAGAAATACGGACTTATTCCAACAGGTTTTAATCCTGATACAAAGCTCGTGGAAACTTTGGAACTGAAAGATCATCCATTCTACATCGGTGTCCAATATCATCCGGAATACAAAAGTACGGTGGAAACGCCACACCCGCTTTTTGTGGCTTTTGTGAAAGCTTGTTCTAAAAAATAATAAAACAAGATTTTAAAGACTTTTCAAGGTTTTTGATCGGAATTATTGTACTTTGACAAAGTTTATTTTCCGGAGGTTTGCTCCTTATAAGCAATATCTGTGTAGAAATATAATTAAGGCGCAACCAACAATCCGTAAGAGTGCTATCTTTTAGAATTTTTTTTATTAGAATTACATCCAAAACGTCACATTCATAAAGACAAAACAATCCGGTTATAAAAAAATTAGTATTTTTGTCAGCCCAAATTTCAGGATCATAATAAAGGAATATTTTTTGAAATTCGGAATTCAATTAAAAAAAACAATATGCAACAGAATAACGGTTTAGACAAAAATCAGCTGATCAGTTTTATGGTATTTTCATTAATCCTTGTTGGTTTTATGTTCTATTTCCAGAACAAGCAGCAGAAAGAGGAAATTGATAATGCCGCAAAAAATCCGAAAACCGAAAAAGCAATACCGCCGGTAAAACCTACCAATGCCGCAAACCTCAATAATACGGCAACATCGGATTCCGTAACTACTGTTCAGGTGAAAAACGAAGAGCTGAATCTGGAGTTTTCCGGTTTGGGAGGACAGGTTTCCAAAGTGGAGCTTCTGAAATACAAAGCCTACGATCATAAAACCGATAAAGCCGATCTTCCGCTCTATTTGTTCGAGAAAAATAATTCTTCTTACGGATTTCAGTTTAAAGATAAAACCGGAAAGCTCATCAATACGAAAGATTTGATTTTTACACCTTCTGTCAGCGGAAATGTGATTACGATGACTCATAATCTGAACGGTGCGGTTATTCAGTTTGTATATACGCTTCTTCCGAAATATACTTTGGATTTTAAGGTGAAAACACAAGGTCTTTTGCAGATTACTTCCGATACAAAAGCAGATTTTGTTTGGAATTACAGTGTGAGAAATCTTGAAAAAGGTCGCTCTCAGGAAGAAGCACACACCGAATTTTCCTATGCTTTCAATAATTATAAAGATTATGATTATGATGCCAGAACAACAATGGACGAACCTGAGGAAACCCTAAACTGGATTGGCGTAAAACAGCAATTTTTTTCACCGGTAATTGAAGCGAAAAGCGGATTTACACAGTCCAAAGGAAATCAGGAAATTATTAAAGAAGGCGAGTTTCTGAAAAAATTTGATTTCAATGGACAGGTACAAATGTCAGGAAATGAGCTGAATCAGGATTTTACGTGGTATTTTCTTCCGCTTGATCTTCCACTTCTGAAATCATATGACAAAAATTTTGACGAAATTCTTCCATTAGGCTGGTCGTTTATCGGAACCATAAACCGTTGGTTCTTTATGCCAATGTACAATTTTATTGCTTCCTGGGGAATTGCAGCAGGTTGGGTGATTTTCCTGATGACCATTATTGTGAAACTTATTTTATCACCAATTATGTACAAACAGCATAAGCTGAGTGCAATGATGAAGGTAATACGTCCGGAAATTGAGGAAATCAACGAAAAATATAAAAATGCCGATGCGATGAAAAAGCAACAGGCTACAATGGAAGTCTATCGGAAAGCTGGTGTTAATCAAATGGCGGGCTGTTTACCGGCATTGGTTCAGATCCCGATTTTTTATGCGCTGTTTCGTTTCTTCCCGAATTTTATTGATCTGAGAGGAAAAGGATTCTGGTTTGCAAAAGACCTTACGGCTTATGATGATCTGATAAAACTTCCTTTCAAAATTCCGTTTTTCGGATGGGATCATATTAGTATTTTTGCATTGGCTTGTACCATTGTAATCTTAATTTATACCATTATGACTGCTGGAAATATGCAGCAACCGCAACAGGAAGGAATGCCGAACATGAAGGTATTGATGTATATTTTCCCGGTAACCTTTTTCTTCTTCCTGAATACATCTGCTTCCGGATTGTCTTGGTATTATTTTGTTTCCAATGCGATTAATATCCTTATTATTTTTGCGATAAAATATTGGTTCTTGGATGAAAAGAAAATCCATGCACAAATACAGGCAAACAAAGCACAGCCGAAAAAAGAAGGGAAGTTCCAGAAAAGGATGCGCGAAATGATGGAGAAAGCTCAGGAACAACAAAAAATGCAGGAACAGCAGAGAAATAAGAAAAAATAATACACCTTATATATATAGGATAAAAAAGTCGGGAAATTATTTTCCCGACTTTTTTTATGGGTTCGAGGTTCGAGATTCTATATCAGATTAAAATTCTATAACTTATGAAGATAAACTTTCCATCTTCAGACTTCGGACTTTCCTCAATCATATTCCAGCCGGAAAGATTGTCGGTGATGGATCGTTGCTCCGAATTTTTTTAAAGCGTCACGATGTTCTTTGGTAGCATAGCCCATATTTTTGTTCCATCCATAATTGGGGAATTCTTCGTGAAGCTGTATCATCAATCGGTCTCTGTAATTTTTGGCAAGAATAGAAGCCGCAGCAATACTCAGGATTTTTGAATCTCCTTTAACAATACACTGATGCGGAATATAATTGTAAGGATGAAATCGGTTTCCATCCACAAGAATAAATTCAGGTCGCGTTTTTAATTGATCCAAAGCGAGATGCATTGCATGAATGCTGGCATTCAGGATGTTGTGTTCATCAATAAAAGCAGGGGGAAGTTCAGCTATAGCATACTCGAGAACATTGTCCTTAATATAGTCATCCAGATATAATCGCTGTTTAAATGTTAATTTTTTGGAGTCATTAACTAAATTTTGCTTAAAATTTTCATCCAGAATTACTGCGGCAGCTACAACCGGACCACACAAACATCCGCGTCCTACTTCATCGCAGCCAGCCTCTATGTAGTGCTCTGTCATTCTATTTAATAAGTCCATAAATTATCAAAAAACTTTTTTTGATTTCAATCTGATATTCAAAAATATATAAAATTAACGATTTTTTAACAAAAAATTTGGTGGTTTTAATAATGTTTTGCAAATTTGTAGCAATGAAAAATTTAATTTGATATGAAGAAACTTACAACAAGTGTGTTGGCGGTAGTTCTTACTTCATCATTTGCCTTGGTAAATGCGCAGGTAGACACCACTAAAACACAAGATATTGAAGGCGTTGTAGTAACGGCTTTAGGTATCAAGAGAGAGAAAAAATCTTTAGGGTATGCTTCTCAGGAGGTTAAAGCGGATGCTTTGACTGAGGGTACTACCAATACTGGGAACATCGCATCTCAGTTCGCAGGGAAAGTAGCTGGTTTGCAAGTTCAAACCAATAATAACTTTGGAGGTTCTTCAAACTTATTAATCAGAGGTTACAAAACCTTAGGTGGAGGCTCTCCACTAATTGTTATTGATGGTTCCCCAGTAAATAACAATACTTTGTCTGGAACTTTTGATTATGGTAACTTCCTTTCTGATATCAATCAGGAAGATATCGAATCTATTAACGTATTGAAAGGTGCTGCTGCATCTGCATTATACGGAGAAAGAGGTTTGGATGGTGTTATCGTCATTACCACTAAAAACGGTAGAGGTAAAGATGATGGATCTTGGGGAGTAACATTGTCTTCATCTATCCAAACAGGAACTATAGATAGAAGTACTTTCCCTAAATATCAGACCAAATATGGAGCTGGATATAATGGTTCTACTGGTGATTTGTCAGAGGATTTCTACACAGGAACTGGATCTGGCGGATACTTAAATGTAAACTTTCCAGAAGATGCCTCTTGGGGACCTGCCTTCGACCCGAATTTATTGGTGTACCATTGGGATTCTTATGATCCAACATCACCAAACTATGGGCAAGCAAGACCTTGGGTGGCTGCTTCTAACGGACCTGCTGAGCTTTTTGAAACCGCAATGGATTTTGTAAACTCCATCAGCTTAGAAAAAGGAAATAACAAAACCAATTTTAATTTATCGTATGATAATACAATCTCTTCAGGGATTATGCCTAACTCTGAATTGAAAAAAAATACCTTATCATTAAAATTGAATCATTATCTTACCGATAAGTTAAGCGCTTCCGTTTACTCTACATTAACTATTCAGGATACGAAAGGGCGAAATGTTACAGGATATTCTGATAACATTGTGACAGGTTTTAGACAATGGTGGCAAACCAATGTTGATTTGAACGATCTTAAAAATGCATACTTCAGAAATATAGGTATTCCAAGTGAAGCTAATAATTACGGTAACGTAACTTGGAATAGAGTTTCTGGAGGAACTGGAACGCCAATTTTCTGGAACAATCCATATTTCCAATTATACGAAAACGCTCCTGAAGATACGCGTACAAGAAGTTTCAGCTATGCTCAGTTGAAATATGAGTTCAATAAGAACTGGAGTATTACAGCTAAAATGTCCTATGATATGTTATCTACATTACTAGAACAAAAATTAGCTTTAGGTTCACTAACTCAAACTTTCGGAGCAGCAGGAAATAATGCTTCTTCCGGATATTCAAGACAGGATTATTCTACGAATGAAGCGAACTTCGATTTATTTGCAAACTATAAATTCGATATTACTGATAAAATTAATGTAAGCGGTATTGTCGGAGGTAACGTAAGAAGAAACGGATACGAAAGTATCTATGCTTCTACAGAAGGTGGGCTTCAGGTTCCGGGAATCTATGCATTAGGAAACTCAGTAAATCCTATTGTTGCACCGGCAGAAACTTCTTGGAAATATGTAACTTCCAGTGCATATGCAACAGCATCATTTGATTTCGATCAATTGTTCTATTTGGATGGTACTTATAGAGTAGACAAAAACTCTAACCTTAAGAAAGGAAATAATGTATATGGATATTTCTCTGTAGCTGGATCTTTGATTTTGTCAAAACTGATTGATGCTCCTTGGTTGAATTTCTGGAAAGTAAGAGGAAATTATGCTGAAGTGGGTAAATCCACAGATCCATACAACTTGGTTAGCACCTATACCTCTAATGGTATTTTTAATGCAGCAGGAGGACCTGTTGGTATTTGGTTAAATCCACTTAAATTGGCAGAACCAGAATTGAAGCCGCAACGTTCAAAAGAAGTAGAATTTGGTACAGAAGCATCATTCTTGAATAACAGAATTACCTTGGATGTAGCAGCTTACAAAACTCAAACATTCAACCAAATTATCAGTCTTCCGGTTTCTTCAGGAACAGGATATACTACTAAAGTTATCAACGCAGGACAAATCGATAATAAAGGTATTGAAGTAAGCTTAGGATTAGTTCCTTTGAAATCTGAGAACTTTGCTTGGAATATCGACCTGAACTGGGCGAAAAACGAGAACAAAGTGGTAAGCTTATATCACGATGCAACCAACGATATTACTAACTTATTAATTAACAGCTACCAAGGAGGTGTTTCTTTAAATGCTAGAGAAGGTGAAGCTTTTGGTACTTTGGTAGGATATGATTATGTTTGGTTGAACGGTCAACCGGTAATTAATCCTAATACAGGATATTATTTGAAACAAGGAAACCAAATAATTGGTAATATTAACCCTGATTGGACAGGAGGTGCAAGAAACACTTTCAGATACAAAGATTTCTCCCTTTCATTCTTGATCGATGTTAGAAAAGGGGGTCAGATTTTCTCTACCGATATGTATTATGGTTTAGCAACAGGTCTTTACGAAGAAACTGCTGTAGGTAATGTGAGAGAAGAAGGGGTTGTTTGGCCAGGTGTTAATCCGGATGGATCTGTAAATACAACCAATACTTCTAATCCTTCCGCTTTTGGATCTCTTGACGGATACGCAAGAATGCCTGCAAGCAGATTTGTATATGACCAATCTTTTGTAAAATTAAGAGAAGCAAGCATAGGATATTCTATCCCTAAATCACTGATTGCTGGAACTTTCTTGCAAGAAGCTAAGATTTCTATCGTAGGAAGAAATTTATGGATTATCCATAAAAACATGCCTTATGCAGATCCTGAAGCAAGTACAGGTGGTGGACTGAGAGGGGTTGGTAACTCTATCGGGGTATTGCCTACTACACGTACTATCGGTGTTAATTTTACTGCTAAATTTTAATTAAATTAATTCGAACGAAAATGAAAAAAATAATATTAATATTGGGAATGGCAGTAACTGCACTATCTATCACTTCTTGTGAAAGAGATACTACATTACTCAATGAAAACCCTAAACAGCCTGAGACGGTGCCTTCTAACTTAATGTTAGCGACGGCACAACAACAACAGTTCTATTATACAGCGTCTCCTAACGTAAACCAGAATAATTATATTTTCTTTACTCAGTATTTTGCGGAAACTACCTATACTGATGAAACCAATTATGATTTGGTTACCAGAAACCAGCCAAGAAATATGTTTAACAGATTCTATACCAGAGTTTTGAAAAACTATTCCGACGCTGAAGCAAAACTGGAAACTGAAGCAAATGACGAAGCAGTGCACAATAACAAAAAAGCACTTTTAGAAATTGCTTCTGTATCAGCATGGGAAGCTGTAGTAGATACCTATGGTGATGTTCCTTATTCTGAAGCTTTTAAAGCACCAGAAATTTTGTCTCCAAAATATGATGATGCTAAATCCATCTATATGGATCTATTTGACAGATTGGATGCTGCAGTTGCAATGATTGATGCCTCTGCAGCCAGTTACTCATCTGATTTTGTATATGGCGGAGATATGAGCAAGTGGAAAAAGTACGCAAATACTCTTAAACTCCGTTTAGCAATGAATCTTGCGGACGCAGATGCTGCAACTTCAAAAGCAATGGCAGAAGCTGCTATTTCAGCTGGAATTATTGCTTCTAATGATGACAATTATGCTATGAATTTTGATGGATCACAATATAAAAATCCATTTTTCGATGATATTATTGATTCTGGACGTTTCGATTATGTACCAACATCTGGTGTAATAGATTATATGGTATCTAAAGATGACCCTCGTATTCCAGTTTGGTTCAACCCAGGATCTAAAGATGGAGATAACCCTGGACAATATGTAGGAGGATCTTTCGGAGACCTGAATCCATATCCAAATTATGCTAATCCAGGAAATAATATTAAGCCAGAAATAGACGATACTCAGGGGCCAAGATATTTTTCTAATGCTACCAACCCTGTTACATTATTAAGTTATGCAGAAGCTAAATTTTTACAAGCTGAAGCTGCTGCAAGAGGATACAATGTTGGGGGCACTGCCGCAACTTTCTATGCAGAAGCAATCTTAGCATCAATGGATCAATATAATGTTGCTGCTGATGATGCTGTTGCTTATTTAGCTGCTGTACCTTTTGATGCTGCTAACTGGAAAAAATCCATCGGTCAGGAAGCGTACATCTCATTGTTTGGAGATCAGGCTTTCGCTTCTTGGAACTTTATCAGAAGATTAGATTATCCTGTATTGGAAAATCCTGAAAACTCAAGATTGGATGGTGTTCCAGTAAGAATGCCTTACTCTGATCAAGAATATGTGCTGAACCCTGCAAATGTTGCTGCTGCAGCATCCGCAATTGGAGGTGATGAAGCTACGACTAAACTTTTCTGGGATAAAAATTAATATTTCTAGAAAAATATATTTTCTAAAACCGCTCATTCGAGCGGTTTTTTTATTCCGTATATTTGCACATCAGAACTACCTAAAATGAATATCAAAGAAACCATCAAAAATCATATCTCGGAAATCATCCTCAACTTATATCAGCTGAAAGATATTTCGCTGGAAATCCAGGAAAACAAAACCGATTTCGAAGGAGACTACACTGTGGTTATGTTTCCACTTGTAAAAATTCTGAAAAAAAGTCCGGATGTTATAGGAATGGAAATTGGTGCAGCCGTTTCCGAAAAAGATTTTGTAAAGAACTTTCAGGTTGTAAAAGGTTTTCTAAACCTTACCCTGAACCAATCCTTTTTCTTTCAGAATTTTGAAAATATGGTTCAGAATTTCGGAAAAAGCGAACCAAAAAATGAAACCGTAATGGTGGAATATTCTTCCCCGAATACCAATAAACCTCTGCATTTAGGACATATCCGCAACAATCTTCTCGGATATTCCGTTGCTCAGATTTTGCAGGAAAACGGCTACAATGTCATCAAAACTCAGATTATAAACGATCGCGGAATTCATATCTGTAAATCAATGCTGGCTTGGGAAAATTCCGGGAAAAATGAAACGCCAGAATCCACCGGTATTAAAGGTGATAAGCTTGTAGGAAACTATTATGTGGAATTCGATAAAAATTATAAAAAAGAAATTTCCGAACTTGTAGAAGCCGGACTTTCCGAAGACGATGCAAAAAAACAGGCACCGTCTATTCTTGCAGCTCAGAAAATGCTTTTGGATTGGGAAAAAGGAGACGAAAAAACTAGAGAACTTTGGACGATGATGAATGCCTGGGTTTATGAAGGTTTTAGCGAAACTTATAAAAGATTAGGTGTAAGTTTCGATCAGATTCAATATGAAAGCAACACTTATATTTTAGGAAAAGACCTCATTCAGAATGGTTTGAATAAAGGAATTTTCTACCGGAAAGACGATGGTTCAGTTTGGGTGGATTTATCAGACGAAGGTTTGGATCAGAAATTACTTTTGCGCTCCGATGGAACTTCCGTATATATGACGCAGGATTTGGGAACTGCAGTAGAACGTTTTAAGGATAATGATATCCAAAAACTGATTTATACAGTAGGAAATGAGCAGGACTATCATTTTCAGGTTCTTTTCAAAATTCTGAAAAAATTGGGTTACACTTGGGCAGATCATTTGTATCATCTTTCTTACGGGATGGTAGAGCTTCCGGAAGGAAAAATGAAATCTCGTGAAGGAACAGTAGTGGATGCCGATGATCTGATGCAGGAAATGTATTTGACAGCCAAAGAAAAAGCTCAGGAACTTGGGAAACTGGAGAACCTTTCCGATGAAGATAAAGAAAAATCTTACGAAACTGTTGGTTTGGGAGCGCTTAAATATTTTATGCTGAAAATAGATCCCAAAAAGAAAATGCTTTTCAACCCTGCTGAAAGTATCGATTTTAACGGAAATACAGGTCCATTTATTCAATACACGTATGCCAGAATCCGTTCTTTATTGGACAAAGCTGGAAATATTGCAGCCTATCATCCGGATTTTGAATTGAATTCCAATGAAAAAGAACTCATCACTTTGCTTTCCAATTATAATGAAACAGTGGAAAAAGCTGCCAATACACTTTCTCCCGCAATTGTAGCAAACTACGTTTATGAAGTGGTGAAATCCTACAATTCATTCTATCAGAACAATCCAATCCTGAATAATGAAGACGAAAACATTAAAAATTTCCGTCTCAAATTATCTGATTTTACCGCCAAAGTTATCAAAAGACTATTCGAACTTTTGGGAATTGGAGTGGTGAACAGAATGTAAGAAGACAGAAGCCTGAAGAAAGAAAATTTATAATGATTAATGGAGGGTTTTTACAGAGAGACTTTGTCATTAGAAGAGTGGGAGAATTCCCCTCCTTTGGAGGGGTGGCAAAAATTCAAAAAATTTTTGACGGGGTGGTTTAAAAAACAAAACCAAACCATTTTCAAAATCTCAAACCCGAAACTCAAAACCTTGCGCCTCAAACCTGATGAATCTAAATTTTCAGCAACCTATCGAAATAGCATCACTTTCTCCCGAAAATAATTTTGAAGAGAAGGTGATTTCTTTTCTTGAAGAATGGTTTTCCGCATCGCAAACTGTAGTCGTTCAAACTTCCGGTTCCACAGGAAATCCGAAAATATTTGAAATCGAAAAAGATAAAATGCTTGCTTCTGCAAAAATGACCTGTGATTTTCTTGGTTTAAACCCGGGAAATTCCGCATTGTTATGCTTGCCTGTAGAATATATTTCAGGGAAAATGATGATCGTCCGTTCTATTGAACGAAATCTTCATCTTCACATCGGAAATTCATCACTAAAACCACTCGAAAATTTATTTCATGAAATTGATTTCTGCGCAATGACGCCTTTACAGGTTGAAAATTCTTTGGACAAAATTCATCTCATCAAAAATCTAATTATTGGAGGAGCTGCCGTTTCCGAAACTTTAAAAGATAAAATAACTTCAAACCTTGCATCTCACACTTTACATCTCGTACCCAAGATATACGAAACATACGGAATGAGCGAAACGCTTTCCCACATCGCTTTGAAAGAAATTTATCCAAAAGATGAGCAGTACTTCAAGATTTTTGATGGCATCGAAATTTCGCAGGACGAAAGAAGCTGCCTGAAGATTATTGCTCCAAAACTGAATTCCGAAATTTTGCAAACGAATGATATAGTAGAAATCAAACATCCCGGTTCTGCTCAGAATACTCAAAATGAATTTAAATTTTTGGGAAGGATTGATAATGTGATTAATTCCGGCGGAGCAAAAATTTTTCCCGAAGAATTAGAAACTTTGGTGAAACGCTATATTCCTAATGAAGCAATTTTTCTGGGAGTTCCCGATGAATTTTTGGGACAGAAACTGGTTTTGGTTGTCGAACTGTCAGCAAACAGCGAACAGCAACCAGCCATCAGCCGGCAACTATCAACGGTTAACTATCAACAAAAATTCCATAAACCGAAAGAAATAATATTTATTGAAAAAATCCCGCGTACACCGAACGGAAAAGTGGATCGGAGAAAATCGTTAGATTTTGCCATACGTTATTTCAAAGGAATAAAGTAATTTTTTTTGGGTCAATTTCCAATATGATCCCGCATAACCGAAAGTTTATGGCAACTCTGAAAAATAAAATCATAAAAATGTAACTGCAAAAAATCAAAAAATGCTGAAATTGCCATAGAAAAATACACAATGTAAGATGAATATTTTTTGGTATTCTTTGGCTGGCATATTGTTGCTGATATGGTTTTTAGGTTTTATAATTTTCGGTGCAGGGGTTTTTATCCATTTTATTTTCCTGTTGGCGGTAATTGTTCTAGTCTATGTGCTTTACAAAGAAAACCGAACGAAATAACAGAACATCAATCCACTTTTATATATTTTTATTCTCTTCAAAAAAATCTGCTTCCAGAATATTCTGGAAGCAGATTTTATTTTATATAATTTTGGAAATTAGTAGTTGTAGATTTCCGTATAATATTCGGCAGCCATCCTGTCGCTGTTGAAATCCTTTTTCACATCTTCCATCGCGTTTTTCATAATTGTTCTCCATTTTTGCGGAGCATCATAATAAGTAGGAAGGATTTGGTTTTCCAGAATTTCGTATAAATTATTCAGATCAAAATGGTCCTGATCATAAACACTGCTATTCTTGTAATCTGCCATTGGCGCTACAAAAGAATTTCCCCCGTGTTTTGCGAATTCCGGGATCCAACCGTCATCAGTAGAAAAATTTACAGAACCGTTCATCGCAGCTGTCATTCCTGAAGTTCCTGAAGCTTCTCGAGGAACACGCGGATTGTTCAGCCAAAGATCGGAACCCTGCTTCAAGAGTTTGCTCAAAGAAAGTTCGTAGCCGGTAAGAACCGCCATATTTTTGCGGGTTTTGCTTTCTTCTACAAGCGAATTGAAAGTGGAAATCGCGGAATAATCCATAGGATAAGGTTTTCCTGCCCAGATTATCTGAACCGGATATTTAGGATTGTTCAGCAGCCTGTCGAATCTTTCCTTGTCCTGAAGAAGCAAATCTGCTCTTTTATAGCCCGCAAAACGTCTTGCCCAAACAATGGTGAAAATATTGGGATCGAACAATTTTCCACACTGATCGGCAACGGTTTTGAAAAGCCTTTTTTTGATGTGCTTTTTACGATAATCGAAAGATTCATCATCATTTTCATCTTTGAAATCGTACAAAGGATGATCTGCCCAGTATTTGAATTCCTGTGCATTGGTAATGGATTTTATTTTGCAAATTCCAGGATATTTGCTCCACATTTCATTGGAAACCACACCATGAAGTTTGGAAACTCCGTTTGCAATTCTTGCCATTTTCAGGGCACAAAGTGAATGATTGAAACGGTCATCTTCAACACCTTCAATTGTTTTCACTTCATCAATTGATAGTCCGCAGAAATAGGACATATCATAACAAAGATTAATATTATGCTTTTCGTTTCCGGCTTCTTCCGGAGTGTGGGTAGTGAAGACCAGCTTTTCTTTTACTTTTCCAAGATTTCCACCAAATTTTCTTAAAAGATAAAACGCCGCCGGAAGTCCGTGCGCTTCGTTGAGGTGGTACACTTCCCGTTCCAGATTGATTTCATCGAGCAGTTTTGCACCGCCTTTTCCTAAAAGAATATATTGTGCTAATTTGGTGGCTTCATTGGCATCATATAAACGGTGGCAGATCGTTTTGGAAACGTGGTCGTTTTCCGGAACATCGGTAGAAAGGAAAAACATGGGTGCGGTGTTAAAAATTTCCGGAGCCAGATACCACACTTTTACCCAAACCGGCGCGCTGTGGATTTCGATCTGAAATTTGATTCCCGTATCTTCAAGGAAACTGTATATTTTCCGTGTCCAGGTTGGCTGCAAGGTCTGGTCGTGATTTCTTGCCTGATCATAATATCCGAACTTCCACAAAATGCCGATTCCTACAAGATCCTGTTTCAGATTATATGCGCTGCGCATATGGGAACCCGCCAGAAAACCCAAACCTCCGGAATAGATTTTCAAAGATTGGTCTATCGCAAATTCCATAGAGAAATAGGCTACTTTTTTCGAATATTCTGAAGCAATGCTGTAGGGCATTTTAAAGTTTTTAAAATCCATCTTCAATAGTACTTTTTTAATTTTTAAGAGCCAAATATAATATATTTTGGGTTGGAAAAAAGATTTTAATTCTACAAAATGGTGGAAAAGCAGGGCTGTTTTCATTAATAATTAATTTAAATAGAATAACATACAGCGTATTATTAGTCAATTGGTTTGTAGATGTATTTCAGAATTTATAGTTTTGCCGAAACAGGATACAGGTGATTGGTAAATATTTCTTTTTCGCTCTATTTTTTCTTTTTTCTTTGGCTTTTTCACAAAATCAGGAAGCTAATGATTGTGTTAATTATATCCAGATTTGCGGGAACGAAACAATATCGCTGAATCCTACAGGTTATGGAACACAGGAGTTGGATGCGGGACAAGTTTGTAATAGTGAAGAACACAATTCTCTCTGGTTGAAATTCACGGTGAAAACTTCCGGAACATTGGGCTTTGATCTGATCCCGAACAATCCTGATATTTGGGTGGATTATGATTTTTGGATTTTTGGTCCGGATGTCAGCTGTAAGGATATTGGATTTTCGGTTCGTTGTTCTACTACAAATCCGGCAGCAGCTCTTTTAGAAAACAATCATACTGGGATGAGAGATTCTGAACCTGCAGGAGATTTTTTTGAAGGTCCCGGAGATCTTGGTGATGGTTACATCAAATCTCTGGATGTAATTGCCGGCGAATCTTATTTTCTGGTAATCGACAGACCAATTGGCGACGGATCATTTGTGCTTAATTGGACAGGAACTGCAATGCTTGAAGATCCTTTCGGAACTGCGCCTTACAGTTTTGGGAACATCCCTCCAATTTCTTTATGCAATACCAGTTCAGTATATGATTTTTCGAAATTTACCAATCAGATCCTGAATGGTAATCCGGATTTTGAAGTCAGCTATTACAACACTTATGAAGATGCAACCTATGATGTAAACAGAATTACAAATCCTATTACTCTTGAAAATCACGATTATTTTTACCGGATACAAAGTACGGTAACAGAGTGTTTTCGGATTGTAACAATAGATGTTGATTGGAAACCATTAACCCTTACACCACAACAACTTACCGAATGTAATATTAATGGAAAAGGAATATTTAACTTAACAGAAGCAGTATTTACCGATGAGGAAATTTCATCAATTAAATTTTATCACACTTTGCAGGAAGCTGAAGATCATACACCTGGAACAGAAATTACCAACACAACAAATTACTCTTCAACAGGCGAAAAATTATACGTTTGGATTCTTTCTAAAGGTGGCTGCGAAGCAATAAGTACTGTAGATCTTATTTTTTATCCCATCCCGAATGTGGATACAAACCTTTACAATGCCAATATTTGCGACAGTAATTTCGATAACTCAATTAGCATAAAATTTTCCGACATTACCCCAATTATCGTGGATAATCCCAACAATTTTGAAGTTAATTATTATTTGTCGTCCAATACCACAACGCCGTTGCCTGATGATTTTACTTTTACCCAGAACACCACGGTTATCGTAATAGTAAACAGCAAAAACGGCTGTCCTTCTGCATCCGGGAAAATTAATTTTAAATTTGCACCGAAAATTCAGCTGAACAATATTTCGCCGATAGAAATTTGCGATACAGACCGCTCCGGAAGCGAAACAATAAATCTAAACGATTATTCCCAACTGTTTACAACACAAGCCAATCCAACTTTTTATGAAACTCTGGAAGAAGCAAAAACCAAAATCAACAGCATTTCTTTCTCTCAGAACATCAATGCAAATAGGAGCTATTTTTTCCGGTTTGAAAATAATATAGATTGCCCTGAAATAGGAGAATTAAAATTAATTTTTAAAAATCCGAAAATATCGGACATACTGAAAGATGTAATCATTTGTAAAGAAAATGATATTAATCTGGATGCAGGACCAGGATTTACTGATTATTTGTGGAGTACCGGCTCTACAACTTCTTTTTCCGGAAATGTAAAAGTAGGAGAATATTGGGTTGATCTTACTTTCGATGGATGTACAACCAGACAGACTGTTAATGTAATTGCTGAAGAAGAAGTAATCATTGAAGTATTGGAAATAGAAAACAATACACTCACAATTACAGCAACCGGTGGAACTCCTCCTTACGAATATTCTCTGAACGGGATAAATTGGCAGTCATCTAATGTTTTTTATGATATTCCGAAAGGGATTCATCAAGTTTTTGTAAGAAGTAGCAAAAAATGTTTTCCGTCTGTTAGAGCATTTTCAAATATTAATATTGTAAATGTAATCACTCCTAATGGTGATGGGAAAAATGATGTTCTCAATTATTCGGGTTTAAGCCTTAAAGAGAATGTCACATTCAAAATTTATGACCGCTACGGGAAAAATGTATTTGAAGCCAGAAATGGGAATTATACTTGGGACGGTAAAATTGGGGGAAGAAATCTTCCTACAGGAGCATATTGGTATATATTAATTTGGACAGAACCCGATACAAAAGTCATTCACCGATACAATTCTTGGATATTACTAAAAAACAGGTAGTTATCAGAAAACTTCGATTAGGATTTTGACAAAACAGTAACGAAGATTAAAAGCCTGTTTAAATTTTACCGAAATAAATTTAGTAAGTTTATTTTCTTATTCTTATTCTTTCCTTATCCGTTTTTTTATGTCCTTTTTAGCGTATTTTCCTCCTACAAATTTCAATTTATCCTGCGATAAACTTTCAAATTCCAGAAGAAAAATCCAACTAAAAATTACTATAAAAAATACTGATATAAAATTTAAACAGGCTTTAAAAATTCTTGAATCTCCAAATAATTTCGTTTTCAGATTGTTGGAACAGAAATTTTTTCTATCTTTGCACCTCAAAATATTTAACCGGGACGTGTTCCCAAAAATTTTAAATGTATGTCAGTAAAAATCAGATTACAAAGACACGGTAAAAAAGGGAAACCTTTTTTCCACATCGTGGTTGCAGATTCCAGAGCGAGAAGAGATGGTAGATTCATCGAAAAACTCGGAACGTACAACCCAATCACCAATCCGGCTACAATCGAACTAAACGTAGATTCAGCTGTACAATGGTTAAACAACGGTGCTCAGCCAACTGACACTGCAAGAGCAATCCTTTCTTACAAAGGTGCACTTTACAAAAAACATTTGCAGGGTGGTGTTGCAAAAGGTGCTTTCGACGAAGCTGAAGCTGAAAAAAGATTCAACGCTTGGTTAGAAGCTAAAGAATCTAAAGTTCAGGGTAAAGTTGATGGTTTGGCAAAATCCAAAGCTGATGCTAAAAAAGCAGCTTTAGAAGCTGAAGCAAAAGTAAACGAAGCGAGAATTGCTGCTGCAAACCAAGCTGAAGCTGATGCAAAAGCAGCTGAAGAAGCTGCAAATGCTCCTGCTGAAGAACCAGCTGCTGAAGCTACTGAAGAAACTGTAGCAGAAACTACAGAAGAAACTCCTGCTGCTGAAGCAGAAGGTACTGACGAAGCTCAGGCTTAATTCTTTACAGAAAGATACAAGACAAAGACACGGATTTTTCGTGTCTTTTTTATATAAAACCATTTATTTTTGATAGGATTTTATCCTATCCTTTATTAAATCGCCACTTCGTGGCTTTTCAAAATTCAATTGTCCCCGGAATAATGAAAAAAGAAGACTGCTATTTTCTCGGAAAAATTACCAGAAAACACGGATTGCAGGGAAATGTAATCTTAAAACTGGATACCGATCAGCCTGAAATGTACCATAAAATGGATTCCGTTTTTTTAGAAATCAACGGTTTGCTCGTTCCTTTTTTTATAGATAAACAACAATGGCAGAAAGCAGATGCCAAAATTATTTCCTTTAAAAATTCTTCCGAAGCGATGGTAGAACAAAGTATAGGGAAAGACGTTTATCTTCCGCTTTCCACACTTCCGCCGCTTTCCGGGAAAAAATTCTATTACCACGAGGTCATCGGTTTCCAAATCAAAGACGAAAACGATCAGCTTTGCGGAACAATTACTTCTATCAACGATCAAACCACACAAAATTATTTCATCCTGAAACTCAACGCAAAAGACATCATCATTCCGATTATTAAAGATTGGATAATGGAAGTGAACCGAGACGAAAAATTCATCAAAATGCAATTACCCGAAGGTTTGATGGATGTTTTTCTGGTAGATTCTAAAAATGACGAATAATTTCTTCTTCAAAATCCCATCTATCGAATTATATTTAAAACCTTGTCAACAAAATGTAAGATGAGATTTTCTTATCTTTGCACCATCTAATTTTAAAACAAAAACTTTCATTAAAAGTTTGATTACAGATGAAAAAACAGACCATAAAAGACATTTTAGCAGATTACAAAAAAGTTTTACATCACGATATTACCGTTCAGGGTTGGGTTCGGGCGTTTCGTTCCAACCGTTTTATTGCGCTGAACGATGGTTCTACCATCAACAATCTTCAAATTGTAGTGGATTTTGAAAATTTTGGCGAAGAGATCATCAAAAATATCAAAACTGCATCTTCCCTGAAAATTGTCGGTGAAGTGGTGGAAAGCGAAGGAAAAGGTCAGGACATCGAAATCATTGCAAAAAAAATTACGATTCTTGGAGATAATTTTTCCGATGAGTTGGAAAACACAATTCTTCAACCGAAAAAGCACAGTCTGGAAAAACTGCGTGAGCAGGCACATTTACGTTTCCGTACCAATTTGTTCGGAGCGGTTTTCAGAGTACGTCACGCCGTAAGTTTTGCGATCCATCAATATTTTAATAAAAATCAGTTTTTTTACATCAATACTCCGGTAATTACAGGAGCGGATGCGGAAGGTGCAGGTGAAATGTTCGGTGTTACCAATTTTGATTTAAACGAAATTCCGAGAGATGAAAACGGAGAAATCGATTTTGCACAGGATTTTTTCGGCAGAAAAACCAATCTTACCGTTTCCGGACAGTTGGAAGGCGAAACTGCAGCAATGGGATTGGGAAGAATTTATACTTTCGGACCCACTTTCCGTGCAGAAAATTCCAATACGACAAGACATTTGGCTGAATTCTGGATGATTGAGCCGGAGGTTGCCTTCAACAATCTGGAAGATAATATTGATCTGGCAGAAGATTTCCTGAAATATGTGATTGGTTACGTTCTGGAAAATTGCAAAGATGATTTGGATTTCCTTGACAAACGTTTTGCAGAAGAACAGAAACAAAAACCTGAAAAAGAAAGAGCAAAAGAAGGCTTGATCGAAAAGCTGGAGAATGTTGTTGCCAAGCGTTTTAAAAGAGTTTCTTATACCGAAGCTATTGAAATTTTATTAAATTCCAAAGAAAATAAAAAAGGAAAATTCCAGTATCCTGTTGAAAAATGGGGGACCGATCTGCAATCTGAGCACGAAAGATATTTGGTAGAAAAACATTTTGAAAGCCCTGTTGTCCTTTTCGATTATCCGAAAGAGATCAAAGCATTTTATATGAAGCTGAACGAAGACGGAAAAACGGTTGCAGCAATGGACGTTCTTTTCCCGGGAATCGGCGAAATTATCGGTGGTTCCGAAAGAGAGGCACGTTACGATGTTTTAATCGGAAAAATGAAAGATTTCGGTGTAGATGAGCACGAATTGTGGTGGTATCTTGATACCCGGAAATTCGGTTCTGTTCCGCACGCAGGATTTGGCTTGGGATTAGAAAGACTCGTGCTTTTCGTAACGGGAATGACCAACATCCGAGATGTAATCCCGTTCCCGAGAACACCGAAAAGTGCGGAGTTTTAAAATGATATTTCGATGATATGAAAACAAAAAACCATCTGAATTTTTCGGATGTTTTTTTTTGTATTTGCTGAAATTTATTAATTTTACCTAAAATTTTGAAAATGAACATCATTACCATTCATACCGATAACGAAAATCAAACTAATCTTCTAAAGGCATTGTTGGAGGAATTGAAAATGAAGTTTGAAATTAACAACAAAGAAGAATTCACGGATTGGCAAAAAAGAGAGATTGATTTGGGAATGAAAGATATTGCAGAAGGCAGATTTTCATCAAGCGAAGAAATAAGGAAAAAAGCCAGATTATGTTTGAAATAATTTGGTCAGAGCGAGCGGAAAAAGAATATCTGCATACTTTGGAGTTTTGGGTTTTTACACAATAAATCTTCCGAATATTCAAAAAAAATAATGAAAGATGTAGAGAAAAAAGAAAACAAAATTTCTGAAAATCCAAACATCGGAAAACCTATGAAATACGGGAATGTAAAGAAAATACAGGTTCTTGCATATTTTTCAATCATATATAAAATTGAAAAACACAGAATAGAAATCCTTTCTTTTTGGGACAACCGCAGAAATCCCGATGATTTAGATTTATAATTATATTAAAAAAACTTTCAGGAAATTTCTGAAAGTTTTTTTGTAAATAAATACTTTTATCTTTGTGACAATTATGGGTTTTATACTTTTCATACTTTTTCTGATGCTGGTCTGCAGCCTGGTTCTTACTTTAATGAAGAAAGGAAAATTTGCGGGTTATGCCAAAATATTCAGAATCAGCACAGTAGTTTTAGGAATCGGGATTTTTGCGTATTGGTTTACGGAAAGCAGTGTTTCCCGTTTTTTGAAAGATTCGCTTTCGACACAGGTGATCAACAAGCTTCCACAACCGATTGATTTTTATATCATCAGAATTGATAATGCCGAAGATCACTCTTTTCTATATGAAGTGAAACATCTCGGGAAAATTCGTCCCGAATATTTCCGGATCGAATATATGCAAATGCAGAATTCCGGGGAATTCTGGCTTACAGGATATCTGGGAAAAGGCGATCCTGTTTATTTTTCCCAGCATTCGGTTCCCAATAAAAATATCGATCAGATTATCGAAGTTAAAAACTATATTATCCAAAGCGAGAAGCTCGCAGAAACCGCCCAATCGTTGATTGATGCAGAAACCCAAAAAGAAATCAGCCAGGCAATTTGGATTAGTCTGAACCAGATTCTTCTTTTTCTGAATCTGATTTTACTCTTGAGGAAAAAATAAAAAACACATCGAAAGATGCGTTTTTTTTGCTATATCGTTAAGTGATCAATTAAAAGGATGTTTAAATTTTATTCAGAAATTAATTTTTTAAACAGGCTCTAAGTTTTATTTTTTCTGTTTTTCTTTCAGTTCCTCTTTATCCTTGTCGGAAGGATTCCATACTTTTACTTCTGCATTTTTGTCGATTCCAGATTTGATTTGAACATTTATCCCATCGCTTGCACCGAGTGTTACATATGTTTTTTTGAAGCTTCCGTTTGGCTGCTTCACTTCCACAAAAGGCTTGTCCTTTCCGTTCACTTTTTCATACTGGATCAGCGATTCATCCAAAAGAAGTGCATTTTTTTGAGAGCTTAATACAATTTCACCATTTGCAGAAAATCCGGCTCTTATATATTCATTATTCGGATTAAAAACATCGCCTTCAATCGGGAATTTTATAGTTCCGTTTTCATCTGTTCCTTTTGGTGCAATCATCGTTACTTTTCCGGAAAAGCTTTTATTCTGAAGTGCTCCGATAATGATATTCATATCCATTCCTTCTTTTAGTTTTCCGGCTTGTGCTTCATCTATTTCACCTTCAAAAATCAGGGAATTGAGATCGGCAACCGAAGCAATCGTTGTTCCGGCGTTGAAAGAATTGGCTTCAATTACCTGGCTTCCTACTTTTACGGGAACTTCCAGAACGGTTCCTGCAGCTTTTGCACGAATTTGCGTGGTTGCCATACTTTGCAGCTCAGGCGTAACTCCGGTTCTCGCAATCTGCAGTTGTTTCTGAGCAGTAACCAGTTGCTGATTGGCATTTTTCAGATTTTGCTGAGCCGAATACAATTGCTGCTGAGCCGTCAAAAATTCCTGTTTGGAAATCACGCCCTGATTAAACAATTTTTGCTGCATCGCAAATTGCTGCTGCTGATTGGCAAGATTGGTTTTTGCATTGCTCACGCCAATATTGGCGGAATTCACTTGTTGTGTAGCACCGTTTACATCGGCAACATTCGGAACGATACGCAACGTAGCAATTAATTGTCCCGCCGAAACTTTATCGCCCTCATTCACCAGAATTTTTTCAATAATTCCGGACATATTGGGTTTGATTTCAATTTCTTCGCGTGGAACAATTTTTCCGGTTGCCATTACTTTGTCGTCCATATTCTGAACCACAGGTTTTCGGGTAAGGAACGCTTCATTCTCTTTAGAATTGGATTTTACAAGATATCCGATTACCGAGATTAAAGCGATCGCCGCCAATATTCCGAGGAAAATATAAATGGCTTTTTTCAGGGTGAACTTCTTTTTCATATATTTTTTATTTTTTTTAATGCTTTCAGCTTTTGGCTGTTTTATTTTAAGGTTTCAATTTTTAAATTTTCGATTGGTATTCCTATTCATTTGCGAAGCAAAATTGACAATTGACTTTATCATTCCGTTCTCAATGCTTCAATCGGACGAATTCTTACTGCCCTTTGTGCAGGAATCATCCCAATAATCAATCCTAAAATCACCATAATTGCCATTGCCCCGAAAACATTGCTGTAATTAACGGTAGGATTGTAAAACGGAAATGCATCCTGATTTTGGGTTGCTGCATTGAGGATCATCAGCAGAAAAATCCCGGTGACGAAACCTATTAACCCGGAAGTAATGGTAATAACGACACTTTCCAATAAAATCTGGTTTCGTACTTCTGATGGTTTTGCGCCTAATGCGCGCCGAATTCCTATTTCTTTTGTCCGTTCTTTTACCGTAATCAAAAGGATATTAGAAATTGCAATTACTCCGGCCAGAATCGTTAATGTTCCGACAATAATGGTGAGAAGCTGCATTCCGCCAAGAAATCCCGTGAATTTTGCGAATTCTTTTCCCAGGTTGAAACTTCCGAAAGCATTGGTATCTTCTGGTGATGCGCTATATTTGGCTTTTAGTTCTGTTTTTACTTTATTTTCTACAATTGCGAGATCTGCATCGGGCTTGGAAACGATTGCAAAAAAACCGACTTTATCGCCATCGTTATACATTTTCGTAAATGTAGAAAGCGGGATAAACGCGGTTTGATCATTCTCCATTCCACCGCCTTTTTTCACCCGGAAAACACCAACTACATTGAAGAAGAGCCCTTTAATGTTGATGGATTTCCCGATTGGGTTCTCATTTTTTTTGGCATCAAAAAAATTCTTGTAAATTTCTTCACCAATTACGGCTACATTTTTGTTTTCCGAAATATCTGCATCATTCAGGTATCTCCCGAAAATCAACTTTTTTTCTGAAATTTTATTTCCGATAGGATAGTCTCCTGTAAGAGAATAGGTTGCAGATTTTCCGTTTCGGGACATTTGTTCGCCGGCACTTCCGAAGTTTCCACGCGAATTTTGTGGAGAAATATAATCAATTTCCGGAATTTTTTTCTGTAAATATGCAATG
>Ga0182744_1000388_pt1 | contig 42990 bp, 36 predicted proteins | sample eDN3rd30CKraftMG_FD_128525 | JGI IMG/M metagenome (GOLD analysis project Ga0182744, IMG submission 128525) | Enriched Miracle-Growth compost microbial communities from Emeryville, California, USA - eDNA 3rd pass 30_C Kraft MG (version 2) (version 2) ... | reverse complement strand
TCGCGTTTGCAGCGCAGTTGCTTGCTGGCATCGACGGCATTAAGAACCGGATCGAGCCACCTGAGCCGATTGACAAGGACCTGTACGAGCTTCCTCCTGAGGAGCACGCACTCATCGAGCAGGTTCCGGCTTCGCTTGATGAGGCTCTTGCTGCTCTTGAGGCCGACCACGACTTCCTCACGGTGGGCGATGTGTTCCCTGAAGACCTCATCGAGACCTGGATCGCGTACAAGCGCGAACACGAGATCGACCCGATGCGTCTTCGTCCACACCCATACGAGTTTGAGCTCTACTACGACGTGTGACCGGCATGTTGTGCCTGACCTGCTTAAACGTAAAGCTGTGCAGATGCTAGTCCGCACACGATCAACTTAAGCACGGCATTGCAATTCGGTGGCCCCGACAGGATAGGATTCCTGCCGGGGCCACTGGCGTATACGAGCCTCAAGCACGCCCTAAACTAGGGCGCGCCTTTCACGGTGTAGTTTCGATGTACTGCCCCCAAATTTTCGTTATCTTGCTCGCGTTAGGACCCGTCATGAATCCCCTCGATCGAATTCGCTCACGGTTCGAGCACATGCGTGCATCCTCTCAACGGGATTCGAGCGAACGGCAGGAATCACCGAGCAGCCACGAGGAACTTCCGACCATAGCGGTAGCACCCATAGAACCCGAGGTGCGCTACCACGATCTACCGGACTGGTATCGCACGTCTACCCCACCGCGCTGGCTACGTCGAGCCTTAATCTCTGCCGTTGTTACGGTGTTTGTTGCCATCTTTGTGTGGCGGGCGATGGGTTCACTGACAGGACTGTTCATCAATCTTGTGATCGCTCTGTTCTTAGCACTGGCTATGGAGCCCATGATCTTATGGTTGGTGAAGCACGGTTGGCGGCGCGGAGCAGCCACGATCACTACACTGCTAGGCTTGCTCGCTCTCATCGCCGCCATTTTGGCAGTATTTGGTGGCATGTTCTTTGACCAGGCATCGCAGCTCATCTCCTCGCTCCCCTCCACCTACGAGTCAGTTGCCACGTGGATTGAACACCACATGGACGTAGAGATCCCCGCAATGAGCGAACTGCAAAAGCAGTTGATCAATAACTATGGCAGTGACGCAGCAAACCGAGCACTCGCTATCGGGGCGAGCCTCCTGGGCGTGCTTTTCAATACCTCCGTGGTGCTGCTGGTGGCCTACTACCTAGCGGCGGCTGGTCCGCGGTTCCGCGCATCGATCTGCGCTTGGCTGAGTCCCGCACGCCAGACCGAGGTGCTGCGGTTGTGGGAGATTACCCAGCGCAAGATTTCTGATTACATCAACTCTCGCGTGCTGCTCGCCTTCATCTCATCCATCTGCACGTGGATCTTCCTTGAAATCATCCACGTTCCGTATGCGCTTCCACTCGCGGTATTTACTGGTGTGGTCTCGCAGTTTGTACCCACGATTGGTACCTATATCGGTGGCGCACTGCCCGTCATCTTCGCGCTCACTAACAGCGACGTTATTGGCGCCATCGCGATTTTGATCTTCATCATCGCCTATCAGCAGGTGGAGAACCTGTGGCTCGCTCCCAAAATTTCAGCGCGTGCGCTGGAAATGAACCCTGCGGTGTCCTTTGTGGTGGTCCTTGGGTTTGGCGCCGTATTTGGGGCGCTCGGGGCGTTCCTCGCGTTGCCCATTGCTGCCACGATCCAGGCGATCAGTTCCACCTATCTGCGCCGCCACGAGCTCATCGACTCAAAGATGCTACGCGACCCCGACAAGGCTCGGCCAGAGCCCGAAAACGTGGAATCCGTATCTGCGGCAGAGTTCTCCGCAGAAGAGCCCTCTGGAGAATCCAACAACGCCTAACTGCTTTACGACGATACCCTCATCTTCCAGCACCACGTTGCGGGTGTAGGCTGTGGTGACAGTCACAAATATGTGGTCGAAAGTGTGCGGATGGGGATTTTTACATGTTTCTGTTCATCGCTGTAGTTCTGGCTGCCTTAGGCATCGTATTTGTGATCTACCCAAAAGCCTCATGGACGATGTCGAACTTCTGGCGCTTCGAAGGCGCCGCCGAACCATCAGATGCTTCGTTGGTTCTTTATCGCTTGCAGGGTGCCGGTTACGTCATTGGTGCCCTGCTTGTTTTGTGGCTCAGCTCGCGCCTCTGATCACGGCGCCCTGATCACACTTTGCGGCCGTCAGCTCAGTCTGTTGCCGGTTCGCACGGGTGTGACGCCGCGCAGCGCTGGGATCCGACTGATTCGTCGGAAAGAAGGCGAACACGAAGGCCGGCTAGGCGCCTTCACCATAGAACAGGGTTTCCATGACGTTGCGGGCACGCCGCGCGGTGCGCAGATAGTCCTCTTCAACGATGGCGGCCTCACCCACTGGATATTTGAGCACGCGCCCGATCCCGCTGAGTGTCGCTCTATCCGCGGGTAGAACGTCTGCTTGGGCGCCGCCAATGCGTCCCGTCCACAGCACCAGTGCGTCACGCAGGTTTGATGCGAACACCCAGGCCGCGCTCAGGGTTTCCGCGTCTGCACGCGTCACCAAACCGGCAACACGGGCCGCTTCAAGTCCGGCCAACGTTTCCGTGGTCCGCAGTCCCGGGATGGAAGCCCCATGTTCCATTTGGAGGAGTTGAACGAGCCATTCCACATCGGAAATCCCGCCGCGGCCCAACTTAAGGTGACGAGTAGGCGGTACGCCGCGCGGTAGACGTTCGGACTCAACCCGCGCCTTAATCTTGCGGATCGTGCGCACCGTGGCCGCGTCGATTCCGTTACTGGGGTAACGCAGCGGATCGATAAGTTGGACGAATCGCGCGCCCAGCTCCTGATCCCCCGCAACGGGGCGGGCCCGCAAAAGGGCTTGGCTTTCCCACGCCTCCGACCAACGCCCGTAATACTGCGCATATGAGTCCAGCGATCGCACGAGCGGTCCACTGCGCCCCTCCGGACGCAGATCCGCGTCCACCGCTAGAGGCGGTTCCTCACTGGTTTCTGTGAGCAACCTGCGCACGGCGGTTGCCACATCCTTGGCATAGTCACCGGGGTTGCTTTCACCGTCACCCTGGGTAAGGACGCGAGGCTCATACACAAACATGACGTCCGCGTCGGACCCGTAGCCCATCTCGCGCCCGCCCATGCGCCCCATCGCGATAATCGCAAAAGCCACGGGTTCCTGCCCGGTGGTCAGACCTCGAGCAGCCAACGCCTCGGCGCGGGCGATCCGCAGCGCCCCCTCCAACGTCACATCCGCAACATCGGTGATGCCGTGCTGTGCATCGCGCGCAGCTATATCCGTGAGCAACTCCGCACACGCGATTCGCGCAAGTTCCCTGCGCCTAAAAGCACGAACCGCCGTCATCGCCTGCGCCGGCTCATCCGCACGCTTCAAGATCGCGTCGAGTTCCCCCGTCAGCCGCTCCTTTGAACGAATCGCAAGGTCAGCATCATCATCAAACCATGTGATCGCCAACGGCGAATGACTAATCGCATCCGCCACATAGGCCGAGGTGGACAGTACAAACGCGAGGCGCTGGGCCGCCGAACCCGAGTCACGCAGCAACTTGAGATACCAGTGCGTGCCGCCCAACTCGTCGGAAAGCTTGCGGAAGGCAAGCAGGCCCGCATCCGGTGCGGCGCCATCAGCGAACCAGCCGAGCATGACGGGCAGCAGCTGACGCTGGATCGCGGCCCGCCGCGAAACCCCCTCGGTCAACGCCTCGATGTGTTTGAGCGCGCCCGTTGGGTTGCGGTAGCCGATCGCCTTGAGGCGTTCGGCAGCGGCCTCGGGTGCGAGCGTGGCTTCCTCCGCGGACAACTGCGCAGTAGCTGGCAGCAACGGACGATAGAACAAGGCCTCATGCAGCGAACGCACGTCGCGCTTGGTGGCGCGCCAGCGGCCCAGCAGTTCCTCGGCACTATTGCGCCGAATACCCAGTGACCTGCCGAGCACCTCGATCTCATGCGGCGCAGTGGGCATCAGGTGTGTGCGATGCAGCTGACGTAACTGCACACGGTGTTCGAGCGCGCGCAGGAAGCGATAGCACACGGCGAGTTTTGCGGCGTGTTCACGGCCCACATATCCCGCCGCGGCCAGATCTGCGAGCGCCGTCAGGGTGCTGGAGCTGCGAATCGATTCGTCGAGCCGCCCATGCACGAGCTGGAGCAGTTGCACGGTGAACTCCACGTCCCGCAGCCCGCCTTTACCCAGTTTGATCTGGCGTTCGGCTTCAGCGGGTTTGACGTGATTCTCCACGCGGCGGCGCATGGCTTGGGCATCTTCCACAAAGTTCTCGCGGGTTACGGCCGCCCACACCATCGGGTTCATTGCCGCCACGTAAGCGCGCCCAAGTTCCGCGTCTCCGGCCACCGGCCTGGCCTTGAGTAGCGCCTGAAATTCCCACGTTTTGGCCCAGCGTTCGTAGTACTGCACGTGGCTGGCTAGGGTGCGCACGAGCGGTCCCTGCTTGCCCTCCGGGCGCAGCGCTGCATCTACAGCCCACAGGGCGGGCTCTTCCCCTACCGCGCCGCAGATGAGGGCTAGTTCGCTTGCCAGGTTTGTGCCAACTGCGAGCGCTTCGTCCTCGCTGTAGCCTTCTGCTGGTTCGGCCACGTAGATGACGTCCACGTCCGAGATGTAGTTGAGTTCGCGTCCGCCTGTTTTGCCCATGCCGATGACAGCGAGGCGCACTTGTTTTCCGTGCCCGTCGAGTTTGAGTCGGGCTACGGCGAGGGCCGCTTCGAGGGCGGCGGCGGCAAGGTCTGCGAGTGCGGCGGCTACGGCGGGTAGATTGCTCAGCGGTTCGTCGCTTGCGAGGTCGGTTGCAGCGATCCGTAGGATGATGCGGCGGTATTCGCGCCGCAATTGTGAGGTGTATGTGGTTGCGTTTGGTGCACCGGCACTGTTGGTGTCCTGATTTTCGACGATCTGGCCGGCTATTGGCACTTCGGCTTGCGGATCCGCGTCAACTGCGTGCAGCAGCCAGGCTCGGACTTGTTGGGCGTCTACGCCGGTGCCGGGGGTGAGGTCGAAGACGTCTTGCAGGAGTTTAGGTCGCCGGATGATTTCATCTGCAAGGGCAACGGATTGGCCGAGCACGGCAAAGAGTCGGTGGGCACGTAACGCGTTGTCACTCGGTTGGGCCGGTGTTTGATCTCGGGCACCCGATTGTTGGGATCCGGCTACGTGTTTTGTTGCAATACCCGCGGGCTCAGATACAACGAGTCGCAACTGTTCAGCGAGACTGGCGGTTTCGTCGGGAATGTGGGGTGCGGTGTGCAGGGCTCCGCACAGGCGCACGATGCTGAGCAGGCCAAGGTCAGGGTCTGCGCAGTGTGCTAGGCAGTCCAGTAATGGGTGGGTGGAATCGATTGTGCCGAGTACGGCCACGAGGTCTGGGTCTTGGCAGAGTTTGTCCGCGCGCGCGGCGTTTGAGACGCCGAGCCGGATGAGCCGCCCGGTGAGTGTGGTGGAGCGGGAGGGATCAACCATGGAACTGTAGCCTGCCTTGCGTTGTCTTGCTGTGCCTTGCGTGATCTTGCTATGCCGCATCTGGACTCGAGTGCATTGATTCTGTGTCAATCGAACAAAAAGCGTGTGGATAAGCCAAAGGCGCCGAGTGTGTCGGCGCCTTTGGCTTATCCCACGCGCTAGAGCACCTGGAGGAGTCGTTTAATCTCGTATGGGGTCACCTGGTGGCTGTACTCTTCCCATTCAGCACGCTTGTTCTTGAGGAAGTACTCAAAAACGTGTTCGCCGAGCGTTTCGGCTACCAGTTCGGAGCCTTCCATCAGGGTTAGGGCAGAGTCGAGGTCTTGCGGCAGCGGCTTGATGCCAAGTGCGCGGCGTTCACCATCGGTCAGTGACCATACGTCATCCTCAGTGGCATCTGGCAGATCGTAACCTTCCTCGATGCCCTTAAGTCCTGCCGCAAGGGTGAGCGCATACGCCAGGTAGGGGTTTGCCGCCGTGTCGATGGCGCGGTATTCGATCCGCGACGAGTTCGATTTGCCCGGCTTGTACATGGGCACGCGCACGAGCGCCGAACGGTTGTTGTGTCCCCAGCACACGTATGAGGGAGCTTCAGCGCCACCCCACAGTCGCTTATAGGAGTTGACATATTGGTTGGTCACCGCGGTGATTTCTGCTGCGTGATGCAGCAGTCCGGCAATGAACTGGCGCCCTGTTTTGGACAACTCGTACTGCGCTCCCGGCTCATAGAAAGCGTTGCGGTCCCCCTCGAATAGGGAGAAGTGGGTGTGCATACCGGAACCAGGCTGATCTGCCAGTGGCTTAGGCATGAAGGAAGCAAAGACACCCTGCTCCAGCGCGACCTCCTTGACCACAGTGCGGAAGGTCATGAGGTTATCCGCGGTGTTTAGCGCGTCCGCGTAGCGCAGGTCAATCTCGTTTTGACCTGGGCCTGCCTCGTGGTGGGAGAACTCCACAGAAATACCCATAGATTCCAGCATCGTGATGACCTGGCGGCGGAAGTCATGTCCTGCGGGCCTGGCCACGTGATCAAAATAGCCACCGTGATCAATTGGTACGAGCCTGCCACCATCAACGGGCTGCTCAAAGAGGTAAAACTCAACCTCGGGGTGCGTGTAAAAGGTGAAGCCCTTTTCGCTGGCCCGGTCCATGGCACGCTTGAGCACGTTGCGTGAGTCCGCCAGTGAAGGCACGCCGTCAGGGGTCAGGATGTCGCAGAACATGCGCGCGGTGCCCTGAGTTTCTCCGCGCCACGGCAATAGAGAGAACGTGGTGGGGTCTGGGCGGGCGATCATATCCGCTTCATATACGCGGGTAAGGCCCTCTATGGCTGAGCCATCAAAGCCAATACCTTCATCAAACGCCGATTCGAGTTCGGCTGGAGCGATGGCAACGGACTTGAGCATGCCCAAGACATCGGTAAACCACAGCCGCACAAACCTGACGTCACGCTCTTCTACCGTGCGAAGCACGAATTCCTGTTGCCTGTCCATGCGCTCAATTTTGCCTGATATACCGGCGAACTATCGAGTTGACTCGCAAAGAATCTCAGGAAAACGCCTAATGTTGGTTCTATGGCAGAGTTACGCATCGCGATCGCACAGATTGATACCTGTGTTGGCGACATCAACGGCAACGTTTCCAAAATCCTTGAGTGGTCCAAAACCGCCGCCGATCAGGGGGCACACGTTGTTGTATTCCCTGAGATGACGATCACCGGCTACCCCATTGAGGACCTCGCACTGCGTGCTTCCTTCCAGCGAGCCGCTGAGGATGCACTGCACACTGTGGCCACAGAATTGGCCGCGCAAGGCCTAGGTACTTTGCACGTAGTTATAGGGACGCTCGGTGCGCTCGCGCTGTCCGGAAACGGCGCTTTGGAGCGCCCCACAAACCGCGCAGCGGTATTACATGATGGCAAGATTGTGGCCGCCTATGACAAGCACCACCTGCCCAACTATGGGGTTTTCGACGAATACCGCATCTTTGCGTCTGGTGACACGGCTACCGTCATCGAGGTTGAAGGCCGCCGGCTTGGCCTCGCCATCTGCGAGGACATTTGGCAGGACGGCGGTCCTGTGGCTCAGCTTGAGTCCGCGGGTATCAGTGCTCTGATCACTCTCAACGGCTCGCCCTTTGAAGAGGGCAAGGCGCCCGTGCGCCTCGAATTGGCGCAGCGCCGTGCGGCCGCCATCGGTGCGCCGCTAGTCTACGCCAACATGGTTGGCGGGCAGGACGATCTCGTGTTTGATGGCGGCTCGTTTGTGGTGGCGCCGGAAGGTGACGTGCTCGCTCAGGCGCCCAAATTCGTCGAAAATCTGTTGCTGTGGGATCTGGCCGAGGACGGCGCCCCAGCACACCGCGGACAGTTCGCACCCGAGCTGGAGAACGATCACGAGGTGTATCAGGCCATCGTGACGGGCCTGCGCGGCTACATGACCAAGAACGGCTTCAAAACGGTGGTCCTGGGCATGTCGGGCGGCATTGATTCCGCACTCGTGGCGGCAATAGCGGCCGATGCCATCGGCGGGGAGAACGTCTACGGCGTTTCGCTGCCCTCGGTGTATTCCTCGGAGCACTCCAAAGACGACGCGGAGGACCTAGCCAAGCGGCTCGGCGCACACTACCGCGTCCAACCCATCGCACCGATGGTTGACGCCTTCCAAGGCCAACTGCATCTGGAAGGTGTTTCCGAGGAGAACCTGCAGGCCCGCGTGCGCGGCGTGACCCTCATGGCCCTGTCCAATGCGGAGGGGCACCTCGTGCTGGCCACGGGAAACAAGTCGGAGTTGGCGGTCGGGTACTCCACCATCTACGGCGACGCCGTGGGCGGGTACGCACCCATCAAGGACCTAGACAAATCACGCGTGTGGGAACTCTCGCGGTGGCGCAATAACTACGCCATCGACAATGGCGAGATCCCACCCATCCCAGAAAGCTCAATCACCAAGCCACCCTCGGCGGAACTGCGCCCCGGGCAGGTCGATCAGGATTCGCTACCACCGTACGATCTGCTCGATGCTGTGCTCGACGCGCACATCGAACACGCGGAGGGCCGCGCCGAACTCGTGGCCCGCGGCTTCCAACCTGAGGTGGTAGACCGGGTGGTCTCGCTCGTAGACCGAGCGGAGTGGAAGCGGCGGCAATACCCGCTAGGACCCAAGGTGACTGCGCTGGCCTTTGGCCGCGACCGCCGCGTGCCGCTGACCTCCAAGTGGCGCGAGCCAGAACTGCCGTAGGCGCTAGCGGCTAGCCACCAGCGGCTAGGCTTAAGTAAAGGAGCGCAGGCTCCTCCCGCCGCACATCACAACACGTAAACACACGATTGCACATCGAGGCGAATACGGACATGACCGAGAATTCATCCACACCAGTTACTGCCACGGACCCCGCAGCAGCCCCCAAGCGCAAGCGCTTCCGGGTCCTTGACTTTGCCGCCCACAAGGCGTCGGGCACCAAGCTCACCATGCTCACTGCGTACGACGGCATGACCGCCCGCATTTTCGATGAGGCCGGCGTGGATCTGCTGCTCGTGGGCGACTCCGTAGGCGACAACATGCTCGGGCACGAGAACACCCTGCCCGTCACGCTCGATGAAATGATCGTGGCATCTCGCGCTGTAGCCCGTGCCACCACCTATGCGATGGTGGTTGCGGACCTGCCCTTTGGTTCGTATGAGGCGTCCCCTGAGCAGGCCTTTAATTCCGCGGCACGCCTGATCAAGGAGTCTGGTGCGCAGGCGGTTAAGTTGGAGGGCGGCCAGCGTGTGGCCGCGCACGTCAAGCTGCTCACGCAGTCGGGTATCCCCGTGGTGGGGCACCTTGGGCTGACCCCGCAGTCAGAAAATATGCTCAGCGGCAAGCGCGTTCAGGCTCGTTCCGACGCAGCCGCCGAGCAGTTGTGCCAGGACGCGCTCGCCCTGCAGGAGGCAGGTGCAAGCGCCGTGGTGTTGGAGATGGTTCCAGCTCCGGTGGCGGCGCGCGTCACCGAGATCCTGTCCATCCCCACTATCGGCATTGGTGCGGGCAAATATGTGGACGGTCAGGTACTGGTGTGGCTAGACATGGCCGGCATGGGCGACTGGTCACCGCGCTTTGCCAAGCAGTTTGGCCAGGTTGGTGCGGCATTGCGCGCGGCAGCTTCTGACTACGTGGCCGAGGTTCGTGCAGTTACATTCCCCGGCCCGGAGCACTCGTTCGAGCACTGAATTTTCAAGCGCTAAGAACTGAACAGGTGCGGTGGTTGCGCGTTCTACGCGCGGCCACCACACCTTTTTATGCCCAGATTCTTTTATGCCCAGATTCCCGACGATTTACTCGCCCTCGTCCTTGAATGTGCGGTCCGCTTCATCCCAGTTTTCCGTGCGTACACGCGCGGTTTCGAGTGCGCGTGCGGCGGCTTCCTGCGTGTCATACGGACCCATCTTGTTCCACCAACTCAGGATCCCGCCCTTTACTACCCTGCCGGTCTTGACGTCATAGTAGTACTTGGCCATCGCGGGTCCTCCTCTGGGTTTTCACTGTGGTTGCCGAATGCCGGTTGCCGATTGCCGCTGGCACACTCGCAATGGCCAACGTTTCTGCGCCCATTCGGTGCAGTTCGAGCCTATCGTTAACTGCTCTGGTAGGCGCGAACTAGAATGGTGCCATGCCTCCAGTGTCTGCGCCGCGCACATCTACGCTTGATCCGATAGTCCCCGGTATCGTCTCCCCCGAGTTACCCGTTCCCCATTCGATAGCTCGACCCGAGTATGTGGGCCGTCCCGGTCCCAAGCCCTTTGACGGCTCGGATGTGGTCAGCGCCGAAACGCTGGAAAAGATCCGCATTGCGGCGCGCATTGCTGCCGGTGCGCTCGAAGAGGTTGGCCGCAATGTTGCGCCCGGCATCACAACGGATGCTTTGGACCGCATCGGGCACGATTACATGATTGATCACGGGGCATATCCTTCAACCCTTGGTTACCGGGGCTTCCCCAAGTCGATCTGTACCTCGATCAACGAGGTCATCTGCCACGGCATCCCTGATGACCAGGTACTTCAAGACGGTGACATCCTCAATGTGGATATCACGGCCTACATCGGTGGGGTCCACGGTGACAACAACGCGACGTTTGGTGTGGGTCAGGTTAGTGAGGAATCTCAGTTACTCATTGAGCGCACCCGTGAGGCTCTGGCCCGCGGAATCAAAGCCGTCAAGCCTGGCCGTGAGGTCAACGTAATTGGGCGAGTCATTGAAAAGTACGCGTCCCGGTTTGGTTACGGCTCAGTGCGGGACTACACCGGTCACGGTGTGGGCGAGGCCTTCCACTCGGGCCTGATCATTCCACATTACGATTCGGCACCGCTTTACAACACGATCATCGAACCGGGCATGGTCTTCACAATTGAGCCTATGCTTACTCTCGGCACGATCGAAGCGGACGTGTGGGATGACGGTTGGACGGTAGTAACCAAAGACCGCAAACGCACCGCCCAGTTCGAGCACACGATAGTCGTAACAGAAACAGGCGCGGAGGTTCTTACCCTGCCATGAGCAACAACCCAAAACTCGCATTCGGAATTGACATCGGTGGCAGCGGAATCAAAGGCGCGCCAGTAGATCTCAAAACCGGCGAATTCGCCGAAGACCGAGTGCGCATCCCCACCCCCGAAAACTCCACCCCTGACGCCGTATGCGATGTGGTCAAGGAACTTCTCGACGAGTTCGACCTGCCTTTGGATGTCCCCGTTGGCGTAGCATTCCCGGCCCCGCTCGATCACGGTGTTGTGCGGATGATCGCAAACCTTGATGCCTCATGGGAAGGCGTGAACATCGAGAAGACGATCGCCAAAAAGACCGGCCGGCGCGTGTACGCGCTCAATGACGCGGACGCTGCCGGATTCGGCGAGGTCGCTTACGGCGCAGCCAAGGGCGAGGACGGCGTAGTACTGCTGGCCACGCTTGGCACCGGCATTGGATCGGCGCTGATCGTTGAAGGTCACCTCGTGCCCAACACAGAACTCGGCCACCTTGAAATCGACGGTTTTGACGCCGAATCACGAGCCGCCGATTCCGCGCGCGCTCGCGAGGATCTCGACTGGGAGTTGTGGGCAGCCCGCTTGCAACGTTACTTCTCGCACGTGGAAATGTTGCTCTCCCCAGACCTCATCGTGGTTGGTGGCGGGGTATCAAAGCACCACGAGGAGTTCTTGCCACTGCTCGATCTTCGAGCCCGCATCATCCCAGCTGAATTGCGCAATGCTGCTGGAATTAGCGGTGCCGCTGCCTACGCAGCCGCGCGTGCAAGACACGACCGCAAGAAAGACAAGAAGCACTAGCGTAAGGCTCAGAACCTGGCGGACTGGCTGCGTGCCGGTGGGCTGACAGCCGACTGGCTGGCAAGTGACTGGCTGGCAGGTGAGTTGAAAATCCGACGCGCTGAATCGTCGAAAATAATCCGCGAGGCGATGGCAACACCACCTTAAAAAGCGGATGAGACAGCCGATACGCCGGGTTTTGTGCCTGCGCCGATTACTCGCACGCAGGTGGCAACCATCCATCTAGGCCCCTCGTTGCCGAGGGGCTCAAGCAGCCTACCCGGACGCTCAGCGAGCAGCCTCACCGCGTCCTGTCTGGCCTTGCTCCGAGTGGGGTTTACCTAGCCTCCCCAGTCACCTGGGGAGCTGGTGGTCTCTTACACCACCTTTTCACCCTTACCCGCACGAGGCGGGCGGTCTGTTTTCTGTGGCACTGTCCCGCGGGTCACCCCGGGTGGGCGTTACCCACCACCCTGCTCTATGGAGCCCGGACGTTCCTCGGGCCGCGCACTGCGCGACACGCGGTTGCCTAGCTGTCTCATCCGCAGACTTAAGGGTACGCGCAAAACCCGCCAGGTAAGAATCGCGCACCTCACACCGGACCACATTCCACCTATTGCGGCCCGCAAAACCTGGAAAACACCCGCCGCAACCGGTTGGAAATCACACCAACAACAGCGGTATTGTCAGGGCGTGCTCATCTTGCTCCCACCCTCAGAAGGAAAGACCGCGCCACTGCGCGGTGCCGCCGTCAACCTTGAAGCAATGAGCCACCCGGGGCTCAATACCACCCGCGAGCGCGTACTGGACGAACTAGCACTGGTGTCCAAGCAGCCCGACGCGCTGGAACAGTTGGGAGTTGGCGCATCATTGGCCGCCGAGGTGGAACGCAACGTGGGGTTGCGTGGTGAGCCCGCGGCGCCCGCACGCACCGTCTATAGCGGGGTGCTCTATGACGCACTCGGGCTAGCCGCCATGACGCCCACGCAGCGAGCCAAAGCCGACGCCCACGTGCGCATCGTCTCCGCGCTGTGGGGCGTACTATCCCCCGCCGATCTCATTCCCGCGTACAGGCTCTCCATGGGAGTCTCACTCGGCATGCTCGGGCCACTCGCCGCGCTGTGGCGAGAGGTGTTAGACGCTGAACTAGCACCGCTCGCGCACGAAACGGTGGTGGTCGATTGCCGGTCCAGCACCTACGTCAACGCATGGAAACCCGCCCCCGGAAGTTGCGAATGGGTCAGCGTTAAGGTGCTGCGCGAGTTGAACGGCAAACGATCCGTGGTCTCCCACAATGCCAAGCACACGCGTGGCCTGCTCGCCCGCCACCTCCTGACCCGTCGCGGCAACACCCCCACAAGCGCCGCAGAACTCCTGCGGGCAGCACGCGGCAGCGCCGCATTCGACGAGGTGAGCCTGCTGGAAGGTAAGCAGGGGGCATTCACGCTGGAAATCGTCGTGAAGGAATAAACGCTTAGGCGGGGTCTGCGTTGGTACGGACCAGAATCCGTCCGCATTCCTCACACCGCACCACCCGCTCCTGCGGAGCGGCCTTGATGTCGGCGAGGTCGTTCGGGTTCAGTTCGAGGCGGCAACCGCCACAGCGGTTGCCCACCAGCGCAGCCGCACCAACACCGCCGAGTTGCCCGCGCAACTTGTCGTAGGTGGCCAGTAGCGCGGCATCAATCCCCTGCGCTGACTGCGCGCGCTCCGCGGCCACCAGTTTTGCCTGCGCATCGATTGCCGCAAATTCTGCGTCACGTTCGCTCTGAGCTTTGGCAAGTTCCTCTTGCATGCCCGAGTTTGCGTCCTCAAGTTTGGCAAGTGCGTCGTTATGCGCGTCGAGGCGTTCCATGATGTCCAACTGGATTTCCTCAAGCACGCCGCGTCGGTTGGTGAGCGATTCAATCTCGCTCATCAGCGCGGTCGCATCCTTGGCACTGACCGCCCCAGAGTCCAAGCGTTCCTGGTTGCGCTGCGTGCGGGTAACCACCTGCTCCACGTCGGTCTCGGCTTTGGTCAGTTCGCGGCTCAGGTCTGCGGCTTGGGTGCGAGACGCCACAAGCGCACCGGAGAGGTCAGCGATCCGGCTTTCTACCTCGGCAACCTTTTCCTGCTGCGGGAGGTTGGCGCGCTTGTGCGCGAGTTGGGCGAGCTGCGTGTCGAGCGCCTGTACTTCAAGGAGTCGGTGCTGATCAGCTACTGGAGCGTTTGCCACGGTGTGGTCCTTCCGCAGGATAGTTCAGTTATGCACTTGACTTTAGTGCCCAGCCACGTGGAACGTCCACGGGTCGGTTGATATGTCGCTCACCTTGGTGGCGATCGTGTGCCCTTCTGCCGCCAGCATGCCGGCTAGGTCGGCTGCCGCGAGCGGCAACCATACGGACTCGCTCGCGTAGTGGGCGGTGTCAATGACGTATGGCTTTTCGACGATTCTGGCGGCTTCCCCCAAGGGTGCAGTGGGGTGGGTGGTTGCGCTGTTGCGCCGTGCCTCAAGAAAGTCGAGCAGGTCATGGTGTTTCAGGTCCGAGGTGAGGTACACGTCAGCACCAGTGGCTGCGGCATCGTTGAGGCACGAGCCGCCCGAACCCCCAAGCACCGCCACCGTGTGCACCATCGCATTTTTGTTCCCAGCTACGCGAATGCCCTGCGCTGCGCCGGGCAGAACCTGGGCTACGCGTTGCGCAAATTCCGTGAGCGTCACGGGCTGTGCGAGCGTACCAACGCGCCCCATCCCGAGTTCCGGGGTGGTGGCGTCTGGCAGTATCGGGCGGGTATCGGTAAGTCCAAGCAGCGCCGCGAGGGCTTCGTTGACTCCGCGGTAGGCGCTGTCCGCATTGGTGTGGGCGGAGAATACTGCGCAGCCTTGCGTGATGAGCCGGTGGATGCTGGCACCGCGATCCGTGGCCGACGTGATTGCCGGTAGCGCGCTAAAGAGGAACGGATGGTGGGTGACAATCAGGTCTGCATTCCATGCGAGCGCATCCTCGATCACTTCACGGGTCGCGTCGAGCGCAAAGTAGACGCGCGAGACCGACGCGCTCAAGTCCCCCACTGCGAGTCCGGGCTTGTCCCATTTTTCTGCGAGCCTGGGCGGGTAAAGCGAGTCCAAGGCGGCTACCACAGTGGCAAGCGAAGGGGGCTCCGTGCGGTGATCTCGAGGTGTCGCAGCGGGGGTTGGAGACGTGGATGCGGTCATGATCACACGATATCGGAAGTGTGACGTGCGCCGTAGTCGCGGTTTCGCTTTGATTGAGGGTTCAGGTTCAGGTAGAGTTTTCTTCGTTGCCCCGCCGAAAGGTTGGAGCAATAACCCATTATTGGGCCTATAGCTCAGTTGGCTAGAGCGCCACGTTTACACCGTGGATGTCGGGGGTTCGAGTCCCTCTGGGCCCACTCGCATGAAGCGGGGTTGTTCTCATCATTGATGAGAACAACCCCGCTTTCCGTTTTTCCCGCTGCGCCGTATTTCGATGGCGCAAACAGCACGGTGAGATCCCTCGATAGTAAGTGAACGCCCTGTCATAGTGAGGGAATTCAACGCGACGGAGGGACCTCAACTCCAAACTGCGGATCTCAACAGCGCGAGTCCACCATGACATAAGATCGCCGTATGAGTCGTTGGGTTGCGTTATTGCGCGGGGTAAACGTCAACGGAATCACTATCCGCAACGCTGAGCTCGCACAACTTTTTACCGACCTTGGGTTTGCTGATGTGCGGACGGTTCTGGCTTCCGGCAACGTCTGTTTCAGCACACGAAACAACGAAATCAATCACGTGGAGCTGAAGTCAAGGATCGAATCAAGCTTGCGTGAACGCTTCGGTTACGACGCTTGGATCGTACTCGTTCCACACAATGCGTTGGACCGGATAATCGATACCTTTCCCTTCGCACAGGACACCGAGCACCACGCATACGTCATCTTTGCGTCCGCCCAGGACGTGAGCAGTCAACTACTTGCCAGGGTTTCTGAAGGCGAAGGGACAAGTACCGAGCAGGTAGCCGCCGGTGAAGGTGTTGTCTACTGGCGTTGCCACAAGGGCAGGAGCACAGATACTGCATTCTCCAAGTACGCGGCAAAAGCCCACTTCAAGTCGACGACGACCACTCGAAATATCAACACGCTTCGAAAACTTCTTTGAATACAGACCGCCAAGTTGAGGTTCGAGGCGTTGCACCGGTGGACAGTTCGCGGTTGCGCGTGGGTAAGTCCCGGCACGTGTACCTGATCGTTGCTTCATCCGTGTTGCTGGGTGTGGCAGTGACTCTCACGGTGATTTTTTGCACGGGTGCCATTGACTTATCGCCACGCTACCTGCTGGCGCTCGGTGGAATCATCGTGGGTAACACGATGATGGTGGCAACGTTGGCTGGCCGTGCTGCGAGAGGGACACGCTGGACATGACCAGGAAGTTGTCGCCTCGCTGGGGCGACAACTGACTGCTCAGTATGGCAAGGGCTTCGAGCAGACAAACCTGTATCGGATGATCCGTTTCTCCCAACAGCTCACCGATTCGAGGGTTGTTGCGTCACTGGCGCAACAAGTGAGTTGGACATAGCGGAAAGTGAAGCTATAGAACGGAGCGTACCTCTACGGCTTTTCTTTACTAGGTTCCAGTTCAGCCTTGGTTGAGCACTCGATACGTCAGATGCAGAGTGCCATTGGCAAAGCGATGTTCCCTGACCAGTTTCAGATCAACACGAGTGCGCGAGGGAAGCGCGAGTTTCCCATCACCCAAAATCGCGGGCCACACAAAGAACTGACACTCATCCACTAGCCCAGCATCGCACGCTTGAGCCGCAAGGTTCGCGCCACCAATCATGAAGTCCTTGGTGGCGGTAGCCTTCAGCTCGCGGATCGTGCCCACGTTCAAAGATCGTTCGAGTTGTGTGCGCTCCGTTGCCACCTCATTTAGAGAAGACGAGTAGACAATTTTGTCAGCAGATTGCCACGCTGCTGCGAACTCAGCAGTTTGTGCCGACTGCGCAGCAAGTGATGGGTCTGTTTCCCAGAGCGACATTGCCTCATACAGTCGCCGCCCGTACAGGTACGTTCCTACCCCCTGTATCAGCTTGGTTGTTGCCTCAAACACGTCATCGTTGTGCGGGTAGAGGCTGAACTCGCCATTCCTATCCTCAATGAACCCATCAAGGGAAGTATTTGTTACGTAGATCAGCTTCGCCATGACGGCTCCTTTAGCGCGGCAAAACCGGAGCAGCCAACTTCCGGCGCTCGTCCGAACTGAACCTGCGAAGCGCAGGCGTCACCGCGTCCGCAGGCGTCAGTAGTGCTACCCAATAGCCATCGCTCTGGGCGTAGTAAGCGCTCAAGCTGTCAATGGACGTCCGATGCGCTGGAACATCAACACCATCAATGGTGAGCTTCGCTGTCTCCCACGTAAGCTCCCCATCGTGGATTTCTAGTCGTTCCTGCAGGGCCATGTGATCCTCGATCGACACAGCCGCGCCAGCGGTTTGGTTCCAGCGATAGTTCATCAACATGTCATGCACGTGGATTCGGCCCGCATCCTCCCACAGTTGCGAGGCGACCGTCACCTGAACCTGAAACTTGTCAGAATAGTGAATGAGCACCTGCTGCAGCCCGTCAGGACCCCAGCTAGAGCTGCCGATTTTCGGTTCACCACCAAGGACCGCAAGCCCCAAACCCACCACGCCATAGATTGGCAGAGCGGCGCTCATGATCCGATCTGCTTCTTCTCTCATTTGGCGAACAGCACCACTCGCCGGGCTAACGGCACTGAACAGGTCAGTACGCAGGGACGTGAGATGAAGGTGCGGACGCAACCATATCGTCGAAAAGAAGAAAGCCCACGTCAGAATTACCAGCGCAACCGGGGAAATCCACCACGGCACGCTGGTGAATGCGCCGAGAATGAGGCCCACTATCAACCCGACGATAGCCGCCGCAAAGTAGACCGCCGGGACCGGCTGCAGCGCCCTGCGCCACGTGATTACGCGCCACACGCGCACCGGCGTGCCCAAGAACTGGCGTGCTCGGCTCGCTTGAGAAACCGTTTGGTAGGACACAGCGCGGCTGTGCCCGGCGGAAAATCCCGTCATCGCCAGGCGCGGGCGCTATGCATCGCGGAGGGACTGCTTTGTCGCTCGGTCATAGGCCGAGCCTACGAGCCCTCCCGCCGCCGGTCAATCGCTGGCAGCGGGCGGGGAGCGCGGGCGCAGTTTGAGGCTGAGTATTCCAAGTAACTGTGGCCTCACATATGGGCGTACTTAGTGTCATGCTTGCAGTGTGGAGACTGTATTTTCGCTTTCAGCTCGTGACTTTGCCCGCTTTGAGCGGGCAGCTGCAAGACTAGGCCTAGACCGGTCGGAGTTTTACCGCCGTGCTGCCGAGAGTTTCATAGCAGCTTCCAGCGAGGATGCCAGCCTGACCGCGATTGCCAACGCAGCACTGGACGAAGCCGGGCAGTCTTCAGAAGACAATCTATTCCTGACTACCAACGAGCAGCGACTGGCTCGCGGGAGCGGGTGGTGAGCCGCTAGGACGGGACAGCGTGGGTTGCTTATGACGCCGGGGCCCAAGGCATGGGACGGTCTGGCACGCGTTGGCTGTCGTTGGGAAAGTGTGGCAGTTCTTCGCCACCGGCACGGATACATAGCCACTTCAGATCTGTAGGGCTGTCCGGCAGTGCGCGCCACGTGCGCAGCACGCCTTGGCCAACGCGGACAACGCTTCCGGCACTCACGGTCACTACGTCATCGTCTAGGCCCATCTCGCCCAGACCGTCAAGGAACACGTAAAGTTCCTCAACTTTGGCGTGAACGTGCCAGTACCCGACGTCCTCGCCCGGAGCTAAGGCGTTTGCTGACATGCCAATAAACTGGGCAGTCAGTTCGTGATCAACGATCCGACGCCCCTGCCGCGACCGCGCCTCATCAAACCCGCCAAAGTGCGCCCGCCACTGACTGGGCGCACCGATTTCCACAACTTCGTAATCGCTCATCTTGTCACCCTAGAAGCGGTCGAAGTTCACGTCAAGGAAACACTCGCGAGCACCTTATGTCCCGATATTCTGGCGGTTATAACCGCCAATCTTGGGAAATCTGAGCACTTTGGCGATTGTAATCGCCAGAAAGCGATGTTTCGGGATGGGCCAGACTGCCAAGGCACGGTACGCTACGCAGTGATCCGAATGTCCCGGCGTATAAACAGCGGAAGCGCAGCGCCCAGCAGCACCACAGTTCCCACGAGCAGCCACACCGGCTGCCACCAGGCCACGCCCTCGATGAGTGGCGGGCCGTACAGGTACGGCCTAAACGGTGACCACCACGCAACCGATTCCTTACCCGCAGCAAGCAGCAGCGTGTAGCCAAAGTACGTGGCCACCGCAACGCCAGTAACGCCCCACGTGGCAACGTGGCTGCGCCCGGTTGCCGCCGCTAGGAACAGCGCGAGCGCGCCAAAGAACCAGCCCAACAGCAACACCATCAGGCACGCAACCACTAGTTTCCCAATGGACACGTCAATCCCGGAGAGCGCGATCCCAGCCCAACTGCCAAGGAACAGTGCCACGCTGACAAAGGTGACGTAGAGGGCGGAGGTGAGGGCGATCGTCGAAAATATGCGAGCCCGTGAAATAGGCTGCGCAAGCAGCAGGGACATGCGCCGGGTGCGCTGCTCGCCGGAGATCCCAGACGTGGCAGCAACCGTGGCCACCACGATGACCGCGGCCGGGGCGACCATGCCAAAGGTTTCGAGGTGCAGGAACCCGGCGGGAACGGACAGATCGCCGCCGCCAAACAGATCGGTCATGGTTTGCGGGAACGTGGCCGCAAAATTGTCCATGATGCCGCTCAGGCCCTTGAACATGGGAGGCATGGCGAGCCCCATGATCAAACCCATCAGCACAACCACATACCCAACGAGCACCTGCTGAGCCGCCAACCGCAGACCCAGCAGCGAGGTGCCGCGCCCCGTAGGCGCGAGCAGCCTACCCAGATACGGATTGGCGCGCAGGGACTCAAGCAGCGAAGGCCCCGATGCCAGCAGTCGCAACTCGCGTGTCCGCAACCCCACAACTGCCAGCGCAATAAGCAGCACCGAACCACCCAGCAGTAGCGCCAAGTACCCGCCATCCACACCGTTGACCAGCGGTTTAGACCCGTTAAACCACGTCCACGGCACCCAGCCCGCCGCGCCCGCCCGCCACATGGGCAGGAGGCTGGACGCGAGCCAGCCGAGTACCATCACCGCTGCGGCCACACCGGCGGCCGCGGCCTTGCGGCCAGTTGCCGCACCCACCGCGAGCGCAAGTGATGCGTGGAAGATCCCGGCGGCGGTCAGGTGCACAATGAGCGCGAGGATGTGGGCGTCGCCGGTGGCGGTGCCCACCAGGTGCGGCATGAGGGCGGCGACTGCCCAGAGGACTACGCCGCCACCGGCCATGAGCAGGACCACACCTGCGGCTCGGGACAGCACGTAGCTGGTGCGGGAGATGGGTGTGGACAGCACGAGGTGGAGGGTGCGGTCCTGCTCCTCGCCCGCAACGCTTTGGGCGCCGAGGGCGATGCCCACTCCCACAAAGGCGAGCGCGCCGATGGCGGCGAGCATCTCGTTGTAGGCGAGCAGCGCCGGGTCGGCGTGCAGTGGGATGCCCATGAGTGCGCGCACGGCTTGCGGTAGGTGGTCGTAAATCGATAGGTCAAAGCCGCGATACACCCACAGTCCGAGTGCGAGCATGGCCGCCACGGCCAGCGCCACAATGAGCAGGCCGCGCCACCCGGATGCGAGGGAGCGGCGAAGAATCGTTGTGTTCATTGTGATGCGCTCACTCTTCGCCGCGATAGTAGGTGAGGAAGATGTCCTCGAGGTCGGCCTCGTGCGTGTGGATGTCGCGCAGGTGTGTGGCGGCCATGACGGCCGCCAGCAGCGCGGACATGTCGCCGTCAAAGTTGAGTTCCACGCGGTGTGCGGTGGCGTTAATGTCACGAACGCCAGCCACATTGGTCACGGCGGCTAGGGCCTGTTGATCGAGCGTGCCTTCGATGTCGAGTTCCACGCGGCGCATGCGCTTGCGGCGCAGCGCGGCCACTTCCTCGATGGCAATAAGGTGACCCTGGCGGATGATTCCCACCCTGTCGGCAACGCGTTCCACCTCGGATAGGGTGTGGCTGGACAGGAAAACGGTGCGGCCTTCGTCGGCCGCCTCGCGCATCATCGCCCAAAACTCGTGCTGGACGAGCGGGTCGAGACCAGCGTTGGGTTCGTCGAGAATGAGCAGGTCGGGTTTGTGCATGAAAGCGCTGATCAGGCCGATTTTCTGCCGATTTCCCGTGGAGAGTTCACCCACGCGCTTATCCAGATTGGCATCGAGGCGTTCGGCGAGCGAGGCCAGATAGTCCGGGTCGACACCCGCGCCGGTGCTGCCCGGTCGCTTTATGCCGCCGCGGAGCTTGGCAAAGAAGTCGAGAGTTTCTCGCCCGGTCATGGCGGGCCACAGCGCGAGGTCGGGTGGCAGATACCCGAGCCGCTTGCGGTGCTCCACGTCCTTGGGTTGTGCGCCCAGGATCGTGGCGGTGCCTGCGGTGGGCGCGATCTCGCCCATCATGAGCCGGATCGCAGTGGATTTTCCCGCGCCGTTTGGCCCCAAAAATCCGAAGACCTCACCGCGGTGAACCTCCAGGTCCAGGTCTTCCAGCGCCGGGAATGTGCCGTAGTGCTTGGTCAGCCCCGCGGTTTTGATGGGTGAGTCTGAGTTCGTCATGACCCCTCCTTGGTGGGTGAGCGCCTCATCCCTCTATTGAACCGCTATTTTCCGACGAAACCACCAGTTTTCCGCTGCATGTTACGCGGGAAAATGGCTAGTCGCGCGGGAGGGGTGCGCGGGCCGGGCGCGCGAACATCATGACGATGTTGCGCAGCATCGCAACAAACACGATTAGCCACACCAGCGCTGCAAAATAGAGGAACCCGTGCCCGATAGATTCCACCAGTGGAAGTGAATCCACCCGGCCAATATTGAGGGATGCAACCGCGAACATACCCATGGGGAAGACCATGGACCACAGCGTGGGCACGTACTTAAGCGGAACCTTGTTCAGAACGTGCCGCCACAAACCCGCCCCCAAGAGCATCGGAATCAGCCACGCGGCAAAGCACCAGAACGCAACCACGGTTCCGGCCACGAGCTCACGGATCGCGTCCACCATGGGGGTGGATTTCATAGCCACAATGTTGGACCCGGCCACCACTGCGATAGCCATCGCGCCCATCGCCACCCAGTAGGGCGGCTCAAACTGCGCAGGAGTGATGCCAAAGTGGATGATGCGCAGGGCCACCAGCACCGAGACGCCAATGTAGAGCGCAACACCTACCGACCACGACATCACCGCGATAATCCCCACCCAGCGTGCCGAACCATCCAGGTGCGGGCGCAGCGCCGTCATACCAATGGCGAGTGACTGGCTAGCCACCGACCAGATGTACCAGGTGCCGTTGGTGCGGGTGAGGATGGGCAGGCCGTCACGGGTCATGAGCACCTGCCATGGCAGCACGTACCCAAACACAAACCAGAGCACCGCGCCCACCAAGAACATGGTGACCGCGATCCCCGCGAAGCCCTCATACATGAGTCGCACACCTAAAACGTCGGTGCCGGCAACGATGGTGAAGTACGCAAATGCCTTCTCGGGATTGCGCATGTCAGAGACGGTCTGCGTAGGGAATTTGACCGCACGTGCGATAAATAGCACCCACAGGATCACGTAGGACAGGGCGGCGATGGCAAGCAGGACGCGCGAGACCACCGCGGCGTCGATCAGGTAAAACCCCATCGACGTAATGGATGTGCCCATCACAAGTGCAAAATACCCCGGGGAAAGATTCTCCAGCGCTTCCTTCATGAATGGTCCCCTATGTGCGCGGTCGCTTATTTGGCAGGTTATTAAGACCGTGCAGTAGCCCGAGCTTCTTCTAGCCCGTGGCGCCTAACCGGTCTTGTTCGCCCTGTTCTGCCTAACCATGACAGTAAAGCGCCCAGCCACCTGCCTCAACTGGAACCGGAGGTGTGTCGCTGTTTTTCGTTAGGGGCAGCCAAAATTCCAGGAAGAAGGTTGCCTAGGAGCGCATCCACAAACGCGGAAGTGATCGGCTCATCGGGGATGAGCAGCCGGTGATAAATCGCACCCCAGAGCTGGTCCACCACCACCTGAGGGTCTACGTGGCTGCGGATTTGCCCAGTCTGCTGTGCTCGTGCAATGCGCGCAACAGCTAGATGGCGGCGTTCAGCCGAGTACAACTGACGGTATGCCTTAGCAAGTTCCGGATCGGTTTGAGATTCACCGATGAGCTGGGCAAGGAGCGTACCCGCGGGAGTCTGCGTGACCAAGTGGGCGAAAGCGTGTAACTGCGCGGAAAGGTCAGCGCTCACATCGTCCGTTTCCGGGAATGCCAGTGCCGGCTCAACGGCATGGAAGAACCCATCCAGCGCCAACACTCCGCGCGATGGCCACCACTTATAGATCGTTGTCTTACTGACACCGGAGATACGTGCCACGCGTTCGATGGTGCAGTCTGCCAGCCCCTCCGCCAGTAGCAGTTCGCCGACTGTGCGCAGAACATCGCTACGCACTTCCTCGGCTGGCCTGCGGCCCCGCCCACGGCGCTGAGTGGACTCAACTTCTGCGGTGTTGGCCATGTGAGTAACTCCTTGTACACGGTTGAGCGTCAGTTAGTAAGGCAACGGACTGCTGTGGCAAATTCACAACCAATAATGTCGCGCCTAACCCAAACGATGGGTCAACCAAACGTCGGATAGAACAAACTCTAGCTGTGTGGCGTGAGCAGGTCCTCAAGGCCGATTCGGTTCAAGAATCCTACGCGGATACGATCTGCAACATCCGAAACCTCTTCTGATCCATCGTCTGCTGGGTCGATGTGCACGCGGAAGGGGCGCTCTCCCGCGGGGAGCGCGATGATGCGAGAGATCTCGTCAGAAACGAGCGACGCCTCGGCGCCTTCAGGGGCGAGGTCTGCGAGCTTGCGTGCCACTTGGTCCATGAGCCCGGCGTACTTGCTCTCATACTCGGCTTCAATGGCGGTGTCTGATGGACGGCCCGAGTGGGCAAAGTGATTGGTGCCTGAGGTGAAGGAACCGGGCACCACGATGGTGGTTTCCACACCCCAGCGGGCAAGCTCGGCTGCGTAGGACACGGCGAGCGAGTCCATGCCAGCCTTTGCCGCAAAGTAAGGGGCAAGGTACGGAGGCGTGCCACCCTTGACCGACGAGCTGGACACCCACATCACGAGGCCCGCACCACGGTGGCGCATACCCGGCAATGCCGCCCGATTAACGCGCTGCGTGGAGAGTACATTGACGTTGTATAGCTCAGCCAACTGCTCAGGCGTGAAGGCTTCTGCCGGTCCCACAACCATGTGCCCTGCGTTGTGGATCAGGACGTCAATGCGCCCATGTTCTGCTTCGATGTGCGCGATCGCCGCGTCCACCGATTCTTGGGAATTCACATCCATCTCGATGGCGCGCAGATCCACGTTGTGCTCAATCGAAAAGTCGTGTGCCGCTTGGACCTGTGGTGCGTTGCGTCCCTCGGTTTCCCGCATTCCCGCGTACACGGTGTTTCCGGTGAGTGCGAGCTCGCGCGCGGTGAGTGCTCCGAAGCCGCTCGATGCCCCGGTGATGACGACGATGTTGTTGGTGCTCATGATCTGCTCCAGATCTCTCAATTAAATGGACGACAAGTACATATAAACATAATATGAACGTGTAGTCCATATAAGTACGCGGAGTGTGACACAGGGAACTCGGAGCGGCATTGTCGTGGTGCTACGTGGTAGCCCTTGAGGAGACCTGTTTTGGCATGCACACAAACGGTGCCACCATTGAGATATGAGCTCTGCAAACCTCACGCGCGAAGAAACCGCACAACGGTCACGCACCATCACCGCACGCACCATCGCAGTAAACCTCGACCTCACAGGTGCGACAAAATCCAACACCACAGGATTCCCAGTCACCACCACGCTCACCTTCGACGCACGCACCGACTCCACCTGGATCGACTTCATCGGAGAAGCCGTCACGTCCGTACAGGTCAACGGGGTAGAACAACAGGTGAACTGGGACGGTGCCCGCATCCAGATTGATGCGCTCGCAGAGTACAACGAAGTCCGCATCCAGGCGGTCGGTGCGTACTCCACTTCGGGCGAAGGGATGCACCGCTATGTGGACCCCGCCGATGGCCAGACCTACCTGTACACCCAGTATGAGCCTGCAGACTCCCGCCGGGTTATGGCCTGCTTTGAGCAGCCAGATATGAAGGCCCGCTATTCGTTCACAGTCACCGCTCCCCTGGACTGGCAGGTGCTATCCAATGGCGCACAGGAATTAGTCACCACCACCGGACACGCCCAAACTGTCACCTTTGCACAGACCAAACCGATGTCCAGTTACATCACCGCAGTTGCAGCTGGCCCGTATCACCGCGTGGACTCGTACTGGCAGGATGCGGCTCAGGACGGCACTGCGCAGCGCGTTGACCTCGCGGTCCTGTGCCGCGCTTCACTTGCGCCCCACCTAGATGCCGATGAAGTCATCGAGGTCACCCGCCAAGGACTCGACTTTTACACCCGCGAGTTCGGCTACGAATATCCGTGGGGCAAATATGACCAAATTTTTGTGCCCGAATACAACCTTGGTGCTATGGAAAACCCCGGGCTGGTCACCTTCACCGAAAGCTACGTGTTCCGCGGCCCCGCTACCGCTTCCCAGCACGAGGGCCGCGCCAACACGATCCTGCACGAGATGGCCCACATGTGGTTTGGGGATCTTGTCACCATGAAGTGGTGGGACGATCTATGGCTCAAGGAATCCTTTGCCGACTATATGGGCGCGCACGTAACCGCTCACGCCACCCGGTTCACCGACGCCTGGGTCACCTTTGCCAACCGCCGCAAAGCCTGGGCATATCAACAGGATCAACTGCCCACCACACACCCCATCGTGGCCGACATCCCAGATCTCGAGGCCGCCAAACTCAACTTTGACGGCATCACCTACGCCAAGGGCGCCTCGGCACTCAAGCAGATGGTCGCATATGTGGGTCAGGCCGATTTCTTCGAGGCCGCGCGCCGCTACTTTGCGCGCCATGCCTACGGCAACACCACCCTGAGTGATCTGCTTGCCGTCCTGACCGAGGTCTCAGGCAAGGACATGGCCGCTTGGTCTGCGGCGTGGTTCGAAACAACCGGCGTCAGCACGATTGAGGCCAGTAACGAGGGCGATAACGTCACCATCCGCCAGATCGACCCCCGCCCACACCGCCTGCAAGTAGAACTTTTTGCTGGTAGTGCGGAAGATTCGTCGGAAATAAGACTTGTGCCCATGGGCACAAGTGACCTCACCATTGAGGCCGAATCCACCACGACTACAATCCCCGGCTGGGATGGCGCGGCCCTACGCCTGCTCAACGCAGGCGACTGGACCTACGCAAAAGTACGTCTGGATGACACGTCACTGCGCGCCGTGCGCGCCGGATTATCGACGATCCCCTCGGCTTTATCCCGCGCGCTCGTCTGGTCCTCACTATGGAATGCGGTACGCGACGCACAGTTGCCAGCGCAAGAATTCCTAGACATTGCACAAACCCAAGCACCCAACGAAACCAGCATTACCCTGTTAACCGGCGTGCTCGCCAACGCCCACGTTGCCCTGGAAGACTACTTAGCCCCAGCGTTGCGCAAAGAATTACGCGCACGGTGGCTAGAAACCGCATGGCAGGCAATGCTCCAGGCACCAGCCGGTAGCGACCACCAACTCGCATGGGCACGAGCGGTAGGCGACGCCGCACGCACCTGCACCAACCGAGCAACCAACATGCTGGCAATGCTACGCGGCGAACAGCCCACCCCTGATGGCCTCGAACTAAGCGCAGATCTGCGCTGGAAGTGGCTCATCTCGCTGTGCGCCACGGGCGTAACGGGTGCGCACGAGGCAGATCAAGAACTGGAACGAGACAACACTGGAAGCGGACACGCAGCGCACGTCCAAGCGCTTGCGAGTCTGCCCACCAAAGAATCACGAGATGCCGCATGGAACGCGGCATGGAACGATAAAACACTCACAAACGAGCACCTGAGCGCCACAATAGCGGGATTTGTTGCGGGCGGTCGCACCGATCTGACTGTGCACCACGATGCCGAGTATTTCGATCTGATCGGCGCGGCATGGACCCAACGGTCAATAGAAATCGCCCGGCGCCTCGTAGTGGGACTCTACCCATACGACGCACCGGACGAGTTAGCCGGATCTTGGCTTCAGGCCAACGCTACGACACCGGGTGCGCTACGCCGACTCGTTACGGAACAACGCGACCACGCGCAGCGGGCCCGTGCAGCGCAGGACTACAGCGCACGGCTCTGGAAAACATGGCGCTAGAACACACAGTGCTCGAGCACACAGCGTGAGAATACACTGCGTTAGAGTGCGGCGAGCGCCTCGCGGTAGCCGGCAAAATCGCGGGCTTGTCCGGGCTGGTTCACCACGGCCCAGCGCACTACGCCGTCTGCATCAATAAGGAATGAGCCGCGCACTGCGAGCCCGCGCTCCTCATTAAACACACCGTAGTCTTGAGCGACCTTGCCGTGAGGCCAAAAGTCGGAAAGCAAGTCAAACTCAAAGCCCTCCTGCTCGGCAAAGGTCTTAAGCGATGCCACGGTGTCACAGGAAATTGCAAGGAGGGTGACGCGGGAGTCTTCAAAGAGTTGGAAGTTGTCTCGCAACTCGCACAACTCCCCCGTGCAAATGCCGGTGAAGGCAAATGGGTAAAACACCACGAGCACGTTCTGACCGCGAAGTTGGCTCAGTCGAATAGGCGTGCCGTGAGTGTTTGTGAGTTCAAAGTCTGGGGCCTGTTGGCCTACTACTACGCCCATGCTCAGCGGCCTCGACCGCGCGTTGCGAGCTTGGTTGCGGACCAGTCTTCAGCAATGGGGAACGTGGACATTGCGTGCATACCAGAGGTTGTTGCTGCCTCTTGAATATCGTTGTGGTCCACGTGGCCTTCACGGCCGGGCTTAGGCGAGAAAACCCAGATGGCGGCTCCACCTTCAAGTACACCCTGAACGTCAACGAGCATATCTACAAGGTCGCCGTCGTCTTCGCGCCACCACACAATGGCACCGTCAGTGACATCGTCGTAGTCCTCATCGGCTAGTTCGTTGTCGGTGAGATCTTCGATTGCTTCGCGTAGATCCTGATCTACGTCATCGCCCCAACCGAACTCCTGGACTACCTGTCCCGACTCAAAACCAAGCCGGTCGACGGCCGGATAGCCAGCATTCGCTGCCACTGTTCTTCTCATCCCTTCGAGAGTAATTCGAGCCACGGTTACCGGGCCCGTCTATCTGTTCTGTGCAAACCTAACTCAAGAATCAAGCATCGGGCCGTATTACTGCAAGGAAACTCTCAAAAAAAGTCACAAAGTAAGCATGCTCACCCCCAGTTGGGCTTAAGTCCTTCACCAAATTATGGATATGGTGATTAGGCAACTGTTTCTGATCCAGAGCGCTCAGGCCTGACCTCGTGACGAGCATCGTTTACCCGGTGTCACCAATGTCACGGGCCTTTAGGCCCCTGCAAACTGGAAAAGTTCACCAAGCAGTGACCAAAATAGAGCAAAACCGGAAGTCGGCGGGACCGATCACTCATCAGCCTCGTGACACCATTCCGGCATAGGAGAATGCACGGGTTGATCCCCGTGCTTCACGACTAGTGAGGACGGCTGTGGCTGCGTACGAAGAATCAGGGCCGCTGATTAACGGTCTTCTTAGCCAAGTCCCGGACATTGATCCCGCGGAAACCGCCGAGTGGATCGAATCTCTGGACGGGCTGATCGACGACGAAGGCGGACCACGCGCCCGCTACATCCTGTTGAGCCTGCTGAAGCGTGCACGCGAGCGTTCCGTTACCGTGCCCAACCCAGTAACCACCCCGTACGTGAACACCATTGGTGTGCACGACGAACCATACTTCCCCGGCGACGAGGTCATGGAGCGTAAGTACCGCTCTTGGATCCGCTGGAACGCTGCAGTTCTAGTGACTCGCGCACAGCGCCCTGAGATCAGCGTTGGCGGTCACATCTCCTCGTACGCATCAGTCTCGACACTGTACGAAGTGGGTCTGAACCACTTCTTCCGCGGCAAGGACCACCCGGGTGGCGGTGACTCCATCTACTTCCAGGGTCACGCCTCACCAGGTATGTACGCCCGTGCGCTTCTTGAAGGTCGTCTCTCAGAAGACCAGCTTGACGGTTTCCGTCAGGAGCACTCGCACGGCGGGTTCGGCAAGGGCCTGCCCTCGTACCCACACCCACGCCAGATGCCGGAGTTCTGGGAATTCCCAACGGTTTCCATGGGTCTTGGCCCAGCCTCGGCAATCTACCAGGCATGGACGAACAAGTACCTACACAACCGCGGTATCAAGGACACCTCGCAGCAGGATGTGTGGGCCTTCCTCGGCGACGGCGAGATGGACGAGCCGGAATCGCGCGGTATGCTCCAGCTTGCTGCCCAGCAGCAGCTCGACAACCTAACCTTTGTGGTCAACTGCAACCTGCAGCGCCTTGACGGACCGGTTCGCGGTAACGGCAAGATCATCCAGGAGCTCGAGGCCTTCTTCAAGGGTGCCGGCTGGAACGTTATTAAGGTCATTTGGGGCCGTGAGTGGGACGTGCTGCTGAACGCAGACAAGGACCGCGCACTGGTCAACCTGATGAACGTCACCCCTGACGGTGACTACCAGACCTACAAGGCCAACGACGGCGCGTTCGTTCGCGAGAACTTCTTTAACCGCGACCCACGCACCAAGAAGCTCGTTGAGCACATGACTGATGACGAAATCTGGGCTCTTAAGCGCGGCGGTCACGACTACCGCAAGATCTACGCCGCCTACGCAGCGGCTCGCGCTCACACTGGTCAGCCAACCGTCATCCTCGCCAAGACCATTAAGGGCTATGGCCTCGGTTCAGGCTTCGCCGGCCGTAACTCGACGCACCAGAAGAAGAAGGTTGCGCTCGATGAGCTGAAGGTGTTGCGTGACACCCTGAACATCCCGATCACTGACGAGCAGCTTGAGGCAAACCCTTACGCTCCTCCGTACTACAACCCGGGTGTGGATGCTCCTGAGGTGCAGTACATGATCGACCGTCGTAACAAGTTGGGCGGATTCCTTCCAGAGCGCCGCGACACCTTTGCGCCTTTGACCCTACCTGGCGATAAGGCGTACGACGTGATCAAGCGTGGTTCAGGTCAGCAGGAAGTCGCTAGCACGATGGCCTTTGTGCGCCTCCTCAAGGAGCTCATGAAGGACAAGGAATTTGGCAAGCGTATTGTGCCAATCATTCCCGACGAGGCACGCACCTTTGGTCTTGACGCCATCTTCCCATCGGCAAAGATCTTCAACACTCTGGGCCAGCACTACATGGCTGTGGACCGCGACCTCATGCTCTCCTACAAGGAGTCCGAGTCCGGTCAGATCATGCACACCGGAATTAACGAAGCCGGATCGGCTTCCGCATTCCAATCGGTGGGTACCTCGTATGCCACGCACGGTCAGGCACTGATTCCGTTCTACATCTTCTACTCGATGTTCGGATTCCAGCGCACCGGTGACCAGTTCTGGGCTGCCGGCGACCAGATGACTCGCGGTTTCATCGTGGGTGCCACGGCCGGCCGCACCACGCTAACCGGTGAAGGTTTGCAGCACGCTGACGGTCACTCACCGCTGCTGGCAGGTACCAACACTGCGATTGTGCAGTACGACCCAGCCTACGGTTACGAGATCGCTCACATCGTTCAAGACGGTATTAAGCGCATGTACGGTGACGGCTCGGATGGCCGCGACCAGAACGTCATGTACTACCTGACCGTGTACAACGAGCCAATGCACCAGCCTGCTGAGCCAGCAGACGTGGACGTGGATGGCATTTTGCGCGGTATTCACCGCGTCTCGGTAGGCGAGGGCGGTGGCCCACGTGCCAACCTGCTCGCCTCCGGTGTGGGTGTGCCCTGGGCTCTTGAAGCTCAGGAACTGCTGCGCAACGACTGGGGCGTTCAGGCTGATGTGTACTCCGTGACTTCATGGAACGAGTTGCGTCGTGATGGCTTGGCTGCAGACCAGCACAACTTCTTGCACCCAGAGGAGCCAGCACGTGAGGCTTACCTGACCGCAAAGTTGAAGGACGCACAGGGCCCATTCATCGCAACCAGCGACTACGACCACTTGGTCCAAGACCAGGTGCGCAAGTGGATCCCAGGCGACTACGCAGTTCTCGGTGCCGATGGCTTCGGCTTCTCTGACACCCGCGCTGCTGCTCGTCGTTACTTCAAGATTGACGGCCCATCGGTGGTTGTGCGTACGCTCCAAGAGTTGGCACGCCGCGGCGAGGTCTCCCCTGACCTTCAGGCTCAGGCAATCGCCAAGTACGACCTGCACAACGTCAACGCTGGTACCTCGGGCGCTGTAGGCGGCGACTCCTGATAGGAGTTCACCGCTCGCGGGCCCCGGGGCCTAACTGAAAGAGGCTGGGTTCGGATCGAGAGATCCGAACCCAGCCTCTTCGTTGTTACTGGAAGTTTGGGCTCCTAAATGACTGCACCCCACCACTTCAGTGGCGTCCAGCCGCGAGCCAAAAGCACACTCTACTCAGCGTTGCGCAGCTCAGCTTCCAGCGTGGAATCGAGTTCGCGAACATCCGCGGGATCAACATGTACAAGTAGTTTCTCGTATTCCCTGCGCGCATCTGCAACTCGGTGCGATGCCAGTGCCGCGCGGACAACAGAAATTCCTGTTGCCGCAGGGTGTTCGTTTGGGCGCCAGAGGCCAAGGCCCAAGTTGTAGGCCTCGGCGGCCAGCTCGTTTTCAAGTAGCAATGAAATTGACCGCTCGAGTGCACGTCCACTGGCGTCCTTGACTACCGCAGCGGTCAGACGGCGGATAGCTTCTTCTGGATCCTCGTGCAGGGACAGCCGTGCAAGTTCCACAACGGGGAACCACGCACGCGGGTGCCCGGAGAATTCCTCGGCAAGAGCCCACACTGCAAGGTTCTCTTGGGTTTCTCTGTCGTTTTGGATGATCACGGGGATCTCCCCGGTTTCAAGTGCCTTAAGCGGGTCGAGCGCACCATCCGATTCCCGTGAGCAATTCTTTTTGACTACGTTCACTAGCGCGCGGAACGCATTTTCATTGTTGGGGTCATCCATAAGTAGTGCGCGTAGTGCGTCCTCTTGCGGGGCGTTCTCGTTGTGGGTGTGGGCGCTCTCTCGCCGTCGACCGACCGTTGATGCAGTGGTTGATTGGGCAAACGATTCTCTGGATCCAAGCGCGTTTTCCATACTTTGACTATACGCGCGCTTTGACATTTCTTGGTGGAGAAGTTGTGCACTATTCGCCTTCCTGTGAGGGACACACCTCCCCATCCTTTGTGGGAAGGGCACAATTTCTTACTATGCTGACCACATGGAGAGACGCGAAACCAACAATCTGACCCGCGCTGAAGCCCTTGGCGAGAACCAACAGCGCGTCAAAGACGGAGCCGGTCTCCTTACTTCAGCCGCGCTGAAAAAGTTGGATGAGGACCTGCCTTGGTACCGTGCGCTGCCCAAGGAGGACAGGGAGTGGGTGGGCCTTGTTGCCAAGTCCGGTATCTCGTCTTTTGTCAGTTGGTTCACCAATCCCGAACTGGGCGTGCAAAGCGCCGGTGACATGTTCTCAGCTGCTCCCCCGGACCTCACCCGCTCCATCTCGCTGCAGCACACGCTCCAAATCGTGCGGTGCGCAGTGGAGGTCGTTGAAGCGTATTCGGACCGGCTGGCTGCGCCCGGTCAGGAACAGGGCCTCAAGGAGGCTGTACTGCGGTACTCACGCGAGGTCGCGTTTGAGGCTGCTGAGGTTTATGCGCGAGCCGCGGAAGTTCGCGGCGCGTGGGATGCCCGGCTTGAGGCGCTCGTTGTGGACGCTATTGTGCGCGGCGATCGCGATAAGACCCTGCGTTCACGCGTTTCCGCGTTGGGCTGGACAGGAATCGGCAAAGTACTTGTGATGGTGGGTTCTACTGCCCATCAGTTTGATGATCTGCGTTCGGCCGATTTGCGCCGCGCTGTGCGCCGGCTTGTTCAAGATGTGCTCGTTGGGATCCAGGGTGATCGGATCGTGCTCGTGCTTGGCGGGGATGGCGACCTGTTTGCGGCGGCACAGTCCCTTGCGCCGCGTTTCGGCGATGGCCCCGTGATTATTGGCCCGGTTGTGGCCAGTTTGGACGATGCTCCGCGTTCTGCTTCGGCGGCTTTGGCTGCGCTCGAGGCGATTCCCGCGTGGCCGGGCGCACCGCGCCCTGTTGCCGCTGATGAGCTTCTGCCGGAGCGCATGCTTATTGGTGACCCCTTGGCGCGCGGCTCGCTGATTGCCCAGGCGTTTGATCCACTGGCAGCATCCGGTGGTGCGCTTTTGGAGACTCTTTCAGCTTATTTGGGTACTGGTCGTTCCCTTGAGGGTGCGGCCCGGGATTTGTATGTTCACCCCAATACGGTCCGTTATCGCTTGCGCAAGGTTGCTGAGCTAACGGGCTGGGATCCGCTTGATGCACGGGAGTCGTTTGTGCTTCAGGTGGCTTTGGCTGCTGGCCGTCTGCCCGCAGATTACTAGTTGATTTTCGACGATCCTGCCGCCAAATCCGCATGATTTGGCTGGTCGGGTGGTTGCGTTTCATGGTTGCATTGGTCGCGCCTTAACAGCAGCCTAAGGGTTTTGGCGCTGCGCGCGCCGGCCCTTAGCACGCTGCGTGAGGTTCCCCACGCCGTCACCAACGAAGCACCACTATCTCGGCGCCCTTGTGCCATTCCTACAAAACTCGTGAAAACACTTGTGCGCGTCTACACCTCGCAATGTTGGGTCATTTCAGGCAGAGTTGAATCGTGCTAGCAGTAGTGTGCCCTGGACAGGGCTCTCAGACCCCCGGAATGTTTTCGCCCTGGCTTGAACTGCCCGGCGTAAGCGAGCAGGTATCGGCTCTCAGCGAGCAGTCTTCGGTAGACCTGTTGACCCATGGAACTGTTTCCACCGAGGAAACCATCAAGGACACAGCTGTGGCCCAGCCACTCATTGTGGGCATGTCCCTGATTGCATTTCGCACGCTGTTTGAGTCGGCTGAGGATGCCGCGCAGCGCATTGCTGTTACTGCCGGCCACTCCGTAGGCGAGTTTGCTGCCGCTGCAGTTGCCGGAGTGCTCAGTGACGCTTCAGCAGTTGAACTTGTCTCGCACCGCGCCCGCGCTATGGCCACGGCTGCCGCAGCAACACCAACTGGAATGGCTGCCGTTGTGGGCGGTGTTCCCGAGGAAGTACTTGCCGCGATTGAGGCCGCAGGGCTTTACGCCGCAAACCTCAACACTGCAGGCCAAGTGGTTGCCGCTGGTTCCCTCGAAGGAATTGAAACGCTCCGTGAGAATGCGCCAGCACGCGCTCGGGTCATGCCGCTTAAGGTTGCAGGTGCGTTCCACACTCGGTACATGCAAAGCGCACACGATGCCTTCGCGCCAGTAGCACAGCGCTGGGCCGCTAACGACCCTCGCACCCCACTGTTGACCAACTGGGATGGCTCCGCATTTACCGGAGGCGAACATGGTAATGGTGAAGGCTCCACGGTTTTAGCTAATCTCACCCGGCAGATCGTCAACCCAGTGCACTGGGACCTGTGCCAAGCAACTCTGGCTGAAATGGGTGTCACGGGCCTGCTTGAACTCGCGCCAGGTGGAGTTCTCACCGGAATTGCAAAGCGCACGCTGCCAGGTGTTGAACTCTTTGCGGTCAAGGGTGTTGATACGCTCGATGGTGCACGCGAATTCATTGCGCAGCACTCAAATTAGCCCGTTAGTCATCTAGGAAAGAAGCCATGACTTCACTGAAGCCAAGCGAAGGCCCCGCGTACAGCCGCATCTACTCGTTCGGCGCCCGTCGCGGTGAGAACGTAGTAACCAACGATGACATCGCTGGCCCGATTAACTCCTCTGACGAATGGATCCGTCAGCGCACCGGCATTGTGACGCGCCGCCGCGGCACCGCCGAGGAGACGGTCATCGACCTAGCAGTGGACGCTGCCAAGCAGGCCATCGAGCGCGCGGGTATTGATCCCCAAGAGATCGGTGCGGTCATCATGAGCACCGTCACTTACTTCCACCAAACTCCTTCTGCCGCTGCAATTGTGGCGGACAAGATTGGCGCAAACCCAGCAGCAGCCTTTGATATCTCGGCAGCATGCGCCGGGTACACCTATGGCATTGCACAGGCCGATGGTCTTGTCCGTGCTGGTACTGCAAAGTACGTCCTTGTAATCGGCGCGGAAAAGATGAGTGACTTCATCGATCCTGAAGACCGCTCTATCTCATTCCTGCTTGGTGATGGCGCCGGTGCTGTGGTTGTAGGTCCGTCAGAAACTCCTGGTATTTCCAAGACCATTTGGGGCTCCGATGGCTCACGTGCAGACGCGATCTACCAGACCCACGGGTGGGACCAGTTGCGGGAAAACCCAGAACTAGGCTGGCCAACGCTGCGTCAAGACGGGCCTTCGGTATTCAAGTGGGCAAGTTTTAAGATGGCCGGTTATGCAACTCAGGCAATCGAAGCTGCAGGCCTGACCCCAGAAGACATTCAAGTGTTTGCCCCACACCAGGCAAACATGCGCATTATCGATCAGTTGATCAAGCAGATTCACCTCCCGGAATCGGTGGTAGTTGGCAGGGACATCGCGGACACAGGTAACACCTCGGCCGCTTCAATCCCACTGGCTATCGACCGCCTCCTCCAGGAGGGACAAGCCAAGTCAGGCGACCTGTGTCTCCAGATTGGTTTCGGTGCCGGCCTTGTGTATGCGGCCCAAGTGGTTGTGCTCCCCTGAGTACCCACTACAGTTACTTTGTTCAGTTAGTTCATTACCCAAGGAGAAATCATGGCTTACACCGAGCAGGAAGTCCTCGCCGGACTCGCAGAGATCGTTGCAGAAGAGACCGGTCTTCCAGTTGACACCATCACCGCAGAGAAGTCGTTCGTTGACGACCTCGACATCGACTCGCTCTCGATCATGACCATCGTCACCCACGCTGAGGACAAGTTCGACGTCACCATCCCAGATGACGCTGCCAAGGACTTCAACCTGGTTGGCGACGCAGTGAACTTCATCGTCGGCGCACAGGCCTGACACACCAAGGCGCCGGGGCGAAACCCGCCTCGGCGCCTTTCCATTTACTTCACTCACACAAGGAGAAGATCATGTCTACCGTCCCTGAGGTCGTTGTCACCGGGCTCGGCGCTACCACTCCACTTGGCGGAGATGTGGCTTCCACCTGGAGCGCAGCTCTTGCTGGTACTTCTGGCGCACGCACGCTTGAAAACGACTGGGCCGAGAAGTACGGGATGCCCGTCAACTTCGCGGCAACCATTGCGGTCAAGCCTGAGGATGTTTTGACTCGTCCTGAAACCAAGCGCATGGATCCCTCTACCCAGTACGCCATTATTGCTGCCCGCGAAGCGTGGAAAGACGCTGGTGCCCCTGAGGTTGACGGTACCCGTCTGGGAACGGTAGTTTCTTCCGGCATCGGCGGCATCTGGACCACACTCGACGCATGGGACACCCTGCGCGAGAAGGGTGCGCGTCGCGTCCTTCCTATGACTGTTCCAATGCTCATGCCAAACTCCCCCACCGGATACGTGTCACTCGAGTTTGGCGCTAAAGCTGGTGCACACGCGCTCGTCTCGGCCTGTGCCTCCGGTGCTGAAGCAATCGGTTACGGCGTAGAGATGATTCGCAGCGGCCGCGCTGACATCGTCATCGCAGGTGGAACCGAAGCGACCATCCACCCTATGCCTATTTCGGCATTCGCGGCTTCCCGCACACTGTCCCTGCGCAACGATGACCCCGCTGGCGCTTCACGTCCGTACGACCAAGACCGCGATGGCTTTGTCATTGGTGAAGGTTCTGGCATCGTGGTTCTTGAATCCGCCGCACACGCTGCTGCACGTGGAGCACGTGTCTACGCCAAGATCGCCGGAGTAGGACTCAGCGCAGACGGTTACCACATCACTTCACCTGAGCCCACGGGCGACGGCCAGATCCGCGCCATGCGCGATGCCCTCGCGAACGCAGAGGTTGCAGCGCAAGACGTGGTGCACGTAAACGCACACGCCACCTCAACCACTGTGGGTGACCTCGTGGAAGCCCGCTCAATCTCCACCGTGATGGGCGCTGCCGCAGACCGCGTTGCGCTATCGGCAACCAAGTCAATGACCGGGCACCTCCTTGGCGGTGCTGGTGCGCTCGAGACGATCTTCACGATTCTCGCGGTGCACGACCGTAAGGCCCCGCCCACGATCAACGTGGCGAACCCTGACCCAGAGCTCACGCTCGACCTCGTTCGTGACACTCCACGTGGGCTTCCAGCCGGCGATATCGCCGCGCTCAACAACTCGTTTGGCTTTGGTGGCCACAATGTAGCTCTGGTGGTAAAGAACGCCTGACGCAGCCGTATAACGCATGTGGGCTGGTACGCATCAATTAGATGTGTACCAGCCCACTCGTCGTTTATGAGAAATGAAGTAGATAAGACTTCGGCAAACAAAAAGACCCAAGCAATTGCTTGGGCCTTAACTGCTCCCGCGACTGGATTCGAACCAGTGACCGTCCGATTAACAGTCGGATGCTCTGCCGCTGAGCTACGCGGGATCAATTGTGATACTTCATATTTAGTTGTATCGCTCCCGCGACTGGATTCGAACCAGTGACCGTCCGATTAACAGTCGGATGCTCTGCCGCTGAGCTACGCGGGATCGTGCTGCTCATCAAGATTACCTAACAGTGTGGTCAAACAAAAATCGTTAAGACTTTGTGTTCGTCACACTGCTTGGCGTGCGCTAGTTTGCGCGTATTCATACAGGTGAACACGCACGCATATACGCGCTGCGTGAGCCGCAGGTAAAACCTTATCAGGTTTTTCAGGCTGCTCCGGACACTTCAGCGAGCTTCTCCATGACCGGCCTAATACGACGGCTGACCTCTGGATGATTGACATCAATCCCTGGGTCCCCAATCGCTTGAACCACAAGTCCTTGATCAGGCGTGCGACGCACCGCAACTCGCACATTGTCGCCCGTGCCCAAAGGGACCGTCTCTGAGATGACCACCGAGTTTTCAACGCGGTCTCGCAGCAGCGTAAGGAATCGAACTGGTGTTTTTCCAGCCACTTGAACACGCAATGGATCTGTACCTGTGGTGAACGACACACGCAGTTGATCAGTTGTGGGGTCCCAGCCTGCCCGATCCACAAGCCACCACGGTGTTACACAGGGTTCAACAGAGAGTGACGGACCAGTGTTTGTGGTGGATTCTGCGGCGCGGTTCGAGGCGGTATCTGGCTGAGGAATGACCACGAGGTTCTGCCTCGTAGCAACTACCCACACGTCCGCCTCTGGATAAGCTGAAACATCCGCAGTTGTTTGTGCTTCATCAGTTCCTGATGACAATGCACCCATGCCGTCTGTGTCATCCGCGCCGGCGTCACTAACTGCTATAAGCCGCCCCGACATCCAGGCGAGACTCGATTCTTTGGTGAGCGCTGTCAGTGCGACTCGAAGTTCTGCGGGCATACGTGAGGTGCGTCCAAACATACCCCCAACGTTAGCGCGAGACCGATTTCTGCAACAGGCCCCTATGCCGCTAACCTATTTGATGCGCCCCAATAGCTCAGTTGGTCAGAGCAGGGAACTCATAATTCCTTGGTCGCGGGTTCAAGTCCTGCTTGGGGCACCAGTTTGATGGAAGCACTGTCACCGTAGATGCGTGCGCGGGAGAGTGTGCGACTTTCGAGGTGGCACCGGATTCATGAAAGAATAACGCTATGGCTTTGCGTGATATCCGAATCGTTCCAGACCCCGTCCTGCGCACTGTGTGCGACGAAATAACCGTTATTGACGCTCGTGTACGCGGTCTTGTTGAGGATCTCCTCGAAACGGTGAACTTAGAGGGACGTGCAGGACTGGCCGCAAACCAGATTGGCGTGAGCCTACGCGCGTTCTCATGGAACCTCGATAACGAGGTGGGCTACATCCTCAATCCGCGTATTGTGGCGCTATCCGAAGACGAGTTCCAGAACGGTGACGAGGGCTGTCTGTCAGTTCCTGGATTGTGGTATCCAACTCGCCGTGCCCAGTATGCGCGTGCAGAAGGAATTAACCTCGACGGTAAAAAGATCGTGATCGAGGGTACGGACATCATGGCGCGCTGCATTCAGCACGAGGTGGACCACCTCAATGGCAAGGTGTACTTGGACCGGTTGGAAAAGGAAACCCGCAGGCAGGCGATGCGTGACCTGAGGGCATCGCTTTAACTACGGAGCATGCTGCCACCAGCACTTGAGATACCGAATAGGGCTGGCAAAGCCTCGGTAAATGGTGCAACATAGTTTCTGTAAAGTTTCGATAACACCGTGGCTGCCTGCCGCGAGTCATTCGAGGATGAGGTCGTAGGGGAAGACGAACCTCAACCAGGGAGGATGACATGACAGGCGTTTTGACGCGCGGTGTCTTTTTCGTGCACTCAGCGCCGCGGGCAATGTGCCCGCACGTGGAATGGGCGGTCACGAATGTCCTTGGCGTGCCCTGCCACTTTGACTGGATTGACCAGCCCGCAGCTCCCGACCTTGTGCGCAGTGAACTGTCTTGGCAGGGAAAGCAAGGGTCAGGTTCCAAGATGGTCTCGGCACTACGCGGCTGGGAGCAACTGCGATTTGAAGTGACAGAGGATCCCTCGTTCGGTGCTGACGGCTCCCGGTGGAGCCACACACCCTCACTTGGTATTTTTCACGCCAACATCGATGTTCACGGCAACGTCATGATTCCTGAGGGTCGGGTTCGTTCCGCGCTTGAGCACGCACACGATGCGTATCGCATGCGCCGCGAACTGGACCTTGCATTGGGCACTGCATGGGATGAGGAGCTAGAACCCTTCCGATACGCGGGAGAAGGAGCTCCCGTGCGCTGGCTCCATCAGGTGGGTTAAGCGTGTGGTTGCTAGTGCCAACGACTCCGAACTGCACTAGCAGCTACTCTCACTGGCACTAACCTCGCAGAATCCTAGCTGTCTTCACTCTCACGAAGAATCCGACGCTGCGCTTCTAACTCAAGCAGAGCGCGGTAGATCGTTTCATACTCCACCGGATCCGTGGCAATATCAGCGCGCCTAAGCCTGCTCTTAACATCGCCAATCTGGCGAGTGATCCCCATGTCAATGAACGCCCGCACGATCCCCTGCGCAAACCGTTCGATAGCATCAGGACGGTCCTCAGGAAGCGGAGCCACCGCCAACTCGTTAACCAACGGCCGCACGGTCTCAGAAGCAGATTCAGAGACGAGCTCCACCCAGTCCGAAGGCTCATGGCGGGCGGCTTCAGCCAAACCTCCCGCGGCCCGAATCGCCTCAAACACTCCCCGCCAAGCAGGCACCACAAACGCCTGCGCAGGCAGCGCATCCATGACCTCGGGCAGGATCGAATGAGGGTACTGAAGTAGCACTTCAAGAGTCTGCCGCTCCAGCCGAGCAACTGGATCACGTGGATCTGGACGGCTCATCACAACTGGGGATTCGTCGGAAATATGTTGGCGACCAGAGCCAGACTGAGCCTGCGAACCAGGCGCAATACCAGGCCCAGAACTAGCCGGAGCACTACCACGGCCTGCCCTTTCCGCCTGCGTAACCGCGCGCCGCACAGTGTCCTGATCCAAACCAAGCCACCCAGTTAGCAGACGCGTGTACTCGGGGCGCAAAGCGTTGTCACGGATCCCAGCAACCACCGGCGCACACGCCCGCAACGCACCCACACGGCCCTCAGCCGTGTCCAAATCAAAGCCCTTAAGCGTTGTCTGAATAACAAACTCAAACAACGGCTGACGGCCCTCCACAAGCGCTCGCACAGCGTCCGGCCCCTTAGCCATCCGCAAATCGCACGGGTCCATCCCACTCGGCTCCACAGCCACAAAGGTTTGCGCATAGAACTTTTGGTCCTCGCCAAAAGCCCGCATAGCTGCCTTTTGACCAGCCGCATCACCATCAAAGGTGAAGATAATCTCGCCGCCGGCCGAACCGCCACCAGCGAGTCTCACACCGCCACTTGCACTCGTGTCACCCAAAAGCCGGCGCACAAAACGCACATGATCCGAACCAAAAGCGGTACCACACGTGGCCACGGCGGTACCCACACCAGACAGATGAGCGGCCATTACATCCGTGTAACCCTCAACAACAACTACCTGCTTATTCTTGGCAATCTCACGCTTAGCTAGGTCAATGCCGTAGAGCACCTGCGACTTCTTGTACAGCGGCGTCTCCGGAGTGTTGAGGTACTTGGGGCCTTGGTCCTCGTCATACAGACGCCGGGCGCCAAAACCGATCGTTTCACCGGTAACATCGCGGATCGGCCACATGAGCCGGCCGCGGAACCGATCGTACACACCACGACCGCCCTGAGACATGAGCCCGGAAATCACGAGCTCCTGCTCGGTAAAACCCTTTTGTCGTAGCACCTTGTACAGGTTGTCCCAGCCCTTTGGGGCATAACCAATACCAAAGTGAGCCGCATCCTGCTGCGTAAATGAGCGCTGAGTAATAAATTCGCGTGCCACCGATGCCTCTGGGGACAGCAACTGCTCTTGAAAATACGCGGCAGCCACTCGATGAGCTTCCAACAACCGCTGGCGCCGCCCGGGCTGTTCCTCTGGCCGGCGTTCGGAGCCCTCCTCATAGCGCAGTTGGAGGCCGATCTTCCCCGCCAAATATTCCACGGCTTCGGTAAAGCCAAGCCCGTCCATCTTCTGCACAAACGAGATGACGTCCCCGCCTTCGCCGCACCCAAAGCAGTGCCAGCGCCCCACTTGCGGGCGCACATGGAAGGATGGTGATTTTTCGTCGTGAAATGGGCACAGGCCCTTAAGCGAACCTACGCCTGCGGGCTTCAGTGTGACCTGCTCCCCCACGATGTCCTCAATACGCGAACGCTCGCGTACAGCATCAACATCTTCGCGTTTAATTAGGCCAGCCACGCACCCTATTCTAGGTGCCAGCAGGCGCTATCCGTGCCGCCCACAGGCAGTAATTTTCGACGAAGTGGATGCGTTCCGCTTTCTGGTCACCACAGCGCGCCACAATTTAGGCGGCTACAAGAACAGCGTGCCGCCGTTCTCGCAGTAGCGTTCGTGCCAGCGCAGTACGGACACGTCAGTCAGTGACGCTACCTGATCGATCACCACGCGCAGCCGGGCGCCCTCGTCCCGAGCGACACCCCAATCCCCTCGGAATGCGGGCTGCAGCGCCTCGGCGCCATGCACGGTCAGTGCCTTAACAAGTTCGGTGACAATCTCACGCTGGTCAATGTAGTTGCGCTGGTGTTCGCGCGGGGCCATAACATAGGCCACAGCCAAACCTTTAAGTACTAGAATCTCGGCTGTAGTTTCTTTAGGCACTATGAGGTTTGCCTCGTACCGGGTCAACGGGCCGTCCCCGAACTGCTCGCGGGTGGCCCGTTCTGCGGCGTTGGCGAATCGGCCAATCAGCTGGCTCGTGGCGTCTTTAAGCACAGCCAGCGCACGCCGGGAACCGTCAAAGTCGATGATGAGCAGTTGCGCGGCGGCCAGCCGGTCTAGTGCTGCCCGCAATTCATCTGCGGATACGAGATGTCCGTACCACTTGAGCGTATATTCGATGACCCGCTCACGTTCTTCATCAGCGCGCAGCATTGCAAGGTCAAGCGTGCCACCAGCAATCGCGTCTTCCACGTCGTGCACCGAGTAGGAAATATCGTCTGCGAGGTCCATGACCTGTGCTTCCATGCAGCGTTGGCCGTCTGGGGCACCGGCCCGGAGCCACTGGTATACCGGTAGGTCATCGGCGTAAACGCCGAATTTCTTAGTGACCTTCCCGTCTGTGCTCGGTCCCTTGCCAAACTCCCACGGGTATTTCACCGAGGCATCAAGTGAGGCTCGCGTCAGGTTCAGTCCCGCGGGAACGCCCACGGGCGAGAACACCTTTGCCTCAAGCCGGGTCAGCAGGCGCAGCGTCTGTGCGTTGCCTTCAAAACCGCCAATATCCGCAGCGATCTCAGCAAGTGCGC
>Ga0182744_1000387_pt1 | contig 43035 bp, 28 predicted proteins | sample eDN3rd30CKraftMG_FD_128525 | JGI IMG/M metagenome (GOLD analysis project Ga0182744, IMG submission 128525) | Enriched Miracle-Growth compost microbial communities from Emeryville, California, USA - eDNA 3rd pass 30_C Kraft MG (version 2) (version 2) ... | reverse complement strand
GCGGCCGCCTACCTTATCGGCAACGCATACATCAGGCCGCCTTTGGTCCATTGCGCGTTCAGGCCGCGCTGTATCTTCAGGGGACTGTCCTGGCCGACGTTGCGCTCGAAGCTTTCACCGTAGTTGCCGACCTGCTTGATGATGTTGTAGGCCCATTTTTCGTCCACGCCCATGTTCTTGCCGGACCCGGCGGTGACGCCCAAGAGGCGCTGCACATTGGGGTTGGCGCTTTTCAGCTGCTCGTCGACGTTCTTGGAGTTGACGCCGAGTTCTTCGGCGCCGACCATGGCGTGCAGAGTCCATTTGACGATGTTCAGCCATTGGTCGTCGCCCTGCCTGACGAAGGGGCCCAGCGGTTCTTTGGAGATGATTTCCGGCAGGACCTGGTAGTCGTCGGGGTTGGACAGTTTGGAAATGCGTATGGACGCCAACCCCGACGCGTCGGTGGTGAAGACGTCGCAGCGCCCGGAGGCGAAGGCGTTGACGACTTCGTTGAATTGCTCGATGACGACCGGCTTGTATTCGATGTTGTTGGCGCGCGCCCAGTCGGCCATGTTGTTTTCGTTCGAGGTGCCAGTCTGCATGCAAACCGTCGCGCCGTTCAGTTCCTTGGCGCTTTTCACGCCCAGCGATTTGGGCACCAGGAAGCCCTGCCCATCGTAGAAATTGACGCCGGCGGAGATCACGCCCAAGGCGGTATCGCGCTGCTGAGTGACAGTGGTGTTGCGGGCGAGCAGGTCGATCTCGCCCGATTGCAGTGCGGTGAAGCGCTGTTGCGAGTTGAGCGGAACGGCTTTGAATTTCTTGGCGTCGCCGAGCACGGCGGCGGCGACGGCACGGCATACGTCGACATCCAGGCCTTGCCAGACGCCTTTCGCGTCCGGCGCGGAGAAACCCGCAAAACCAGTAGTGACTCCGCAATGAACTTCGCCGCGTTTCTTGACGACATCCAGAGTGTCGGCCTGGGCGGCCGAGGCGGCCAGCAGGATGGCGGCGCCCGCGGCATACTTGAATTTGCGCATAAAACTCCCCTTTGAGTGACAACAAGTGCTTTGCCGCATCTTACTGCAATCACCGCACAGCGGGAGGGTATAAGCTTATCGCCCGCCACTAGCCGTGCGCCACTGGCCGTGCGCCACTAGCCGTGCGCCACTGGCCACGAGGCGCTGGCGGGGCGCCGGCCCGCTGCGCCGGGAGCGGAGCCTCGGTCTTCGTGTTTACCGCCAATCGTGCACAACTTTGGGGAGCTGCCGGCGCGGAGGGCGCGCCGGACGCGCCTACCCAGCGCGTACTATTCGTAAGTACGCAAATCGTCGATGACTTTGCCGTCGTTGGGCAGGCTGCCGGGCTCCACGGGCTGGATCTCGGCGCGCAGCTTGGTCAGTTCCCTGACCGAGTTGGCCAGGCGCTCCATGGATTCGGGCGTGGGCTGGGAAAGCTCCGCCTGCAATACCATCACGTCGCTGCCCACCGCGCCGCTTACGACCAGCCTGGCCTTGCGCACTTCGGGGTGGCGCTTGAGCACGCTGGCGACCTGGCCGGGATGCACGAACATGCCGCGGACCTTGGTGGTCTGGTCGGCGCGCCCCAGCCAGCCACGGATGCGCCGGTTCGTGCGGCCGCAAGGGGACGCCCCCGGCAAAATAGCGGATAGATCGCCTGTGCCGAACCTGACCAGCGGGTAATCCGGATTCAGGGTCGTGACCACGACCTCGCCGACCTCGCCGTCGGGCACCGGCTGGCTGGTGCCCGGCCGCACGATTTCCAGGATGATGTCTTCGTTCACGACCAGGCCCTCGCGCGCGGAGGTTTCATAGGCGATCATGCCCAGATCGGCGCTGCCGTATGCCTGGTAGCCGTCTATGCCGCGCTCGGCGAACCATTTGCGCAGCGAAGGCGGGAAGGCCTCGCCCGAGAACAGGGCGCGGCGCAGCGACGGCAAAGCCCGCCCCATGTGTTCCGCTTTTTCGAGGATGATCTTCAGGAAGCTGGGCGTGCCGGTGTAGCCCGACGGCGCCAGGTCCGCGATGGCCTGGACCTGCTGCTCGGTCTGCCCCACCCCGCCCGGGAAGACGGTGCAGCCCAGCGCGTGGGCGGCGGTTTCCATCATCGAGCCGGCAGGCGTGAAATGATAGGAAAAGCAGTTGTACGCCAGCTCGCCGCGCCGGAAGCCGGCGGCATGCAGCGCCCGGGCGAAGCCCCAATAGTCCGGGCGCCGGCTTTCAGGTTCGTAAATCGGGCCCGGCGACGCAAACACCCTGGCCGCCTCGCCCCATCCTATGGCCGAAAAGCCGCCGAATATGCGGCTTACCGCCGCCATCTCTTCCTCGGCCCGGCCCTCGCGCGCGGCAAGCTGCGCCTGCAGCAGCTCGCTTTTACGGATCACGGGTATCAATTCCAGGTCGGCGCGCTCGCGTATGGCGGCCGGCTCGACGCCCTGCAATTGCCGGGCGATGGCGGGAGCCCTTTCACGCGCATGGCGCAGCGCGGCGGGCAGGCGCGCCATCAAGGCCTGCTCGCGTTCTTGCGGATCGGCCGCTTCGCGCTCTTCGTAGTAGATAGTCATATTCCTTCCTAAGGCCTGCGGCCTGGGGCCTACGCAAGCCAGCGCTTGCGCCGCCGGTAGAATTTCGTGTCGCGGAAGCTCTTGCGTTCGCCGCTGGAGACGCCCAGGTAGAACTCTTTGACGTCTTCGTTCTCGGCCAGCTCGCGCGCTTCGCCGTCCATCATCACGCGGCCGTTCTCCAGGATGTAGCCGTAATCGGCATAGCGCAGCGCGATATTGGTGTTCTGCTCGGCCAGCAGAAAGCTGACGCGCTCGCGCTCGTTCAGGTCGCGCACGATTTCGAAGATTTCCTCGACGATCTGCGGCGCCAGGCCCATGGAGGGCTCGTCCAGCAGAATCATGTTGGGGTTGGCCATCAGCGCCCGGCCTATGGCCGTCATCTGCTGCTCGCCGCCCGAGGTATAGCCCGCCTGGCTGCTGCGGCGCTGCTTGAGCCTGGGGAAATATTGGTAGACCCTGTCCAGCGCGGCGCTCAGTTCACCGCGGCCGATGGACCTGGTGTACGCGCCGGTCAGCAGGTTTTCCTCTATGGTCAAGTGGGCGAAGCAATGGCGCCCTTCCATCACCTGCACCACGCCGCGCTTGACCAGGTCCGCCGGCGTGAGCTTTTCGATGCGCTCGCCGCGATAATCGATGTGGCCTTTGGTGACGTCCCCGCGTTCGGCCTTGAGCAGGTTGGACACGGCGCGCAGCGTGGTGGTCTTGCCCGCTCCGTTCGCGCCCAGCAGGGCGACGATCTTGCCTTCCGGCACGCAAAGGGACACCCCCTTGAGCACCAATATCACGTGGTTGTAGATGACTTCGATGCCGTTGACATTCAATAGAACATCGGGCGGCGTCTGGGCCTGGGGATTTACATTTGTCATGGTTCCTGCCATCCATTTCCAGCCGGCCGGCGCGAGCGCCGACCGGCCATTGCCGCTACTGCCCTAGCCTTCGCACTTGCGCACTTCCAGCTTCTTCTCGGCCGCGTACTTGGCGCCCAGATCCTTGATCAGCGGGGCCACGTACTTCTTGTCCGACTGGTACCAGTCGGAAACGATATTGAACTTCTTGCCGTCCCATTGAACGATGCGCGCCCAATCGTCGCCCATGTGATCGCTGCAGGAGGTCTTGAGCGGCCGCATGATTTTGGCGAAGCCCAGTTGCTCCAGCCTTTCCTGGGTCAGGTTGAGGTTCTCCAGGCCCCATTGCACCTGCTCGGGCGTCATGTGCTTGCCCTTGCCGAATTTTTCCTGGGCCGTGCGGATGGCCTCGACCTGCAGCATGGAGATCATCATGCCGCGCGTATGGGCGATGGTGCCGACGAATTTACCGGTGGTGTCCGTCCCCTGGCCCTTGTCGTAGACGAACTTCTTCAGGTCGTCGTGCACGCGGCCATGGTCGGCGCTGTTCTGGATGGTGATGCCGTTATAGCCCTTGGCCACGTCGCCCAGGTCCTGAACGTCGTTCTCGGACGCCGCCCACCAGATGCCGTACATCTTGTCGCGGGGATAGCCGACGGCCTGCGCTTCGCGGATGGCGGTGGGCGTCATGATGCCCGCGCTCCAGAGCAACACGTAGTCGGGGCGGCTTTGGCGGATCTGCAGCCAGGTCGACTTCTGCTGCACGCCGGGAGCCGTGACCGGATAAAGCTGCAGCTCGAAGCCATTGGCCTTGGAGCGTTCCTGCAGCAGGGCGATGGGCTCTTTGCCATAGGGCGAATCATGGTAGACCAGGGCGATTTTCTTGCCCTTGAGCTTGTCTTCGCCGCCCAGCTTCTTGGCGATGTCCTGGATCATGACGTCGGCGGCCGTCCAGTAGGTGCCCAGCAGGGGGAAGTTCCATTTGAACACCCGGCCGTCAGCGGATTGCGACAGCCCATAGCCCGTGGTCACCACCGACACATGGTCCGTGAAGGCCTTGTCGGTGACGGCGAAGGTAATGCCTGTGGATTGTGTGTCGAAGCTGGAGGCCCCGCCGTTCTTGCCTTTCAGGCGCTCGTAGCACTCCACGCCGCGATCGGTGGCATAGGCGGTTTCGCATTCTTCGTAGACGATCTTGACGCCGTTGACGCCGCCGTCGCGCGCGTTCACCAGTTTGAGGTAGTCCATTTTCCCGTCGGCCCAGGGAATGCCCAGAGGCGCGAACGAACCGGTGCGATAGGCCAGCAAAGGCACGAACTGCTCATCGGCGGCGGCGGCCGGCATGGCGGCCGCGCCCAAGGTGCCCGCCACGGCGATCAGGGCTGCGGCATATTTAAAGGAACGCTTCATCTCCAAGTCCTCCTGTTGGTGTCTGTAGGCACCGTGTGTGTCGGCAGGTCGAAACGGCCCGGCCGGGTTGCTGATGTGTTGCGATAAAACCGATACGATCAAATGCCGGGATCCGCCGATGCGGCGAAGCCCCGGCGGTTTTTCAATGCGGGAAAGGCCAGATGCGCAGCTTTTCCTTGCCTATGCTCCACAGGCGCGCCAGGCCATGCGGCTCGACGATCAGGAAGAACACGATGAGCGCGCCGAATACCATGTGTTCGATATGCGATGCCGTGTCCACCGCCAGCGTGAACCCGAACAAATGCGGCACATTGGTCAGGAAGACCGGCACCAGCACCATGAAGGCGGCGCCGAAGAAGCTGCCGACGATGGAGCCCAGCCCGCCGATGATGACGATGAACAGCAGTTGCAGGGAACGATTGAGATCGAAGGCCAGCGGCTCCCATGAGCCCAGGTGTATATACGCCCATAGCGCCCCCGACACGCCGATGATGAAAGAGCTGACGGCGAAGGCGGTAAGCTTGGCATAGACCGGGCGTATGCCTATGACCGATGCCGCCACGTCCATGTCGCGTATGGCCATCCATTGCCGGCCGATGGCGCCGCGCACCAGGTTCTTGGCCAGCAGCGCGAAAACCACCACGAAGATCAGCACGAAGAGATAGCGCTGCACCGGCGTCTGCACGGGTATGCCGAAGGCGGAAAGCGCCGGCACCGATACGTTGCCCGAGGGCGAGTAGTTGGTGAAATAAGGGATGCGCAGAAAGGCCCAGTCCATGAAGAACTGGGCGGCCAGGGTGGTGACCGCAAGGTAGAGGCCGCGTATGCGCAGGCTGGGCACGCCGAACACCACGCCCACCAGCGTGGCGAAGACGCCGCCCATGAGAATTTGCGCCACCAGGGGGAGGTCGGGAATGCGCACGCCGAAGTTCCAGGCGGCGTAGGCGCCGACCGCCATGAAGGCCCCCGAGCCGATGGAGATCTGGCCGCAGTAGCCCACCAGTATGTTCAGGCCGATGGCGGCCAGGGCCAGGATCAGGAACGGTATCAGTATGGCCTGCAGAAAATAATTGGAGGCGAGCAGCGGCACCAGCACGAAGGCCGCGGCCAGCAAGCCCAGCATGAAGATCCTGTCCTGCCGGATAGGGAATATCTGCTGGTCGGCCCGGTAACTGCTTTTGAATTGGCCGTTTTCACGATAGAACATGTCGACTATCCCCGTTCTTCAGCCGCTCAGACGCGGTCTATGATTTTTTCGCCGAACAGCCCCTGCGGGCGGAACAGCAGGAACACCAGCGCCAGCATGTAGGCGAACCAGATCTCTATGCCCCCGCCGACGAAGGGCCCCAGATAGACTTCGGACAGCTTTTCGCCCACGCCGATGATGAGGCCGCCGATGATGGCGCCCGGCACGGATGTGAGGCCGCCCAGGATGACCACCGGCAGCGCCCGCAGTGCGGCGGTGGACAGGGTGAACTGCACGCCGAACTTGGAGCCCCAGATCACGCCCGCCACCAGGGCCACCAGGCCCGCCACCGTCCAGACGATGACCCAGATGCGGTTGAGCGGAATGCCTATGGATTGCGCCGCCAGGTGATCGTCGGCCACGGCGCGCAGCGCGCGCCCCGTGGACGTGTACTGGAAGAAGAACGCCAGCACCGCCACCAGCAAGGCCGCCACCACGGCCGCGGTCAGGTCTTCCAGGCTGATCAGCAGCCCGCCTTCGAAGATGGAGTCCATGATGAAGGCCGGGTCCTTCGGCATGCCGACGTCGATGGAATACACGCTGCTGCCGAAGATGATCTGGCCCATGCCGTCCAGGAAATACGCGATGCCTATGGTGGCCATCAGCAAGGTCGTGCCTTCCTGGTTGACCAGGTAGCGCAGGACCCAGCGCTCGATGGCCAGGGCGATCAGCCACATGAAGACCGCGGCGACCATGAAGGCCAGGATATTGCCCAGAAGCTTGCTTTCCAGCCCGAGCCAGGCCGGTATCCATTCCGACAGGCGCGCCATGGCCAAGGCCGCGATGAGCACCATGGCGCCCTGCGCGAAGTTGAATACGCCCGAGGCCTTGAAGATCAGGACGAAGCCCAGGGCCACGAGGGAATACAGCATGCCCGTCATCAGGCCGCCGAACAGTGTTTCCAGGAAGAATGCCATGTCGCGGTCCTTGATTTCAGTGGCTGGCGCCCAGGTAGGCCTGGATGACATCGGGATTGGAGCGCACGGCGTCGGGCGTGCCGTCGCCGATCTTCTTGCCGTAGTCCAGCACCACCACGCGGTCCGAGATATCCATGACCACGCCCATATCATGTTCGATCAGCACGATGGTGGTGCCGTACTCGTCGTTGACATCGAGAATGAAGCGGCTCATGTCCTGCTTTTCTTCGATGTTCATGCCCGCCATGGGCTCGTCCAGCAGCAGCATGCGCGGCTCCATGGCCAGCGCCCGGCCCAGGTCCACGCGTTTCTGCAGGCCGTAAGGCAGCCGCCCCACCGGCGTCTTGCGGTAGGCCTGGATTTCCAGGAAGTCGATGATGTTCTCGACGAACTCGCGGTGGGCGATTTCTTCGCGCTCGGCCGAACCCAGCCGGAAGGCCTGGGCCAGTATGCCGCTGCGCATGCGCAGGTTGCGCCCCGTCATGATGTTGTCCAGCACGCTCATGCCTTTGAAGAGCGCCAGGTTCTGGAAGGTGCGCGCGATGCCCATTTCGGCGGCGCGGCGCGAATTCATCTTCGAGAACTTGACGCCCGCCAGCGCGATTTCGCCCTGCTGGGGCGTGTACACGCCATTGATCACATTCAGCATGGAGCTTTTGCCCGCGCCATTGGGGCCTATGATGGCCCGGATTTCATGTTCGCGGACATCGAAGGAGATGTCGGTCAGCGCTTTCACCCCGCCGAAGGCCAGCGAGATGTTTTTCATGTCGAGGATGACGTCCCCGATGCGGGTTTCGCGATTGTCTTGCATTACGCGGCCTTCTTCGTGTTGCGGGGATATACCTTCGCGGTGGCGATGGGAAGATCAGCCGCGATCTTGCCCGTGCGCCCGTCTTCGAACTTGACTTCGGTCTCGATGTACTGGCTGCTCTTGCCTTCGAACAGCGCATCGACCAGCACGCCGTATTTCTGCGCGATGAAGGCGCGCCGCACCTTGCGCGTGCGGGTCAGCTCGTCGTCGTCCGGGTCGAGTTCCTTGTGCAGGATGAGGAAGCGCGCGATCTGCGAGCCCGCCAGCCGGGGGTCGGTGGCCAGATCGGCATTGACCTGTTCGACGCAGTCGCGGATGAGCTCGTAGACTTCGGGCTTGCCGGCCAGGTCGGTATAGCCCGCATAAGGCAGGCCGCGCCTTTCCGCCCAGTTGCCGACGGCCTCGAGGTCGATATTGATGAAGGCGCAGACTTCATCCCTGCCGGCGCCGAAAGCCACCGCTTCCTTGATATGCTGGAAGAACTTCAGTTTGTTTTCTATGTATTTGGGCGCGAACAGGCTGCCGTCGGCGAGCTTGCCGACATCCTTGGCGCGGTCGATGATCTTCAACTGGCCGTCGGTGTCCAGATAGCCGGCGTCGCCGGTGTGATACCAGCCGTCTGCGGTATAGGATTCGGCGGTGGCTTCCGGGTTGCGGTAATAGCCTTTGAAAAGGCCCGGGCTCTTGATCTGGATCTCACCGTTTTCGGCCACGCGGATTTCCACGCCCTTGACCGGCGGCCCGACCGTATCCGCCCGGACCTGGCCGTCGGACTGCACGCACACGAATACCGATGTTTCCGTGGAGCCGTAGAGCTGCTTCAGATTGATGCCGATGGAACGGTAGAAGATGAAGAGGTCCGGGCCTATGGCCTCGCCCGCGGTGTAGGCGATGCGCACGCGGCTCATGCCCAGCGCATTGCGCAGCGGCCCGTATATCAGCAGGTCGCCCACGCGGTACTTGATGCGGTCCCACAGGCCCACCGTGCCGTCCTTGTCCAGGATGCGCACGCCCACCCTGCGCGCCAGCTTCATGCAGGCATGGAACAGCTTGCGCTTGATGGCGCTGGCGTCTTCCATGCGTATCATGACCTGGGTCAGCAAGCCTTCCAGCACGCGGGGCGGAGCGAAGTAATAGGTGGGTCCGATGTCATGCATGTCTATCGCCACGGTATTGGGCGATTCAGGATGATTGACGGTAAAGCCCGTCACCAGGAACTGGGTATAGGAGAACATGTTCTGGCCTATCCAGGCCGGCGGCAGATAGGCCAGGACATCTTCGCGATCGGTCAGGTTTTCCAATTCCTGTATGGCCAGTGCGCGGTCGATGAGCGCGTGATGCGTCAGCATGACGCCCTTGGGCTTGCCCGTGGTGCCCGAGGTATAGAACATGGCGGCCGCGTCGTGGGGGCCGATGGCGGCCATGGCGCGATCCACGAAATCGGGATGGGCGGCGGCGTGTTCCCGCCCCTGGTCCATCAGGGCGTCGAAGGCCAGCAGCTTGCCCGGCGGATAATTGCGCAGGCCGCGCGGATCGTCATAAACCACATAGGCCAGGTCGGGGCAATGGGCGCTGGCTTCCAGCATCTTGTCGACCTGCTCCTGGTCCTCGACCACCGCCACCCGCACTTGCGCATCCTGCAGCACATACAGCATTTCCTGAGCGACCGCGTCCTGATACAGCGGCACGGGTATGGCGCCCAGGGACTGGGCGGCCATCATGGAAAGATACAAGCGCGGCCGGTTCTCACCTACAATGGCAACGTGCTCCCCGGGCTGCACGCCGAGGGCGGCCAATCCATGAGCCAGCACGCGCACATCTCGCGCCAGCTCGGCCCAGGTGATGGTTTGCCAGATCCCCAGATCCTTTTCGCGCATGGCGGGGCGCGCGCCGCGGACCCGGGCATGATGCTGCACCCATGCGGGAAAGGTTTCCGGTTGCGTGGATATACTTTGCGTAGGCAGGTCTCGCGCCACGGTGTCTCCTTCGTCGGCAGCCCTGCGCCTAAAGGAGCGGGGCTTGTATGTATCAGCCGTTATATTTTTTTATTCAGCGTGATGTAAAGGTATAGGCTAGTGCAAAGCCCAACTGTCACGGATACGACATTCCAGCTTTACCTAGGGTAAATCCTGATGCCAGAAACAGTTAACGCTAAAAGGGAATCCATGCAAGAAGCCGCGGCGTGGTTCGGCTTGCTGACCGCCGAGCAGCAGGAACGCGTGCTGCGGGACGCCTGGGTGACACAGTATCCTGCTGGCGCCATGATAGAACGCAAGGGCGAGAAGGCCTATGCCTGGATGGGCGTGCTGAATGGCCTGGTCAAGGTGTCGGTTGGCAACCCTGACGGCAAGATGGCTTCGCTGACGGGCGTTCCGGCGGGCGGCTGGATAGGCGAAGGCTCGCTGCTGAAATCCGAAGCGCGCAAATACGATGTGGTGGCGCTGCGCGCCACCGCCATCATCCGGGTGCCGGGCGCGACCTTCAGCTGGCTGCTGGACAACAGCATCCCCTTCAACCGTTATCTGCTGCACCAGTTGAACGAACGCGTGGGCCAATTCATAGGCAAGGCGGAATACGACCGGCTGCTGGCGCCCGACGCGCGGGTGGCGCGCTGCCTGGCCGAACTCTTCAACCCGCTGCTCTATCCCGGCAAAGACATGCGCCTGGATATCACCCAGGAAGAAATCGGCTATCTCGCCCGGATTTCCCGCCAGCGCACCAACCAGGCGCTGCGCGCGCTGGAGGCGGCGCAGTTGCTGAAGGTCGAATACGGCGCCGTCCAGGTGCTGGACCTGGACGGCTTGAAGCAATACGGGATGTAGGGCCGCGGCTTGCCATTCCATCGCCATATGGGCAAAAATGGGGCTTTGCAAGCATGGCGGCGCGGCTCTTCCCGATGAACGGGGCGATACGCGTCGCTTTGTCCATGGCGATGCGTCCCCAGTTTTGCGGAGCCGGATCAGAATCAGGGACAGTATTGCGAAGCAGTATTAAAATGGCCGCGCACCGTGGCCCCTATCAGCGCCAGCCCAGTTCCCCTCTCAGTCAATCAACGCTCAAGGTCTCAACCATGTCAGAAAACCCGACGCACCCTTTGCCTTCTTATCTGCATCCCAGCGAACTGGGCCCCTGGGGTATTTATCTGGAGCAAGTCGAACGCGTTACGCCGTATCTCGGCAAGCTGGCCAAATGGGTCGAAACCTTGAAGCGCCCCAAGCGCTGCCTCATCGTCGACATCCCGGTGGAACTGGACAACGGCAAGATCGCCCACTTCGAAGGCTATCGCGTGCAGCACAATACTTCGCGCGGGCCCGGCAAAGGCGGCGTGCGTTTCCACCAGGACGTCACGCTGTCCGAGGTCATGGCGCTGGCCGCCTGGATGTCGGTCAAGGCGGCCGCGGTCAACCTGCCTTTCGGCGGCGCCAAGGGCGGCGTGCGCCTGGATCCGCATAATTATTCGCGTTCCGAGATGGAACGCATCACCCGCCGCTATACCAGCGAGATCGGCGTCATCATCGGGCCCAACAAAGACATCCCCGCGCCCGACGTCAACACTAATGCGCAAACCATGGCATGGATGATGGACACCTATTCCATGAACGAAGGCGCGACCACCACGGGTGTGGTGACCGGCAAGCCCATTTCGCTGGGCGGCAGCCTGGGGCGCGTCGAAGCGACCGGCCGCGGCGTGTACGTGGTGGCCTGCGAAGCGGCGCGCGACGCGGGCATCCCCATAGAAGGCGCCCGCGTCATCATACAGGGCTTCGGCAATGTGGGCGGCACGGCGGCGCGGCTCTTTTATGAATCCGGCGCCAAAGTCATCGCCATCCAGGACCACACGGGCTGCGTGCACAATTCCAATGGCTTGAACATCTTGTCGCTGCTGCAGCACGCGGAAGAGCATGGCGGCGTGGCCGGGGCGCCGGATACCGACAGCCTGAAGGCGGAGGAATTCTGGGCGCTGGAAACGGAAATCCTCATTCCGGCGGCGCTGGAAGGGCAATTGCACGAAGGCAATGCCGGCAGCGTGCGGGCCCGCATCGTCATCGAAGGCGCCAACGGCCCCACCACGCCGGAAGCCGACGACATCCTGACCTCCAACGGCATCCTGGTCGTGCCCGATGTGATCGCCAATGCCGGCGGGGTAACGGTCAGCTATTTCGAATGGGTGCAGGACTTCTCCAGCTTCTTCTGGACGGAACAGGAAATCAACCACCGCCTCGAAGCCATGATGCGCAACGCCTACACGTCGGTGGCCGCGGTCGCCAAGGAGCACCAGGTCACGCAGCGCACCGCCGCCTTCATTACCGCCTGCTCGCGCATCCTGGAAGCGCGCGAAGTGCGCGGCCTGTATCCCTGATCCGGCCTGGTCGGCAGGCCTGATTCAACCGGGCCTGCATCCATGATCCGGCCGGGCGTACGCCCGATCCAGGGCCAGCGCCTCTGATCCGGCCGGCTTGCAGGCTGTGCTACGCAGCCCGCAGCATCGCCACCGGCAACCCGCTCAATACGTCCGCCAGCATCAGCCGGCCATCCTCCCCTGAGCGATGGCTGCCGCCCGTCAAGGCGTTATGCAGTTCCGCGCCCGCGTAGCGGTCCGGCAGGACGACGTGGGTATCCCGCCAGAAACCGCGGGTTATCCTGGGTTCGTATCCCGCCTGGTCGGGCTCGCATCCCGCCCCGCCGGTTTCGATGCCCGCCGCGCAGCGCAGCGGCGCCAGCACGAAGACGGCTGCGCCTTGGGAGCTGCGGCGAGCATAGGCGATGGCGTGCCCGCTGGCCGCTCCCCGCGGCGCCAGGGGCTGGTAGCTTCCGTGGGCGAAGACTTCCGGCATGGCGGCGCGCAAAGCGTAGGCGCGGGCCAGCACCGCCTGTTTGATGCGCCCGTCTTTCCAATTGGTCAATAGCTCTTCCATGCTCCGGCCGGATAGCTGTTGCAAGCCATCGCGCCGCGACTTGAAATCGACCGGCCGGCGGTTGTCGGGGTCCACCAGGCTGAAATCCCAGAACTCGGTCCCTTGGTAAAGATCCGGCACGCCCGGCATGCTCAGGCGCAATACGGCCTGGGCCAGGCTGTTGACGGCGCCGGCAGGCGCCAGGCGGCGTACGAAGCCCGCCATATCGGCCAGGATGGCGTGGCCGCGTCCCCCCGGCATCATGCCGCCGATGAAGGCCGCGGCCTTGCGTTCGTGGATCAGATCGGGCTCCACCCAGCTGCTGCTCTGCTTGGCTTCGCGCAGCGCTTTGGTCTGCCATTGCTTCAGCCGCTCGCCGAACGCCGCCATGCCTTCCTCGTCGTCCGGCTCCAGATCCGGCGGCCAGGCGGCCACCATGGTCTGGTAAAGCATGTATCGCTCCGCGGCGGCGGGAGCAGCGCCGGCGCCGGTGGCCATGGCTTCCCAGCGCGCCACCGCCGCCAGCCATTCGGCGGGGATCTCGCTCAATACGGCCAGGCGCGCCCGCGCATCTTCGCCGCGCTTGTGGTCGTGCGTCGCCGTCGCCAGCATGGCTTGGGGCGCGGCGGCTGCGCGCCATGCGCCTTGCTGATGGAAGCCATCGACGCTCAAGGAGAATTGCGCGGGATCCGCGCCGACTTCGTTGCGCGAGAGCAAGCGTCCGTAGCGGTAGAACACAGTGTCTTCCAGCGACTTGGCGGCCAGCGGCGGCGTCAGCTGCTGAAAGCGCCGTACCGCTTCGCGCTGAAGCTCGCCCGGAGAAATATTGGGGGGCCCGCCTAAGGGGGGCCCGCCTAAGGGGGGCCCGCCTACGGGAGGCTGGGCAACGGGGGAGCCGCCGACAGGCGCAACATGGGGCCCATCGAGGTGTGCATCGATGGCCGCCTCATCAACAGAATCTCCCGCGGCGCGGCCCTCGGACGCGGAGGCGCCCGGTGGCAGTTCCCGCAGCGGGATCGAGACCGGCGCGGCGGCCGCGGCCAGAGGCCTGCCGCCCAGGTGAGCATCCAGCCAATCGAGCAGCATGGCCGCGTCCTGGCGGTCATAAGGATGCAGCCGCGTCCGCACCCGGCCCATCAGGCGGGCAAACAGCCGCGCATCGGCGGCGGAGCGGCCGCCCTGCCCCGCATAGCTGCGATAATGGGGAAAGTCCAGCAGGATTTCATCCAGCATCCGCCCTATGGCTTCCGCGCTCCAGTCCCGGGCCTCTATGCCCGACTGGGCGAGCCCGACGAGCCTGTGCAGCAGGGCTCTGCGCTCCGCAACGAAATGCCGCCGCAGCATCAGGGCGCGGGCGTCGCGCACATATGCCTCCACGGGGCGCGCGTCCCCGGACACGCGCACCCATTCCTGCGTCAGGGCCGGCTCGCCCCGGGGATCGTGCAGCAAGGCGCCGGCTTGCTCCATGAAGTCGTAGCCGCTCGTGCCGTCCACCCGCCAGTCGCCCGCGAGTGCCTCCGCCGGCGCCAATATTTTTTCCACCACCAGCCAGGCCGGCCCGCCCCGCAATGCTTCGGGGCGCTCACCCTCGCGGGCCTGCAGGGCCGCCCGCAAGCGGCGGCAATAGGCGGCCGGATCGGCCAGGCCGTCGACATGATCGATGCGCAGGCCATCTATCACCCCTTCGGCGTATAGGCGCAGCGGCAAAGCGTGCACGGCGTCGAATACCGCGGGCTGCTCCACCCGCACGCCGATCAAATCGCTGATTTCAAAGAAGCGGCGCCAATTGATGCAGTCGGCCGCGCAGCGCCACCAGGCCAGCCGATAATGCTGCCTTTCCAGCAAATCATGCAGGCGCTGTCTGCCTTCGGCGTCCGCGCCGTCGTAGTACCGGGCGGCCTGGCGGCCGTCCATGCCCATGGCGTGCAGCGTGCCGGCGGCGATGGGATAATGCGCGCCGCAGGCCTCTATGACCGGCGAGCCGCTGTCTTCGTCCACCGCCACACGCAGGCTGCCGTCGCGCAGGCTTTCCCCGTACGGCCTGGCCAGGAAGGGCGCCAGCACCTTGCCACGCAGGCCGGGAGCCTGCCAGTCTATGTCGAAGCAATGGGCGTACTCGCTATGCCGGCCGTGCTGCAGCACGGCCCACCACCAGCGATTGCGCCGATGGGTGGCCATGTGATTGGGGACGATATCCAGTATCAGCCCCATATCGCGCTTGCGCAGCGCCTGGGCCAGGCAGCGCAAGGCCTTCTCGCCGCCGAGCTCTTCGCCGACCACCGAATGATCGACCACATCGTAGCCATGGGCGGACCCGGGCCGCGCCTGGCTGATGGGGGATAGATAGTAATGGCTGATCCCCAGGCCGGCGAAGTAGTCGACTTGTTCGCAGGCATCGTAAAGGGTGAAGCCGCCATGCACTTGCAGCCGGACCGTGGAACGCGGGATGCTCATGATGCCCTCCTGCCCCGCTCTATGGCTGCGATACGGCGCAGCACGGCGCCGTCCTTGAAGACGGCGTCGACCGGCAAGGGCGCTATTTGCGTCCAGCTGGGGTAGTCTTTGTGGCCCCCCGGCAGGTTGGGCTGCTCTTCCATGCCCAGCAGATCTTCCAGCGGCGCGATGAACAAGGGGCTGGGCGCGCTGGCCACATAGCATAGTATGGATGCAATCGGTGCTGTGGCTGGCGGTGCAGTACCCGGTGCCGCGGCGGCCGGCGCTGCGGCGCCCGATGGCGCGGAAGCCGGCGGCGAGAGGGCCGATGGCGCGGCCGACGCCGCTTCGGCGGCCGGCCCGCCGCGCGATCCGCAGGCGCCATCGAGGGCGGCATCCCCGGATGCATCGCCTTGCACCGCCGCGCAGGCGGTCGATTGCACGGACGCCCACAATGCCGCTTTCTCTTGCTCGCGCACAGCCCGCGCCGCGGCGATGTCGGGCTTTGCGCCTTGGGGGCTCAGGCGGTCGCGCCAGTACAGGTCGCGCCCCGCCCACCAGCCGGCCACCGTGGGCAGGTCGTGGGTCGTGGTCATGGACACCGCCGCGGACGGCCAGCTCGATGGCGGAAGAAACACGCACGCGGACGCAGCGCCGCCTTCGCTGGTTTTCTCGTCCTCGCGCTGGAACCACAGCACGTTCATGCCAAGTATCCCGCTGGCGGCCAGACGCTCGTTCAAGCCTTCCGGCACCGTGCCCAGATTCTCGCCGATGACGATGGCATGGTTGCGCCATGCTTCCAGGGCGAGCAGGCGCAGCATGTCCTCCAGCGGATAGCGCAGATAGGCCCCGTCCGCCGCAGAGGCGCCGGGGGCGATCACCCACATGCGCATCAAGCCCAGTATATGGTCGATACGCAATCCGCCGGCGACGGCGAACGCGGCGCGCAGCAGAGCAATGAAGGAGGCATAGCGCTCCGCCTGCAAGGCGCGCGGCGACATGGCCGTCAGCCCCCAGTTTTGTCCCGCGGCTTGGTACAGGTCGGGCGGCGCGCCCAGGGATACGCCCGGCAGGATTTCCGCCTGGCTGCTCCAGGCATGGCTGCCGCGCGGATCGGTGCCTATGGCCAGGTCCGCGATCAGGCCTATGGGCATGCCCGCATCCAGCGCCCGCTGCTGCGCCGCCAGCATGCCTTGATGCGCCAGCCACTGCAGGAAGACATGGAAGCCGACCTCCTCCGCATGGCTTTCCGCAAAGGCCGCGACAGCCGCCGAAGCCGGATCGCGCAATGAAGGGGGCCAGTCCTGCCAGCCATGCTCGGGGCCCAAGTGCTGTACATGCGATGCATGCAGCGCTTCGAAAACCGCATGGCGCCGCAGAGCCACGCCTCCACGGTCGCTGAATGCCTGCAGCTCCTCGGCCAGGGGATGGGCGCCGCGCCGCCGGAAGCCTGCGTATGCCTGGCGCAGCAGCCGCAGCCGGCGCGGCTGCGCCTCTTCCCAGTTCACATGGTTCGCGTCCGCGCAAGCGCCGCCATGCATGAGAACGTCTTCTTCGCGGCCGGCCATGGCGGCCACGTCCAGGGCGTGCGCGGGGTCGATGTATGCGGCATTGAGGAACAGCCGATTGGAAGGCGAATAAGGGCTATAGCGCGACGGCGCGGCACTGAACATGGCATGGACCGGGCTGATCGCCACAGCGGCCGCGCCATGCCGGGCGGCTTCTTCCGCCAGCCGCGCCAGCAATGTGTAATCACCGCCGCAGCCCGGTTCCGCGCCGCGCAGGCTGTAGATTTGCGCGGCCACGCCCCAAGGCGGGGTCGCCCCGCGCCGGCTGCCCATGCGCTCGGCCACCGAAGGACAGCGCGCCGGGCAGACAGCCAGCAAGCGGCGGCTATCGCCTATTTCCAGCGCGTGATAACCCACTTCTTGCAGCGGCGCGAGGCGCACCAGGCCCGGGCCGGCGGGGCTGGCCAGGCCGCCCAGCGTCCTGCCGCTTTCCAGCGTCAATCGATAAGCCGGCGGACCGGACCATGGAAACAGGGGAGCCGCGCCCTGGTCCACGACGAGCAGATTGGCGGTCTGCGCCTGCGCCTCTTGTTCGAGCCGTTTCAGGCTTTCGCCGATCTGCGCCGGGCTGCCGGCCGGCAAGCCCATGGCCGCCAGCAAATTGCGCAGCACCTCATCGCCGACTTGATGCGGCGCGCCGAAGGCATCCCGCCAGTGCACCATGAAGCCGGCGGCTTGCGCCAGGCGCTGCAAGCCGCCGGCCGCCGCGCCGTCCGCGCTCGTGTTCATGGATGCTCCCCCGCCGCGGCCGCGCCGTTGCCGGGCGCCTGCATCTCCAGCGTCGCGATCGTGCTGCCGGGCAATATCTGCCCCTGACGCAACGCATTGTCCGCCGACTGCCCGCTGACGTAGAGGATGACCTCGTTGCGCGAGGGCGAATCCGGCAAGGCGGCGGCCTGATCCGACAGGTTGCAATACAGCCGCAGCAGGCTGCCGTTGCCCAGGCGCCAGCAAACCTTGACGGCGTAACGGCCCAGCACATCGGCCGACACGCTGCGCGCCCCGGCCAGGCCCGGCGTGATGAACTGGCGCCGCACATCCAGCAATGCCTTGTAGCGTGCGCGCCATGATTTGCAGCGCTCTTCGGGGTATGCGGGCAGGGCTTTCGAGCGTTCCCAGGTGCTTTCATCGTTCGGGTCGGGAATGGACGCCCGGGCCTGCGGATCGGAAAATTCCTTGAACGCCGCGAATTCGTTGCGCCGGCCTTCGCGCACCGCCGCGGCCAGCTTCGCTTCGCGGAAACTGGTGAAATACAGGAACGGCGACACAGAGCCGTATTCTTCGCCGACGAACAGCATGGGAATATGCGGCGTCAGCATCTGCAGCGCGATGGCGGCCTGCAGGGCCGGCGCATTGTCCCGGCACAAGGCCGTCAACCTTTCGCCATACGCGCGGTTGCCGACCTGATCATGATTCTGCAGGAAGAATATAAAGGCGGTGGGCGGCAGGTGCCGGCTGGGTTCGCCGCGCGGCGCGCCCTTGCGCCAGCTGCTGGGCTGGCCCTGATAGACGAAGCCCTCCGCCAGGCAGCGCGCCAGGTCGCGCGTGGGGTCCTCGGCGTAAGCGGCGTAATAGCCTTGCGTTTCACCCGTCAGCATGGTGTGCAGCACATGATGCGCGTCATCGTTCCACTGCGCGTCGTAGCCTTCCTGCAGCAAGCGGGCGGCGTTGTCGTCATTCTCCAGAATCAGATGCACATGCCGTTCAGGACCCAGGCATCCGCGCACGAAGGCCGCCAGCTCCGGCAGCCAGTCCTGGCTGGCGATGGCGTGCACGGCATCCAGGCGCAGGCCGTCGAAGCGATACTCCCGCAGCCAATACAAGGCGCTCTCCGCGAAAAAGGCGCGCACGGCCGGCCGGCGGAAATCGATGGCGGGCCCCCATGGCGTCTGGATATCACTGCGGAAGAACTCCGGCGCGTAGGCCGAAAGAAAATTGCCGTCGGGGCCGAAATGGTTGTAGACCACATCCAGCAGAACTTGCATGCCCATGCTGTGCGCGGTGTCGATCAGCATCTTCAAGTCGTTGGGACTGCCGTAAGAGCAGTCCGGCGCGTAAGGCAGTACGCCGTCGTAGCCCCAGTTCCGCGCGCCCGGAAACTCGGCTATGGGCATGAGCTCTATGGCGGTCACGCCCAATTCTTCCAGATCGGCAAGCCGCTCCTGCACGCCGCGGAAGCCGCCGGCAAGGCCGACATGTATTTCGTAGATGACGGACTCTTCCCAAGGTCGCCCGCGCCAGTCCGCATTGCTCCAGGCATAGGCGCCGTCGTCCACTACGATGCTGGCATCGTGAACGTCGCCGTCCTGCAGGCGCGAGGCCGGGTCCGGCACCACCAGGCCGCTATCCAGGCGATATTTGTAGCGCGTGCCCGCCGGGCAGGCGCAAATCAGTTCGTGGAAGCCGTCGGCGCGGGCCTGCATGGGTATGCTGCGCTGCCCTCCGCCGCAACCCCCTTGCAGCTCCAGCCAGACCTGTTTGATCCCGGGCGCCCACAAGCGAAAGCGCAGCTCGCCGCCGGCCAGTGGAATCGCCCCATATTGGTAGGTGAACCGCCTGCACTGTAGATCCACATCATCCTCGACCTTGTTTGGCAATGCCTTCATCTCATTGCGCATCCAGCCTGCGGCCCGCCGGCAGGCTCGCCGCCAGCAGCACGACCCCGTGGGCGCCCAACCCGATGCGTTTCTTGCCGGGCGCCGCCTTGCCGCCGGCGGCCGTATCGAGTTCGCACACCCATGAACAGTTTTGCTCGGGCAGCTGAAATTCGACGGCATCCGCCCCGCCGTTGATCAACAGAAAAGTCAGGTCGATCCCGCCATGATCCAGCACGCAGGCGCGCCGCAGCCCCAGCACGCGTCCCTCCGCAAAGCCCCAGGCCGCCACGCTCATGGGCTGGCCGTCCAGGTCGAACCATGATACGCGCGGCAAACCCGGAACCACCTCGTGGCTGCCATCCATATAGCGCGCCATGCGCAATGAAGGATGCTTGCGCCGCAAGGCCGCAAGGCGTCCGATGAAATCGATCATCTCGCGGCCCCGCGGCGCCGCCGCCTGGGCCCAGTCGAGCCACGAGGTTTCATTGTCCTGGCAATAGGCGTTGTTGTTGCCGTCCTGGCTGTTGCCGAACTCGTCGCCGGCGAGCAGCATGGGGGTTCCGTTGGATAAGAAAACGGTCGCCAGCATGGACTTGAGCACGCAGCTGCGCAAGGCTTCGATCTGCGCATCGTCGCTGGGGCCTTCCACCCCCCAGTTGCTGCTGAAATTCTCGCTATGGCCGTCCGCGTTTTCATCGCCATTGGCCTCATTGTGTTTTTCGTTGTAGCTGACTATGTCGCGCGCCGTGAAGCCATCGTGGGAGGCCAGGAAGTTGACCGACGCCCATGGCCGGCGATGGCGCCGGTCGAAGATCTCCGGCGAACCCATCAGCCACCCGCCCAGCTCGCCGCGCAGGCCGGGCTCGCCGCCCCAGAAGCGCCGTATGCCGTCGCGGAACTTATCGTTCCACTCTGCGAAGCCGGGCGGATGGTTGCCGAGCTGGTAGCCGTCGGGGCCCATATCCCATGGCTCGGAAATCAGCTTCAGGCGCGACAGCACGGGATCCTGCAATATGGCGTCGAAAAAACCCGATCCGGGGTCGAAGCCGGTGCCTTCGCGCCCCAGGGTAACGCCCAGGTCGAAGCGAAAGCCGTCGATGCGATAGCTTTGCGCCCAATAGCGCAGCGAGTCCATGACCATCTGCAAGACTCGGGGATGGGAAAGATTCACCGTATTGCCGCAGCCGGTGTCATTGATGTAGTAGCGCTCGTCGCCCGGCACCAGGCGGTAGTAGCTGGCGTTGTCCATCCCGCGCCACGATAGCGTGGGCCCGAGCTGGTTGCCTTCGCAAGTATGGTTGTAGACCACGTCCAGGATCACTTCTATGCCGGCGCTTTGCAGTCTGCGTATGGCCATGCGCAAGTCGTTGGTCCTGCCATTGGACAGATAGGCGGGTTCCGGCGCAAAGAACGCCAGGGTGTTGTAGCCCCAGTAATTCCGCAGGCCGCGCTCCAGCAGGAAACGATCCTGCAGAAAGGCATGTATGGGCAGCAGCTCGATCGCCGTGACGCCCAGTTTGTGCAGATGCTCGATGAAGCGCGGATCCCCCAGCGCCGCGCTGCCGCCGCGCTGATCGCGCCGCAGGTCTTCGCGGCGCATCGACAGGCCGCGCACATGGGCCTCGTAGATGATGGTGTGTTCCCAGGGCGTGTGGACCAGGTCCTGCGCGCCCCAGTTGAAGCTTTCGCTGGTCACCACGCATTTGGGCACCAGCGCCATTGAATCCCGGCGATCCAGGCTCAGGTCCTCTTTGGGATGCTGGAGCCGGTAGCCGAACAGGGCGTCCGACCAGCGCACCGGGCCTTCCAGCTTGCGGGCGTAGGGGTCGATCAGCAGTTTTTGCGGATTGAATCTGTGCCCGTTTTTCGGATCGTAAGGGCCATAGGCGCGATAGCCGTACATCAGCCCGGGCTCGGCGCCCGGCAGGTAGCCGTGCCATATTTCATCCGTGCATTCGGGCATGGGATAGCGCCGCAGCTCTTTGCGCCCCCGCGGGTCGAATATGCACAGTTCTATCTTGGTGGCGTTGGCGGAGAACACGGCGAAGTTCACGCCCAGGCCGTCGCTGATGGCGCCCAGCGGATACGGTTGGCCCGGGAACAGGCGGTCCGGCAAGGCGGTGTTCATGGCAGGCTCCCTTCGGCGATGAAGATCACGGTGGCCAGCGGCGGCAAGGTCAATGATAGCGACTGTCCATAGCCGTGCGACGGCTGCGGCTCGCTGGAAACTCCACCCTGATTGCCCATGTTGGATCCTCCGTAAGCCTGGCCATCCGTATTCAGGCGCTCCGCCCATCGCCCCGCGACGGGCACGCCTATGCGATAGTCGCTGCGCGGCACGGGCGTCATGTTGCTCACCACCAACGCGACCTGCCCCCCATGCTGGCGCAGGAATGCGAAGACGCTGTTGGCATAGTCGTCGCCGATCACCCAGGTGAAGCCTTCGGGGACGGCGTCGCCGCCATACAGCGCCGGCGTGGCCGCATACAAGGTATTCAGATCGCGCAGCAGCGCCTGGACGCCGGCGTGCAGCCCGTCCGCCAGGCAGGCCCAGTCGATCTGGCCGTCGTGATTCCATTCGCCGGCCTGGGCAAGCTCGCCGCCCATGAACAGCAGTTTCTTGCCCGGATGGGCCCACATGAATCCATAGTAGGCCCGCAAATTCGCATGACGCTGCCAACGGTCGCCGGGCATCTTGCCCAGCAGCGATCCCTTGCCGTGCACCACTTCATCGTGCGACAAAGGCAGAATGAAACGCTCGGAATAGGCATACACCATGCCGAAAGTCATGTCATTGTGATGATAGCGGCGGTATATGGGCTCGCGCTGCATGTAGCGCAAAGTATCGTGCATCCAGCCCATATTCCATTTGTACTGGAAACCCAGGCCGCCTTCACCGCTTTTCGCGGTGACGCCGGGCCAGGCCGTGGATTCCTCGGCGATCATGATGGCGCCGGGGCAATGCTCGGCCACATGGGCGTTGAGCTGCTGCAGGAAGTCCACCGCTTCCAGGTTCTCGCGCCCTCCATAGCGATTGGGCGTCCATTGCCCGGGGTCGCGGCTGTAATCCAGATACAGCATGGACGCCACCGCATCCACCCGCAGGCCGTCCACATGATAGCGGCGCAGCCATTCCATGGCGCTGGCCAGCAAAAAGTTGCGCACTTCATGGCGGCCCATGTTGTAGATCAGGGTATTCCAGTCGGGATGCAAACCCTGCCGCGGGTCGGCATGCTCATACAGCGCCGTCCCATCGAACCAGGCCAGCCCATGGGGGTCCGACGGAAAGTGCGCCGGAACCCAGTCCAGGATCAAGCCCAGCCCCGCGCCATGGCAGGCATCCACGAAAGCGGCGAATTCTTCTGGAGTGCCATAGCGCGCCGAAGGCGCGAACAGGCCCAGGGGCTGATAACCCCATGAGCCGCCGAAAGGATGTTCGGTGATGGGCAGCAGCTCGATATGGGTGAAGCCCATATCCTTGACATACGCGATCAGTCGCGGCCCGATCGTGCTCCACAGGCTGGCGCCCGACTCCGGCCCCGACATCCATGAACCCAGATGCGCCTCGTAGATCGAAATGGGCGCATCCGGGCTCTGGCGCCGCGCGCGCCCGTCCATCCATGCTTGATCCGTCCAGCTGAAATCACCGGACGCGGCCACCACCGAGGCGGTGCGCGGCGGCAATTCGGTCTGCCGCGCCAGCGGGTCCGCTTTCAGCGCCAGCATGCCGCCGTTGGCGCCATGCAGCTCGTATTTGTACAAGGCGCCCGTCCCTATGCCCGGCACGAAGGCTTCCCATACCCCGCATTCGCGGCGCAGGCGCATGGGATTTTTGCGGCCATCCCAGCCGTTGAAATCGCCCACGACGGATACGCTACGCGCATTGGGCGCCCAGACGGCAAAACGCACGCCCTGCACGCCGCCCACGGTCATGACATGCGCGCCCAGGCAGTCCGCCAGCCGCCAGTGCCGGCCCTCCGCGATCAGATGCATGTCCAGCTCGCCCAGCAGAAAACCGGGGTCGGGGCTTTGCCGCGCTTTGAGTTCGTCGCCTTGCTTCATGATGTTTTATCACCTGTTTGCGGCCCGTCCGAATCGGCCAGCATGCGCCTGGCCAGCCTGACCAGGCCCGCCAAGGGAATGCCGATCCAGTCCGGTCGGTGCGCCGCTTCATAGCCTACCTCGTACGCGGCCTTTTCGAACAAGGCCAAATCGAGCAGGGCGCCGCCTTCCAGCGCGCCGTCGGCGGGCGGCGCAACCTGCGCTTCCGCTGCGGCTATCGTCGGCGCCCCGTCATTGCGGTAGCCCTCGAGGAAGGCGGCAGTCGCCGTAGCGCAGAAGCGCTCCAGCAGATGGCGTCTTTGCTGCAGCATGGCCGCCGCCGCGGGCGCCCCGGCAGCCTCGGCGTCGGCGGGCTCGTCCTTGCCGAGCGTCTGCGGCGGCGCCGCCGGATCCTGCATCAGGAAGGCGGAGGCCGCATAGTCGATCGAACGCATCAAGCCCGCCACATCGCGCCAAGGGCAGGCTTTGATGCGGCGCTCTTGCAGCGGCCTTGCCGGCTCGCCCTCGAAATCGATCAGATAGACGTCGTTCTGGGCGACCAGGACTTGGCCAAGGTGGAAATCCCCGTGTATCCGGATCAAGGGAGTGCCGACCAGGTCGAGCGCGAGCGCATCCACCCGCGCCAGCAGATCCTTGCGCTTCGCTTCGAGTTCGGCCAATTGCTGCAATGCCGGTTCCGCCAGTTCGCCTTTGTCCTTTTTCGCCGCCAGCGTTTTCAAGGCGGCGAGGAACATGGCGCGCACATCCTTGGCCCAGGCCTGCGCATCGCGCTTGGCGGCCGATAGCGGGGCGAAGTCCGGATCTTCGGTAGCTTGCGCCAGCACGGCATGCAGCTCGGACAGGCGCTTGCCTATCATGGACGCGATGGCGGTATAGCCGCGCAGCTCTTCTTCGTAGTCGGCGGCGCTTTCCCCCGTCAGGGCGGCATCGTCCAGGGTGCGGGTCAGATAGTCGCGCGTCCAGGCCCATGCGTCGCCCTGGTTCCCTACACGCTTGTGCAGCAGGGCCAATGTATGAGGCGTGCCGTCCGCGTCCATGCGCACCAGCTCGCCGAGCAATGCCGCCGAATTGCCATAGCCGGCCCGGGTCAGGCGCCGCGTCATTTCGGCTTCCGGATGGACTCCGGCCACTGGATTGCGTACCAGCTTCAATACCGCGAGCTCGCCCAGCAGCATGGAACTATTGGTCTGCTCGCCATGGAACCAGCCTATCTCCAGATCGTCCGGCCATTCCAGCTCGTCCAGGGCGGGCTCGGGGCGGAAGCACAGCTTGCCGCCGTCCGCCTCCGCCCCTATGGAAAGAGTCCGTCCCTGCCGCCACGCCGCCAGCAGCGCCAGCGCAAATTCCGGCACCGAGTAGGCATCGGTCACCAAGCCCAGCTCCGCGCTGCGCCGCACCCGCGCAAGCGCATATTGGGCGGGCATGCCGGCAACGGTCTCGGACCAGAGCAAGGCGAAAGGCAAGAAAACATTCCCCAAGGAGGCGCCATCGCAATCGACGGTGAATTCGGCCAGGAACAGTTCGGCGCGGCCGTCGCCCGGGGCGTTGGCGGGGGGCAGCGGCACGATATAGCGGATGGCCGCCGGGCCCGTGCAGTCGCCCGCGAACCAGCGCTGGCGGGAAAAATACAGCGGCAGGATTTCCTTGCAAAGAATGCGGCGCGAACCTTCCAGCAGTTGATAGCCGGGCCGGCGGCGCAATACCAGCGTGCGGTACTCCGGCATCTGCGGCGGACTGGTGGCATGCCAGGCGGGGGGCGCGGCGCTGCTGCTCAGCTCGAACCAATAGAAGCCGTAGGGCGGCAGCGTCAACAGATAAGGCAGTTCGCCTATGGTGGGGAAAGGCGTGCCGCCCAGCAGCTCGATGGGCACGCGGCCCGCCAGGAAAGACAGGTCCAGCTCCACCGGCTGCGACGCATTGGAAAGATTGGCCACGCAGAGCAATGTCTGCTTGTCGTACTCGCGCAGATAAGCCAGTATTTTGCGGTTGCCGGGATACAGGAAGCGCAGGCTGCCGCGCCCGAAGGCGCGTGTCTGCTGCCGCTTGCTCAGCATGCGGCGGGTCCAGTTGAGCAGCGAATGGGGATCGCGCTGCTGCGCTTCCACATTCACCGCCTCGTAGCCGTACAAAGGCCCCATCAGCACCGGCAGCGACAAGCGCTCGGGATCGGCCCTGGAAAAGCCGCCGTTGCGGTCGGGGCTCCATTGCATGGGGGTGCGCACGCCGTCGCGGTCGCCCAGATGGATGTTGTCCCCCATGCCTATTTCGTCGCCGTAATACAGCACGGGCGTGCCGGGCATGGACAGAAGCAGGCTTTTCATCAGCTCTATGCGCCGCCTGTCCCGTTCCAGCAAAGGCGCAAGGCGCCGGCGTATCCCCAGGTTGATGCGGGCGCGGCGGTCGGCCGCATATACGTCCCAAAGGTAGTCGCGCTCGCTGCTGGTGACCATTTCCAGCGTCAGCTCGTCATGGTTGCGCAGAAAGATGGCCCACTGGCAGTTCTCGGGGATCTCCGGCGTCTGCTGCATGATATCGGTGATGGGCAGGCGGTCGGCCCGGGCGATCGCCATATACATGCGCGGCATCAAGGGGAAGTGGAAAGACATGTGGCATTCGTCGCCCTCGCCGAAGTATTCCTGCGCATCCTCCGGCCATTGGTTGGCTTCCGCCAGCAGCATGCGGTCGGGGTATTGCTGATCCAGCGCCGCGCGTATTTTCTTCAGGACCGCGTGGGTCTCGGGCAGATTTTCATTATTCGTGCCTTCGCGCTCCACCAGGTAAGGCACGGCGTCCAGGCGCAGCCCGTCCACGCCCATGTCCAGCCAGAAGCGCATAATCCCGATAACGGCTTTCAGCACCTGCGGGTTGTCGTAGTTCAAGTCCGGCTGATGGGAATAGAAGCGATGCCAGAAATAGGCGCCCGCCACCGGATCCCAGGTCCAGTTGGATTTCTCCGTGTCGCAGAAGATGATGCGGGTGCCCGAATACGCCTGGTCATTATCCGACCATACATAGAAGTTTCGGGCGGCGGAGCCCGGCTTGGCGCGGCGCGCGCGCTGGAACCAGGCATGCTGGTCGGAAGTGTGGTTGACCACCAGTTCGGTGATCACCCTCAGCCCGCGCTGATGCGCCGCCTTGATGAATTTCCTGACGTCGGCCAGCGAGCCGTAGTCTTCATGCACGCCTCGATACTCCGCGATGTCGTAGCCGTCATCGAGGCGGGGCGATGGGTAGAAAGGCAGCAGCCACACTGTGTTGACGCCCAGGCTGGCGATGTAGTCCAGCTTGGCGACCAGCCCCTGGAAGTCGCCCTGGCCGTCATCGTTGGCGTCGAAGAACGACTTGACATGCAATTGATAGATGACCGCATCCTTGTACCAGAGCGGGTCAGGCTGCTGTTCCGATCGTTCCTTCTCGAGCACGGCCATAGTTTCTCTGTTTCGTTCATGTTTGCGCTGCAGGCAGCAAGCGCCAGGCCAGGAAAGGCCTTTCCGGCGTCAACTCTATGTATCGCCGATTGCCTTGCAGCTCGAAGCGCCCCTCCTCGAACAAATCCTCGAGCCGCAGCCTGTCTCCCGCCCATGGCCATTGCCAGACCGGCAGCTCCAGGGTTCCCCCCTGGCGCGCGTGCGGATCCAGGCTGATGGCCACCAGCACGATGTTGTCCTCTTCGGGCGTGGACTTGGTAAAGAACAGAATCTGGTCGTTGTCCACGCGATGGAAGCGTATGCCCAGATGCGTCTGCAGCGCGGGGTTCAGGCGCCGCATGCGGTTCAGCTGGGTGATTTCGGCGATGATGTTGCCAGGCCTGTCCCAGTCCCATGAACGCAGCTGGTATTTCTCGGAATCCTGGTATTCCTCTTTCCCGGCGACGCTGCCGGCCTCGCAGAGCTCGAAGCCGTTATACATGCCCCACAATCCCGACGTGGTGGCGGCCAGCGCCGCCCGGATCAGGAAGCCCGGCCTGCCCGAGCCTTGCAGGAAATAGGGGTTGATGTCCGGCGTGTTGACGAAGAAATGCGGCCGGAAGAAGTCGGCCACGGGCGGCGTGGACAGCTCGGTCAAATAGTCCGTCAATTCCTGCTTGCCATGGCGCCAGGTGAAATAGGTGTACGACTGCGAGAATCCCACTTTGGCAAGCCGGTACATCATCCGTGGCCGGGTGAAGGCCTCGGAAAGAAAAACGACATCGGGATGGGCGCCCTGCACTTCCGCGATCAGCCATTGCCAGAAAGGCAGGGGCTTGGTGTGCGGGTTGTCCACGCGGAACAGACGCACCCCCTGATCCACCCAGAACAGCACCACATCACGCAAGGCGCGCCACAACGCGGCGCCGCCCAGATAGAAATCGGGATTGACGATGTCTTCATAGCGCTTGGGAGGATTCTCGGCGTAGCGCAGCGAACCGTCGGCGCGCCAATCGAACCACTCCGGATGGCGGCCCAGCCAGGGATGGTCGGGCGAGCACTGTATGGCGAAATCCATGGCGATCTCGATGTTGCGGCGCTGCGCCGCCCGCACGAGATCGCGGAAGTCGTCGATGGCGCCCAGTTCCGGGTGGACGGCGTCATGTCCGCCTTGCGCGGAACCGATGGCATAGGGGCTGCCCGGGTCGCCCTCGCTCGCGGACAAGGCATTGTTGCGGCCCTTGCGGTTGGCCAGGCCTATCGGATGGATGGGCGGCATGTAGAGCACATCGAAACCCATCTCCTGGATAACGGGCAAGCGTGCCTCGACATCCTTGAATGTGCCGTGCACGCCCGGCGTTGCGCTTTGCGAACGCGGGAACAGCTCATACCAGCTCGCGTAGCCCGCTTCGCGGCGTTCCACCGTCAGGGGATAGATGCGATCGGTGACTTCAAAAGGCCGCATGTCGACCGCACGCATTCTTTCGGCGGTGGCTTCGGAAAGCACGATGTCTATGTGCCGGCTATCGGCCAGCGGTATGGGTTTCACTTCGGGCGCCTGGGCGGCGTAGCCGGTCAGCAACAGCCCGCGGCGCGCCTTGGGCCTGACCCTTTGGGGCTGGCCGATTTCGCGCAGTATGGCCGCCAGTTCCGTTGCGTCATCCGGCAGATCGTCCCGCACGCGCTCCAAGGCGTCGGCCATGAGCATGCGGGCCTCTTCCACTTCCAGGGACACGTTCTGGCCCGCATCATGCTTTTTCTTCAGGGCATCGCAGTGCGATCCCCAACTGTCGTACCAGGCCTGCACGGTATAGCAATGGCGTCCCAGCCGTTCCGGCATGAATTCAGCGCCCCATCGGTCGTTGCCCAACGGCCGCATGGCGACGCGGCGCCACTGGCTTTCATCGACCGCCTTCCACAACAGGCTGACGGCAAGGCGGCTGTGACCGTCCATGAATACATCGGCCTCCACATGCAGCGTCTGCCCGAGGCAGCGCTTGACGGGAAAGCGCCCGCCATCCACCTGAGGCGCAACGCTTTCTATGGCGATGCGCGCTTCAGTCAGCGGGGAAGGCGAGCCGGCCTTGACCAGCGAAATGCCGCCGGTCGCCTTGACCGGCACGGCCGGCGCGGCGGAAATCAGACTATATCCGGCTTCCTCCAGCGCATCCGGCGCATCGGCATCCAGGACGTAGCCGTCCGGCAATCGCGACGCCAGCATGGCCCGGTCCACCGCCGCGGCGGCATGCGTATCGGCATTGAGCGCGAGCACGGCGGCCTTGTCGCCGGGCCTGAACACGGCGGTCACGCCGGACAGGGGCCCGGTGAGCATGCGCATGGGCCCGCCGGCATGGGCCCGCGACGCCTGCCAGCGGTTGGCGTCCGCAACGGCGCGCCGGCCGGCCGGATGCTCCATGCCTTGCGGCATGAGCAGGCCGTCGCCCATGAAGGCGGCCGTCCACAGCATCCGCTGCGCCTGGGCGGCGCTCTGCGGTCCGGACGGCAGCCCCCGCCCGGAGCGCGCAATATCCGCCAGCGGAGCGATGCAGGCGGCCACTTTGGCCAGGCGCTCTTGTTCCTCCAGCAGCCATCCGGATCGGTAATCCCACCAAGGCAGGGAATTGAAGGTGTAGAGGAAGCCGCAAGCGCTCAGCTCTTCGAGCTGCGCAGGCGTCATCCCGGGCGTCCAGGCCATGAATACACAATCCGGATGACGCTCGTGCACCCCTTGCATCAAGCGGGCCCAGCCAGCGGCCGGCAGAGCCGCAAGCTTATGGCAGCAATATCCCGCCACCCCCGCCGCGCACCAGGTCGCCAGCCTTTCCACCCACTGCTCCACCGTATCCGCCGCGATGTCCTCGGCAAGCAAGTCCATCATGAAGCCCAGGCCCTGTTCGGCGCATAAGGGCGCGGCGCCCACGGCATCGGACAGGGCCCGCATATCGGCATGGGGGCCGGCCCACGCGCCGGCCCGCCCAGCCTCCGGCGTGGAAAGCGGCGGCGCCATGACCATGTCGAAGCCTAGCTCATCGGCTTCGCGGATCAAGGCCTCCCAGCGTTGCGCGGCGGTCCCGGCGGCCGCCTCGCGGTTCCATTCCGAAGGAGATACATAATAGATACGCATCGCCATCAAGCCGCGGAGGCCTCGCCGGCCGCCAGCGGGCTAGGCGCGATGCCCGCGGCAGGCACGCGTTGCGCCAGCTTGCCATGCCCCAGCCTGGGAGCTTGACGAGCCAGGCCCACAGCGGATGCCACGAGCGGGCGCGGCCGCAGGGGCTGCTGCGGATCGCGCTGGACTTCCGGGATGCGGCCCAGCGCGACATCCGGCCGCAAGGCCTGGAAGGCGGAGAGATAGGCGGGGGCGGTGTTGGTCCAGCTAAAGTCGGCACGCATGCCGTTCATCTGCATGGCGCGCCAGATCTCCGGCATGCGATGCAGCGTCATCGCGCGGTCTATGGCCTGCGCCATGTCCCGCGGCTGCTCCCCTTCGAACAGTATGCCGGTGGCGGCGCGCATGGCGCCGGCCGGCCGGTGCATGCCCGGGTCCAGTATGGTGTCGGCCATGCCGCCCACTCTCGACCCTATGGGTATGGTTCCATAGCGCATCGAATACAGCGGCGTCAGGCCGAAAGGCTCGAACCGGCTGCCATGCAGCAGCACGTCCGCCCCGGCATGCAGCATATGGGCCTCGGCCTCGTCAAAGCCCACATGCACGCCGCAACGGCCCGGATATTGCCGTTCCAGCGCCGACAGCGCCTGCTCCAGCTGCTTGTCGCCCTCGCCGATCACGCATACCTGCAATTCCGGGTGGGCTTCCAGCGCAAGAGGCAGGGCCTGCGCCGCCACATCCGCCATTTTCTGGGTGGTCAGCCGGCTACCCATGGCCATCAGCGTCGCCCGCGGCGCCCCGGCCAGGCCGAACGCCTTCTGCAGCCGGCTCTTGCATACCGCCTTGTCGGCGAGGCGCTCCCAGCTGAAGGCCAGGCCATCGAGGTATTCGTCGTCCTGCGGATTCCAGAGCGCGGTGTCGATGCCGTTGGGTATCGAGATGAGATCGCTGCGCCTTTCGGCCAGCACCCCTTCCAGCCCGCAGCCAAAGCGCGGGGTCAAGATTTCGCGCGCATAATTGCGGCTGACCACGGTAATGAGGTCGGCATAGCGTATGCCGGCCTTCAGGAAATTCATGCGGCCCCAGAACTCCAGGCCCGCGCTATTGCAGTAGGACGGCTCCAGGCCGAGTTGCGGCGCCAGTTCCATGGGGAATATGCCCTGAAAGGCGATGTTGTGCAAAGTCAGCACCGTCTTTACGTCTTCGACATGAAGCTGGCGGATGAAGAGCGGAGTCAGGGCCGCATGCCAGTCGTGCGCATGGACGATGTGCGGCCGCGGCACCCCGGCTATTCCGCGCGCCACCCGGGCGGCCGCCTGGGCCAGCGCCGCAAAGCGTACGGCGTTGTCCTCGTATTCCGAACCGTCCGGGGCCATATACAGGCCTTTGCGGTCGTACAAGGCATCGTTCTTCAGCAGCAGCACCGGCACGCCAAGTTCGTGGCAGTGAGCGCCCAGCAATGTGGCGTCGCCGCCGGGCATGTCCTGAAGCACCGCCAGCTGCCGCGCAGGGCCCAATTTGCGCAGCGCCGCCGGATAGGCGGGAAGCATGAGCGTGAGCTGGGCGCCGCTGTTGCATAGCGCGTGCGCCAACCCGCTTACCGCATCCCCCAAACCGCCCGTCTTCGCCAAGGGAAAAACCTCGGAAGTCACAGCCAGTATCTTCATCGCCACAATGTTCTCCTATTCCCCGGCCTGCGGGGGTGATGCGCCGGAGCTCTTTCCGGGCTCCGCAACGGTATGGGTCGGCCTAGTTCGATCCCGTCCGTTCCGCGGCTTTTGCAAGCGGCCGGGATGCGAGATCTATGCTGAGACTCGGGTTGCTAGCAGCAAGCGGCGTGCCCGGGTTTCCATGGCCGGCGAAGCCCTCTGACGCGAGTCCGGGCACGTGTCTTGCAAGCGGGAGTCCAGTCCAGCCTGCAATACGCTTTACATCCATAGGAGAACAGGACGATGAGGCCAGCTACAGTACGCATCACCCATTCGGCGCGAAGGCCGCCATGCCTGCGGGCGCATGTGCCGGAGCCGCCCGAGCATGACCCCTCCGTGCCACCCAGCCCGCCGCCCCCGGGCGACCCCGGCAAAGAGGTGGACCTTCCCCCGCGTGAAGAGCCCGACCGCATCCGCGACCCCGAGCAGCCGCCTTCGGAAAACCCGCCGCTGCATTAAGGCGCCGGTTCGGGGGGACGTTAGAGGGGCGCCGGGCGGGCAGCCTCGGGCGGATAGTCCAGGCGGGTAGCGTCAGGCAGGCGGTCTGAGGGACAGCCGGCAGCCCCGGGCAGCTTCGGGACAGGCGCCCCGGGTATGCAGCCCCGCGCGGGCTTGGAGCGGTTCAGGCCCGCGGCCAAGAGTGATTGGAATGCCGCGGCACGCCGGAAACGGCAGGCGTCGCCACGGCTTCCTTGGGCGTTTGATCCAGCAGCCGGCGCATGGCTTCGACTTGGGGCGATACGACGCGGCGGCTGCGCAGGGCGCGCGGAAGGCCGGTCAACGCGTCTATCGTGGACAGGAATAATGTGCGGCGCGCCTTGGCGCGCGCCAGCTGGCGCCAAGTTTCACGCCAAGCGGCTTTCGCGGGGCGGCGCATCCACGCCACCCAGATCGCGTTGCGCACCAGCAGGCGGTGGCGCAGCGGCGAGTCGCGCAATTTGCTGGGGAAATGGCGGGTGACGACGTCTTCCATGTACACCATGCTCCAGCCACGCTCGGCAAGGTCCAGCGCCATCAATTCTTCCTCGCCGCCTATGAAGAGCGGCGGCCAATAGCCGCCGACGTCATAAAAGGCGCGAGTGCGCATGACGCAGGCGCCCGCCATGAAGCCCAACAGCCGCGGGCCGGGCAGTTGCCCGCGCGCCAGAGGGCTCTTGGCCATGGCCTGGCATGTCGGATCCATCAGGCGCATAGGCCCCACATGGACGCAGGCGTTGAGCACGGCGATAGCCGGGCCGTCGTCCATGACGTCTACGGCCCGCTGCAGCGAGCCCGGATCCCATTGCGTATCGTCATCGCAGAAAGCGATATACGGCGTGTGGACATAAGCGGCGGCGATGTTGCGCCCCGCCGCGCCGAGGTTGCGCCGCGCCCTGATCAGCATGACGCTCGGAAAGCGCAGGCTGACCGCGGCGGCGGTGCCGTCGCGCGAGCCGTTATCCATGACGATGATGGGCCAGTTGCCCGGCAGTTTCTCCAAGGCGGCCAAGGTATTCAGCAACTGCACCCGCCTGTTGTGCGTAAGCACGACTATGGTCGCGCGCCCTTCAGTGGTCATTCGGCTATCCATCCATTGAATATATCGCGCGACCGCGCAGCATATAGCGTGCCTATAGGTCTCTTACAAGACAGACGCCATGCAGCAGGATCAACGCGTCCGGGAGGATGATTCGTCGATATCGCCGTTGCTGCCGTATTCTTCCAGGCGGTTGTACAAGGTCTTCAGGCTGATGCCCAGCATTTCCGCGGCCACTTTCTTCACGCCGCCGCACTGCTTCAAGGTCGCGAGTATGAGCTGCCGATTGGCGTCCGCCAGCGGGACGCCGACCGGCACCAGGATGTCCGACCCCCAACCCGCCGAATGCGCCTCCAGCTCGAAGGAATTGAAATCGCCCTTGATGACATCGTCGGCCAGTATGTAGCTGCGGTACACGTAATTGCGCAATTCCCGGATATTGCCGGGCCATGAATATTCCTTCATGGCCTGCTTGGCTTCGGGCGCGAATACTTTGGCGCTGCGATTTTCTTCATTGAGTTTTTGCAGAAAATACTCGGCCAGGAGCAGGACATCGTCGTCGCGGTCGCGCAAGGGCGGCAGCTCGAGCGGAAAGACGCTGAGGCGATGATAGAGATCCTCGCGCAGCGCCCCGCTGGCGACCGCCTGCTCCGGATTGCGGTTGGTGGCGGCAATGACGCGGACGTCCGCCTCGATTTCTTCGTGCGTGCCCACGCGCATGAAACATCCGGACTCCAGCACCCTGAGCAGGCGCACTTGCAGTTCCATGGACATTTCGGTGATTTCATCCAGGAACAAGGTGCCGCCCCGCGCCCGCTCGAAATAGCCTTTGTGCTGCTTGTCCGCCCCTGTGAAACTGCCCTTCTCGTGGCCGAAAAGCTCGCTTTCGATGAGGTTGGGCGAGATCGCCCCGCAGTTGATGGGCAGGAAGGGTTTATCGTGGCGGGGGCTGGCCAGGTGGATGGCTTCGGCGGCCAATTCCTTGCCGGTTCCGCTTTCGCCGACCAGCAGCACCGTCGCCTGGGTGGGCGCCACTTTTTCGATGTGGGCGCACAATAATTGCATGGCGCGGGATTTGCCTATCATTTTGGCGAAGCAGTCGGAAGAAGCCAGCGCCGGAGGCTGCTTCAGCATGCCCTTCAGCTGGGCCAGCACGGTTTTCAGGCGGCGCAGGCTGATGGGTTTCAAAAGATAGTCCACCGCGCCGAAGCGCAGAGCCTGGACCGCGCTGTCCACGCTCGAATAGCCGGTAATGAAAACCACTTCGGTGCCGGATAGTTCCAACTCCTTCCAGAACTCTATGCCATTGCCGTCGGGCAATTGCATATCCAGCAAGACGACATCCGGTCTCTGGCGTTCGATTTGTATGCGTGCCTGCCTGATGTCGCCCGCCTGGGCAACCGTGTACCCGTCTTCGTCGGCGATCTCGGCGATGAGCTCCCGAATGGAGGGTTCGTCGTCCACGATCAGTAGATGCGGCATATAAACTCTTCAAAAATTGGTTTCCCGGCCTTGCGCTCACCGGCGCTCAAATAAATTCAAGCGATGAAATACCAGTCCTATTCTTAACATATTTTCTCGACTTCATCCTACGCGCTTTCTTAGACAGCCAGCGTAAAGATGCATGTCAAACGAAACGAATTGTTAATATTTTGATCGCATATTTATTTCATATTAGACTGCATACCATGCTCAAGTCGTCCAAAATCCTGGGCCGATCGTCAGCCGCCTTCGAATTGGCGCGCAATATCGTCAAAGCGGCGCCCACCGATGCCAGCGTCCTGCTCGTAGGCGAAAGCGGAACCGGCAAGGAAGTCGTCGCGCGCGCGATCCATAGCCGCAGCGCCAGGCGCGACGCGCCTTTCATCGCATTGAATTGCGGCGCCATCACGCCCACCCTGGCTGAAAGCGAACTGTTCGGCCACGAAAAAGGCAGCTTTACGGGGGCCAGCTCCACCGCCATGGGCTGCTTCGAAAAAGCGCATACGGGTACGCTGTTTCTGGACGAAGTCACCGAAATGCCGTTTGCCATCCAGGTGCAATTGCTGCGCGTGCTGGAAACCGGCCAGTACCACAGGGTGGGCGGGTCCGAGCACCTGTCCACCGACGTGCGCATCATCGCCGCCACCAACAGGAATCCCAAGGAAGCCATACGCGACGGCATTTTCCGCTCGGACCTGCTGTACAGGCTCGCCGTTTTCCCCGTACGCGTACCCGCGCTGCGCGAGCGGCAATCGGATATTTCCTACCTGGCGCAGCGTTTTCTGGACGAGCTGAACGAACAGGAAAAAACGTTCAAGACCTTTTCGGCCGAGTCGTCGGAAAGATTGCTTTCCTACTCCTGGCCGGGGAATATCCGCGAACTCAAGAATGTGGTCACGCGTGCTTACATACTGGCCGATAAAGTGGTGGACATCCCTCCCCTCACCTCCAGTTTGCGCTTGCTGCCGCCGGAAATAAAACAGGGCTTCCTGAAAATCCCCATCGGCACGCCGCTGAACAGCGCGCAGCATTCCATCATCATGGCGACTCTGGACTACTACGGCGGCGATCGGCGCCGCACCGCGCTGGCATTGGGCATCAGCCCGAAAACGCTTTATAACCGCCTGGAGCAATTCCGCAAGACTGTTCCCGCCGAGCCGGCTTGAGGCGGTCACGGAAATACGCGATCGTACGCTGCAGCCCCTGTTCCAGGCCCACCCTGGGGCGCCAGCCCAGATGACGCTCGGCCAATGTCGTCACCGGCAGGCGCTGCACGGGGTCGTCCGGCGGCAGCGGCAAGTACTCGAACCGCGGTTCCGTCCCCGTCAGGGCGCAGATATGCCGGGCGATTTCCTGTATCGTGACTTCCTGCGCCCCGCCCAGGTTCACCGGCCCCTGGAAAGTATCGGGCCCGTTCATCAAGCCGACCAGGCCGTCGATCAAGTCGTCCACATAGCACAGGGCGCGCGTCTGGCTGCCGTCTCCATAAATCGTCAGCTTGCTTCCGGACAGCGCCTGGACGATGAAATTGGACACGACCCTGCCGTCGTCGGCCGCCATATAAGGGCCGTAAGTGTTGAATATGCGTGCAATTTTTACCTGCACGCCCTTGCAGCGGCCGTAATCGGCGAACAGGGTTTCGGCGCAGCGCTTGCCCTCGTCATAGCACGACCTGATGCCCACGATATTCACTTTGCCGCGATAGCTTTCGGGCTGGGGATGGACGTCCGGGTCGCCATAGACTTCGCTGGTCGAGGCTTGGAGTATGCGGGCGCCGCAGCGGCGCGCGAGCTCCAGCAGGTTGTAGGCGCCATCCACGCAGGTGCGCAAGGTATGGACGGGGTCGGCCTGATAGTGCTTGGGCGACGCGGCGCAGGCCAGGTTATAGATGCGCGCCGGCCGGATGCCCTCGTCCATCGGCTCGATGACATCGTGGCGCAGCAAGGTGAAAGCGGGATCGTTCGCAAGGTCGTCGATATTGCTTTGCTTGCCGGTCAGGAAGTTGTCCAGGCAGATGACCTCGTGGCCTTCGCGCAGCAGGCGCCGGCACAGGTTGGCCCCCAGGAAGCCAGCGCCGCCGGCCACCAGCACGCGCTGGCGTTCAAGTCCGTTCATGGTTTTCCCCTTTGCAGCCCCCCTTCGCCAGCTGCTTCCTGGCCTGCGCCAATACTTCGTCCACGCCGACCGCCAGCGCGCAGGGATGCCCTATCGGGCAGCGCTGATAAGCGCAAGGCCGGCAAGCGGTATCGTAATGCAGCACCATGTGGCGCTCGGCGTCCAGCGGCGCCCAGCGCCGCACGTCGCTGCCGCAGGCGACGATGACGCTGCGCAGCCCTATCGCCGCGGCGACATGGGAGACTCCGGTGTCGTTGCTGACCAGCAGGCGCCCGCGCTGCAGCAGCGCGGCCAGGCCGCCCAGCGAAGTCGCGCCGCACAAACGCGCCGCCGGCCGCTGCAACTGGTCGGCCAGCGCCTGCTCCAGGGCGAGTTCTTCGCGGCTGCCGGTGATGGCGATCTGCCAGCCGTCGTCGGCCAGGGCCCGCGCGACGGCGGCAAAGCGCTGCGGCGGCCAGCGCCTGGACTCCAGCCGAGCGCCGGGGTGAAAAAAAACAGTGCGCGCGGGATCGATGCCGGCATTGCGCGCGACGGTATCGGCTTCCTTGCGGTCATCCGCCGACAGGGGAAATTCCAGTCTTGCGTCGTCCGCCGGCAAGCCGAGGTAGCGCAGCAGCGCCAGGTAGCGCTTGATTTCCGGCAAGGCATCCGGCCATGCCATCAGCCGGCCCGGCTGTTCTTCGCCGGCATGCGGCACGAATCCGGCCCAGCAGGCGGCGCCCATGGCCTGCGCGATCTTGTTGGACTGCGGGCCGCTGCCATGCATCTGCAAAACCAGGTCGAACCGCAGGCTGCGCACATGGCGATAAAAATCCGGCAGTTCGTCTGGCCGCGCCGGCTGCTCCGGAAAAGCGGGATCGCCGGGAAAAGGCAGCAGCGCATCCAGATAATGACGAAACCGCTGCACCAAAGGCCGGGCGCCTTCCAGCCCCACCAGCGCGATCCATGCTTGCGGATAGGCCAGTCGCAAGGCGCGCAAGGCCGGCACCGTGCACAGCAGATCCCCGAGATTGAGCGCGCGCAATATGGCGATGCGCCTGGGCTGCGCGGGCAGGACCGCAAGCCGGTTCATGGCAAGGCCCTGCCGAAACGCGCCGCCCCCACCGCCCGCCAGAATATGGATAGCGGCGGAATGACCGCCGAGGTGATGAGCAGCTCCACCACATTGCGCGGAGTCAAGGAACTGGCCCACAAGCGGCGCAGGAAAAACACCAGGCTCAGCGCCGCCCAGGCGCCCAGCGCGGCCGCGGCCAGCGCCGTCTGCCCCGCCAGCAGGGCGAACACCGCAAGCAGCAGCATCGCTGTGATCGACAGATAGAACCAGGGCGGGCCGCTGCGTATGCGCTCCCGGTACAGGGCCGGATATTTCTTGCACAGCAGCACATCGAACATGATTTTCTTCTGCATGCCGATGCTGGTTGCGAACCGGGCCGGCCGCAAGGGATGGATGACGACGGCCGCCGGCGCCGCGGCAATGCTGTAGCCGCGCTCCAGCAATGAGAATTGCAGGTCGGAGTCCTCGCGCCAGGCCTGGGTATAGCGCTGGTCGAAGCCGCCCACCGCCTCCAGCGCCTCGCGCCGGACAAAACAGTTGGCCGTCGCGAACTCGGCCTCCGACAGGCGCGCGGCATCCCGTTCGTAATCGGTGGGATGCTGCGGCAAAGGCATGACGATGCGCCCGACAGCCGCTTCCACCCCCGAAGCCATGGCCTGCATGCCGGCTTCCAGCCAGCCTGGTTCAGGCACGGTATCGTCATCGGTAAAAGCAACTATGGGCGCGGCCGCCTTCCGCCAGCCGGCATTGCGCGCGCCCGCCGGCCCTTGGGTATCCCTTACGGCGATATATTCGATGCGCGGGCGGCCCTGGCAGCGGCTCTGGGCCGCCGCAACGACGGCCTTGGTCTGCACGCTGGGCCCATCGTCGCAAATCAGTATTTCGAAGTCCTCGCCCGCCAGCGACTGCCTTTGCAACGCCTGCAGGCAGCGCTCCAGCAGATCGGGGCGCCGATAAGTAGGGACCACCACCGAGACCCAAGGCCGCGCGGGCTGCTGCCGGACATCCATCACATCCATTACGGTTTCTCCACCAAAAAGCTGCCTATCACCAGCGCATCCAGCGGCGAGGTCCAGAATGATTCCAAGGCGTCGCGAGGGCTGCACACCACCGGTTCGCCGCGCGTATTGAACGAAGTATTGACCAGCACCGGCACGCCGGTGCGCGCTTCGAAGGCCGTCAGCAGCTCATGGAGCAAGGGATGCTGGCGGCTGCTGACCGTTTGCACGCGCGCCGTTCCGTCGATATGCCGCACGGCCGGTATGGCCGCCGCTTTATCCGTCAGGACATCGAATACGAACAGCATGAAGGGCGCTTCGATGCCGGGCTTGCCGCGCGCATCGAACCATTCATGGGCGCGCTCGGCCAGGACGACCGGCGCCACCGGCCGGAAATCCTCGCGGTCCTTCAGTTCATTCAAGCGCGCCTGCATCAGGGCATCGCGCGGCGAGGCCAATATGGAACGCGCGCCCAGCGCTCGCGGACCGAATTCCATGCGCCCCTGGAACCAGCCTATGATTTTCTCTTCGGCCAGCAGATCGGCGGCCGCGGCGGCGATATCATCCAGGCGCTCGTAGGCGATATGGGAACGCTGCAGAAAGGCCTCGATTTCTTCATCGCTGTAAGCCGGCCCCAGGTAGGCGTGGTCCATGACCCAGCCGCGGCGATCGGCCTCTCTGTGGTGAAAATCCACCCACAGCGCCGCCCCCAGCGAGGTGCCGGCATCGCCCGCCGCGGGCTGCACCCATACGTTCTTGAAGATCCCCGCATCGGCCAGTTTGGCGTTCATCACGCAATTGAGCGCCACGCCGCCCGCCATGCACAGGTTGTCGGACTGAGTGGCGCTGCGCAGCCAGCGCGCCATGTCCAGCACCGTTTCTTCCAGCACGCACTGCAAGGAATGGGCGATATCCGCATGGCGGTCTTCGAACGCCTCGCCGCGTACGCGGGGCGGGCCGAAGCGGGCCTCGAGATCGGCGGCGTGCAGCGTATAGCCGCCGTGGCCGTCCGTCCGCAGGATGTCGCGGAACTCGTCCATGTAATGCGCCCGGCCGTAAGACGCCAGGGCCATGACCTTGTACTCGTCGGAGGAATGCAGAAATCCCAGATAGCGGGTCACGTCCTCGTACAGCAGGCCCAGTGAATGCGGCAGGTTGATCTGCCGGATTCTGTCGTACTTGCCGTTGCGGTAATGCCCATAGCTGGTGGATGCGCGTTCGCCGCGGCCGTCCATGGCCAGCACCGCCGCGTCTTCATAGGGGCTGGCCAGGAAGGCGCTGGCTTCGTGCGTCAGATGGTGTTCGACGAATTGCCAGCGTTCCAGGATGCTGTCCGGGCCGGCGCCGGCATAGCGCCGCTGCAAATGATGCGGAACGCCGTCGGCCAGCTGGCGCGGCGCATTGATGATGTACGACAGAAAGAGAGGATCCCAGGGCGATCCGCCGTTCGGCGCTTTGGGCGCGGCCGACGGCTCCATGGGCAGACGAAAGACGCCTTCCGGAGCCAGCTCGGGCAGCAAGATCTTCGGATCGAAGGAATAGGCGATATGGTCCACATCGCGCAAATCCAGGCCCGCCTCGCGCAGGCAATAGTCGATGGCGTTATAAGGCAGTTGCCAGGTCGAAAAGGGCACGGGCCGTTTGCCGTGCTTGATCCGGGTGAACCGCTCTTCTTCCGCCGCCGCGACCGGCACGCCGTCGCGCACCAATGCGGCGGAACAATCATGGAATGCCGCATTGATTCCTAATGTATGCATGCTTTGTCCTCCAGAAGATCATAGGCGGCCTGAGCCACGGCTTCGGGGGCTACGCCGTTCAGGCAGGCGTTATGCCCTTGCGGGCACACGCTGCGATAACAGTATTTGCAAGGCATGTCGCAGGACAGCACGCGCTGCTCGACCATCCATGGCGTGTGCTGCGGATTGGTCAGCGCATAGAGATCCACCACCGGCGTCTGCACGGCCGCGGCGATGTGCACCGGCCCCGTGTTATTGGAAATCAATAGGTGCGCATCCTCGATCAGGCAGGCCAGCTCGCCCAGCGTCAGACAGCCCGCCAGATTGCAAAGCCGCAAGCCGGAGCCCGCCTTGTCCGCCACGAATTCGGTCAGCGTACGCTCGGCCTGGCTGCCCGTCAGGAACAGAGTCCGGCCCGCGTCCCGCAGCAGCGCCAGCGCCTGCGCGAAGCCTTCCGCCGCGTAACGCCGCGATTCCGCCGTGGCGCCGCAATGCACGACTATGCCGCCGGCGCGGCCGTCCACGCCCTGCTCCCGCAAGCGGCGGCGCAGGGATGCCCGGTCGGCGGCGCGTGTGCTGAAACGCAGCCTGGCGTCGCCGCAGCACGCGCCCACCGCCGCCACCAGATCGAGCTGGCGCTGCACTTCGTGGCGTATCCCGGATTCCGGCTCGGTGTCTTTCACCCAGGGATTCAGCAGCCGATAGGGGTTCTCGCGCGCATGCGCCAGCACGCGGGGTATGCCGGCCAAATGGCACATGACCGCCGCCGGTAAGGCGCTTTGGCTGAACACGGTGAAGATCACGGCGGCATCGTAGCCGCCCCGGCGCAGCGATGCGATGGCGCCCCAATCCTGCTCATTGCCCGACGAGCCGTTCTTGACCCAGGCCGCGTCGTAAGAAAGGACCGCGTCCACATCGGACAGATAGGGCGCCAGAAAAGCGCCGGAGCGCGACGCCAACAGACAGACATGCCGTCCAGGCCGGGATTCTTTCAGCGCCCGGATGGCGGGCGTGGTCATCAAGACATCGCCCATGTTGTCCAGCCGCACGCACAGCACCCGCTCCACGGAACTCCAATCATCGATGCGAGCCGTCATGGCAGCGCCCCCGCATGCCGCAGCGCGCCGCCATGGACCAGCCAGAGGCTGGCTTCGTCCAGATCGGCGGCGACATGGTCGGGCCTGCGCCATTCGCTGCCCCGCCATTCCGTCTCGTTGCCGTTATCCAGCAACAGCGTATGGCAGCCGGCCCGCCGGCCCGCTTCGACATCGTCCAGAATGTCGCCGATGAACCAGGAGGCCACGATGTCTATGCCATGCCTGCCCGCCGCGCCGCACAGCAGTCCGGGCGCCGGCTTGCGGCAATCGCATATTTTCGTATAGGCGGGATGCACCCCTTGGGGATGATGGGGGCAGAAGCAGAAATCCAGCATGCTCGCTCCAGCCTCCAGGAACATGGCTTCCAGCTTGCGCCGCATGGGCTGCAGGTCGTCGATGCCGAACTTGCCCAGGGCGACGCCGGGCTGGTTGCTGATCACGATCAAGGGCAGGCCCAGGCGCGCCAAACGCGCCAGGCCGGCCCTGGCCCCCGGGGCGAAGCGCATGCGGTCCGGGTTCACGTTGTAGGGCACATCGGCCAACAGGGTGCCGTCCTTGTCCAGGAAGATGGCCGGCCCGGCGCGGCGTTCCGGCATGGCGCCCGCAGCGCCTCCATCCCGGCCGCGCAAGGCCGGCGGCTGCCCCCTCGCGGCGACGGGTCTGCCTGGTCCGATGCGGCGCGCCCGAAAACCCGCGCCGGTGCTCATGGTCATGGCCATGATGTTTCTTTCATCGGCAGGACCATGAGCTCCGGAATCACGGTTTCCGGCGGCTGAGTCAGGACGAACCGCAGCGTCCGCGCCACGTTCATGGGATCCTGCAGCAGGCCGACGTCGATGTCGGGAAAGCGGTCCAGCAAAAACGGCGTGCGCATGCCGCCCGCGATCAGGGCCGTCACCTTGACGCCGCCGCCGCGCAGTTCGGCATGCAGCGCATGGCTCAATCCCAGGAGGCCCCATTTGCTGGCGTGGTAGACGCTGGCATTGGGCCAGGCGCGGCGGGCGGCGGTCGAAGCGATATTGACAATGTGCCCGCCGGGCGCCAGGTATTCCAGGCAGTGCTTGGCCATCAGGAAGGGGCCGGTCAGGTTGGTGCGTATCACCCGTTCCCAATCGGCGCTGCTCAATTCGCGGATGCCCACCGTGACGTCTATGCCGGCGTTGTTGACGACGGCGTCCAGGCGGCCGAATGCGGACGCGACTTGCCGGAGCGCCTCGCGCACCTGCGCCTCGTCGCCTACGTCCAGCTTGAAGGCGCGCGCCCGCCCGGGCCCCGTATTGCAGCGCTCCGCCACGCTTGCCGCGGCGCTTTCGTCGATGTCCAAAGCCGCCACGTGCGCGCCTTCCGCCGCAAGCGTTTCGCAGATCGCGGCGCCCAAACCGCGTCCCGCGCCCGTCACCAGGACGACGCGGCCTTCCAGCGTGTCGTAGCGGGCCGGCTCGCCGCGAGGGCGGGCGGCCGG
>Ga0182744_1000383_pt1 | contig 43280 bp, 35 predicted proteins | sample eDN3rd30CKraftMG_FD_128525 | JGI IMG/M metagenome (GOLD analysis project Ga0182744, IMG submission 128525) | Enriched Miracle-Growth compost microbial communities from Emeryville, California, USA - eDNA 3rd pass 30_C Kraft MG (version 2) (version 2) ... | reverse complement strand
GGCAAGGCTTTCGTAGCCGCCCCAGGAGGCGCCGAGTCCGAACATCTGCATTGCATCGATAAAGGCATGAAGCGCACGCTCCGGTATAGGCCGCAGCACGATCGAAAACAGACCGCTCGCCCCCGAGAAATCACGCTTCCACAGCGCGTGGTCGGGATGGCTGGGCAAGGCGGGATACAGCACTGCCTCCACCTCTGGACGCGCTTCGAGCCAGCGCGCAACCCGCAAGCCTGTGTGCCAGTGCTGCCGCAGGCGAACGGCCATGGTGCGCAGACCCCTCAGGGCAAGAAAGGCGTCATCGGGGCTGCAGGTTTGCCCCAGCGTGTGCGATGTCTTATAGACCGCATCCCACGTCTGCTCATTGCAGCTCGCGATGCCGAGCAGCGCATCGGAATGGCCGACGATATACTTGGTGGCCGCCTGGATGGAGACATCCACACCATGCTCGAAAGCCTTGAAATACAGAGGCGTCGCCCAAGTATTGTCCATGACCACATAGGCGCCGCACGCATGCGCGGCGGCGGCAATCGCAGGGATATCCTGAATTTCGAAGGTTTCCGATCCAGGCGACTCCACGAATACGACGCGCGTATTGGGCTGAATAAGCGCCCGGATATCCTGGCCGGCCCTCGGATCATAGCGCGTCGTGCGCACACCGAACCGGCCAAGCGTTTCATTGAGAAACTGCGACGTCCAGTGATATCCGCTGTCTGTCATCAGCACGTGATCCCCGCTCGAAACCAGAGAGGCCAGTACAGAGGAAATAGCGGCAAGCCCCGAAGGATAAAGCAGCGCGCGATATCCGCCTCCGACCTCAATGATGGCTTCCTGCAGCGCGTGATGGGTGGCGGTTCCAAAACGTCCATAGGTGCTGACGCCGAACTCGGCATTCGATTGACGATTCTTCTTGTCCAGCCAGTGACACATGGTCGGGCTGACCAGCGTGGAGCCACGCACCACCGGCGTATTGACGACCCCCTGAAAGCGCTCGGGGTGACGGCCTGCATGTACCAGGCGTGAATCTTCTTTCATGACAGGATTTCCTTTCACATTTTCTTGGGAAGGCTCATTGAGACTGAGCGGATCGGCGCAATACTGACACCATATGGTTGTGCGCATACTGGAGAGCGGCTGTTATCGCAGGGTCATCCGCTGAATGCCCACCCTCATGCACCGCCACCAGTTGCGCCTGAGGCCATGCCTGGCTCAGGCGATACGCCGCCCGGAAAGGCGTCACCATGTCGTAGCGGCCCTGGACGATTACCGCCGGCAGCAACCGCAGCACGGCAATGTTGTCCAGAATATGGTTGTCGGGCATGAAGAAGCGATTGACACAGTAGTGCGTCCATAAACGGCCGATGCGCAGCGCATGTGCCGGGTCGCCGACACCGCCCGCTCCGTCGGCGGGAACCAGACGGGTCATGGGCAGCATGAATTCACGCAGCCGCAGGGCCGCAGGCACATGAACCTCGGGGTCCTCATCCGCCAGGCGCCGGTAATACGCCCGCAAAAGATCGTCCTGCTCATCTGGCGGCACATAGGTTCTCATGCGCTCATGCGCCTCCGGAAACATGATCTCGCGGCCGTTGAACCACCAGTCGACCTGATCGGCTCCGCCCAGTACCACGCCCCGCAAAACCAGCCCGAGCACACTGTCGGGACGGGCTATCGCATACACCATGGCAAGAAAGCTTCCCCATGATCCGCCGCTGACCAGCCATCGCTTCACTCCCAGATATTCACGCAGGCACTCGATGTCTGACAGCAAGTGTTGCGTTGTATTGGCTCGGAGGCCGGCAGCGGGTGTGGATCGCCCGGCGCCGCGCTGGTCAAACATGATCAGCCGGCAGGTCTCGGGATCGAACAAACGACGATTGCCCGGCCGTGATCCGTCGCCCGGTCCGCCGTGAAGCATTACAGCTGGGATGCCTGCCGGGTTGCCTGACTGTTCATAGTAGAGGCGATGGCCCTCGCCTACATCCAGCCAACCGACATCAAAGGGTTCAACAACTGACATAATGATCTGCACCTACGTTGCGCATCGTGCGGGTTGGCGGCGCAAAATCCGCAGGGCGCATCGCGCTTGCCGGTTCCTGGCCTGAAAGGTTTCTGGCGCGGCCGCGCCGCGATGGATCTGCAATGGGAACGGCATCGATCAGGCGCCGCGTATAAGGATGCTGAGGATTGCGGAAGATAGATTCGCGCGGTCCTATCTCGACGATCTCGCCCAGGTACATGACTGCCACCCTGTGGCTGATGCGTTCAACCACCGCCATGTCATGCGAAATGAAAATATAGGCAATCCCGTGCTCGGCCTGCAATTCCATGAGCAAGTTAACCACCTGCGCCTTGATCGAGACATCCAGCGCCGACACGGCCTCGTCCGCCACGATAACCTTCGGGTTCAATGCCAGCGCCCGTGCTATGCATACTCGCTGCCGCTGGCCGCCCGAGAACTCATGGGGATAGCGGCGCGCAACGTCGGGGGAAAGCCCCACCCGCCTGAGCAGGGTCGCGACCGACTCACGCACTTGCCCCCTGGAAACTCTCCCATTGATGATCATCGGTTCGGCGATGGAAGCCCCGATCGGCATGCGAGGGTTAAGGCTTGCGAAGGGATCCTGGAAGATCATCTGGATCTGATTGCAGCGCTCCCGGAGCGCATCGCCCCGCAGCGTCATGAGCTCTTCGCCCAACAGCTTCACAGATCCGGCAGCAGGTTCCGTAAGCCTCAGTATGGAGCGGCCTGTGGTTGATTTTCCCGAGCCCGATTCACCTACCAGGGAAAGCGTCTCTCCCGCTCTCAGCGAAAAACTGATGTTCTCGACCGCATGGATGCGGCCCTTCAGCGATCCGAACAGGCCAGCGCGAACATCGAAGCGCGTAGTAAGCCCCTGTACTTCGAGCACGGGAGCCGATGCACCCTGCACGGTTATGTGATCATCGGCCTTCCGGCCTTGCGCGCTATCGCTGCCTTCGATCTGGAAGGGGCGCGGGTGCGGACAGCCTCGCATCTCGCCGAGGCGGGGAACAGACGCGATAAGCGTGCGTGTATAGCGATGCCCGGCGCGAAGGAATATATCCGAGGTGAGCCCCTCTTCCACGATGTCGCCGTGATACATCACCAGCGTCCGCTGCGCGATCTCCGCCACCACCCCCATGTCGTGCGTAATGAACAGCACCGCCATGCCGTCCTCTTGCTGTATGGTCCTTATAAGCTCGAGGATCTGGGCTTGTATGGTCACATCCAGCGCCGTGGTCGGCTCATCGGCAATCAATAGCTTGGGCTGACAGGCCAGGGCCATCGCGATCATGACACGCTGCCGCATCCCGCCGGAGAACTTGTGCGGATATTCATTGACACGCGATGCCGCAGCGGGAATCTGGACACGATCCAGCAGCCGTATGGCTTCACGATGCGCAGCCGATCGGGACATGCCCCGATGGTGGCAAAGCGCCTCCGAAATCTGGAAGCCTATTGTCAGCACGGGGTTAAGGCTGGTCATGGGCTCCTGGAAAATCATCGCCATCTCATTGCCGCGGCGCTCCCGATATTGCGCCGGCGGCAGCGCCAGAAGATCGCTGCCGAGCAGCCGGACGGATCCGCTGACCCGACTGATGCGCCTGGGGGCAAGCCCCATCAGCGACAGCGCTGTCATGCTTTTTCCCGATCCCGACTCGCCCACCAGGGCAACGGTTTCCCCGGGCGCCAGATCAAACGAAATTCCCTTCACGACACGATGCCATGCCTTGTCGGCATACAGTTCAGTGACGAGGTTTTGTACAGAAAGCACAGGTGAGTTATGCATGCATGTCTCTGTGGTCAAGAAACCCGACGCGGATCAAACGCGTCGCGCAGCCCATCACCGATGAAATTGATGGACAGAACAGTGAGGAAAATGGCCACGCCCGGAACCATGGCGGCATACGGCGCAATGTTCAGATAGTCCTTTGCGTCAAACAGCAGCCGTCCCCATGTCGGCACATCCGGCGGAAAGCCAAGGCCAAGAAAAGACAAGGTCGACTCCGCGATGATGGCCACGGAAACCTCTATCGTGCCGGCAACAATCACCGGGCCGATGGCGTTGGGCAAAATGTGGCGCCAGATAAGCCTCCAGCGTGTTGCGCCAACGGTTCTGGCAGCCTCGACGAATTCCTTCTCGCGCAGTGAAAGGAACTGAGCCCGCACCAGGCGAGCAATAGGCATCCAGCGCAGGCCGCCTATGACCACCACGACCAGTACGAATACACCACCCTCCACGCCAAACATCTGCTTGAGATCGTCACGGAAGAAATACAGAATGAGCAGAAGCAGCGGAAGTTGCGGCAGCGACAGGAAAACGTCCGTCACCCACATCAGAAACGGGCCCAGGCGCCCCCTGGACATGCCGCTGATGGCGCCCACCACGGTGCCCAGCAGCGTGGACACCAGCATGGCCGTGATGCCGACCGCCAGTGAAATGCGCCCGCCATACATCATCCGCGCAAGCAGGTCCTGGCCGAGATCGTCAGTGCCAAACGGATGCTGCCAGGAAGGAGGCTGCATGCTTGCCGTCAGATCGATGTCGCTGATATCGAGGGGCCAGAACCAAGGACCGATGGTCACGCCCAGCATGAGCAGAACAAGAACACAGACGCTGGCCACGGCCAGCTTGTGCTGGCGGAAGCGCCGGACAAGATCCATGATGGGTGACACCGGCGCCTCGCGGTCCACGGGCGCTGATGCTTCAATGGAAGCTGATACGGGGATCGAGGAAGCCATAGAGTAGGTCCGCAATGAGGTTGAACAGGATGACCAGGCAGGCAAACACAAAGGTTATGGCCATGACGACTGGTGTATCACTGGCGAGAATCGAGTTGATGAGCAGCGAGCCTATGCCCGGAACCCGGAAGATTTCCTCCGTCACAATGGCGCCTCCGAAGACATGGGGCATTTGCAAGGCGACCAGGGTCACGACAGGTATCATGGCGTTGCGCGCGGCATGGCCAATGACGACAGTGCGCTCCCGCAGGCCTTTCGCCCTCGCAGTGGTCACATAGTCCATGCCCACGACATCCAGCATGGCGGAGCGCACGTATCGCGTGTAAGACGCGGCCTGGAACAGGCCCAGCACGGCAATCGGCATAATGCTTTGCTTGAGCTGCTCCCACATCCACATAAACCCAGTGGAGGACAAGTCTGACCGGTATACGAATGGCAGCCAGTCCAGCCTGATGGAAAACACCATGATCAGCAACAGACCAGTGAAGAAGGTTGGCAGGGAAAAACCCACGAACGCGAAGGTATTGGCAATCTGGTCAAAAATCGAATATGGCCTGATGGCTGCCAGGATGCCCACCGGCAGGGCCACCATCAAGGCAAGCACTTGGGCGGACCCGACCACATAAAGCGTAGTCGGCAGGCGTTGCAGAATAAGGGCGTCGACATTGACACGGTTGGCGAATGAGAACCCCCAATCGCCCTGCACCATGGCGCCCAGCCAATGGAAGTAACGCACCAGAAGCGGATCGTCCAGACCGAACTGGGCGCGCAGCGCCGCCCGGACTTCGGGTGGTATCACCGGGTTCTGCGCCAGCTCCCCGAACGGATCGCCAGGCGCCAGCGCGAGCACGGTGAAAAGAATCAGACTGATGGCAAGCAGGCTGGGCAAGGCGGCAAGAAGCCGCCGCAGTAAATATGAAGCCATGTGGATACTCCAAACCTAGGAAGACTGGGACGGGCTGTGTCAGGCGGTGCGATACCAGTCGGGCAGCCGCCATAGCGAGTTGTCCCAGCCGCTCAGAAAAGGGGTGATCTTGTTGTTTCGGGCCGAGACGGCCGCCCTGTGCAACAGGGGCTGAAGATTGTTGCCTCCCACCACCAGGTCATTCATCTCTATATAGATCGCCGCGCGCCGGACCGGATCAATTTCCCTGGACGCCTCGTTGAACAGCGCATCGAATTTTTCATTGCGCCAGCGCAGCACGTTTCGCCCCTGCCAGCCATTGGCCTTGCTCGCCACTTCCCACGACACGAATTGCGTCATGAACTTCTGGGGATCAGGCTCTGTCATGCTTTGGGTATACATCTGCATGTCGGCATAGAACTTGGTATTGCTTTCCGGGTTTGCCAGGTCTGCGGAAAAGTACACCGACGCATTGATGGATTTCAGCTCTATCTCGATGCCTGCCTCGCGACAGGCCTGCTTGATGACCGCCTGCGTTTTCTGCCGGGGCGCATTGATGGAGGTCTGGAAAAGCAGGGTCAGGCGCTTGCCATCCTTTTCCCTGACACCGTCGGCGCCACGCTTCCAGCCAGCCTTGTCCAGGATGGCGTTGGCCTTGTCCAAACTGTATTCGATCGGGATGTTGTGGGACACAAAGCGTTCCGGCGCGTTGATGAAGTTCCGTACCGGCCTGCCGAGGCGCCCATAGATGTACTTCTGGATGGACTTGCGGTCAATCAGCATGCTCATTGCCTGGCGCACGGCAGGATCGCTGAACAGAGGATGCGCCGTCTTGATGCTGGAACGCTCTCCGTCAACCTCTTTGCGCGGATCCGTGGGGTTGAGCTGAATGAACTCGATGTTTCCGCCGTATATGATTTCAAGCGTTCCCTGGCCCGAAATCTCCATGCGCTTGAGCAGCGTGTCTTCGACCAGCATGTTCCACGCATAGTCGTACTCGCCGGTCTGCAATACCGCGCGCGCCGCCGATACAGCATCTCCGCCACCCTTGATTTCCAGCGTGTCGAAATAGGGCCGGCCTGGCATGTGGTAGTCAGGATTGCGCTCTGCCTTCAGGACGTCGCCGGGGCGAAACTCCACAAATCGATACGGGCCTGTTCCGACTGGTTTGAGGTTTCCTGGCGCTTCGCGCGATTTTGGCCCTTTGTACTGCTCGAACAGGTGCTTGGGTATGATCAGGCCGATCACACCGACAAAGGCGTCCGCCCAGAACGGGGTAGGCTTGTCGAATGAGACCCGCACCGTCAGGTCGTCGACCTTCTCCACATGCGCGTCTTTGTAGGATCCGATGGTGATCGTGGCGGTGGACGGGTCCGACGCATACTGCCAGTTGAATACGACATCGTCGGCAGTGAAAGGATGGCCGTCATGCCATTTGACATTCGGTTTCAGCTTCCACGTGACCGATGTGGCGTCCGGCGACACGCTGCCATTCTCGACCGAGGGTACCTCGGCGGCAAGTATAGGCAGAAGGCGCCCCTCCGGATCCCATCCGGCCAGCGGTTCATAGAAGACCCTCGAAGCCTCTTGGTCTTTGGAGCCTATGGCAAAGTGCGGATTGAGCAGTGTGGGCCCCTGCCAGGACAAGAGACGCAACGGGCCGCCGCGCTGCGCATTGGCGGGCAACGGCTCAGGCGCCGGAGCCGCCATTGATACACCATGCCATGAAAGCAGCTGCCCCGCGAGCGGCGCGGCAAGGCCCAGCGCCCCCACCCTCTGTATGAATGCACGGCGAGACAAACTGCCCCCGCGTACGCGCGCGATCATGTCGCGCAATTGCGCCTCCTTCATCATCCTGCCTCCGTTCTGGTAGAGTTCCTTCTGTGTATCGGCCCGCTTGAATGGGCGCGGAAGGGTAATGATGCATGCCTTGCATGCACCTGCCAATAACAATGGATGCATGCCTTTGTTCGAATTATCGCAACACCCTTTTTGGGCGTGCGTGGAACTATAATTGGCAGCAAAAAAAACACGTAAACAGACAGCCGGCCACATGCACGGAGCGCAGAAAAAATGCAACGAGACATCCAGGAAACCCGGCTGATTTACCTTTTCGAAGCCATCCGTCGCGGCACGATGCGCGAAGCGGCCGATGCGCTGAATGTGGCGCCTTCCGCGGTAAGCAGGCAGATCGCGCTGCTGGAGCAGGAGCTCTCGCTTCCGCTCATCGAACGCCATACCCGTGGAGTGAAAGCAACAGAGGCAGGTCATCTTGTCCTGGCTTACTTTCGCGAGCAGCTGGTGCACAAGAATGACTTGCTGACGCGGCTGCAGGAAATGCGCGGGCTGCACCAGGGTACGGTCCGAATCGCACTGGGCGAGGGCTTCATCGCCGACCTGATGGCGGGCCCGCTGCCGCGCTATGCTTCCGACTTTCCGGGGATATCGGTTGTGCTTGATGTAGGGGGTACCAACGAAGTCATGCGACGCGTCAGCGAAGATGAATCCGATATCGGCCTGGTCTTCAATCCTCCCCCTGAGTCCACGGTCGTATCGCGTGCGTCCAGCAGGCAGCCCGTCAATGCAATCGTAAGACCGGGGTTCCCTTTGCTGCAGCGTAAAACCCCCGTTCCATTCAAGGAGCTGCTGGCCTACCCAATTGCCCTGAACCACGACACCTACGGCATGCGGCAGCTGCTCCATGTCGTGGAGCAGACCGAACACCTGCGACTGCAGCCCAAGCTCACCACCAATTCCTTCTATGGGCTGAGGCAATTTGTCATCCAGGGCTTGGGTATTACTTTCCTGCCTGATTTCGTCGCGTTCGCCGAGCTGGAGGCAGGCCAGCTTTTTTCGATTCCGGTGGATCAACCCACACTGCAGGCCGCCGAGGCGCACCTGATCACCCGCCGAGGGCGCAAGGTTTCCATGGCGGCGAACAGGATGATGCAATATATGTCCTCAGGCCTGGCCTGCCTGGGCGCCCGCTCGCTGGGCGGAGCGGACTAAGGCCATCCAGTATCTGGCGCCGATTTCAAGCGCTTCATCATTGAAATCAAAATACTCGTTGTGCAGCGGCACAGTGGCGCCATGATCCGCATCCACACCGAGCCATATGTAGGCGCCTGGCTTCGCATTCAGCATAAAGGCGAAGTCCTCCGACGCCATGGATGGACGGCCGCCCGTGCGAACATTCGGCATGCCAGCCACTTGAGCGGCCGCCGCCAGGGCAATATTGCTCGCATCCGGCGCATTTACCGTGGCCGGATAGCCTTCGTTGTAGGTAACGGACGCCGCAGCGCCGTGGGTCTTGGCAACGCCTTCGCTGATATCGCGCAGCAATGCCTGGATATGATTCTGTGTCTGTTCCGAGTAGCAGCGCACCGTCCCCCGAATAACGGCCTCATCGGGCAGCACATTCCATGCTTCCCCGCCATGAATCTGCGTGATGCTCAGAACCGCCGTGTCGTGAGGGCATAACCTGCGGCTCACCACAGACTGCAATGCAACGACAATATTGCTCGCGCACAGCAAGGTATCGCGTGCCAGCTCTGGCATTGCTGCGTGCCCGCCCCGACCCTGCACGCAGATCTCGAAAGTGTCGAAGGACGCCATCATCGGCCCCGGGTTGATGGCGAACACACCCAGCGGCAGGCCGGGCCAGTTGTGCAGGCCGAACACCATGTCGCAGGGGAATCGTTCGAAAAGCCCCTCCTCGATCATGGCCCTTGCGCCGCCTTCGGCCTCTTCGGCCGGCTGAAAGATGAAATGGACTGTTCCCTGCCAGTCATCACTGCGGCTCAGGGCCACGGCGGCGCCCAGCAGCATGGATGTGTGGCCGTCGTGGCCGCAGCCATGCATTCTGCCTTCATGGCGAGACCGGTGCTCAAAGCCGTTGCGCTCGTTCATGGGCAGCGCATCCATGTCGGCGCGCAGGCCGATACTCGGCCCTGCGCCACGCGTGATCGTTCCTACCACTCCTGTTCTGCCAACCTGCTCATGAACTTCAATCCCATGCTTCCGAAGCACGGATGCAACGAGTTCCGCAGTGGAAAATTCCTTGAACGCCAGTTCCGGATGGGCGTGCAAATGCCTGCGCCATGCTTTCATGTCCTGGATAATGTCTTCTGCCAGCTTCATGGTTTCCTCGGTCGGTGTCGATACCACGGCGCAGCGCACATGCCGCTGCCTGCCGTCCCAAGACAGAAAGTTACCCCTTTCAAAGTCCGCTACAAACCTCATGGCGTAAGCATTTTCGTTCTGTTTTCCGCAACACCCCGTAACCAGCGCGAGCGAGTGTGCAAGGATGATAGGCACGATGGTTATGCAACCCGGGCCTGTTCGCCCTCTTCCGTGTCCAGCCCCTTGCGCGAAAGATGGGCCAGCGATGGCATGAGCGACAAGAGCTGCTTGCTGTAGGCATGCGCCGGTTGGGTAAAAAGCGTTTCGGTGTCGGCCACCTCAAGCAGCTCGCCGTGGCGCATGACCCCAACGCGATCGCACATCTGCCTGATAACCGGCAGGTCATGGCTGATGAATAAGATCGTCAGGCCAAGCGTCTCCTGCAAGTCCTTGAGCAGGTTCAGGATCTGCGCCTGGATGGACACATCCAGCGCCGAGGTAGGTTCATCGCAGATCAGTATGCGAGGGCGTGTCGCAAGCGCCCGGGCGATGCAGATCCGCTGTCGCTGCCCGCCCGAAAACTCGTGCGGATAGCGGCTGCGCGCCTGGGAACCCAGGCCGACATATTCGAGCAGATCATCCACCATGGCATCCGTTTGCGCCGCGCTGCCGGACAGTTTGTGAAACCGTATAGGTTCGGCAATGATTTCCCGTATTCTCATGCGCGGGTTGAGCGAGGAATATGGATCCTGGAACACCATCTGGATCTGTCTTCGCAGCGCATGGTGCATGGCGCCATGCTGTAGCGTCTTGCGATCGACCCCATGCAACATCACGCGACCGCTGCTCGCCTCGTACAGTCCGGCAATCAGGCGGGCAATGGTCGATTTTCCCGAACCCGATTCTCCCACAAGCCCGAACACCTCTCCTTCATCGATGTGAAAGCTGACATCCTTCACTGCGTCCAGCATGCGCCTGTTCCTGCCCAGGAAGGCATTCTTGAGCAGGAAGCGCATGCCAAGGTTACACACCTGGATCGCCGGCGCATCCATGCGCGCGATCGAATCACTTTGCCTGCCCAGCCAATGCGTGCTGATGTCGAACGCCTTTCGGGACGGTTGCGCGTCTTCGATATAGCTGACTGCGGGAAAGCGGCGCAGCTTGACATCCGCACGCGGCACAGCCGAGATCAGGCTTTTCGTATACGGGTGATCAGGACTGCCCAGGGTCTTTGAGGTAGGACCGTGCTCTACCAGCCTTCCCCGGTAAAGCACGGCAACCCTGTCTGTAATCTGCGCGATGACGCCCATGTCGTGCGTAATGATGATCATGCCTACCTGCCGCTTCTTGCAGAGCATTTTCAGCAGGTCAAGAATCTGCGCCTGAATTGATACATCCAGTGCGGTGGTGGGCTCATCGGCGATAATGACCTCCGGCTCGCAGCATAGCGCGAGCGCGATCACGACGCGCTGGCGCATCCCCCCCGAAAACTGATGCGGATAGTGATCCAGCCGAATCTCCGGTTCCGTGATCCCCACACTGTTCAGAAGATCGACTGCGCGTTGGCGGGCCTGCGCGGCCGACAGATGCAGATGCGTCTGCATTGTTTCCGTCAACTGCGCGCCTATCGTTTGCAGCGGATCCAGGGATGTCAAAGGATCTTGAAATATCATCGAAATGCGCCGCCCGCGGATCTTGCGAAGCTCATGATCGGGCAGGCTGTCTATACGCTTTCCGTCCAGGCGCACTGAGCCGCCCGTCAGTCGTCCCGGCGCCTGAAGCAGGCCTATGACGGCTCCTCCGATCGTGGATTTTCCCGCGCCTGATTCCCCTACGACACCAAGGATCTCCCCTCGTTCCAGGGTCAGGCTGACTTTTTTGATGGCCGCCACTGAGCCGCGGCGGCCAGGAAACTCAATGCTGATATCGTCGATTTCAAGCAGCGCCATGCAGCCCTCTCAGTTCAGTTTTGGATTCAGGGTGTCGCGCAGCCAGTCGCCCAGAAGGTTGACGGACAGGGCCAGCGCTATCAGCGCCAGGCCGGGAAAGATCGTGATCCACCACTCTCCCGAGAAAAGATAGCTGTTGCCGATCCGGATCAGGGTGCCCAGGGACGGCGTTGTGGGAGGAATGCCGACCCCGAGGAATGACAGTGTGGCCTCGGTGATGATTGCCACAGCGAGGTGTATCGTCGCAATAACGAGCACAGGCCCCATCACATTGGGCAGAATATGGCGGCGAAGCACCGTGGAAGGCCCCATGCCGATCAGGCGCGCTGCCTGCACATACTCCTTGTTTCGCTCAACCATCGTGGCGCCCCGCACCGTACGCGCAAACTGCACCCAACCTGATATTCCTATGGAAAAAATCAGGACATAGATCGACAGCGCATCCTGCGCATCGCGCGGCAGCAGCCCACGGGCAATGCCATCGATCAACAAGGCAATCAGAATGGCGGGAAAGGACAGCTGGATATCGGCAACCCGCATGATCAGCGTATCGATCCGCCCGCCCGCATATCCGCTGATCAAACCCAGGCTCACGCCTATCAGAAGCGACAGCATTACAGAAGCGAATCCGACAACCAGCGAGATCCGCGATCCGTACAGGATGGCCGACAGCATGTCCCTGCCCTGGTCGTCTGTGCCCAGCAGGAATCTGGCGCTGCCGTCGGCAGCCCAGACCGGCGGCGTACCGGCATCGAGCAGATCAAGCGAAGCCAGGTCGTAAGGATCGTGCGGCGCGATGATCGGAGCCCCGAGCGCGCCCAGGACAATGACCAGCAAAACGATTGCCGACATGACGGCGACAGGCGAGCGGCTGAAACTGTAGACCGCATCGCTGGACATAAAACGGGACAAGGTATGGCTGGCCATGGTTCACCTTCTAGAGGCCCTGCACACGCAGGCGGGGATCCACCGCAAAGTACAGAAGATCCACAACGAGGTTGATGATCACAAAGAAGAATGCAATAAGCAGCAGGTAGGCTGCCATTACGGGGATGTCCACCACGCCTATGGACTGAATGAACAGCAGCCCCATGCCCGGCCACTGAAATACCGTTTCGGTGATGATCGAGAACGCGATAATGGACCCGAGCTGTAGCCCCGTGATGGTAATGACAGGCACCAGCGTATTCTTCAGGGCGTGCCGGAAATTGATTGCCCGCTCCGTCAGCCCCCGGGCCCGTGCGAACCTGATGAAATCCGTCTGCATCACTTCCAGCATCTCGGCGCGCACCAGCCGCATGATCAGCGTCATCTGGAACAATGCCAGCGTGAACGCCGGCATGATCAGAGACAGCCTGCCGCTGCCGGTGAACAGGCCCGAGCTCCACCATCCGAGGTGAACCACTTCCCCCCGGCCAAAGGTGGGCAGCCACCGAAGCAGCACGCCAAAGACGAGAATCATCAGGATCCCCGTCAGAAAGGTCGGCAGAGAAACCCCAACCAGCGATACCGCCATGAAGGATTGCGAAAGAACGCCGCGGCGCCGCAACGCCGTGTAAATTCCCATGGGAATGCCCATCGCCAGCGCGATGAGCGCCGATACGAAGGAGAGCTCAAGCGTAGCTGGCAACCGGCTTTCTATCAGCTCGCTTACAGGACGTCTCTGTCGATAGGAAGTGCCGAAATCTCCATGCATGGCATGATTGACGAACCGCAGGTACTGCGTCAGGAAGGGATCGTTCAGGCCAAGCTGCTCCTTGAGCTGCGCACGCTGCTCAAGAGTGGTGTCCTGGCCGACCATGTTATTGATCGGGTCGCCCACATAGCGAAACAGCGCGAATGCAACAAAGCTGACGGCCAGCATCACGAAGATGGACTGGAATATTCGTTTCGCGATAAAACTTGCCATGATGAATGCTCTTGGTATGTGCTGCGTGCGAACACCGGGCGTACGGCCCGGCCGCCAGACGGGCATTGGCCGGTTGCGAAGAAAAGATGCCCCCCGGAGCCATGCCGGCGCCATGGGCGCTCGCTCAGGGCATCACAATGTCGCGTATGTTGAGAACGCCATCGGCGCGCTGCCGGACTTCGATTCCCTTGCGCGCGCCCCACGACAGCGGCTGGTCATGGATGGGAAGAAAGGCGAAATCATTGCGAACGATCGTCAGGGCTTGCTTGATCATGGCGTTCCGCCTGGCCTCGCCCGTCTCGACCCGAATCTTCGCGATCAGTGCGTCGACCTCCTCATTGCAATAGCCTCCCCAGTTCTGCAAGCCTAGGCCTTTTTCCCTGTTGCGGCACTGAACTACGCTGTCCAGAACGCGCCCGGCATCCACGGAGCTCGGAGAGAACCCCTGCATATAAAGGCTGGTCTGGTTGCCGCCCTGGGTCTGGGTCTTGGCAAAGAACTTGGACTTGGTCTGCGCCAGCAGATCGACCTTGATGCCGATACGGGCCAGCATGCTGGACACCGCCTGGCATATCTTTTCGTCGTTCACGTAGCGGTCATTGGGACAATCCATCTGCACAGTGAAGCCATTGGGGTAACCGGCCTCCTTCATCAGCTGCTTTGCCTTTTCCAGATCAACCTTACGAGGCTGGCCAAACGAGTCGTCATAGCCATTGATGGACGAGGCGATGATCGTGCCGGTGGGTCTTGCGGCCCCCTGCATGATCTTCTTGTTGATCGCCACCACATCGACGGTCCGGGCCATGGCTTCCCTTACCCGTATGTCCTTGAAGGGATTCTTCCCTTTCACATCCGAGAACAGAAGCTCGTCCCGGCTTTGATCCATGCCAAAGACAATAGGCCTTGTTTCCGGCCTGTGATAGATGCTGATGTCGGGGTAAGCCGCCAGTTGCTTCCAGTCCTGCAATGGCACGGGCAGGATCAAGTCCATCTCACCCGATACCAGCGCCGCAGTGCGGGTTGATTCCTGGGCGATGGGCTGGAAAACGATATCTGTCACATTCGTGGCCAGATTCTTGTCCCAGTAGCCGTCGAAGCGCCTGAATACGGTCTTGATATCGGGCTGGCGCTCGATCACCATGAAGGGGCCCGTTCCGTTCTCGTGCAGGTTGGCATAGTTGTTTGCTCCCGCCTTGATGCCGGCTGCTTCGGTCGTGTGATGCTTCTCGGACCACGCCTTGCTCATGATCCGCATATCGATCCATTCCCGAGGCAACACAGGATCTGGCTGCGGCGTGGTTACTTCGACGGTGAAATCATCTATTTTCCGTACTTCGGAAGCATACATGGCGAAACTTCGCATGTCGGACCCGGGCGTAAGGCTGCGTTTCCACGAGAACACCACGTCATCGGCCGTGAACGCAGTGCCATCATGGAACTTGACGCCCTGGCGCAAATGGAAAACCCATTTTGTCGGCTCTGTGTTTTCCCACTTGACGGCCAGACGGGGGATCAGCTTCAGATCCTTGTCAAAGGAAACCAGCGATTCATAGAACCAGTCTTGCGTGCCCATCGTGAACGTTTCATTCAGCGCCATCGGGTCCAGCGACTGTATGTCTCCCTGGTACGACCAGCGCAGTGTCTTGGCCTGTACTGGGCCGGCGCCCAGCGCCAGCAAGCCGGCCAGCACGCTGGCCGCAGCAAATGTTGCTTTCATTGATTTGTCTCCACCCTGAAATGATGTGGGCGCAGCGCCGCCCATTGCGTGCCGGCCCGCGTGGCAGCCCTGCCGGCTCGCCGTGTCTATTGGTGATACAGGGATCTCGTGCGCCCTTTCGCAGGCGTCTGAAAATCTCTCGTTATGCTACGTAGCGCATGGAGCGCTGTCGAATGCCGTGTTTCTATTCCGGCATACCCAACTTGCATGATGGCGCCTCGCAGCATGCGCGAGCAGCGCTTGCTCCAGCCTGCGCGCCAACGGGCAAGCGGCAAAGCGCCTGACCGCCTGTGCCCTCAATGCGAGATGATCTTCGACAGAAACATCTGCGCCCGGGGAGAACGCGCGGGAAGGTTGCCAAAGAACTCGTCCTTGCCGCAGTCTTCCACAATCTTTCCGGCGTCCATGAAGATGACCCGGTCCGCGACCTTTCTTGCAAACCCCATTTCGTGGGTCACCACCATCATGGTCATGCCCTCGCGCGCAAGATCGATCATCACATCCAGAACCTCATTGACCATTTCCGGATCAAGCGCAGAAGTGGGCTCGTCGAAAAGCATTGCAATGGGATCCATGGCCAGTGCCCGCGCAATGGCGACCCGCTGCTGTTGCCCCCCGGACAGCTGTCCTGGATATTTTTCCTGATGCGCCTTCAGGCCGACCCTGTCCAGCAGAGCGGCGGCGCGTGCCGCTGCGTCTTCGGGCGGCCGCTTCATGACTTTCACTTGCGCAAGCACCAGGTTGCGCATGACCGACAGATGGGGGAAAAGCTCAAACCCCTGAAACACCATGCCGATGCGCGAGCGCAGCTTGGGAAGGTTCGTGCCGCGCGCGCCGACGGATACGCCATCGACGAAGATCTCGCCATTCTGGAACGGCTCCAGGCCATTCACCGTCTTGATCAGCGTGGACTTGCCCGAGCCAGACGGGCCGCAGACAACCACCACTTCGCCCGCCGCGACGCTGGTTTGGCACTCGCTGAGCACCTGGGTGGAGCCATACCACTTGCTCACTTTTCTGATGTCTATCATCCTTGTCTCCAAAATTCCTGATTCGGCTAGGCAGCCAGTGTCTTGTAACGCTGCAGGTACCTGACCATTCTCGACGCAGCGAAGCTGATGATGAAATACACGACGGCCACGAATATGTACATTTCGACAAGCCGGTTATCTCGCTGCGCAACATTGATGCCGGCGCCCAGGAAATCGGTCAGCGACAGGACGTAAACCAGCGAGGTATCCTGGAACAAGACAATGGTCTGCGTCAGCAGGATGGGCGCCATATTGCGCAAGGCCTGCGGGAGCACGATATTTGCCATCATCTGCCAGTAGTTCAGCCCCAGGGCGTATGCGGCAGCCGTCTGGCCGCGCGGGATCGACTGGATGCCCGCGCGCATGATCTCGCAGAAATAGGCAGCCTCAAACAGCGTAAAGGTGATAAGGGCCGACGTGAACCCTCCGACGCTGACCGGCCGCCCCGCTCCTGTCAGCCACCCGCCAAGATACGGCACCAGAAAATAGAACCAGAAGATGACGAGGATAAGCGGCAGCGCGCGCAGAAAATTCACGTAGATGCCGGCGGCAGCGGCAAGCGACCGCCAGCCTGACAGGCGGCACATCGCCAGCAGCGTGCCCAAAGCCAGCCCCATCGCGGTCGACAGCAAGGTCAGCTTCATGGTGAATACCATGCCGTCCCGAAACAGATAGCCAACCGATCTGGTGATGACGTCGAAATCGAAGTTGTTCATGCTGTGGCCACCTCGCCTATTGCTTTCGCTTTTTTCGCTGTCCGTGCGGGCCCAGTGAAGCCCGGCACGGCAACCCGTGCTTCGATGAGCAGCATCACTCGCAAGACAATCAGGTTAAGCAGCAGATAGAAAAGCGTCGCAGCCGTGAATGTCTCGAACACCTGGAAGCTGAATTCCTGCATGGAGCGCGCGGCGCCCACCAGCTCCAGCAGCCCGATGGTAAAAGCCACCGAAGTGTTCTTGATCAGATTCAGCAGCTCCGACACAAGAGGAGGCAGGATGATGCGAAAAGAGGTGGGCAGAAGAATATACCGATACACCTGGGCAGGCGCCAGCCCCAGCGCTGTCGCAGCCATGGACTGGCCGCGCGGCAGCGACTCGATGCCGGCGCGAACCTGCTCGGCCACCCGGGATGACGTATAGAACCCCAGGCACAGCACAGCCGGAACGAATATGCCCCATGGCGGCACAATCTGTTTGATGGCGTCACCCAGCGCCACGGGCAATATTTCGGGCACCACGAAATACCACAGGAACATCTGCACAAGCAGCGGAATGTTCCTGAAGAACTCGACATAGACAGCGCCCAGCAAACGCACCCACTTCAGGCGTGTCGTCCTGGCAACGCCCACCAATGTTCCCATGGCCAGGGCCAGCATCCAGGACAGTGCGGCAGTTCCGATTGTCCAGGCAAACCCCATCGCCAGCCCTTGCAGGTATGTTCCGCCAGTCGGGGCCTGCTCGAAGAATATGGACCAATTCCAGTTGTAGTTCACGGTTGTCTCCAGATGGATGCCGCCGCCCACGCTGCGACATGCGCGCGGGCGGCCATGGCATCAACGGTACCTGGCCGGATCCGCGGCATCGGTCGGATTGGCTATCGCGTGCGCCAGCGCTTCGCTCATAGGCAGGTTCAGATTGATGTTCTTTGGGGCTATCGGCATCTCGAACCATTTCTTGTAGAGCGCAGAAAGGCTGCCGTCCTTCATCATGGAGGCAACGGCGTCGTCCACCACTTGCTTGAACGCCGGATCGTCCTTGGGTTCCATGATGGCGTAGGGTTCAACCGTATAGGTGTCGCGGCTGATCATCCAGTCTTGCGGCTTGCGCTCATTCGCAACAAGGCTGGCCAGCAGGACATCGTCCATGAAAAAGGCCACCGCCCGCCCGTTCGCCACAGTCAGCATCGCGGCGGGATGGTCTTTGGTGGGGATGATCCGCATCTGCCTGTGCTCGGCATCATTGATGCCTGTCAGCCACCTGATGTTGCTCGTACCCGCAGTGGAAACCACCGTCTTGCCCTTGAGGCTGTCAAGATCGGTCACGTTCGAAGATTTCCTGGCGGCAAAGCGCGTGGCCGTCACAAAAGTGGTGGGTGCGAAACTGACCTGCTTCTGGCGCTCCTCTGTGTTGGTGGCCGAACCGCACACCAGGTCTACCGTGCCGTTGGCCACAAGCGGTATGCGGGTCGAGGACGTGACGGGAACCAGCTTGACGCTGATCTTCTCCATGCCCAGCTTGTGCTGGACGGCATCGACGACCTTGCTGCAGATATCCATGGAATAGCCCACCGGGGCCTGATGGTCGTCCAGATACGAGAAAGGGATGGATGCATCCCGATAGCCTATGGCAATCTCGCCCGACGACTTGATTTTCTCAAGCCGCCCCTGGCCATGGGCGGGCGCCATTGCGGCGGTGACGGCGGCAGCCGCCACCAGCATTTTCAGTGGTGTCATAATATGTCTCCGGCGGGTGGCGCGCGCCGGCGCCCCCTTTTTTATGCGCCACATGCGATCCGAGGCTGTGGCTGTGTTGATTCGCTGTATCAGGCAGCCTTGCGATCTGCCTTTTCCCGATCCTCCTCGAAAGCGGAACGGTAGCCGAAGAGGCCTACCGCGCCGCCCGTGTGGATGAACACCACGTTTTCTCCTTTCTTGAAGCGGCCCGAACGGATCTGGTCTATAAGACCCGCCATGCCTTTGCCTGAATAGACCGGGTCCAGGAGAATGGCCTCGAGCTCAGCCGTCAGGCGCACCGCCTCGATCATCGATTCAGTGGGAATGCCATACCCTGCGCCCACATAATCGGAATTGGCCACCACATCGGAACGATCGACCGCCGACGCGGGCAGCCCCATGTAATCCATCGTAGCCTGCACCAGGTTCCAGACATTCTCTTCCTGCTTCTCGCGTTCGGCGCGCACGCTGACGCCATACACGGGGATCCCGCTATTGCTGCCGCGCAGGCCCACGATAAGCCCGGCCTGCGTTCCGGTGCTTCCTGTTGCATGCACGACATGGTCGATCCGCATTCCTGTCTCAAACGACTGCGTGAGCAGTTCCTGGGCGCATGCCACATAGCCCAGCGCGCCTACTGGCGTGGAGCCTCCTCCCGCGATCACATAAGGCTTGTGGCCAGCCTTGCGCAGATCCTGGGCCAGGGACTCCATGGCCGCCTGCATGTTGGTTCCGGCAGGCAGACGTGCGACGATTTCACCGCCCATCAACCCATCCAGCATCACATTGCCGGACTGCTCGTAATCGATGCCTGTATTGGGAACGCGCTGCTCCAGCAGGATCTTGCACTTCATCCCCACCCGGGCCGCCGCGGCGACGGTCTGGCGGGCGTGATTGGACTGCACGGCGCCTTGCGTGATAAGCATGTCCGCGCCTTCGTCCATGGCCTGGGCCACCAGGAACTCAAGCTTGCGCGTCTTGTTTCCGCCCGTGGCGAGCCCCGTGCAATCATCACGCTTGATGTAAATGTTTGGCCCTCCCAGATGCCTGGTCAGATTAGGCAAATATTCAAGAGGCGTGGGGAAGTGGCCGAGGCGGACGCGCGGGTATGCGGCAAGCTGCAACATCATGGACTCCTTTTGGAAAGATGAGCCCATCTTATAAAGATAAAAAATGTTTGCCCAATGCTATGTTCTTGATGCAATATACCTTTTTTGCATATCGATCGGAGCTGGCCATGAAACAGCTTTGGGTGGAAGACTTTCTGGCGCTGGTTGAAACCGGCTCATTCTCGGGCGCTGCCGCACTGCGGCATGTTACGCAGCCAGCCTTCTCCAGGCGAATACAGATGCTTGAGCATTGGCTTGGCGTCGAACTGGTCGACCGCAGAACGCAGCCCATGCGTTTGACAGCGGTTGCCCAGCGCCATATACCGGCCTTCCGCATGCTGTTGCGCGATATGACCCAGCTTCGCAGCCGTATGCAATCTGAGCATAATGGATCGGCCCGAATCGTACTGGCAACCCAGCACTCGCTGACGATGGCGCGCCTGCCCTCCCTGCTGGAGCACCTGATGCAGCGAATGAATCGCAGCGTCGATTTCAGTGTTCGATCTGAAAACCGCGACGAATGCGTGGCCCTGTTCATGCGGGGCGATGCGGACCTGCTGCTGTGCATGGAAGAGGAAAACGATGCGCTGTACAAGCTGATACCGGAGTCCTCCCGTCTGCCTCTTGGCCACGAAACGCTGATTCCCCTGAGCGCGCCTGGGCCTGATGGCGGCGCGATGCACAAGCCCGGCACCGGCAGGCCGCTGAATCTGCTGGCGTTTCCGCCTGACAGCTTTCTTGGAAGAATCATGTACGAACATCGATTCATGACGCTGCTGCACCACCACAATGTGGAGATCGTTCACGAATCAGTATTTCTGGCGGGCGTAAAGGAAATGCTGCTGGCCGGGCTCGGCATGGCATGGCTTCCCGAAAGCCTCGTCCAGCGCGAGCTCAAGTCCGGCGCGCTGGTCTTGGTGGATTCCCCCGAGGATGTCTTCAAGCCGCTGACCCTGCAGCTTGGCCTGTACCGCAGCGCCCGCTCCACCTACCCGGAAGCCATGGACAGAATCTGGTCTATCGTCGGGGAGCTAAAGAAATGATGACGCGGCGCTTCGCGTCAGGAAGGAGCATGAGGCGGAAAATGCAAGGAAAAGCGGATCAGCCCGTTCCCGGAGGAAGATGCCTGCGCGCTTCCACCGTGTATCGCCATGATGGCCTTGACCAGCGCCAGCCCCAGGCCGTTGGATTCGGTATAAAGGCTGCGGGAAGCATCCCCGCGAAAGAAGCGGCTGAACATGCGGTCGATCTGCTGCTCCGATAGCGGCGCCCCGGCATTCTCGACGCTGACTGTGGAGCCTTGCGTGCCTGAATCGGCGCAAAGCCGGATCGTACTGCCCTCGTCCCCATACCGTATGGCATTGATAACCAGGTTGTTCACCGCGCGCCGCCACATGACGGGGTTGGCGTAGGCCGTGCCGCCCGCCTCCACCTGAAAACCCATGCCGCGCTCCTGGGCGAGCACCTCGAAGTAATCAGCGATCCTGTGCAACTCATCGGACAGATCCAGCGGTTCGCGTTCGATGACGATAGCATCCTGATCGACCCTGGATAGAAACAGGATGTTCTCGATAATGTGGGCAAGTCTGGTGAATTCTTCCAGATTCGATTCCAGCAGTTGCTCGTACTCGTCCGTGGTTCTGGCCTGCCCTAGCGCCACCTGCGTCTGGCCCATCAGGATATTGACAGGCGTGCGTATCTCGTGGGCCAGGTCGGCCGAGAATTGCGACAAATGCTCGTAGCCTGCCTGCAGGCGGTCCAGCATTGCATTGAATGCTGTCACGAGCCGGCGCAGTTCGCTGGGCGTATCCGCTTCCGACAGGCGCACGTCCAGGTTGGCGGGCGATATCTCGGCGGCGCGGTTGCTCATCGCCGTCAGGGGTCTGAGCCCTCGCCTCAAGAGCATGAATGCCATGAGGCTTGTCAGCAGTATGGCCAATGCAATGGCGGCCACGACGCGCAACCGATAGGCGGCAAGCATGTTTTCTTCCTGCGCCATCACGTAGGCGGCCGTGATCTCCACCGTGGCGCCGCCGTCTCCGGTTTCCGCCAGGGCGGATACCCAGCGCACGCGAATGCCGTCGGGATGCCGGCCGGTATGCAGGTCGCCCAGGGTCAGGTTCTGCGTGATCGGCACGGGCGTCATGTCAGGCGGCATCATTCTCGCGGGATTGACGTTGATGAAGGGAGGTTCCCCGACACGGCGGAAGATGCGCACATCCTGCTCGTTCCCAAGCATGCTTTCAAAAAGCGCAGGCCGGTCCTCCATCTGCCTGACGTTGTACAGATCATGCAGCAGCTGGCGGAAACGCTCGACCCGCCCGATCAGCGTGTAGTCGGCCCGCAGCTCCAGCGACTGCCGCACGGATGAATACAGGTACAGCCCCAGCCCCGACACCACCAGGCAGGATATCAGCGCGAACGACAGCGCCGCGCGCAGGGTGAGCGACCTGATGGAAGGCAGCTTCATGGCTGCTCCGAGAAAACATAGCCTATACCGCGCACTGTGTGAATCAGCTTCTTTTCGAACGGGGCATCAACCTTGGCGCGCAAACGCTTGATGGCCACATCCACCACGTTGGTGTCGCTGTCGAAGTTCATGTCCCATACCTGGGACGCAATCACGGCGCGCGACAGCGCTTCCCCCTGGCGCTGGACCAGCAGATGCAACAGCATGAATTCCTTGTTGGTAAGGACGATGTTGACCCCCTGACGGGTGACCTTGCGCCGCAAAGGATCCAGGCGCAGGTCTGCAATCTCAAATGTCTCCGAATCGCGCACAACGCCCCGGCGCAACAGCGTGCGCACCCGCAACAGCAGCTCCGTGAACGAAAACGGCTTGATCAGATAATCGTCCGCGCCCAGCCGCAGGCCGCGTATCCGGTCATCGACATGATCGCGTGCAGTCAGGAAAATGACAGGCACGTCACATGTCTCGCGCAGCTCGCCCATCACGCGCCAGCCATCCATGCCGGGCAGCATCACATCGAGAATCAAGAGGTCGTAGCCATGCTCCCGTGCCATGTGCAAACCATCCACGCCATTGCGCGCAAGATCCACGGAATAGCCTGATTCGGACAGGCCTTTCTTGAGATAGTCGCCGGTCTTCACATCATCTTCTATGACAAGAATGCTCACGATGATTTCCTGAAAAAGGGTTGCTGCATCTTAGCAAGTCGCCGCCGATGTTTCATGACAAAAAAGTCATCCTGCTGCCATCCCTATGACCATGTGCCGCTTCTACGATGGCACGGCCTGATGCATAGCGATTCATCCTCAGGCGGCCTTTTTCTCACCCATCTGGAGCACGTCATGCAGACCCAGCAGACAAGACCATTTCTTCGGCCCGCGCAAAAGATTTGCGTGATTCTCGCCCTGTCTCTCGCCGCCGGCCTGGCAGGCGCCCATCAGGGACATCACCACGGGCAGGCCACGCCCGATGCGGCATCTTCTTCCGAAACGCAGGCGCCACCCGCTTTCGTCGCAAGCACGGCCAAGCCTTTCTCGGGACTGATGGACGATGCCATGGCGGTGATGGACTACGGCATGGTGCAGGCACCGATGAACGGCAATGCCAACCACGATTTCATCACCATGATGATGCCGCACCATCAGGGCGCCGTGGACATGGCGAAGGCTGTCCTGCTCTATACCGAAGACCCCGAGATTCGCAATCTTGCCCTGGGGATCATCACTGAACAGCAAAATGAAATCAAGATCATGCAGGCATGGCTTGATCATCATTCCGCTGCAGGGGCGAAATAGTCTTTCGCCATTTTTTATCAAGACCAAAAGAGTGAAAACAGCATGAAAAAGACAACCGCAATATATGCCATGGCGGCCACATCGCTGTGCGTAAGCAGCGCCTGGGCCTTGCCCACTTCGCACGACCGCGTATATACCGCCGACCAGAACAGCAACACCGTTTCGGTCATCGACCCTGCGTCCAATACGCTGCTCGGCCAGATCAGGCTTGGCAACCCTCGCCCCGACTTGCTGTCCCCGCTGTACAAGGGCCAGATCAATGTTCACGGCATGGGTTTCTCGCCGGATCACAAGACACTGCTGGTCGTATCCAATGGCTCGAACTCCGCCACATTCATCGATACGGCCACAAACAAGGTAAAAGGAATCACCTATCTTGGCCGCTCGCCGCACGAGGGTTTTTTCACCGCCGACGGCAAGGAAGTATGGGTTGTCGTGCGCGGTGAAGACTATGTTTCCGTCATCGATCCGAACACCTACAAGGAAACCAGCCGCATCCAGACCAATCTCGGGCCGGGCATGGTCATTTTCCATCCCGATGGAAAGCTGGCGTTTGTCGTCTCGAGCTTCACGCCCAAGGTCGATGTAATCGATGTCAAAACCCACAAGATCATCAAGAAGATTGATGTCGTGAGCCCTTTCTCCCCCTTCCTGCAGATCACGCCGGACGGTAGCGAGATATGGATGACGCACAAAGATGTGGGCAAGGTTACCCGCATCAGCACGAAGTCGCTGGAGGTCGTGGGCGTCATGGATACCGGCTTCATCACCAACCATATTTCCTTCGCCACGGTTCAGGGCAAGACCTTTGCCTACGTCACTGTAGGCGGCGAGAACTGCGTAAAGGCCTACACGACAGACAAGACCGCCAGGCTGGTCAAGACAATTCCGGTCGGCGCCCTGCCCCACGGCATCTGGACATCGGACGACGGCAGCCGCGTCTATGTCGGCCTGGAGAACGGCGATGCGCTGGATGTGATCGATACCGCAGCCAACAAAGTCGTTGCCCGGGTTCCCGTCGGTCAGGCACCGCAGGCGCTCGCATTCGTATCGAATGCCGTGCCCGAAGGAAAGGGCGACACCAATCTGATCCAGAGAGTGAACGCCGACCCGACCAATATCGCACTGAAGGCGGTGAAGGCGGACGGACGCGGGTTTGCCGTATTGCGCAATCTTGGCGTGGTGGATGCGCTCGAAGTGAATATGTTCAAGCTCAAACCCGATACAGTCTATAACGTCTATCTGAATGGAGTTGCTGCCCCCGCGGCCAGCTTCAAGACGGACCCGGCCGGCAAGGCGGCCGGAACAATGATCGCCCCGCTGCGACAGCCTGCCAAGCCTGACGCAGCATCGGCGCCCGTCAAGAACAGCATTATCGTCATGGAGGGAGACGCGCCGGTCGATCCGGCCAAGGCCGCGCTGGTCAGCGCGTAACGTCGGGCGGAAAGATGCGGGCCGGCGATAGCCGGCCCTTGTGCCACAGCCTCGCAAGCAGCAGTATTGCCAGTATCGCGCCGTACAGATAAGGCTCGGCAAAGTCGTTCTTGCCTGATCTGACAAGCCAGAAATGCCAGACTGACAGGCAGGCAATGATATATACAGAACGGTGCAGCGTCTGCCAGGAGCGCCCGAGCCGGCGCATCCAGCCTTGGGTGGAGGTAATCGCCAGGGCTGCCATGGGCAGGAATGCGAGCGTTCCCACGGTCACGAAATCCCGCTGCAAGACATCTTCCCACATGAACGCCAGCGATCCATCCCGTTCCCAGAAGGCCCAGGCCAGCACATGCAAAAAAGTATAGAAGAAAGCGAACAGCCCAAGCATGCGGCGCAAGCGCAGCAGTATCGGCTGGCCGATGAGGCGGCGCACCGGCGTGATCGAAAGCGTCAACACAAGAGCGACCAGCGCCCAGATGCCGGAAGACCTGATAAGGAACTCCGGCGGATTGGCGCCCAGACCACCGGTAAAGCCCAGCCATACCCAGCGCAGCAGTGGATAAAGCCCCAGGAGAAAAACCAACGGCTTGATACGCGCCATCTCGCGTGCTGTCCAGTTGCGCCGGCGCGCGGCGGGACCAGTGACGGCAGACATCATGCTAGTAGTACCTCCTCAGATCCATGCCGGCGTACAGGCCGGCAACCTGTTCGCCATATCCATTGAACATGAGTGTCTTGGCCCGCGACGCGAACACGCTGTCGCCAATGCGCCGCTCGGTAGCCTGGCTCCAGCGCGGATGAGGCACTGTCGGATTGACGTTGGCATAAAAGCCGTATTCCTGAGGTGCAATGCTGCGCCAGCTCGTCTCGGGCATGTTTTCGAGCAACCGGATCTTAACAATCGACTTGCCTGACTTGAAGCCATATTTCCATGGAATCGCCACGCGAACCGGCGCGCCATTCTGATTGGGCAGCTGCTTGCCATAGACACCGAGTACGAGCATGGTCAGCGGATGCATGGCCTCGTCCATGCGCAGGCCTTCCACGTAGGGCCAATCCACGATGCGGTCCTTCAGGCCGGGCATGGCGTCTGGCTGTACGGCAGTGACAAACTGCACGTACTTCGCCTTGCTGGTGGGCCTGACCTGGCTGAGCAGCACAGAAAGCGGATAGCCGCTCCAGGGAATGACCATGGACCACGCCTCGACGCAACGCAGGCGATAGATGCGCTCTTCCATCGCACTCAGGCCAAGCAGGTCATCGAGGTCCAGCGTGCGGGGCTTTTCCACCTCGCCTTCAATGTCCACGGTCCAGGGCTTGCTGCGCATTCTGCCCGCGTAGCGAGCGGGATCGCCCTTGCCGGTTCCGAACTCGTAGAAGTTGTTGTAAGCGCTGACGTCCTGCTCCGAGGTCGGCTTGTCTTCCAGCCAGTACCGGGGGTTGGGGGTACTGCGCAGCGCCCCCTTTGTCTGAGCCGCCGGCGCATCGCGGCCGCCCAGGAGGCCGGCTCCCGTTATCCCAGCCACCCCGGCTGCGGCGAATCCGGCGCCAGCCCGCCTCAGCCATTGCCGCCTCGAATGCCAGACAGTTTCGGCGGTAATCTCGGATGGCGGGATATATGGAAGCTTAATGCGCGGCATGGTCAGGGCTCCTGTACGCGTTGGGGGCGCTACGGAAAAAAAAGGAAAAACCGGCAGGCGGCTGTCGCCACAGACCGGGTCACTGTCCAATGTAGCGGTAGAGGCCTGACCCTCTCGTGACAGCCGGATGACAAGTTTGTCATCGTCGGCGAGCCGACCGTCCACAAGACGGATCATGCGCCGATGAGACCGTCTGACGCAGCGCGTACGTCAATCTGAACACAAGCCTGACGCAATGAGCCGCGCACTCCTGTTGCGCACGGCAGTATGACCCTGTTGTAGGCATTGACAACCTTTTACAGCCTCATCCGTGGCACTTTGCTACGGTAAATACTGGTTTACTCAAGGAGCTGAAATGACTGTCAAGAAGCTTGCCTATGTTCTTGCCCTGGCCGGCTGCGGAGCCATGGCCGCATGTTCGACACCGACAGAGATCACGACGACAGACGGCCAGACCACTGTGTCTTCCGACAAGCCCGAGGTCGACGAAGACAGCGGTTTCGTGAAGTACGAAAAAAACGGGCAGGAAGTGCAGGTGAACAAATCCGAAGTACGCGACATGAAGCCGGTTGAATAGATGACCGGGCAATCCGGTTTGCTGGCGGGGCCTGCGGAAGCGGCGCGAATGGGGGACGAGCCCGCACAGCGCAGCATGCCGCCAGGTCATGCCTGCATCACCGGATAAAGCCTTATAAGTCCAGCACCAGCAAATCGCCTTTGCACCGCGAAACGCATGCAGTCAGGTACTCTGACCGCTCATCGTCGTTCAGGATAAAGTCATTGTGCTCGACATCGCCGGAAAGATAGCGAAGCCGGCATGTGCCACACAGCCCTGAAACGCAGGACGTTTCTATGCAGACGCCTGCCCTTTCCAGTGCGGCGGCAATTGATTCAGCTGGCGGCACCGTAATGAGCTGCCCCGTGCTGGCAATTTTCACCTGAAAGCTGTCGGGCCCGGAACCGTTGGCTTCCGGCCCGCCCGCTTCCATGGCCGGACGTTCCGGCGCCTTGAAATGCTCACAATGCACCGCTGACCTGGGCCAATGCTCTGTAGCCTGGGCACAGGCCTTCATGAACCCCGCAGGGCCACAATAATAGATTTCCGTATTTTCGTCGGCAACGCGCAGCAGGCCCGCAATATCGAGCCCATTCCGAGGGTCCCCTCCATCGAAGTGGAAATGAACCCTTCCGGCGCTGTCCGGGTTTTCGGAAAAGAACTCACGAAACGCGACACATGTGCTGTCCTTTGCACAGTAATGCAGTTCAAAGTCTCGCCCTTGTTCAAGCAGCGCGTGCATCATGGACTTCAGCGGCGTTATGCCGATACCGCCACCCAACAGGATGACTTTTCCGGCACGTTCACCCAGGGGGAAGTTGTTGCGCGGAACACTGACCCGTATGGCTTTCTGCACCTGCCATGCCTCGTGCAGGCATTTTGAGCCGCCACGCCCGTTCTCGTCCTTCAGCACCGCGATCATGTAATGATGTGTCTCGGCGGGATCACTGCAAAGTGAATACTGCCGTATCAGCCCGCCGGGCAAATGAACATCAATATGAGCGCCGGCCGTAAAAGGCGGCAGCGGCTGCCCTTCGGGATGAACCAGCTCATACGAATTGATGCCTCGGCCTTCATACCGGATCTGCCTGATGATCAATTCGAGATGTGTCGAAGACTGGAGATTTGCGCTCTCTTGCATAGAGGCTCCTCGTTATAGAGTGAAAAGGACAGTGGGAAACGTGCCTGCACGTCCCCCCGTACTATCCTGAGGTAAGCCACATATGCCCCGCCACGCACCCATGATGATTTCGGACCGCGACACAGCAGGGCATGCTGATGCATCTGTTACCTGCCTGCCGGCACGGCCTGCTGCTCCAGTTCCTGTTGCAACTGCTGCTCCACCTCGTTCATTCTTCGCCGGACAAACTCGTTCCGCTCCTCGCCGGACATACTGTCGCTTTCGGTTAGGATGGTCACTACCTGCCTGGCGAGATACCGACGGCGCTTGACCTCATCCGCCACACTCTCGGCCTCGGGCATGTCGAAAACATTTCCCGAGCAATAGCTGTTGGGCGCCCCGCCCATGGACTTGAACCATTCCGCAAAGCTTGCCGGAGATGCAGCCGGATTTGACCCACGAATGGCATCCCTGAGCAGCTTGCGGAACATATACAGGCCTGCGTCGAATTTGGTCGGATTCTCGAGCGCATGCACGGCAATCGGCCGCTGGCTGACAATCGCTTCATAATCGCCAGGCGCATACTGGGCATCCTTGTAATTGTGCCGCTCCCTGTGATTCGCAGGAATCGGAGGCAGATCCTCCAGCTTGTACTTGCCAAAGCGCTCGGGTCGCCGCATTGCCACCTGCCCCTCAAGGAAGTCAATCGTCTCATAGCCGACAAGACTCTTGTCGCCCACACCTCGCGTATCAACACCTGGGCCCATGACACGCCAGCCAATCATCTTGCTGTTTTCATCGTCCACAGGCACAGTCCAGCGGATCATGTGAAAGCGGCTGAACAGTTTTTTCTTCTTGCCATCTTCGGACGTATAGGCATGCAAACTGAGATTAGGCAGAACCTGGTGCTGCACCCGTATATGCATGTGATCCTTGTCCGCCCGGCGAGCGCCGGCACAGGCCAGCCCCCGCCCCTGATGAATGGGAATGAACTGCATGTCCGGCGCCACTTCCATCGCTGCCGCGCCCACTTCATCAAAAGTCGTGCCCTGGTAATGTTCTCCTACCACGCTTATTTTGGCGTGCAGCGACATGGTGTGATAGTTGTCCGCCGCGTTGTCCTGTACCTGGAGCCAATTGCAATGCTGAAAGTTACTGTACGGCACCAGCTCGTCACCGGGCAGAACTGAGAAATTGCCCTCCCATTCGGGGAATGGAGGTTCTTCTTCCGGAGGGCCCATATAGGCGAAGACCAGGCCATTGCGCTCAAGCGCCTTATATGCGCCCTGCTGTATCGAGCAGGCAAACTTCTGCGCTTCCTTTTCTTCCCCTTTGGGGAACGGAGCATGCAGGCAGGTGCCGTCGACATCAAAAACCATGCCGTGATAACAGCACTGTATACCGCGCTCTTGTATGGCTCCGTACTCAAGCGATGCACCGCGATGCACGCAATGCGCATGCAGCACGCCAACACGGCCCGAGCCGTCCCGGAATGCCACCAGTTCCTCGCCAAGAATTTTCAGATAGCGCGGCGTATCAGTCAGCTCAATGGACATGCAGACCGGATGCCAGAATCGCCGCATGTACTCTCCCAGAGGTGTCCCAGGCCCGGTCTGGGTCAGCTCGGCATCCGGCGCCGGCACTCTGTTCGAGTGATAGCCGCCGAATGGCATCAGCTTTTTTGCCGGCGCCGCTGCCGCGCCTGCGCTGCGGGCTTCGGAGACGTTGTCCATCACCCTGTTCATGTCGTTCTTCATCGCCTCTTTCCTTTTTAATCATTTGATCGTGCAACGATCGGTTGAGTTGGCGCCAGGTTCACCCCGGCGTTTTCGGCTTTTCCTGACTTCAATCCATTCAGTCTTTATCTTTGTATTCTGAACTCTGTATACAAAGATAAATTGCACAAATCTTGAAGTACATAAGTGATAACCCTATAAAATAATGATCTGAAGGCATCCCCCCAGAGCGCATTGATTTGAATAATTACAATCTAGTGCTACCGTAGTCAGTATTCAGAGTACAGATACCGCCACCACCATGAAAGCAAGATTCACAAAACTGAAAGCCCGTCCCGACTACGTCGAGGAGGTCTACAAAGCGCTGCTCGATGCCATTTGCACAGGCACACTGGCCCCCGGCTTGCGCATTACTCAGGAAGAAATAGCAGATCAGTTTTCAGTCTCCAGGTCACCTGTATTGCAGGCCATCCGCCTGCTCAAGAATGAAGGTTTGCTGACAGACGCGCCGGGCAGAGGCATATTGGTCGCTCCCCTGGAGCCAGAGCTGATTGCCCACATCTACGAGATACGCGGCGCACTCGATGGGCTGGCCGCTCGTCTTGCTGCAATGCGAAAGAAACGCATAGACCCCATGCTCATTGCGAATGGGCGCAAAGCTGCCGCAGGGCACGGCGTGAAAGACTTGATTAATTCGGACATGGCTTTTCATACTGCGATTTACCAGGCATCAGGCAACCCTCTTATTGCCCAGACGGCACGTTTGCACTGGGTGCATTTGCGAAGAGTCATGGGTGCGGTGCTGCAATCGTCCAGCCAGCGAGAATCTATTTGGGACGAACATGAAGAAATTGCGGTGGCCATTGCGCAAGGCGATGCCGACCTGGCCGAAGCGCTCTCCGGACAGCACGTCCGTCGAGCCAGCAAGCATCTGCTTCGCCGCCTGAACGAAGTGCTGGCGGAAGAATCCGACGCTTACTATTAGATCGTCCTCCAGATAGTAGAACGACTGCTGCATAGAAGAACAGCTGCATGTAGGTCTGCAACACAGCCGTTCTTTATGCGGGAAGCGCCGACCCCCTGCCCTATGTCAGCCGCGTGCCTTGCCAGTATTGACGAGCCTGGACGAAAGCCTGAAAGTCAATATGCACCCCATGATCATGCATACTGCCAAGCCGACGACACCGCTTCCTGTGCTTCCAGTATTCGTTTGCAGCCAGCCAATAAGATACGGGCTGATCACGCCGGAAATACTGCCGACGGAATTCGCCATCGCAATTCCGGCTGCCGCAGCCGCGCCGCCAAGCACCGCCGGCGGTATTGTCCAGAACTGGGATATCGTTGTCATCACCCCCATTGTGCCCAAGGTCAACGCCATCATTGCAATGGCGGTGTTGTGAGCAAAGACTACGCTCAGGCATAAACCGGCGGCGCCAACAACGCCTGGCACGGCAAGATGCCAGCGGCGTTCCCCGGTTGCATCCGAGTGGCGGCTCACCAGAATCATCGCAATCGTTGCGGCGGCGTACGGAACAGCGGATAGCAACCCGATGTGCAGATTTTCAGTCACGCCACTATTCTTGATCAGTGAGGGTAGCCAGAAGCTGACCCCATACAGGCCCATGGTAAAGCAAAAGTAGATAATGCTCATGAGCAGAATCTTGGGGCTCATCAGGCCATCACGCACCGAGTGAAGCGTATGCCCAGCCTTTTCCTCGTCAAGGTTACGCTGGATCAGGCGCTTCTCGGCACTGTTGAGCCAGTTCGCATCGCTGACCTTGTCATCCAGATAAAACCACGCCACAAGGCCAATGAGCACGGTCGGCAAACCCTGAAGTACAAACAGCCATTGCCATCCCGCGAGCCCGTGCCATCCAGAAAAATGTGTCAGCATCCATCCAGAGAGCGGACCGCCTATGACGCCTGACATCGGTATGCCTGTCAAAAACAGGGCTGTGACCTTGCTGCGGCGCGATGCTGGAAACCAATAGGTGAGATACAGCAGTATGGCGGGAATGAAGCCCGCCTCCGCCACGCCGAGCAGAAAACGCATGACGTAGAAGCTGGTTGCCGAGTGAACAAACATCATGCCCGCTGAAAGCAGGCCCCATGTCACCATAATCCGGGCTATCCAGCGCCGGGCGCCAACGCGCAGCAGGATCAGATTGCTGGGAATCTCAAATGCAAGATAGCCGACAAAGAAGATTCCTGCGCCGAGGCCATACACTGCATCGCTCAAGGCAAGATCACTCATCATCTGCAGTTTCGCAAAACTTACGTTGATTCGATCCAGATATGCACAGACGTAGCATAGAAAAAGAAATGGCAACAAACGCCATATGACGCGCGTGTAGATCTCTTTCTCGCTACGAACTGTCTGCTGCGTGATTTCCGGGACAAAAGGCATGTCGGCGGCGCCGAGGTTTCCCTGCTCTTGCATCGCTGTCTCCTACACTGTTTTTTTAGCGGCTGCGCCGCCACAAGGACGGCACAGCCAGTCGTTATTGGCCCTGGCTCATTCAGTCGAACATGTCAGGCTGTGTGGCAACCAGCTGATCCCAAATTGTCTGGAAGTGAAGCCAGCCAATGTATTCACTGCCCACATGCTCACGGCTGTAGCGGGCACGTTCGGGGGTCACCAGGCGGGGTGTCTGGTCTGTAGCCTCGATCATGAGTTGCTGCTGGCAGCAGCGTTCCAGCGCAATGAACCAGAACGCCGCAGCTTCGATGCTGTGGCGGCTCGCGGTCAGCAGGCCATGATTCTGATGAATTGCCGCTTTTACACCTGCGAAGGCATGGGCGACCTTGTGGCCCGCCTTTACTTCGACCGCTACCTGGCCGGCTTCATCACCAATCACAACGTGATCTTCGTAGAATGCAGCCGCGTCCTGGGAGATAGGCGCGAGCGGCTTTCCCAGGGAAGCGAAAGCGGTACCGTATGTCGTGTGGGCGTGGCACATGGCAACGATATCCTGATGCTCCTCATGGACTGCGGCATGCAGCACAAACCCTGCGCGGTTGATCGCATGCCGCCCTTGCACGACCTTGCCTTTGTGGTCGGCAAGTATCAGGTTCGACACCTTCACCTGAGAAAAATGGATGGCCATGGGGTTGGTCCAGTACAGCCCCGGATCCTCTGGATCGCGAATCGTCAGATGCCCCGCGAAGCCATAGTCATACCCCTGCAGCGCAAATGCCCTGCATGCGCCCACAAGCCGTTCTTTCAGATGCTGGCGTTGCTGGGCGACATTGTCGAAGGTGGGAAGCTCGGGAAAGATCAATCCCGGCTGTTCGGGCTGATAGATCGATATCCGGCCATCAGCCAGGGCGGGACCTTGCTGTGCGTTGGGTAGTGCTGCCATGTGAATCTCCTGGACGCCTGTCGTCTAAAGATGACGCAGTTGGGTTGTGAACTGAGTGCCATCTTCGTCTTCATGAAAATGATTGACAAGCGATGCTTTTTCATGAAAGCATGAATCATATTCATGAATATTGAGGCCGTTTTCCATGAGGCGTGTGCCGAATTTCTCATTGTTGAAAGCGTTTGAAGCGGCTGCGCGATTGAACAGTTTCACGCTTGCCGGACAGGAGCTGAATCTCACCCAGTCCGCAATCAGCCATCAGGTCAAGAAGCTGGAAGAGCATCTTGAGCGCCGTCTTTTTCTGCGGCGCAATCGCCGGGTAACGCTCACGCCGGAAGGAAAAAGGCTCCAGGAAAGCCTCTCTCGCGTTTTCGATGCCATTGAGTCAGCATGCAATGAGGTGCAGCTTGCACCGCATTCGCACGTACTGGCTGTTCATTGCCCGCCCAGCCTAGCCGTAAAGTGGCTGAGTTCACGCCTTCCTCATTTCATGCAGGCGCACCCAAACATCACCATCCGGCTGACATCGGGCGCCGAGCCGATCAACCTGGCGCGTGCGCAAGAAATTGATATCGCCATTTCTTATGCCATGACGCATGAAGCGAAAGGAATCAGCACCCTGGCAATGGGCAAGGAACGCAATGTTCCCCTTTGCTCGCCTTCCTTGCTCAAGCCTGGCAGATCCGCTGCAGATCAAATCCGCCAGTTGCCATTGATCGACTCTCAGCTCAACCGGGTAACCTGGCCCCAATGGTTTGCGCTCAACCGCCTGGAGCTTCCTGCCGGCACACGCCTCTCATTCGACCGTGCCGCCTTATGCATATCCGCAGCCGTTGACGGGGTGGGTGTGGCACTGGAAAGCATCCGTCTCGCCGAACAGGAAATCGCGCGTGGCGACCTGGTGGAACTCGGCGCAGGCGTCTTCAAGGACATTAAAGTCGAAACCCATTTCCTGTCATACCGCAGCAATGAGAGCGATGTTGAAAAAGTTGCCTTGTTCCGGGACTGGCTCATGAGCCAGTCCGCAACATGAATCGTCGGCGGGAAGTCGTGCGGCGCAACGGTATTGCACAGAAGTAAACGCAGGCCCAAGGAAGGAGCAGCGGGTTCGGATTCCGTTGCCGCATTATTGCAAGTGAATATCCAGCTCCTTCACCAATACCCCCATTTCCGCATAATCGCTGGCTATGGTATCGGCCAGTTGCCCTGGCGTGCCTGGCTCGGGAACCATACCCACTGACTGCATCTGCCTGACCATCTCGGGATCCCGCAGTGTGTCTCCAGCGTCTTGGGCTATCTTGTCAATAATGGCATCCGGAACGCCAGCCGGGGCCATCAACGCAATCCATGGCTGGGCGCCGTAGTCCAGCCCTGCCTCTTTGAGGGTGGGTGTATCAGGAAGGCCTGCGAACCGGGTCGGGCCAGTGACAGCCAGCGCGCGCAGGCGTCCGCTATCGATAAGCCCCTTGGCGCTCGATGGGGCATCCAGCGCAGCGTCCAACAGCCCGCCCACAAGGTCATTCTGCGTTTTGCCTGAGTTTGATGAGGGTATATAAAGAGCATGGATTCCCGCCTTTCTGGCAACCTGCTCCCAGACCAGATGGAATGCCGTCCCAACAGAGAAAGAACCCAGCGACATGTCTTTCTGCTTGCTCATGGTGACAAAGTCACTCCAGCTCTCGATCGGGCTGTCCTGGCTGACCACAAAGACAAATGGCGTACGCGCAGCCATCGTAATGGGCTGCAGGTCTTTCAGAGGATCGAAGGGCAGCGACGATGTTGCGTGCGGGACAATGGTAAGTGTGGAGGCCACCACAACGCCCAGCGTGTACCCGTCTGGTTTGGCATGCGCCAGCAAATTCGTACTGATGATGCCAGACGCACCAGGCCGGTTCTCAACCACGACAGACTGCCCCCATTTTTTTGAAAGCTGATCGGCGAGCATGCGAGACATGATATCCACAGGCCCTCCGGGAGCGTTGCTGACGATCAGTTTTACCGCGTGATCAGGAAATGCGGCTACAGCCGGCATACTGGCAGCAGCCAGCGCGAGCGCAGTTACAGTCATGAGTTTGCCCAGCATTGGAAGTCTCCTTTTGAATCATGATTGATTGCCAGTGTGATGCGCAATTCAAGCGAATGTCTGGATGTGCGGGTATGGTTGCCAGGGCGCACGACCGCGCAGGAATGCTATCCATGCCTGCTGGATCGATGCTGCCAGCGACTGCATGTGCGCCCAATCCCCCCCGTCCAGCATTGGGGCGGCGGCGAATGCGTCCAGCGTGCCGAATACGAAAGGCAACTCTATGCAATGACAGGCTCCATATCTTGGATTAGGGCCATAATCAAAACGATAAGCCCATGCTCCGCGCCCGTTGCTGCCAGCCATCTGTGCCCATTGCATCGATCTGGCGCCAAACACCGCCTCCGTGGCATTGCGGCAGACTTTCTCGTCTTCAAACCCCGGAAATGCAGCCATCTCGTTATGGGTATAGCCAATCAATACATCGACCTGGCTGGCGGCCTTCTCCATGCCAGTGTCCAGATTTTCAGCAATGACATGGCCATCAACGACCGGGCAAAACATTGCCCGCCCTGACTTCCCGGATTTCAGTATTTCGAGCAGCTGGGGAGCTTGCTGAGCTTTCAGCCATTTTCCCGCAGGTAGCGCCCTCGCCTCCTTCAGCGTCGAGACGCCGGCCGCCTGCAGCAGGGCCCGCCCTAATCGGCCGGCGATATCCGCTGGCCAGAAGCCGCGGCCAAGCGATGCGCTTTGAATGATGGCCCGCTGGAAGCGCGGACGCCGCATGAGCAGCGCGGCAATGCAAGCGCCTCCCGCCGACTGCCCCATTACAGTAATCTGTTCCGGATCCCCCCCGAAGGCAGCGATATTCTCCACTACCCAGTCTATGGCAAGCTCCTGGTCAAGCAGCCCCAGATTGGCAACTTCCCCATCCAAATAAAGCCAGCCCAGCGCACCCAGACGGTAGTTCGGCGACACAACAACGACATCTCCCATGGCGGCAAGATGCGAACCGTTGTACCAATCCAGCGCACCACCGCCCGATTGCCATGCTCCGCCATGCAACCAGATGACGACCGGCCGTTTGCGCTCATCCATGCCTGGCGTCCACACCGTCAGTTCAAGGCAGTCCTCATCCTGCCTGTCACCGAAGCTGCCCATGACCGCCTCCAGACGAGACGGCAATTGAGGGGCTATTGTCGCGCTTACCGTGCAATCAAGTACGCCGTTCCATGGATTTGCCTTTTCAGGCGGCGCAAAACGCAGTGCCCCTATAGGCGGCTGCGCGTAGGGGATGGCGCCAAAACGCCATGCCTCGCCATCACGGCACCCTTTCAGCTTGCCTTGAGAACATGCCCCCACCCAGGTGTCTGCTATTTGCTTTCCCGTATCCAAGTCCGTCTCCCGTAATTTGTTTAGGCTTCAAATTCTACGGGCAGACTGAGGGGACGAGCCATGAGGGAAGTGTATATATCCATGCGCAGTCCGCATAGCGGAGAATCGGATCACTCGCCTGGAATATATGTTGACCTGATGCTTTCCTCTGTGGACGCAACGAAAGCCCGAACATGTCGTGTACTGGGCTTGTCCCGCCGCCAGATGGCGGCAAGCGCGTTTCGGGTAAGCCCCAGGTCCAGGGGCAGGCAGAACAAATCGCCACGTCGGGCGAAAATGGCGGCCACGCATTGAGGCAGAAGCCACAAATAATTGCCATGCCGCGTCATATCGTGGCCAAATTCAAGGGAGAGCGCGCCAATGGTTTCAGGCAATGACAGCCCCAGATGGCGTAGCTTGGCCTCCAGCTCAATCTGTATGCGGTTATCAGACGGGGCCGTTATCCAGGGGTACTGCACGCAATCTTCCAGGCTTACCGTCGATGCGCGAACAAGTGGATGCGCCCGAGAACAGGTAAGCACCGCTCCGTCTGTCAGGAAGGGCATTGCCCGATAAACCTCAGGGTTCAGATTGGGAGGGTAGCGGCTGATCAGTATGTCGAGCGATCCGGCATCCATGTCCTCGATGAGCTTCTCATGACGCCCTATTTCCACGCTGAGCGAAATGGCCGGATGCGAGGCGCGAAAGCGCCGTACCGCATCTGACAATGGCCAACTGCTGAACATGGAAAAGCAGCCCACCCGCAAGCTGCCAACCTTGCCTCTGGCCACTGCGGCCAGATCCGTTTCCGCCTTGTGCAAATCCCCCAATATCGCATCGGCATGCCGGCACAGGGCCTGCCCCAGCGCAGTGGGTCGCATCCCTTTTGCCGTGCGCTCGAAGACTGTGCCGCCCACGCATTCCTCAATATCAACAAGCGCGCGCGACAAGCCCGGCTGCGTCATGCTCAACTGTATGGCAGCCTTGGAGAGCGTGCCAAAGCCCGCGACAGCAAGCACGATCTCTAGATGGCGGATGCGAAGTTTTCCCTGGAATGGCGTCATATCGGCATGGCTGCCCCGACTCAAGGAGCTGCCAGCCAGTGTACGCTGAATGAACGTCTAGCATCCAGCCATGTGGCTTCGGGTACAAAACCCGCGCGCGTCGCGAGCTGGCGGAATCCATCCATGGTGAACTTGTATGAATTCTCGGTATGGATGGACTCGCCCTCCTCAAACATGTATTGCGCGTCGCCTATTGTCACGCGCTGCCTGCGCTTGCTGACCAGGTGCATCTCTATGCGCTGCAGCACGGGCTGGTACAAAGCATGATGAGCGAACCCGGCCAGGTCGAAATCAGCATCCAGCTCGCGGTTGGCGCGCGCCAGGAGGTTGAGGTTGAAAGCGGCGGTCACCCCTTGCGCATCGTTGTAGGCCGCATGCAGCAAGGCAGGGCTTTTTACCAGATCCACGCCGATGAGCAGGCCGCCCCCGCTGAGCAGGCTGGCAGCCCGGGACAGAAATGCTTGCGCTTCGGTGGGGTGCATGTTTCCTATGGTGGAGCCGGGAAAGAACCCTATCCTGCGCTGCGTGGGCCGCTCGGCGTCGGGCAGCTTCGCAAGCGTTGTGTAATCGCACACAACAGGGCGGACCCGCAGCGCAGGAAAATCCGCCGACAGCTGCCGCGCCGCGGATGTGAGATGTTCTCCGGATATATCAATGGGAACATAGCGGCAGGCGCAATTGTGCTGGCGAAAACCTTGCAGCAGCAGCCGCACTTTGCGCAGAGAGCCGGCGCCAAACTCCAGAAGATCGATATCGTTCCCCATCAGCCCCGCCATCTCTGTCGCATGGCACTCAAGAATGCCGACTTCTGTGCGTGTGGGATAGTATTCCGGCAATGCGCAGATGTGATCGAACAGCGCGGACCCGGCGGCATCGTAGAAGTACTTGGGCGGGATGCTGCGCGGCCTGGCATTCAGTCCGCTAGTCAGATCCAGAAGAAAGGCATCCGATTGTGCGCATGAGGCTGGCGAGGTATCACGAGTATCCATGGCAATTCACTCAGAGATCCCGGGCGAGACGCAGGCCGGTAAACTGCCAGCGCGCGGCGGGTGGGAAGAAATTGCGGTAGGTCTTACGGCTATGGGAATCCGGCGTGGCAATGCTGCTGCCGCGCAGAACCTGCTGACCCACCATGAATTTGCCGTTGTATTCCGCGGCGGGGCCTGGCAAGGGCCTGAAACCGGGGTATGGTGCATAAGCCGATCGCGTCCATTGCCATACATGGCCGAATGCCTGCGGCAACCCCTGGGCTTCGCAGGCGGCCTCCCACTCGAATTCGGTTGGCAGTCGGGCCTGCGCCCATTCCGCATAGGCACAGGCCTCATAGAAACTGAGATTGGCAACCGGCGCCCCGGGATCCAGGGGCTGTAGGCCGTATAGGCCAAACACCTGCCATTCCGATTCCAGCGTGCGTCCCCCAAGGCGAGGATCATCGCGCCGCAGCCAGTACATGGGCGCCTTCCAACCCTCCGACAGCACAGTCGCCCACCCTTCGGAAAGCCAGAGTTCAGGCCGCACATATCCGCCGTCTTCCATGAATGCAAGGTATTCGCCGCAACTGACCAGCCTGTCTGCCATAGCGTAGGGCTGCAGCCATACGGGATGACGGGGCGTTTCGTTATCAAAGGCAAAACTGCTGCCATCATGACCGACCTCAGCCAAGGCTCCACCCAGCTCCAGCCAGCCCATGGATGCCGGCGGCGCCCCGGCCTTGGCATCGCTGAAGAACGCATCAGGCCCCGAAGGCATCCGACCCAATGCGCCGCCTTCAAGCGCCCTGGGTCGGTATGCGGGCAATAGAGGATTGCACGACAGTGCATGCAGAATGTCCGTCACCATCAGTTCCTGATGCTGCTGCTCGTGCTGAAGCCCGAGAACGATGACGGGCTGCACTTTGGCCCAGGCATCCGCATCGAGCTCATTCATCCAGGCTTGCATGGCATCGTCTACGTGCCGCCTGTAGGCCAGCACCACATCCAGCGCGGGGCGGCTGAGCATGCCGCGCCGCGGCCTGGGCTGCCGCGGCCCAAGCGCCTCGTAATAGGAGTTGAACAGATAATGAAAGGCCGGATCGAACACACGATAGGCTGCAGCATGCGGGCGCAGCAGCATCGCTTCGAAAAACCAGGTCGTATGCGCAAGATGCCATTTGGTCGGGCTGGCATCAGGCATGGACTGAATGCACTGGTCTTCGGCGCTCAGGCTGGCGGTCAAGCTCAAGGTATGCGCCCGAATCTGCCTGTATCGCAGCCGAACGCGTTCTATTGAACTGTTCATTTTTCCATTCTATGCAGAAAACCCTCTCGCAAGAAAAAATGAGACAAGGTGTTGCAAATGGAATATCCACGCAAGAAAGCGGAGGGGTGCCGGGCAGGCACCCGCCTGTCGCACTGCTCAATGAGCCGTCATTGGCTGCCTGACCAACCGCCTCCGAGCGCCCGGTAGACGCCAATGACTGCCTGGATCTCGTCCGCATGCAGCTGGACGGCATCATCCTGCGCCGCGTACAGGCTGCGTTGCGCATCCAGCAGGACGATGAGGGTCTCCGCGCCTGCACGGTAGCGTGATTCCGCCAGGGCAAGCGCCAGCCGCGCCTGCTCCAGCTCCGCACTCTGGGCCTGGCGCTGTGCCCGGACACCAGCAAGATGATCGAGTGCGGTCTGGGTATCGCCAAAGGCCGCGACGATGGCCTTGTGATAGAGCGCAAGCAGCTCTTCACGACGCGCAATGGCCAGATCATGCTGGGCCGTTAAGCGGCCGGCGTTGAAAATGGGGGCCGCCAGGCCTGCGGCCAGGGAATAGACCGGGCTGGCCAGCAATTCGCCCCAATGACGGCTCTCCCCGCCCGCAGTCGCGGTCAGTTTCAGGGATGGAAGCATGGCGGCACGCGCAACGACGATATCCGCATCGGCTGCCTTCAGACGCGCTTCGGCGGCAGCGATGTCGGGACGGCGCGCAAGCAGCATGGAAGGCAAGCCTGCCCGGACGGATGGGATGGTCAGCGACGACAGGGGCTCGGCAGGCAGCGTAAGCTCGGTCGCCTGGCCAATCAGTGTCATCAGCGCGGTAGCCCCCTGCTTGGCCTGTTCGCGTATGGCCTCAAGCTGACGCCACTGCCCCGCAAGCAGGGTGCGCTGCTGGGCCAGCGCCAGCGCGGTTGCCGCGCCTGCCTCGAACTGCGCACGCACAAGCGTCTCAAGGCGCTGAGCGCTCTCGAGGTTGAGGCTGGCGATGTCGACGCGCTCGCGCAAGGCCATCAGTTGCACCCAGGCGCTGGCAACACCTGCCGTAAGCGTCAGCGCGACAGTGTGCTGGTCGTAGCGGCTGGCCTGCAGCGCCTGCTGCGCCGACAGGCTAGCTGCCCGGTTGCCTCCCCAGAAATCGACTTCGTAGCCAGCTGTCAGGCCCACCGAATAGCCTCGGCCATTCACGTTGCCGCTGCCGCCCAGCCTGCCCTGGTGTCCCGCAGCGGCATTTGCCGACAGCTCAGGCAACAGCGCAGCGCCAGCAATGCGAGCACTGGCCTGGGCCTGGCGCACACGCGCAATGGCGGCTGCCAGATCCTGGCTTTGCATCTGCGCCGCCTCGATGAGCGTATTCAGTGTTTCGCTGCCGAAGCCGCGCCACCATGTCTGGCTGACCGCGTCCTGTGCTTGCGCTGGCACGGCGCCCCTATAGTGGTCGGGTAGCGCAGGCCTTGTCCCATTGTCCTGATGTGTCGGCGCGGCGCAGCCTGAAAGCAGAAGCGCGGCGGTGCAGCAATATAGAGCCATGCGCAACATGCTCATTCCCCCGCCAAGGCTACGACCGGATCCAGCCGGGCGGCGGTACGGGCAGGCATGTAGCCAAACAGCACACCCGTGGCAACCGCGCACGCGAAAGCGCCAGCCATGGCCGTCACGGAAAACACCATGGGCATGGACAGGGCAATGAGCACCGCGCCAATCAACAGGCCTGACACGATGCCCAGCAGCCCGCCCGAGACGGTAAGCAGAACCGCCTCGGTCAGGAACTGGCGCAGGATGTCACGCTGCCGCGCGCCAGTGGCGACACGGATGCCGATCTCGCGCGTACGCTCCTTGATGGTCATCAGCATGACGTTCATGACACCTATGCCGCCCACGAGCAGGGACACGGCGGCAATCAGGCCCAGCATCATGGTCATGCTGCGACGGGTTTCGACCTCGGCCTGTATCTGCGCGGCGGCATTGCCGATGCCGAAGTCTTCACGGCCCTGATGGCGATTGAGCAGCAATTGCTTGACCGAAGCCTCGGCCTGCAGCGCCTGAGACACCGAGGCCGCCTGCATGACGACGTAGTCGGGCTGTGTCTGCGCCTTGTAGACACGTGCGCGGCCCGCCAGATAAGGGATGAACACCATTTCGTCGTAGTCCTGCGCGCCCGATTCGGCGCCCCGCTCGCTCATCACGCCTATCACCTCGAAGGGTGCATTGCCTATGATCAACTGCTCGCCCAGCACACTGGACGCATCGCCGAAGAATTGACGCCTGACATCATGCCCGAGCACGACGACAGGCGCGAGCGCGCGGTCTTCTGATCCCGAGTAATAGCGGCCTTCGGCAATATCCCAATGATGAATCGACGGCATGTCCGCCGCCGATGCGTATACATAGATATTCCGTGCGGTACTGCCATAGCGCACCATGATGGGATCGCCGATGACAGGCATGGCGCGGCGGATTTCGGGCAGCGATTCTATCGCCTGCAAGTCTTCATCCGTAATCACCCCCGCCGGGCCGCCGGCCGGCGGCATGCGGCTGCCCAGATACATGGTCGTGGCGCCAAGCGTGCCCATCTGCGCCACGACCTTCTGGCGGGCGCCCTCGCCAATGGCAAGCATGACAATGACGGAAGCCACACCAATAATGATGCCCAGCAGCGTCAGGAAAGTGCGCGAGCGATTGATCCGCATGCCGCGCCAGGCGGTTCTGACGGCTTCCCGCAGGTCTTCGATTGTGGCGTCCCGGCTGCGTCTTGAAGCGGCATCGATCCCACTGGGGGCATGGGCAGCCGAAGATGGTCCCGTATCGCCGACGATATGGCCGTCGCGGATCTCCACCACCCGGCCCGCCTGTCCGGCGACCTGCCTGTCGTGCGTGATGATGATGACAGTATGCCCCGCCGCCGCCAGCTCGCGGAACAGCGCCATGACCTCGGCGCCGCTGTGGCTGTCCAGTGCGCCGGTCGGCTCATCGGCAAGAATGATGCGCCCGCCGTTCATCAGCGCCCG
>Ga0182744_1000382_pt1 | contig 43305 bp, 32 predicted proteins | sample eDN3rd30CKraftMG_FD_128525 | JGI IMG/M metagenome (GOLD analysis project Ga0182744, IMG submission 128525) | Enriched Miracle-Growth compost microbial communities from Emeryville, California, USA - eDNA 3rd pass 30_C Kraft MG (version 2) (version 2) ... | reverse complement strand
CCCTTACCGCTTCTTATCCCAACTGTCCGGATATCATTAAAAGCTTTACTTTAGAAACAGACCCTTTCCCTATTGAAGTCCGTATACCAGCCGATACCCTGGTCTGCAAGGCAGACAGGATACAACTAAAGAGCTGGGTAGGCGCTTCTGGTACTTTCCCTTACCGCTATACCTGGAGCGGGGAGCGTCCTAATGGTGTTCCTTACCCGATGGGTGTAGACACCACCATTACTTTTGAAGCTTTGCAAACAACCAGGCTGTGGTTAAACGTCAGCACCCCTGCCGGCTGCTATGGTTCTGATACGATGCAGGTGAGCGTTCAGGAGTGCTGTCACCTGAATGTAGCCACTGCTTTTACGCCCAATAAAGATGGGAGGAACGACCTGTTAAAAGTGGTCAGTCAGAGCGGGGCCAAAGTGGCTTACTTTAAGATTTACAACCGAAGAGGCACTTTGGTGTATGAGCAAAACGGCAGCGAAGGTGGCTGGGACGGGACGTATAAAGGGGTGCCTCAGGATATGGGTGTGTATATGTACGTCATCAAATACCGCTGCGCGGCAGACAGTGAAGAGAAGATATTCAAAGGCGATGTGACGCTGGTGAGATAGGGGTGAGGGGTGAGGACTGAGGGACTGAAGGATTGAGGACTGAGGGACTGAGGGACTGAGGGACTGAAGGATTGAGGGATGAGGGGGCAATATTCAAAATCCAAAATCCAAATTCCAGATTCCAAAGACCAAAATCCAAAACCACCATCTTCAAATTTTCAAATCCTCAAATCTTCAAATTCTCACATTCTCCACATTGCTTCACTGCACTATCCGCAGCTTCGCATAGTTCAGCATAATCTTCTTGGTGCCGTGTCCGTTGCCGAATTCAATGGCCGCCACACGGTTGGCAGCGCCGCCTTCCACGCTCAGGATTTTACCGAAGCCGAATTTCTGATGCTCTACCTGCATGCCGGCTTCCATTTCCATGGGATTATCCGGCTTGAAATTGCCGCTGGGCGTATGCGCGGCCGGCTTGGGCTGGTTCAGCTTGTCGGCCAGCTTTTTCAGGCTGGGCACTTTCTCAAAGCTTTGGTTCAGCATATTGCCAAAGGCATTCACCGAACCCGCTGCGCGGTGGCTGGCGCCGGTAAACGTGCGGTCCAGGTGCGCTTCCGGAATCTCGTCGATAAAGCGGCTGGGGTCGTTTTGAATGAGCGAGCCAAAACGGTAACGGCTGTTGGCGTAGGTTACATACAGGCGTTCCTTGGCGCGCGTAACGGCTACATAAAACAGCCGGCGTTCTTCTTCCAAATCATCGCGGTCATACATGCTCATGGAAGAAGGGAAAAGATTCTCTTCCAGCCCTACGGAAAACACCACCGGAAACTCCAGGCCTTTGGCGGCGTGAATGGTCATCAGGCGCACGGCGTCGCTGTTGGCCGGGTCTTCCTGGTCGGCATCGGTGAGCAGGGTAATTTGCTGCAGGTAGCTGCCCAGGCTTTTGTCGCGCAGCTCGCCTTCTTCGTCGGGCGTTTCGGTAAATTCCTTGATAGAGTTGAGGAGCTCCTGCACGTTTTCGTAACGGCTCAGGCCTTCCACGCTTTTATCATTGTACAGCTCCTGCACCAGGCCGGTGTGTTTGCCCACGGCAAAAGCCATGTCGTAAGCATTGCCTTTTTCCAGCATCGCCTGAAAAGAGCGAATCATTTGCGCGAACTTTTCAAAAGCCGATGCGCCGGTGCCGCGGATGCCATGCAGGTCCGGGAACTGAATGATTTCCCAGAAACTTTTGTCGTACTGTGCCGTTGCAATCTGCACGCGCTCAATGCTGGTTTTGCCAATGCCCCGCGCGGGATAGTTGATGATGCGCTTTAGATTTTCTTCGTCCTGCGGATTGACAATCACGCGCAGGTAAGCGAGATAGTCTTTGATTTCCTTACGCTGATAAAATGAAACGCCGCCCACCAGCCGGTAGGGAATGTTCATGCGGCGCAGGCTTTCTTCAAAAGAACGGCTTTGCGCGTTGGTGCGGTACAGTACCACAAAATCTTTGTTGCGGTAGTGGTTGCGCAGCTTTAATTCTGTAATGGCATCAGCCACAAAGCGGCCCTCGTCGTTGTCTGTAAGCGTGCGCACCAGCTTTATTTTATCGCCTTCGGCGTTGCTGGTCCAGAGGTTTTTGGGAATCTGGTTTTTGTTGTTGCCAATGATTTGGTTGGCTACGTTCAGGATGCTTTGCGTGCTGCGGTAATTCTGCTCCAGCTTCACCACTTTCACGTCGTCGTAATCGTTTTGAAACTGCAGGATGTTTTCCACTGTTGCGCCGCGGAAAGAATAGATGCTTTGCGCATCGTCGCCTACCACGCAAATGTTTTCATGCACGGCGCCCAGCATTTTAATAACCAGGTATTGCGCGCGGTTGGTATCCTGATACTCGTCAATCAGGATGTATTTAAAGCGGTGCTGGAACTTGGCGAGAACCTCCGGAAAATTGGTCAACAGCTCATACATCTTGAAGAGCAAGTCGTCAAAATCCATGGCGCCGTTCCGGAAGCAGCGCTTGGCGTACGTGGCATAAATATCGGCCATCGCCGGGCGGGAAGAACGGGTGTCTTCCTGCTGAATCTGGGAATCATGCCGGTAGGCTTCCGGCCCCACCAGGCTGTTTTTAGCGGCGCTGATGCGGCTGTAAACGTAAGAAGGTTTGTAGTGCTTATCGTCCAGGTTCATCTCTTTGATGATGGCCTTGATGACGCCTTTTGCGTCGTCGGTATCATAAATCGTAAAGTTGCTGGGATAGCCCAGCTTGGGCGCTTCGGCGCGCAGCATCCGGGCAAACACGGAGTGGAAGGTGCCGATGTACAGGTTGCGGGCTTCGTTGGTGCCCAGGATGTGTTCAATCCGTTCCTTCATCTCCGCGGCTGCCTTGTTGGTAAAGGTCAGGGCCAGGATGTTGAACGGATCTATGCCCTGGCGCATCAGCCAGGCAATACGTGTGGTGAGTACTTTGGTCTTTCCGCTGCCGGCGCCGGCCACAATCATCAATGGGCCATTCAGGTGTAACACGGCTTCTCTTTGCTGCTCATTCAGCCCCTTCAAAATGTCTTGCATAACTAAGGGTGCAAAATTACGTTGGATGCGCGGTTAGGGAGGTGTCCGGAAAAATTCCCTGGAAAGAGGCGCCCTTCCTGAAGCTGTATGTGCCATCTGGCGAAGCACCCGGAGTTATGTAGGGCGGATTAGTTACTTGATGTTTGGAAGTTATGTTTAATAACTGATATTTCATCTTGTTAGTTAACTATTAACAACTCCTTTAAAAGCCCGGAGTGGCTATTTTCACCTACTTTTGCACCCCAGAATCAACACACATTTTCTAAAACACACAACTGTATGAAAAAATTCATCGCCATCCTCGCCCTTTCGGCTGCCACTATCACCACTGCTTCTGCCCAGCTGCGCTTCGGTCCTGAAGTGGGTCTGAACCTGACTTCTATCCAATCTAAAATGGACGGAACTTCTGACAACAGCGATATGAAAGTTGGCGCCCGCATTGGTGGTGTTGTAGACATCCCGGTTACCGGCGGTCTTTATGTACGTCCCGGTATCCAGTTTTCTATGATGGGCGGCAAAGAAAAACAAGACTTCTTCGGAACTACTGTTACCTCTACCCTTAACCTGAACTACATCCAGGTGCCTGTAAACGTACTGTACAAGTTTGGCCAGGAAGGTGACGGCCGCTTTTATGTAGGCGTGACTCCTTACCTCGGTTTCGGTATCGGTGGTAAAGTGAAAGTTGAAGACGTTAGCGCAGACATTAAATTCGGCAGCGGCGACGACGCTGACGTAAAAAGCATGGACTTCGGCGCCGGTATCAAAGTTGGTTACGAACTGCCTATGGGTCTTTATGTAGACGTAGCTTTCCTGCAAGGTCTGTCCAACAACGTGCCTAACGGTAATTCTGATTTTAAATCTACCAACCGTAACATCACCATCGGTGTTGGCTACCTGTTTTAGTAGTTGGTGCATCAGCATTCCAAATACTTTAAAAATGGCTGCGGATTCCGCAGCCATTTTTGTTGGCATACAGCGCGATGCCCTGCCGTTAAAAATCAATCAAAGCCCGCAACTTTAAAATATTACCCGCACCCGCAGGATTAATTTGCACGGCGCTCATGCTTCAGTTTCAACACCCCGCTTACCTGCTGCTGCTTTTGTTGCTGCCACTGGCTGCCCTGCTGTTTGCAGGCTTCCTGCGCTGGCGCAAAAAGCGCATGGCGCGCATGGGCGACAGGCGGCTGGTTATTGCCCAGATGCAGGGGTTTAATCCCAGGCGTGCTACGCTGCGTTTTTCCATGCTAAGCCTGGCTTTTTTATTTACTACGCTCGCGCTTGCCAATTTGCGGCAGCCGGGCAGCACGGCCAAAACCCAGACAAAAGGCGTGGATGTGATGATAGCATTGGACGTCAGCAAAAGCATGCTGGCTACAGACGTTAGTCCCAGCCGCCTGGTGCGGGCGCGACAACTGATAGAGCGCTTACTGGCGCAACTGGGCAACAACCGCGTAGGGCTCATCCTTTTTGCAGGCCGCGCCTACCAGCAGGTGCCCCTCACTACAGACTTTGCTTCCCTGCGCATGATGCTGCAAAACAGCAGTCCACAGCAGGTGCCGGCGCAGGGCACCGTTATCAGCGATGCCATAGCCGTGGCGCTGGAAGGCTTTCCCAAAAATGAAAAAAAGTACCGCGCGCTGCTTGTTATTTCCGACGGCGAAGACCATGAAGATAAAGCGGTGACTGCGGCGCGCGATGTTGCCGAAGGCGGCCTGGTGATTCACACCATTGGCGTCGGCTCGCCGGAAGGCACTACCATCCCCGATCCAGAAAGCCGGGGTGTAAAGCTGGACGACAAGGGGCAGCCGGTGGTAAGCAGGCTGAATGAAAAAATGCTGCAGGAAATTGCGGCGGCAGGGCAGGGCACTTATACCCACCTGGTAAATCCGGACGCGGTGGCCGCCAGGCTGGCCGGCGAGATTTCGGGAATGGAACAACGGGCGATGGGCGCTGTGGCATACACCGATTATAAAAATTACTTCCAGCTATTTCTTTTTCCGGCGCTGCTTTGCCTGGTAGTGGCTGGCAGCCTGGGCCGGCAGGCGGCGAAAAACAAAACTGGAAATGAGCGTCAGTTGCCTGCCGCGAAAGCGCCGGCAACCACGAAAAAAAAGGAGGCTGTGTGGTGAAGCAAATTTGGATAATCCTGTTGCTGGCAGTTTTGCCGTTTAGCGGCTTTTCGCAGGCAAACAAACTGATTAAAAAAGGCAACGAGCTTTATGCGCAGGGCAAATATGCCGAGGCGGCGCAGCAATATCAGCAGGCGCTGAAAGCAGCGCCGGGTAACGCGATTGGCAGCTATAACGAAGCAAATGCCTTGCTGCAGCAGGGCAAGCTGGCAGCAGCGCGCAAAGCCCTGGAAGATGCCATCAAAAACTTTGACCGGAAAGACGCGCGGGCCAATGCTTATTATAATGCCGGCAATTCTTACATGCAGGAGCAAAAATGGCAGGATGCTATTAATGCCTATAAACAGGCGCTGCGCCAAAACCCCGGCGATGCCGATGCGAAATACAACCTTTCCTATGCCCTGGAGAAATTAAAAAAGCAGCAAGAAGAGCAGCAGAAAAATCAGGATAAAAACAAGGATCAAAAGGATAAGAAAGACGAACAAAAAGACAAGGATAAACAGGACCAGCAGGATAAACAGGATCAGGGGCAGCAGCAACAGCAGCAGCAAAAAGAAGGAGCAAAGGAGCAACAGAAAAAGCCGCAGCCGCAACCCGGAAAGCTAAGTAAAGAGCAGGCGGAAAACATTATGAATGCCCTGCAGCAGGAAGAGCGCAAAGTGCAGGGGCGCGTGCGCGGGCAAAAGGGCATACCGGCCAGCCTGGAAAAAGACTGGTAGCGCGGGTGGAGCAGCGCATGCATTGCAAGCTTCAAAAGCCGGAGCTGAAAAATAGTTAAAGGATTAACTATTGTATTTTGTTCCGGATTACCGTGGATAAAAACATGGCGCTGAAGGCTTGTAAGGAAGGTATTTTCAGGTCTGGACTCTGCTACTTATTCACAGGTTTTCCACATTCTGCATTTGCAGAAAAGTTTTTTTTTGCAGCGCAGAAATTCTCTTTAATATTGTGTCAGGATTGTACTTACTAACCCATCCTTTTATAAAAAGTCCGGCAGCTCACAACTCTGCCGGATTTTTTTATTCCTGCTGAAAGCCTTTATTTATCAGGGTTTCAGCGCTTCCATAAAAATTGCTGACAAGCTACAGGAAAATTATAAATAAAAATATAGTTTTTTCAAGTTCCAGTCCTTACTTTTCCATTGCCTACCGGTTGCCCGTCTGGTACCGGTACAGCCGCGCATAGTGCCCGTTCTGCGCCAGCAATGTTTCGTGCGTGCCCTGCTCAGTAATCACGCCATCTTCCAGCACCACAATCTTATCAAACGTCCAGCCCTGAAAAATGCGGTGCGTGATGGCAATCACGGTTTTGTTTTCAAGCACTTCTTTCAACTGCTTCAGGATAAAAGCTTCTGTTTCCGTATCCACCGCAGAAAGTGTTTCATCCAGCAAAAGCAGGTTGCTTTTTTTGAGCAGCGCGCGGGCCAGTGCGGTCCGTTGTTTTTGGCCGCCGCTCAGCATAACGCCGCGCTCGCCAATCATGGTGGCGTAGCCGTTGCGCAGGCTGCCAATGTCTTTATCCAGCGCCGCGTTTACAGCGGCTGTCTTTACCGCTGTTTCCTCTGCTGTGTCATCGCCAAAAAGAATGTTTTGCGTCAGCGTATCCGAAAATAAAAATGCCTCCTGCGGTGCGTAGGCTATCTGCCGGCGCAATGCCTGCAGATCCCAGGCCTGCACCGGTGTGCCTTCTACCTGCACCTCGCCGGTGGTAGCATTGTACATGCGCAAAATCAGGTGAGCAATCGTGCTTTTGCCGCTGCCGGTTTTGCCAATGATGGCCACCTTTTCGCCGGCTTTTATTTCCAGCGAAAAATTCTTAAGCGCCTGTATGCCGGTGTGCGGATAGGTGAAAAATACATTTTGAAAAGCCACGTTGCCCAGTACGGTTTTATTTACTGCAGTTGCCGGCGACTGCACGGTGGGCGTGGTGTTCATAAATTCGTTGATGCGTTTCTGAGAGGCGCTGGCGCGCTGCACAATAGACGCTACCCAACCAATGCTGGAGATAGGAAACATCAGCAGGTTCAGGTACATCACAAACTCGGCAATATTGCCGGGTGTTACCTTTCCCTGAATGGCAAAATAGCCGCCTGCCAGCACGGTAATCAGCAGGCTCAGTCCAATGAAAAAGTTCATGGAAGGAAAGTAAATGGCTTCGGTAAGCGAAAGGTTGATGGCGCTGTCGCGATACCGTTCGGATGCTTCGTTGAAATGCGTTTTTACGTTCTCTTCCTGCACAAAAGACTTTACTACCCGGATGCCCGAATAGTTTTCCTGCGCAATGCTGGTGAGGTCGGAAAGCTGGCTTTGAATGTGCTCACTCTTGCGGTGAATCAGCTTGTTGACGTAAAAGATAATAATGGCCAGGAAAGGCAGGGGAATAATGACGAAAAAAGTAAGCGTTGCATTTACGTGAAACATCTGCCAGAAGCAAAGCAGGCAAAGCACTGTCAGGTTGATGGCGTACATCACCGCCGGGCCGGTGTATTGCCGCACCCGCGAAACGTCTTCGGAAATGCGGTTCATGAGGTCGCCGGTGAAATGGGTTTTGAAAAATGCGGTATCCAGTTGCTGGTAATGGTCGAAGATTTCGTTTTTCTGATCGTACTCAATATGCCGGCTCATCACGATGATGGTTTGCCGCATGAAAAACATAAACACGCCGCGCAGGATGGCAATGCCCAGCAGCAACACGCCATTCCAAAGCACGAAGCTGAAAATCTGCTGCAGCAAATCATGGCCAATAGCCGTGCCGGCCACCAGGCGGTAGGCGGCTATCTGCCCGGCCACCTTATCCAGCACCTGCCTGACCACCACCGGCGCGTACACGGCAAACACGTTGCTGATGGCAATAAACAGGATACCGGCCAGCAAACGCCAGCGGTATTTTTTGAAGTATTTATTGATCTGGGAAAGATGCGGCACGGCGCAAAAGTAAAAAGGGCATGCCGGGAGGAATCATAAAAAGGCGGAGGTTAAGGTTTAGGCTGAGGTTAAGGCTAAGGTTAAGGCTGAGATGGAGCGCTGTGATTTTAGCGCCTTACCAAACGCTATGGCTTCATTCCTGGCCTGGTTTTTTTGGTAAGAGCAATTGTAAAATCGCAGTCATGAATAAGAAAACCAAAGTTTCCCTTATCTCGGTGGGCGCCGCACTGGCAGTTACACCGCTCATTATCTATGGCGTCCGTAAAATCCGCAAGCTGATGAAGCAGGCTTCCGATGATGTGGAAGAAATGGTAGATGATGGCCGCAAGCACCTGTTTACCCACCTCAAAGGGGGGCAGCGCGGGGAACGGGATGTGGAAAATCTGGAAGGCTGATAATTAAAGCCTGTTGGTAAAGAACAGTTCGTTTTTTATCCTGAAGCACCGGTTGGGGGACCGGTGCTTTTTTTATGCGTTTGCAACTGTTGCGACTTATCAGCCGGATTTCCTCATTCTCGCAGCCTTTAGCTACTTTTGCCACCTGTCAATTCATAAATTCCCATACTCATGGCATCATACGACGTAATTGTTATCGGCTCCGGCCCCGGCGGCTATGTAGCGGCTATCCGTGCTTCCCAGCTTGGCTTTAAAACCGCAGTAGTAGAAAAAGAAAGCCTTGGCGGCATCTGCCTCAACTGGGGCTGCATCCCTACCAAAGCGCTGATTAAAAGCGCCAATGTGATGGACTACCTGTCTCACTCCAAAGATTATGGCGTGAACGTGGACGGTTACGCTGCCGACTTCCCGGCCGTCATCAAACGCAGCCGCGGCGTGGCCGATAAGATGAGCAAGGGCGTGCAGTTCCTGATGAAGAAAAACAAGATTGAGGTGCTGATGGGCATGGGCAAGCTGAAGGCCAAAGGCCAGGTGGCCGTTACCGGCGCCGATGGCAAGGAAACCGTGCATGAAGCCAAGCACATCATCATCGCTACCGGCGGCCGCGCCCGCCAGTTGCCCAACCTGCCGATTGACGGCAAGCAGATCATTGACTACCGCGGCGCGCTGGCATTGCCCGAAATGCCCAAGAGCATGATCGTGGTAGGCAGCGGCGCCATTGGCATTGAGTTCGCTTATTTCTACAACGCTATGGGCACCAAGGTGACCGTGGTGGAGTTCATGCCGCGCATCGTGCCGGTGGAAGACGAAGACATCTCTAAAGAGCTGGAGAAAATCTACAAGAAGAAGGGCATCAACATCATGACCAATGCTTCTGTGGAAAAAGTGGAAAAGAGCGGCAATGGCGTAAAAGCTTCCGTAAAAATGCAGGACGGCTCCATGCAAACGCTGGAAGCCGATGTGGTGCTGAGCGCCGTGGGCGTAGTAGCCAACATTGAAAACATTGGCCTGGAAGCATTGAAAATCACCACCGAGAAAGGCAAAATCGTGGTGGACCCCTATTGCAAAACCAACGTGGATGGCATTTACGCCATCGGCGACTGCACACCGGGCCAGGCGCTGGCGCACGTAGCCAGCAAAGAAGCCGTGATTTGCGTGGAAGCCATTGCGCACAAAGAAGGTAAATTCCACCATCAGCCCGAGCCGCTGGATTACGGCAATGTACCGGGTTGTACTTATTGCTCGCCAGAGATTGCCAGCGTAGGCATGACCGAAAAGCAGGCGCGCGATGCCGGCTACGAGCTGAAAGTAGGCAAGTTCCCTTACTCAGCCAGCGGCAAGGCCAGCGCGGCCGGCGCCAACGAAGGCTTTGTGAAAGTGATTTTTGACGCCAAGTACGGCGAATGGCTGGGCACCCACATGATTGGTGCCAACGTAACAGAAATGATTGCCGAAACCGTGCTGGGCCGCAAGCTGGAAACTACTTACCAGGAAGTGCTGGATGCCATCCACCCGCACCCAACCATGAGCGAAGCCGTGAAGGAAGCCGTGGAAGTGGCTTATGGCGAGGCGATTCACCTCTAATAAATGATAAGCGATGGGCGATAAGTCATCCCGTCAGTTATTTTATAAAGACGCTGTCCGTAAGGGCGGCGTTTTTTTATGGGTGATGGGTGATGAGTGATGAGTGATGAGTGATGAGTGATGAGTGATGAGTGATGAGTGATGAGTGATAGGTGATAGGTGTTCCAACTAATCAACTCTTCAACTCTTCAACTCTTCAACTCTTCAACTCTTCAACCTATAAACCTATCAACTTATCCACTTCCCCTGCCAGTTTCCGGTCTTTATCTGTAATAGCCCCGCCGGCATCATGAGTATTCAGCCAGATTTCCAGCTTGTTGTACGTGTTTTGCCAGGTGGGGTGGTGGTTCATTTTTTCCGCGGCAAGCGCCACGCGCGTCATAAAGGCAAAGGCTTCCGAAAAGTCTTTGAATTCAAAGCTGCGGTAAAGCCCCTTTTCTGTTTCCTGCCAGGTGCCTGCTTGTTTCATTTTTCTTTTTGTAGCAAAGCGTAAAAGCAATGCCAGCGGCAGTAGATCTTTTCCGGAAAATAGCCCTGCAATGGCCTGGTATTTTAATTCCACTGCCCAAACGACTTTGCTTTTTATGATGCATCCTTGCGCCGAGCTACGCTATATTCCTGCAGAAAAAGGCTTTGGGGTGGTGGCTACGGAATGCATCCCTAAAGGCACGATTACCTGGGTAGCAGATGCGCTGGATCAGCACTTTACCGAAGCGCAGCTGGCGGGTTTCGATGTAGCCTACCGGCGCATTTTAGATAAATATTGCTATCGCGATGCACAGGGCCTTTATATACTTTGCTGGGATATTGCCCGCTACGTAAACCACAGTTATCAAAGCAATTGCCTGACTACGCCTTACAATTTTGAACTGGCGGTGCGCGATATCCTGCCCGGCGAAGAACTGACCGACGATTATGGCTACCTGAATGTAGATGAGCCGCTTTACTTTCCTCCGGAAGCAGGTACGGAACGCACCGCTGTTTATCCCGATGATCTGTTGCGGTTTCATGAACAATGGGACCGGCAACTGATGGAAGCTTTTGCCTGCTACGCTGCGGTAGCACAGCCGCTGGCGCCTTTTGTGGAAAGCTGCTTTCAGCCGGTGGTAGCAGCGGTAGGAGCCGGGCGGCGCAGGGCAGATTCTATTTTGAATTGCTATTACCGGCCGGGCAATCGCCGGTAAAAACGCTTGTTTTCCTGTTTTCCACAGCCTGTGCATAAGTGGCCGTCAGGGGCCTGGAAGCCTTGTAAATGGCACGCTCTTTTCTTATCTTTACAAAAACGAAGCGACTATGTTTTTTGACGACGATGACGATGACGATTTCATGGGAGATAGCAGCGGTGGACTGGATGAACTGTTGCAACGCTACGAGGCCGTGAAAAATGCTGAAAGCAGCAGCATGATGGAAGAAGAAGAGTTTGAAACTGTAATTGAATATTTTTTCCACAACAGCAAAGACGAGGAAGCCCTGCTGGCCTGCGATATTGCCCGCACCTACTATCCTTTTTCCACTTCCGTGCTTTTACTTAAAGCAGAAATACTGGCGCAGGCGCAAAAGTTTGGTCAGTCACTCAAAGCCCTGGACGAGCTGGAGCAATACGATGCCCACCTGATAGACGCCGTGCTGCTGCGCAGCGATGTGCTGCTGGGGCAACTGAAATACGATCAGGCGGCAGCCTTTCTGGAATCAGAAATCCAATATTTTGAAGGGAAAGATCGCAGCGAGATTTTGCTGGAGCTGAGCGATGTGTATGACGAATGCGAAGAGTACGAAGCCGTGTTTGACACGCTTCAGAAAGTGCTGGCTATAGACCGCCGCAATGAAGAGGCCCTGCAGAAAATTTGCTTCTGGGCAGACTTTACCGGCCGCCTGGAAGAAAGCGTGACCCTGCACACCCAGCTTACCGATGAAGACCCCTACAACGCCCTGGGCTGGTTTAACCTGGGCGCCGCCTTCCAGGGCCTGAAGCTTTACGAAAAGGCTATTGATGCCTATGAGTTTTGCGTAGCCATTGATGAAAACTTTGAATTTGCCTACCGCAATATGGCCGATGCCTACATCCGCCTGAAATGGTATGGCAAAGCGCTGGAAGTGCTGGAAAAGCACCTGGAGCTGGCCAAGCCCGAAGACGTGATTTTTGAAGCCATGGGCCTTTGCTACGAGCGGCAGAAAAACTTCCGGCAGGCCCGCTACTTCTACCGGCAGGCCAGCAAACTGAGCCCCAATGACGATGGCATCTTTTATAAAATTGGTGAAACCTACGCGCGGGAGCAGCAATGGGAAAAAGCAGTGAAGGCCTACTCTGTAGCCCTGCACCTGAATGCCGACAATGCCGCTTATTGCCTGGCTATTGGCAACTGCCTGATGGAGATGGGCGTAAAGAATGAAGCCCTGGTTTGTTTTCTGAATGCAGTGCGGCTGAAGCCGGGTAACAAAAGCACCTGGCTGGCGCTGGTGCGCGGTCTTTACCTGGCCGGCTATTATGCCGAAGCACTTTCGCAGCTGGAGGTGGCCCGCCAGAATTGTGGCGACAAGCCCGATTTTTATTACTATCAGGCGGCCATGCTCATAGAGCAGGGCAAAACCAAAGAAGGACTGCTGATGCTGGAGGAAGGACTGAGCGCAGCACCTTCCAAACTAAAGCTGTTTACCAGCCTGAACCCTGAGTTTCTCAGGCGCAGCGCAGTGCTGGAACTGATTAGCCGCTATAAAAAGGCAAAAAAATAAAAGGGCGAAAGCCCTTTTATTTTTTATTGAAGATTAGTGACTGCCTGCTTACCTATTCCCACCATTGCACGTACAGGTAATCCGCATAACCGGTAGTGTGGTCCAGCAGGATGTATCCGATTTGGCTGCCATAAAACGGACGTGCGGAAATAGTGAATAGCTGCGTGCCGTTGCAATAGCCGGTCCAGTAGCCGTTTTGCTGTTCCAGCTCCAGATCATTCCAGCCGGAGCCGATAGCACCGCTTGCCGTCCAGTTGATTATGGTTTGCGGCGCGTGGCTGGCATCGCCTTCATCATACACGGCAAAGTAGCCATTGGGATCGATAAAAAAAGAGTAACCATAGCTGGAAGGCGATACCCCAAACACCAGTCCCATGGCGTTGTTGTTCCGGATGCTGGTTTGAATGGTAAAGTCGCTATTCAGACGGGCGCCGGTATTAATGGCCACGGTATTGCTGCCACTGCCGGAGGGATAATAGGTGTATTTCAGCAGGCCGCCGGTAATTTGTGCTTCTGCGTTGTTGCCTGCATCATAAAAGGCCCAGTTCCGGGCGTTGTTGTTGAAATCTTCGGCAAACTCATAAAGCTGCGGCTGCGGTTGTACGTTGTAATTATCGGTATGAAAACAACCGCCCAAAAGCAGGCTGGCCGGGAACAGGAAGTAAAGCGCTCTTTTCATATCCTGTGTCATTCAAACAAGAGGCCGGAGCAGGAAGCTGCTGCCTGAAATAACAAATGGGTAACAGATTGAACTGTTACCCATTGCTGAAGCGCCTTACGGGGCGGGTATTTTAAGGGGTCTTTATTTCCGTACCAAGCGGTGTGTTGCCAAAATATGACCCTGCGTGTCGCTGATGGTGATGAGGTACATGCCGGAAGAAACGTTAAACGGTACCTGGGTTGCGGCAGCATCTGTATGATAGCTGTTCAGCACCTTGCCATCCAAGCTGTAAACCGTAATGATGGAGGGCTCACTCAGGCCGCTTACGGAGAAATAAGCCTCGTTTACTGTTGTAGGGTAAACCAGAATCTGCTGACCGGCCAAATCGCCATTGCGTTTGAGCATGACTACCGGTGAAAGCTCAAAGCTACCATCCAGGTTGGTAAAGCGCAGGCGGTAATAAGCCGTTTGCTTAAAGTTGTCCTGATAGGTATAGCTGCTGTTGCTGCCCCTGGGGGTGAGGCTGGCAATGGATTCAAAGGTGGAGGCATTGGCGCTGCGCTCCAGTGTGATGTTTTTAATGTTTTCTTCTTTAGCCGTGTTCCACACCAGCACATTATAGTTAGGCAGGTTGCTGCCGGTAAAGCTTACCAGTTCTACCGGCAGCGGAGTCACGCAAACATCGGAAGAAAGGTCGCCCCGCAGGTTGTTGCCATCTGCAAGCGGGAAAGGAGTAGGCGCCAGGCCCATTATGGCGCCGGTGGTCATATCCACCTGGGTGTACTGGCCATCGGTAAACACCACGAAGAAGTGGCCGTCCACATCAAAATAGCAGCCGGCAATTTCGCGGTTGGGACCCCCGGTTTGTTCTGCTCCCACCGCTTCCATCTTGTTGGTAGCCAGGCTGATGCGCATCAGGCGGTAAGCCAGCTGCGTAGGCGTAAGCGGGTTGGGGTAAGACATGTAGGTATAAAACAAAAAGTCTGATGGATTCAGGCTGATGTCTTCTATACCGCCATCCGTATTGGAAGGATTGGTATAGTCGAAATATTGCAGCAGGTAATCCATGCCCCGTTTTGCCCCGGCATCAGAGGTAGCGTCAATTTCCGTGTAAGTAACCGGCAGCACCCCGCTGCCCGGAGGCAACAGCCGTACGTTGGTGATCTTTCCTATGTAAATCTTCATGTTGCTGGAACTCCAGGGAAGACTTACGGGATCGCCTACATAGGCATAAGCGGTGAAGTAGTAATTGTCGTGCTGGTCCAGCGTGCCGGCGGTGGTATTAATAAACTTAAAGCTGGTGGTTGCTTCCGGCGGCGCATTCAGCGTGCCGATTTTGGTGGCTATACCAGTATTTGGGTTTACCCGGTAAAAGTCTGTACTGCTGGCCCCTGCTACGCTGGGGAAGACCATGCCGTAGAAATTGGCTTCGTTGCAGCTGAGCCCTATGGCGTTTAACTTGGCAGGAGCGCCGGCGCCATCCACCACACCGGAAACGGTGGATACATAAGTAAAGGAACCGGGGATGTGCGGGGTATTGGTATAATAAACCTTGGTATCGTTGTAGGTAGCATTAAAACCGGCAGCGCCTACATAGATGTAAGTGGGGCCAAACTGTGCCAGGGCACTGAAGCCGGCCCCCAGCAGCACCGTTAATAGTAGTAGTTTCTTTTTCATGATTTTTGGTTTTAGCAATAGAAGGAACAGGTCCGTTTGGGATGCACTTTCTCAGTATTACCGTACAGGTAATCCGGCAGGGCAGGTAGCTATTGTAAAACCAGTCAATCCTGAAACAAGGCTATATGGTGGGATTGCTCAGAATGTGAATTAGTGGAGCGCGCAAACAAGGCTTCGTCTGTAGAAACAGAAATAACCCTTTGGTTCTATTGGCAAAATAACAAGGAACCGCCTCGGATGCTATTAGTAGTTTTACGCAATTTCAAATTATAGAACAACAGTTTGTATGGACCACACGAAATACCATCTTGCCACCCGCCTGATTCATGCCGGGGTACAGCCAGACCCGGCCACGGGCGCCATTATGACCCCTATTTACCAGACTTCCACCTACGTACAATCGGCTCCGGGAGCACACAAAGGATACGAATATTCCCGCACCCACAATCCTACGCGCACTGCCCTGCAGGATGCCCTGGCCAGTATTGAAAACGGCCGGTACGGCCTTTCCTTTGCCAGCGGCATGGCTGCTACGGATGCCGTCATAAAACTGCTTTCCCCCGGCGATGAAGTAATTGTGGGCAACGACCTCTATGGCGGCAGCTACCGCATTTTCACCAAGGTGTTTGCCAACTACGGTATCAGGTTTCATTTTGTGGACATGCGCGATGTGGCCAATATTTCAGCAGTCATCAACGCCAATACCAAAATGATTTGGGCAGAAACGCCTACCAATCCGCTGCTGAACGTGGTGGATATTGAAGCCATCGCTGCCATTGGCAAGCCGCACAACCTTTTACTTGTGGTGGATAACACCTTTGCTTCGCCCTACCTGCAAAACCCGCTAGACTGGGGTGCAGACATTGTGCTGCATTCGGCCACCAAATACCTGGGCGGCCACAGCGATGTGGTACACGGCGCTTTAATACTGAATGATGCAGCCCTGGAAGAAAGGCTGCGCTTTATCCAAAACTCCTGTGGCGCCGTGCCGGGCCCGCAGGACTGCTTCCTGGTTTTACGCGGCATCAAAACCCTGCATGTGCGCATGCAGCGGCACTGCGAAAACGGGGCGGCCATCGCCCAATGGCTGCGCCAGCACCCCAAAGTGGGCCAGGTTTTCTGGTGCGGTTTCGAAGACCACCCGGGCTACGAAGTGGCTAAAAAGCAAATGCGCGGCTTTGGCGGTATGATGTCCTTTACGCTGAAAGACGACAGTCAGGAAGCAGCCATGGAAGTACTGAAGAAAACTAAACTCTTTTCGCTTGCAGAATCGCTGGGCGGCGTGGAATCGCTCATTGGCCACCCGGCTAGCATGACGCATGGCGCCATCCCGCGGGAAGAACGCCTTAAGAATGGCCTTTCCGATTCCCTCATCCGTCTGAGTGTGGGCATAGAAGAAGTGACCGATCTGATTGCCGATCTGGAGCAGGCCATTGGATAATAAACCCTCCGCTATAAAACACTTTATCTTTCAGACATGAAACACAGACTTTTGATTTTAACCGCAGCATTGCTGCCTATGGCCACCATGGCACAAAATAAACCGGGCGCTTTTAACGGTGCCTACCCCCAGACCCAGAAAGGCACTGTTACGGATACCATTTTCGGCACACCGGTGCAAGACCCTTACCGGTGGCTGGAAGACGGCAACGCGGATGCCACCCGTAAATGGATCGAAGAAGAAAACAAGGTAACCAACGCTTACCTGAAAAAAATTCCTTACCGCAAAGACATCGCCAAACGCCTCACAGAACTCTGGAACTACGAGCGCTTTAGCATGCCTTTCCGCGAGGGAGATTATATTTATTACTTCCGCAACGACGGCCTCCAAAACCAAAGCGTACTTTACCGCATGAAGCCGGGCAGTCAGCCGGAAGTCTTCCTGGATCCGAATGCCTTTAGTAAAGACGGCACCGTATCACTGAGCGGCATTGAATTTTCAAAAGACGGCAGCCTGGCAGCTTACCAGACAAGCGACGGCGGCAGCGACTGGACCAGCATTTATGTAATGGATGCCGCAACCAAAAAGCAAATCGGCGAGCCCCTGCGCAACATCAAGTTCAGCGGTGTGGCCTGGCGCGGCAACAGCGGCTTTTACTACAGCACTTACGACCGGCCGGAAGGCAATGTGCTGACCAGCAAAACAGACCAGCACAAGCTTTATTATCACCGGCTGGGACAGCCACAGGCTAATGATGCCCTTGTTTTCGGCGGTGAAACCATGCCCCGCCGGTACGTAGGCGGCAGCGTTTCTTTTGATGAAAATTTCCTGATCATTTCCGCTGCTAATGCTACCTATGGCAATGAGCTTTACCTGCTGAACCTGACCATGGAGCGCGCGCCCATTGTACCGGTTATTACCGGCTTTGATTACGAAAGCGAGATAGTGCGGGTAAAAGATGGCAAGCTTTGGATTCTGACCAACAAAGACGCGCCCAACCGCCGGCTGGTTACCGTTATGGCAGACCGCCCGCAGCCAGAGCAATGGAAAACGCTGATTGCAGAAGAAAAGTTTCCCCTCACTGTTACAACGGCAGGCGATAAAATCTTTGCCCAGTACGTAAAAGATGCCGTGAGCGAGGTAAAGCAATACAGCCTCGAAGGCCGGCTGGAAAAAGAAGTAACCCTGCCCGGTATTGGCACCGCCGGCGGCTTTTCCGGTAAGCCAACCGATACGGTTACCTACTACTCTTTTACAAACTACGTGAACCCGCCTACCATCTACAGCTACGACTGGAAAACCCATCAAAGCAAGCTCTGGAAGCGGGCCCGTGTAAATTTCAATCCCGATGATTACGTCAGCACCCAGGTGTTTTATTACAGCAAAGACAGCACCCGCGTGCCCATGATCATCACCCATAAAAAAGATCTGAAGCTGGATGGTAAAAATCCAACCATGCTTTACGGCTACGGCGGTTTCAGCATTTCTCTCACGCCGGGCTTCAGCGTCAGCAACTTGGCCTTTATGGAAGCCGGCGGCATTTATGCGGTAGCCAACATCCGTGGCGGCGGCGAATACGGCGATGCCTGGCATAATGCGGGCACCAAGCTGCAAAAGCAAAACGTGTTCAACGACTTTATGGCTGCGGCAGACTACCTGGTAAACAAAAAATACACCTCGCGCGATTTTCTGGCCATCAGCGGTGGCAGCAATGGCGGCCTTTTGGTGGGCGCCTGCATCACCCAGCGCCCGGATATGTGCCGTGTGGCCTTCCCGGCGGTAGGCGTGCTGGACATGCTGCGTTATCATAAATTCACTGCCGGCGCCGGCTGGGCTTATGATTATGGCACGGCAGACGATGATAAGGTAATGTTTCAGTACCTGTTGCGCTACAGTCCGGTGCACAATGTGCGCCCCGGTACCTGCTACCCCGCTACCATGGTCATGACCGGCGACCATGACGACCGCGTGGTGCCGGCGCATTCCTTTAAGTTTGCCGCCGCCCTGCAGGCAGCGCAATCCTGCAGCAATCCCACGCTCATCCGTATTGAAACCCGCGCCGGCCATGGCGCCGGCAAGCCTACGGCCATGCTCATAGAAGAGCAGGCAGATAAATGGGCTTTCCTTTTATGGAATATGGGTCTTCGTTACACAGCGCCCGGCGACCGGCCCGTCCGCACTTTAGACAAGAACACGCACCGGATAAATAAAGCAGACAATATACGGTTGCAGCCAAAGCGCTCAGAGGAAAATCTGCGTACCAACGAGCAAACCCGCGAAAAGCATACAGAGAAGTAAGGCAACACCTTGCCGGTATAAGAAAAACCACAGGCATGGCCCTGTGGTTTTTTTGTGCCCTTATGAAAGGCAGGCGCTCTAAAAAAGCCCCGTTGGAAACGGGGCTTTAAGCGTAATTATCAGAAACTGAGTGAAACAGGGTAAGTCTTATCGACGGCCACCACCACCGCCTGCACCTGTGCGGGGACGGTTTCCTGCACCTGCACCGCCTCCGCGGTTACCGGTGTTGCGGCCGCCTGCACCGGCGCCGGCACCACGGCGACGATCGCCGCGGCCTTCGCCACCGGCTTCTTCTTCACCGGCTTCGTTCAGTATGCGTGTATTTTCGTCAGCACCTTCTTCATTGGCGCCTTCTTCTTCACCTTCCTTGTTTTGCGCGCGCTCCTGCAGGCCTTCGGTAATGGCGGCTGTCAGGTAGTTCACGATGATGGCAATGCTCTTGGTAGCATCGTCGTTGGCAGGAATAGCGAAGTCTACCTTAGTAGGATCGCTGTTGGTATCCACCATAGCAAGGGTAGTGATGCCCAGGCGTTTGGCTTCGGCCAGGGCAATATGCTCATGGCTGATGTCCACAATAAAAAGGGCAGAAGGAGTACGGCCCATTTGGGAGATACCGCCCAGCACTTTTTCCAGCTTGTCTTTGGTGCGGCTCAGGGTCAGGCGCTCTTTTTTGGTAACGCTGTCCATGGTACCGTCTTCCAGCATTTTCTCGATGCTTTGCATCTTCTTTACGCTGCGGCGGATGGTAGCAAAGTTGGTGAGCATGCCACCCAGCCAGCGCTCGGTAACAAACGGCATGTTTACTTTCTGAGCAGCTTCGGAAACGATTTCCTTGGCTTGCTTCTTGGTAGCTACAAACATGATCTTCTTGCCGCTTTTGGCAATCTGACGCATGGCGGCAGCGGCCTCTTCCAGACCTTCGATGGTCTTGTTGAGGTCTATGATATGAATGCCGTTTTTCTCAGCAAAGATGTAAGGCAGCATCTTGGCATTCCACTTTTTGCGCAGGTGGCCAAAGTGTACGCCGGCTTCCAGAAGCTGTTGTTGGAGGCTTTTATTTTCTTCCATGTTGCTTGGAATTTATTTCTTCTTTTTATTAAAAATGGTTTGAAAGGGCAAGCGCCAGATAATTAGCGTTTGCTGAACTGGAAGCTGCGGCGGGCTTTTGCCTTACCGAATTTCTTACGTTCTACGGCACGGGGGTCGCGGGTCAGGAAACCTTCTTTTTTCAAAGCAGGGCGGTACTCGGGGTTTACTTCGCACAGTACGCGGGCAAGGCCCAGCTTAATGGCTTCTGCCTGGCCTTTGGGGCCGCCACCCTGCACGTTGATAACCACGTCAAAGCCTTCCATGCCGCCTTCAATGGCTTTCAGGGGCATCTCTACCTGGTTTTGCAGGTAAATGAGCGGGAAATATTCTTTGTACTCTTTGCCATTAATAGTGATGGCGCCGGCACCTTTATTGATATAAACGCGGGCTACTGCTTCTTTGCGGCGGCCAATGGCGTTTTTTTGCTTTTCCATTTATCGGGATTGTTGAAAATGAATGAATAGAATTACTTGCCCAGCAGGTTCAGTGGCTGCGGCTTTTGAGCGGTGTGCGGGTGCTCGGCGCCTTCGTACACAAACAGTTTCTTGTACATGGCGCGGCCCAGGCGGTTTTTAGGCAGCATGCCTTTTACGGCTACTTCCACCATTTTGTTGGGGCGGCGGCGCTGCAGGCTGCGCGCGGTTTCCGTTTTCTGGCCACCGGGGTAACCGCTGAAGGTGATGTATTCCTTATCATCCAGCTTGGTGCCGGTAAATACGGCTTTGCCAGAGTTGATAACGATTACATAATCACCACAATCGGTATGGGGCGTAAAGTAAGGCTTGTTTTTGCCACGCAGCACGTGCGCAATCTTGGATGCCATGCGGCCCATGGTCTGGTTGGTGGCATCTACCACGTACCAGTTGCGGGTAACCATCTGGTCGTTGGCGGATTTGGTCTTAAAGCTCAGGTGTCTCATTGCTTTTTAAAAATGTTTGGGCAGGCTACAGATAAACCTGCTGCTAATTTGGGAGTGCAAAGGTAAACCGGGCTTTCGGCTCAAACAATAGATCCATGAAAAAAAATGTTGCGGGTGTGATAACCTATTGAGAATCAGAGGCAAAATTGACAAATATTATTTTCTTAGCAACCCATTTGTTGCCTTTTGAGGCAATGAATCCTTCAATATACCAGGTTATGAGGAAAGAAAAAGTGCAAATTGGAAGGTCAACTGCTACCGGAATAAAAAAGGCAAAGATTTTTTTTTGAATTTGGTAATGTCATGCTAATTTTAAAGTCGGAACACTTAACAAACACTTTTTTCACCCTTACACAAAAGCACAGCTTATGAAGCGGATTATTAGACTCATGTTGTTGCTCCTATTTGTAGGAACAGGGGCGGCCTGGGCACAGGATCGCCAAATCAGTGGTCGCGTATTGGATAACAATGGCGAAGGGCTGCCCGGTGCAGCGGTTATTGTACAAGGAACCAGCAATGGTACAGCCACTGATGTGGACGGCGCCTTTACCTTAACGATTCCAGAATCGGGCACTGTACGGCTTGTCATAAAAGCCATTGGCTACGCAGAGCAGACCGTTGTTGCCAGCGACGGTATGACTATCCGGATGAAGTCCACTGCCACCGAGTTGGAAGGCACTGTAGTTACTGCCTTTGGCATTCGCAGGGAAGCCCGCTCGCTAACCTATGCCACACAAAAGCTCGATGGCCAGGAGTTGACCCGTACCAGCAACCCTAATCTGGCAAACTCATTGCAGGGAAAAGTAGCCGGTTTAACCATTAAACAATCCAGTGGTATGCCTGGCGCTTCTTCCCTTGTTACCATCCGTGGCTTCTCCAGCCTGAGCGGCAACAACCAGCCGCTGGTGGTTGTGGATGGCTTACCTATTGAAAGTGGCTCTGAGTTTGTGGATAATGTAGTGCAGCAACGCGTATCGGGATCTGATGGTCCCAGCCGTTTGAATGACATTAACCCTGAAGACATTGAGAGTATCAACGTACTGAAAGGCCCTGCAGCTTCGGCACTTTATGGCCTGCGCGCCGGGCAGGGTGTCATTGTTATTACAACGAAGCGTGGTAAGGCTGCAGAAGGCCAGAAAGGCGTGTTTGGCGTCAATTTTTATACGAACCATACACTGGACTATGTAACACGCAAGCCCAATCTGCAACATACTTATGCACAGGGTTCTGATGGGGTATTGAACCAAGGTTCTTCCCTCTCCTTTGGTCCTCGCCTAGACACCATGCAAGCGTATGATGTAGCACCTATCGGCGGCCCAATACTGCGCACCAATCAGGTGCCAACTGCTTATGATAATGTATCGCCCTTTTTTCAACGGGGTAATACCTCTAACACGGGTATTGGTTTTAATGTAGGCGGCAATATGGGATCTATGAAAGTTTCCTTCGGCCATACCAATCAGGCAGGGATCATTCCCGCCTCCGGCCTGAACCGTGTAACTACCAATGTGAACGGGGACCTGAAAATGACTGACAAGTTCACGATCAGCGTTTCGGGAAACTATTCTGATATGACCGTGGATAAGCTGCCGGAAGGTTCTAACCTTTCCAATGCCTTCCAGGGCATCTATTTCGCTCCTGTCAGTTATGACATGTGGGGCCTGCCGTATGAGGATCCGTCCAACCCCAATGCGGAGTACAACTTCCGCAGAAGTTTTGATAACCCGCGTTGGAGCCTGGCACACAACCGCCTTCGTGAAAAGACCAACCGCTTTTTTGGTTCTACCGCGCTGAATTACGCCCCATTTGACTGGTTATCTGCAACCTATCGTATTGGTGTGGATTACTATAATACAACGGGCCGCGAATTCTACGATCTCGGAAGCGGACAAACCGGGGGCAACGCCTTTTTCTCTGGTGGAGAAATGGTAGCGCCACCTGCAGGCGGCTCTATCACTAATTATGACTTCAGCCAGAATCAAATCAACTCTAACCTGTTTATCACCCTTAGTAAGCAGTTTGGTGACTTTGGCGGTGAATTGCTTCTCGGTAATGAAACTTATGACATTCGCGGCACGCAGCGCCGGACATTTGGTACTGGCCTGGCAATTGGCGGGTTTGAAAATATCAGCAATGCCTCCAGCATCTTGGCTACGGAAGATATCAATAAACAACGTGTTATTGGTAACTATGCCAACCTGAATGCAAACTGGCGAAACGCGATTTTTTTGAATGTTTCTGTGCGTAATGACCGCGTATCCAATCTGCCAGCCAGCAAGCGCAGCTATACATATCCGGGCATCGGGGCAGACGTTGTGGTTACAGAGCTTTGGAAAAGCCATCCTAAAATGCTCAATTACCTCAAGCTCCGCGGCAGTTATGCGCAGGTGGGTTCCGGCGGACCGCTTTACGTGCAGAATCCGCGTGTATATGTCGCAGGCGCCTCCGGTTCCGGTTTCCTGGAAGACGGTTTCCAATTTCCACAAGGTGGTGTCCTGGGTTATACAATATCCACCACAACCATTGATCCCAACCTGAAACCCCAGAATACGGCTACCTCAGAAGTAGGGGTTGAATTTAGCCTGCTGCAAAGCCGGATTAATTTCAACTATACTTACTTCTATATTAAGAACACAGATCAGATCTTTAATGTGCCTATACCGCCAAGCACCGGGTTTACCCAATTCCTGACAAATGCCGGCGACCTGGAATCCAAAGGTCATGAGTTTAATGCTTCCGTGGTTCCAGTGCGTACCAGTAGTGGCTTCAAATGGGAACTGGGTGTGAACTATACCCGTTACCGGAATAATGTTATTTCTCTGGCCGAGAATGTGACCAACATTTACCTGGGTGGCTTTGAAACGCCTAATATACGCGCACAGGCCGGCCAGCTTTACCCTGTGATCTTTGGCAGTGGTTATGCGCGTGATGATCAAGGGCGCATTGTTGTAGACGATGACCCGACCAGCGAAACTTATGGCATGCCCCTGATTGATCCGAAAGCAAAGGTTATTGGGAAGTCAGCGCCTGATTTTGAATTTGGTTTCCTGAACACCTTCTCTTATAAAGGCCTGTCTCTGTTTATCCAATTTGACTGGCGCAAAGGCAATCAGATATACTCTGGTCTAAACCGCCTGGGCCGCCTCTACGGTGCTCTGGCTGAAACTGAAAACCGTGAGAATGTAGACTATGTCGTTCCGAACTCTGTACTTGGCCACTATGATGAAGCCAGCGGCGAGCTGGTCACTTCAGGAAATAATGATGTGAAGATTCAGCGGGGACAGGTTTACTGGAGCGATGTGATTGGCGCACTGGATGAAGCCAACGTATTTGACGCTTCTTTCCTACGCCTGCGTGAAGTGTCCCTGAACTTTGAGCTGCCCATCAAATGGCTGGGCCGTCAAAAGCTTATAAAAGGAATCAGCCTGAATGTGGTTGGCCGGAACCTGGCCTTGTGGACTGACTACCCCAACTTTGATCCGGAGGTCAATACAGGCGGGGCGGTTAATGGCCAGGGCATTGAATACATTGGCCTGCCACAAACCAAGAGCTATGGTTTTGGTCTTCGTGCAAACTTTTAATCACTCTAAAACATTTCTTTGATGAAACTCAAAAGCAGAAAATCATTTGCTGCAGTGCTCACAACAGCCTTGCTGTTTACGGCCTGTTCAAAGGATAAACTAAATGAGGTTGATTTCAACCCGACTGTTCCTACTGATGTATCCGTGGACCTGTTGCTGCCACAGGTTGAAGTGGCCAGTGCCTTTGCGGTTACCGGTGCAGATCTGGCCTGGTATTCTTCCGTATTTGTAGAGCAAACAGCAGGCCGCTACGGTCAGCTGCGCGATTATGACCGGCGGATCAACATTACCAGCACCTTGGCCAACAATTCATGGACCGATATCTATGCCAACCTTGGAGATCTGAAACAGATTATTCAGAAGGGCAGTGATGGCGGCGACGAAGCAGGTGCCTGGATGCACGTTGGTATTGCCAAGGTGCTGACAGCCTACAACTATAGCGTGGCTACTGACTTGTTTGGGAGAGTGCCTTTTTCCCAGGCATTGATGGGCACAGAGAATCTGGCGCCCGCTTTTGACGCGCAACGATCCATTTATCAGGGCATCATTGCTATGCTGGATGATGCAGTTGCAGATCTGCAAAAAACAACAACCAGGGTGCCAACTTCGGATCTGATTCATGGTGGAGATGCCGATGCCTGGATTGCAACCGCTTATTCGCTCAAAGCCCGGTTTTTGATGCGCCTCAGCAATACCCCTGATTATAACGCCGCAGCCGTGCAAGACGCGCTGGATAAATCCTGGTTGGCAATGGGCAGCGCAGGCGACGGCGCATACTTCCAAGGCTTTACCGATAACGCGACAGGCGAAAACCCATGGTATCAGGAATACAATGACCGCGCCTACCTGGCCCCCAGCGAACACCTCTATAACTACATGGATGCACGGAATGACCCCAGAATTCCTATTACCCTTACTCAGGTGGACGGCGCTTACGCACCGGCACCAAACGGGCAGGCAATCCAGGATCAGGCTGGTACCATTTACTCCTTCATATCCGATCATTACATTAATGCAACCCATCCAATACCATTGGTAACCTATGAAGAAATGGCCTTCATCCAGGCAGAGCTAGATTTTCGTAACGGTGGAAGCGCTGCCGCTACTTCCTCCTATCAGGATGCGATTATCGCATCACTGGAACGTGAAGGAATCAGTTCATCAGATGCAAGTGACTATGCTTTGAATGTATTGGTAACACCGGTGGAAGGTCCCACACTGGAAGATATCATTACTCAAAAATGGCTGAGCTTTTTCCCTTTTGGCAGCATAGAAGCTTACAACGATTTTCGCAGAACAGGGTTCCCGGCTACTACCAACCCACGTGGTCCGGCTCCGCGCCGCTTGCCTTACCCCCAAAGCGAGCTGGATGCTAACTCAGGTAATGTGCCCTCTACTCCTTTCACGAATGGCGTTTGGTGGGATGACCTTAGCGATGATTAACCAAATTGCAGTATTCCTGCAAAGTCATAAAGGCCCGGACTTGTCCCGGGCTTTTTTGTGGCCTGCTTTTGGCATGTCTTTTTGCCCCGCTTCACATTCTGTACTTTAGCCCCTTCCTTATCCACTGCTATGTCCTTGCTGCAACAGTTTTTTAAACGAACAAAAAAAACCTCCGCTGCACCTGCAGCTGCGGCCCCAGATAAAAGCTCAACGGCACTCCCCCCCTTCACCGGCATTCCGCCTGAAATCCGCTTTGGCCACTATTCCGACAACAACAAGCCTTACGCCAAGATGCAGCGCTGGTATGAGGCGGAAGATGCTTTCAAAGAGAAAAATTACCAAAAAGCCTTCCCGGCTATTTTCGATTACATCCGTGATGATGCGGCCAACAACCTGACGTTTTCAGAAGAAGGCAACTGCTTTTCCTTTATATTTTTTCAGGGCTCCAAAAAAATTACCGGCCATTGCGACGGACAAAACCTGTGCGCCCGCACCCAGCTGGCCCGCATGCCTACACCCAGCACCCCGGTGATGCGCCGCCTGCTGGAGCTGAACTACGAGCTGTTCTACAGCCGCTGTGCCCTGGCCGATGAACAAACACTGTGCATGACCTTTGAAAGCGATTTGCCTTCGGCCACGCCTCTGAAAGTCTATCATGGCCTGCGCGAGCTGGCCACCAAAGCAGATAAGCAGGACGAGCTGCTGCTGAGCGATTTTCCGCAGCTGGGACCCATTACAGACGGACAGGTAACGCCGCTTGCTGCAACAGAGCTGGAGGTGAAATTCTCTTTCTTTAAAAAATGGATCGAGGAAACACTCAGCTATACGGCTACGCTGAATGCAGATGCTTTTGCCGGTGCCATAGCTTATTGCTACCTGGTACTGGCCTACCGTATTGATTTCCTGATTGTGCCTTCCGAGCGCCTGCTTTCCCTTACCGAAAAAATCAGCCGCATTTACTGGGAAAACAAAGACGAAGGCACGCTGGTAGCCCGCAACAACCGGATGCGTGAGGCAGTAACAAAACTGCAGTCAGTAACCAAAGAAGAATTCGCGGCTTCGGTTTATCACAGCAAAAGCACCTTTGCCCTGGCTGGTCCGCCCGACAACGATAAACTGAAAAGCAACCTGCTGAATGCCAATAAAGACAGCGACTGGTACATCCGCAACAAATACCCGCAGCTGGCAGCCATCATCAACGAATATGGCGTGGCCTACAACCAGTTTATCTATTCCATGCCGCAGGTAATGACGAACCTGGCTATTATTTACTACGCGGTGCTGCAGCCGGATTATTTTAAGGCGCTTGGCCTGAGCCAGTCTTTTTACGAGCCGGCCAGCCAGCATTTTAACCAGCCGCTGATAGAGCAGGCAGTGAAGGAAGAACTGGCGCGTTTTCAGGATAAATACCCGCACCTGCATTGGCAGCACGACAAGATTGAATACGATAACCTGTACAACTTTGGCACCTCTTTTACCGAGCAGATGGCCCAACTGAACCTGGAACTGAAACGATGACGACGCAGGAAATTATAGAACATTACCAAAACGCCGTGGTGCAGATTGCTACCAACAGCGGCACCGGCACCGGCTTTTATCTGAGCGATTATGGCCTGATTGTCACCAACCATCATGTGGTGCGCGGCGCACGGCAGGTGAACATAAAAGGTCAGGTTTTTCCACGCCAAATCAGTCAGGTGCTGTTCTCTGACGAGCGCTACGATCTTGCCTTTCTAAGCCTGCCAGCAGATGTGAGCCACATGGCAACCATAGCGCTGGGCAGCTACGAAACGCTGAAAGACGGCGATACGGTGCTGGCCATTGGCCACCCTTACGGGCTTAATTATACCGCTACGCAGGGGGTGATTTCAAAGGTGGACCGCATACAGCAGGGACTGAAATACATTCAGATTGATGCGGCGATTAACCCCGGCAACAGCGGCGGGCCGCTGGTAGACAGCAAGGGAAGTGTGGTGGGCGTCAACTCCTTTATTATTCGTGGCGGCGACAACCTGGGCTTTGCGCTGCCGGTCCTTTACCTGAAAGAAGCGCTGGAGCAATATATGCCCATAAAAGGCACAGTGGCCATTCGCTGTCCGAATTGCCGCACGCTTGTAACGCATCAAAACCTGGAAGCAGGCAGCTATTGCCCCAACTGCGGTACCAAAATAGAATTTCCCAAAGAAGATGCGCCGGCAGCGGCAGCGCTTTCCGGCATTGCCAAAACCATTGAAGAGGCGCTCCGGCGCATTGGCAAAGACCCCGAGCTGGCACGGTCCGGCCACAATCACTGGGAGGTGGAAGTAGGTTCGGCCAGGCTGCGCATCAATTACAACCCGGAAAACTTCTTCGTGATTTCAGACGCTTTTTTGTGCAGTCTGCCGCCGGAAAACGTGGTCAGGCTCTACACTTTTCTGCTACAGGAAAATGATCGCATGCACGGTGCCGTTTTTAGCCTGCACGGGCAAAACATTGTGCTCAGCAGCCTGATTTATGATGTGGAGCTGAGTGTGGAAAGCGGTGAGAAAATGTTCCGGAACCTCTTTGACCTTGCAGACAAGTATGATACCCTGCTGATAGAACAGTATGGCTGCCTGCCGATTCTGGAAGAAGAATAGGAAGCCTTTTGCCGGTTTTTTTGACAACCATAAAATTTATTTGCGGCGGGTCTGTTCTGTTAATATAAAGCCATATCTTTATTGTGTTATTAACCAAAACACAGACCCATGAATCGGAAAACCCGCCTGCTATCTTTAAGCCTGCTGTTAGCGTTTGTCTCTGTTTTCAGCGTTCCTGCTCGTGCGCAGATCGGCGGTATGACTGTATCCTCCCATGCCTGGGCGGCCAATAATTGCAAGCTGCCGACGCATGTATATCTGGCGGTTCATGTTACCACTGTCGGAGATTTTACCACGGACGATTCCGTAACCATTCATCTGGAATTTGGAGATGGCACAGACAGTACTTTTAAGGCATTGCCGGAGGCAGGAGCAGGCAGTATGGGTTCGCTCACCTATACCCTGACGCATAATTATTACACTGCCGGCACTTACGCTCCTGTTGTTTCAGCAAGTGTGGCCTCCGGCGTTTCGGGAACGGATCATACCAATTCATTTGATCTCAATAACGACTGTGCAAACATTACCGGGCGCCTGTATGCGGATGTCAATGGATCCTGCGCTTACGAAACCGGCGAGCCGCTACTGCCAGGCTTGTTTGTGAAAGCCACCAATACGGCGACCGGCGCCGTGCATTACGGCACTTATACAACTACCGGCAATTATTCCCTGAATCTGGCAGAAGGCGGTACTTATGATATCACTGCCGGCAGCTGGTGGGCGGATATGGTGCCTGCCTGCGGTGCTTCGGGCAGTACCACGCTTACGGTTACTGCTTCCGGATCTTATACGCAGGATTTTGGCTTTAGCTGCAGCACAGGCGGCCCGGATATGTCTGTATATGCTTCCGCCGGCTGTTTCAGGCCTGGCGAAACGCGCGGCTTGTCTGTATATGGCTTTAGCAATGAATTGTGCTCGGGTACGCCGGCTGTTGTAACCCTTACATTGCCGGCGCATCTCTCTTATGTTTCTACCGCTTCCGGGGCTGTTCCGGAAGTGAGCGATCATACACTTACCTGGGCAGTGGCAAACCTTAGTGGTGTGGATGAGTTCATCAGTCATATTCAGGTATATACAGAACCGGAAGCAGCCATTGGTGATACGGTCTGCATGTCGCTTGTCGCTACGCCGGTTGGCGCAACCGATCCTGATGTAACTAACAACAGCTATTCTTTTTGCGTACCAATTGTAAACTCGTATGACCCGAATGAAAAGCTGGTAGCGCCTAAAGGCAGCAGTACGGAAGGAAATATTCCATTAAATACCGGTTTGCTGACTTATCAAATCAACTTCCAGAATACCGGCACTGATGTTGCCTACAATGTGACCATTAAGGATGTGCTGGACGCAGAAATTGACCCGGCCAGCATCCATGTTCTTGGCGGCAGCCATACTTTTACCGCAGCCATAGCCAATGGAAATGAGCTTCAGTTCCGTTTCAATAATATCATGCTGCCAGACAGTAATGTAAACGAGCCGGGAAGTCATGGTTACCTGATTTACCAGGCACGCCTGAAGCCCGGTCTGTCTGCGGGAACCGTCGTTAACAATACGGCCAACATTTACTTTGATTACAACGACGCGGTTGTGACCAACACAACAGTCAATACCTTGTTTGACCCCACTGCGGTGCAGCAACTTCAGGCCGGCCGGTTTAGTGCCCTTGTATTCCCTAATCCCGCTGCTAATGTATTGACGGTAAAAGCAGCAGACAATTCAGCGTTTACCGCAACCCTTACGGACATCACCGGCCGCATCGTGCTGCAGCAAAGCGGTCAGGAAATACTGGAATTGAATACGGCATCCTTGCCAGCCGGGATTTATCAACTGGGCATTCAAAGCGGTGTGCAGGAACTGCATACCAAGGTTGTGGTAGCAAGGTAAAAAGGAGCCTGTTTCCGGTCCGGAATAATTTGGGTTTGTTCCCTTTTTTCCTGCTGTAATTTTGGCGCTTAAAGAGGAACAGGAAATGTTTCCCTAAAACGAAAGAATCATGAGTTTACAGGACAAGCTGAAAGCGATGTTTGGCGACCGTGCCGAAGCAGGTAAAAAGTTTCTGGAAGAAAATGCCATGCGGGAAGGCGTGGTGGTTTTGCCCTCCGGGTTGCAATACGAAATCCTGCAGGAAGGCAGCGGCGAAAAGCCGGGTCCGCGCAGCCGCGTAACGGTACACTACGAAGGACGCCTTGCAGACGGTAAAGTCTTTGATTCTTCTTACAAACGCGGACAGCCCGCCACTTTTGGGGTGTACCAGGTAATTGCCGGCTGGACGGAAGCGCTGCAGCTCATGCCTGTGGGCAGCAAATGGAGACTCTTTATTCCGCAGGAACTGGGCTACGGCGCCCGTGGCGCCGGCGGCGACATCCCGCCCTATGCCGCGCTGGTATTTGATGTAGAGCTGCTGGGAATTGCGGGATAGTGAAGGGTGAATAGGCAAAAATCTCAGTCTCAACCTCAACCTCAACCTCCTCTTGGCCTGGATCATCCTTATCATCGGCGGTCTTTTTGAAGTGGCCTTTGCCTTTTGCCTCGGCAAGGTGAAAGAAACTACCGGCACGCAGGCTACCCTGTGGTTCATTGGTTTTTTAATTGCCCTTTCAGCCAGCATGCTGTTGCTCATTAAAGCCACCAAAACGCTGCCCATTGGCACCGCTTACGCTGTGTGGACCGGCATTGGCGCGGTGGGTACCGTGCTGGCGGGCATTCTCATTTTCAAAGAGCCCGCCACCTTCTGGCGTATCTTCTTTATCGGCACCCTCATTGCTTCCATAATCGGGCTGAAGTTTGTGTCTAATTAAATGTGGATAGGAAGGCGGCTGGTACCAGCTAAAGTCCAGGCGTCCATTTTTTCGTGACAATAGAAGACCGGAATCTAAAAAGCTGCACACCATCTGCCATCCTGTCAAATTTTCTGGCAATGGCACGCCTCTTGCCCTAACGCCGCCAAAAAATCAGCACTTTTTTATGCAAGAAAAAGGTTCCATTTCCATTCATACGGAAAACATCTTTCCGATTATCAAGAAATTCCTCTATTCCGACCACGAAATTTTCCTGCGCGAGCTGGTGAGCAATGGCGTGGATGCGGTGCAGAAAATCAAACGCCTTTCTTCCCTGGGTCAATACAACGGCGAGCTGGGCGATTTGCAGGTGTCTGTAAAACTGGATAAAGAAGCCCGCACCATCACCGTTTCTGACAAGGGCCTGGGCATGACGGCGGAGGAAATCAAAAAGTATATCAACCAGATTGCCTTTTCCGGGGCGGAAGAGTTTGTAGAAAAATTCAGGGAAGCCAAAGATGCCAATGAAATCATCGGGCGTTTTGGCCTGGGCTTTTACTCGGCGTTTATGGTGGCCGACAAGGTGGAAATCCAAACCCTTTCCTACCAGGAAGGCGCACAGCCGGCCCGCTGGATTTGCGATGGCAGTACCGAATTTGAAATCACCGATGGCAACCGCAGCGAGCGCGGCACCGATGTGATTCTGTACATCAATGCCGACAACGACGAATTCCTGGACGAGCACCGCCTGCAAACCATCCTGGATAAATACGCGCGCTTCCTGCCGGTGCCTGTTGTTTTTGGTACCAAAACCGAGCACCTGCCTGATGGTGAAGACGAGGAAGGCAAGCCGAAATACAAAGAGGTGGAAGTGCCGAACGTCATCAACACCACGCAGCCCATCTGGATCAAACCGCCGTCTGAACTGAAAGACGAAGACTACCTGAATTTTTACCGCGAGCTTTATCCTTTCTCCGAAGAGCCGCTGTTCTGGATTCACCTGAATGTGGATTACCCCTTCAACCTCACCGGCGTGCTTTACTTCCCGCGCGTAAAGCCGGACCTGGACTTGCAGCGCAACAAAATAAAGCTCTTCAGCCGGCAGGTATTTATCACCGATGAGGTGAAGGACATTGTGCCCGAATTCCTGATGTTGCTGCATGGCGTCATTGATTCGCCGGACATCCCGCTGAACGTTTCCCGCTCTTACCTGCAGGCAGACGCCAACGTGAAAAAAATTACCGGCTACATCACCCGCAAGGTGGCCGACAAGCTGAACGAGCTGTTTAAAAGTGACCGCAAGAGCTACGAGGAAAAATGGAAAGACATTGGTTTGTTCGTGAAATACGGCGCGGTAAGCGAGCCGAAATTCTATGAGAAAGCCAAGGACTTTTTGCTTTTGAAAAACGTGGATGAAAAGCTCTTTACCCTGGAAGAATACCGCGCCGAAACCAGCCCGAACCAAACCGATAAAGACGGCACTTTAATCTGGCTTTATACCAACGACACCGCGCGTCAGGATGCGTTTATTCAGGCGGCAAAGCAAAAAGCGTACGATGTGCTTTTAATGGATTCGCCGATTGACAACCACTTCGTGAGTCACCTGGAGCAAAATCTGGAAAAGCTGCGCTTTACCCGGGTGGATGCCGATGTGATTGACAAGCTGATTCAAAAAGAAGAAACCCCGGAAAGTCAGCTTTCCGAAGAAGAAAGCAATAAGGTAAAAGAGATTTTCACCAAAGCCATTACCCGGCCGGGCATGGAAGTAAGCATGGAAAACCTCAGTCCCGATGCGCTGCCGGTAACCATCACCATGGACGAATGGATGCGCCGCATGAAAGACATGCAGGCCATGGGCGGCGGCAATGGATTTGGCTTTATGGGCGGCTTCCCGGACCGTTATAAAGTGGCGGTGAATGCCAACCACAAGCTGGTAAAGCGTCTGCTGGAAAGTGGCGATGAGGCGCAGCAAACCGCACTGGCCCGCCAGGCCTTTGACCTGGCACTGCTGGCACAGGGCATGTTGCAGGGGCCGGAGCTGACGGCGTTTGTGGCCAGGAGTGTGGCCATGATTTAGTGGCGTTCACCGGGAGACAAAGCCTGTCTCTTAATTAATACTAAAAAAAGAGGCTGTCTTGTTGAGACAGCCTCTTTTCTATTGATCTTATCGGCATAACGTGAATCGTGGATAAGGTTTTTATTTCTTCTTTTGCCTTGAAGCATAAGAAGAAAAAATTCAAGGCTGTGTATTTTTCGGCTAAAAATCAGTCTTGTGGGGCTAAAATTTGCAAACTCGTCCCGCTTATTGCGGGACTCAGACAGTGCAAATTTTTAACGCCCCCAAGCCTGATTTTCTGAACGCCAAAAAGACAAGGCCGGCCCCGGTTTAAAATACACACAAGTTGCTGATAATCATAAAGACGAAAACAAGCTTCACGTCAGCTTAAGCCAAGATGCTTGTCTTCACCGCTTCAATAGCAGCTTCCAGGGCATCTGTATTTTGTCCGCCTGCGGTAGCCAAAGATTTGCTGCCGCCGCCGCCGCCTTTAATCAGGGGCGAAGCCACTTCTTTAATCAGCTTGCCGGCGTCGTAAGTAGCCGTTAAATCGTCGGAAACGCCAATGGCAATCATGGCTTTGCCGTTCAGATTCGCGCCAAGGGCTACTACGGTGTTGCCATTTGCCTTGATGTCGTTGCAAAGCTTTTTCAGGGCCTCTGCATTGCTGACTTCTATCTTTTTACCAACAAAAGAAATGTTGCCTGCTACTTCTTTTGATGCGGCCAGTTCTGCTGCCATGCCGGACAAGGCTTTGTTTTCCGCCGCTTCCAGCTGACGGCGCAACTGTGCTGTTTCTTCCTGCAATTGCTGCACGGCTTTAGCGGTGTCTTTGGGGTTTTTCAATAGGCTTTTCACTACCTGCAAATCCTGCAATAAACCATTTACATATTGCTCTGCCGCCGCGCCGCTGAGTGCTTCGATGCGCCGCACGCCGGCTGCCACCGCGCCTTCGCTTTTGATCTTAAAGAAACCCAGGTCGCCGGTGCGGGCCACGTGGGTGCCGCCGCACAGCTCAACGGAATAAGCAGGGTCCATCACCACCACGCGCACCTTGTCGCTGTACTTTTCACCGAAGAGCGCCATGGCGCCCATTTGCAGGGCGGCTTCTTTGTCCATTTCCTGAATGGTAACAGGCAGGTTTTCCCGGATCTTCTGATTCACGATTGCTTCTACCTGAGCAATTTCTTCCTCGCTCATTTTGGAGAAATGTGAGAAGTCAAACCGCAGGTAATCGGCATTCACGAGCGAGCCTTTCTGCGCAACGTGTGTACCCAGTACCTGCCGCAAGGCAGCATGCAGCAGGTGCGTGGCGCTGTGGTGCACGGCGGTATTCTTCCGGAGCTCATCAGAAACACGCGCGGTTATCTCGCCGCTTACATCTGCCGGAATCTCAGTGGCAAAATGAATGATAAGGTCATTTTCTTTTTTGGTGTCAAAAATGGGCAGTGTTTTCCCGGCCCAAATCAATTCGCCCTTATCGCCTACCTGACCGCCGCTTTCGGCATAAAAAGGCGTTTGCTCCAGCACCAGTTGATAGCTTTCCTTTCCTTTCGCTTTTACCTTGCGGTAGCGCAGCATGCGGGTCTGCGTTTCCAGGGTGTCGTAGCCCACAAAAGTGGATTGCCCTTCAGCCAGCACCACCCAGTCTTCGGTGTCTAAAGCGGTAGCAGCGCGGCTGCGGGCTTTCTGCTCGGCGAGGCCTTTTTCAAAGCCAAACTCATCTACCGTAAAACCTTTTTCAGCAGCAATCAGGCGGGTGAGGTCAATGGGGAAACCGTAGGTGTCAAACAGTTCAAAGGCGGCTTCGCCGGCAATCACATTGCCGGAAGTGGCCGTCATCAGCTCGTCCAGGCGGCGCAAACCTTTTTCCAGCGTGCGCAGGAAGGCTTCTTCCTCTTCTTTCACCACGCGGGCCACGAATTCTTTTTGCTGCTCCAGCTCCGGAAATACCAGTGCAAACTGGTCGGCGATGACCGGAATCAATTGGTGCAGCAGCGGCTGTTTGTAATCCAGGTAAGAATAGTAATAACGCACGGCGCGGCGCAGGATGCGGCGGATGACATAACCCGCGCCGGTGTTGCTGGGCAATTGGCCGTCGGCAATGGTAAAAGCAATGGCGCGGATGTGGTCGGCCAGTACGCGGAAAGCCACATCGGCTTTGGTATCGGTGCCGGTGTAGCGCTTGCCGGTAATATTTTCAATGGTGGCAATAGTGCCGGAGAAAACATCGGTGTCGTAATTGCTTTGCTTTTGCTGCAATACGCGCACCAGGCGCTCAAAGCCCATACCGGTATCCACATGTTTGGTCGGCAGCGGTTGCAACGTGCTGTCTTTCAGGCGGTTGAATTCCATGAACACGTTGTTCCAGATTTCAATTACCTCGGGGTGGTCGGCATTCACCAGGCTGGCGCCGTGGCCATCGGCGCGCTGTTCTATACTGCGGGTATCCACATGGATTTCCGAGCAGGGGCCGCAGGGGCCGGTGTCGCCCATTTCCCAGAAATTATCTTTTTTGCTGCCCAGGATGATGCGCTCTTCGGGCACAAACTGTTTCCAGATATCGTAGGCTTCCTGGTCTTTTTCCAGCCCTTCCGTTTCATCGCCGGCAAAGACAGAAACATACAGCTGGTCTTTGGGGATTTGATAGACTTCCGTGAGCAGCTCCCAGCTCCAGGCAATGGCTTCTTTTTTGAAGTAACCTGTGCCGGGCGCCGAACCGGCATCGCCAAAGCTCCAGTTGCCCAGCATTTCAAACATGGTATGGTGGTAGGTATCCACGCCCACCTCTTCCAGGTCGTTGTGCTTGCCGCTCACGCGCAGGCATTTCTGGGTGTCGGCCACGCGCGGATAAGGCGCCGGGCGGTTGCCCAGGAAGTAATCCTTGAACTGGTTCATGCCTGCGTTGGTAAAAAGCAGGGTAGGGTCGTTTTTCACCACAATAGGCGCCGAAGGCACGATGTGATGCTGTTTACTTTTAAAAAAATCCAGAAACTGTTGGCGAATCTCGGCGGCTGTCATAATAAGGCTGCAAAGGTAAATGGGAAATGAAGGTTTCACGCAAAGACGCAAAGAGGCGCGAAGGCGCAAATAACATTTCACGCGGCGAGGCAGCGATAGCGGCGACGCAGGTTTTTCGTGCGCCTGGGGTTTTAGTGAAAGAACCTACAGGGCTCGTTGCAGGAAGCCGTCCTGATATCTTCGGGTTTTCAAAATCCTCCGGGTTTACTTTTGCCTTTTCAACTACTAATCCTGATTCTTGTCTTCCATCAAGCAATTGGCCGGCCAGACTGTCTGGTACGGACTTAGCAATATCGCCGCGCGTTTTCTGGGTTATCTGCAGATGCCCATTATCACGTACCTGCTCAACAGCCCGGCGGGTCAGGTAAGCTTTGGCGAATACAGCACGCTTTACGCAGCCATTCCCTTTGCCAACGTGATTTTTACCTATGGCATGGAAACGGCTTACTTCCGCTTTTCGCGGGATATGGATAAAGACAAGCTGTTTCAGACTTCTTTTTTCTCGCTGCTTGTCAGCACCTTGGTGCTTTCCTTGCTTTGCTGGCTGTTCCGCCAGCCCATTGCCAACTTTTTCCAGATTGATCAGCACCCGGAGTACATTACCTGGGTCATTGGCATCATTGCGCTGGATACGCTCAGCGCCATTCCCTTTGCGCGGCTGCGGCAGGAAAACAGGCCGCGCAAATATGCTTTTGTGAAAGTGGCCGGCATTGTCCTGAACCTGCTGCTGGTTATTTTCTTCATTGGTTTTTGTCCCGGATATGTTCAAAAGCACCCGCAGAGCGCCCTGGCCGGCTGGTACCATGAATTTACCAGTGCGGGGATGCTGATTTTGGCCAACCTGGCGCAAAGCGCCCTTACCTTTTTGCTTTTATTCCGCGAATGGCGCAGCTTTAATTTCCGGCTCAACCCAGCAATCTGGAAAAAAGTTCTGGGCTACGCGCTGCCTTTTGTCATTATAGGGCTGGCCGGCATGGTGAACGAAACCATAGACCGCATCATGCTGCTGCACCTTTATCCCGGTACGGAAGCGGAAGCGAAAATGGCCACGGGCATTTATTCAGCCAACTACAAGCTGGCGATTATCATCACGCTGTTTATACAGGCCTTCCGCATGGCGGCGGAGCCATTTTTCTTTTCAAAAAGTAAGGATAAGGATGCGCCCCATACTTATGCCCGGGTGATGAAATGGTTTGTCATTACGCTGTGCATCGCGTTTCTGGGCACCGCCCTTTTCCTGGACGTCTGGAAATACATGGAAGGCGCCGATTACCGCAGCGGCATCGGTGTGGTGCCCATCCTGCTTTATGCCAATCTTTTCCTGGGCATTTACTACAACCTCTCGGTGTGGTACAAGGTCAGCGACAAGCTGAAATACGGTACCTGGATTACGGTGTTTGGCGCGGCGCTTACAATTGTTGTCAATTGGATTTTTATGCCTGTTTATGGCATGTATGCCGGCGCCTGGGCCACCTGCCTTTGTTATTTCAGCATGATGGTGCTTTCCTGGTTTTACGGGCAAAGGCATTATCCTGTTCCCTACAACCTGAAAAGAATTCTGGGCTACCTGGCAGCGATTACCTTTTTATTCTTTGTAGAAACAGGCATTTACTACGCCACCTCCAGCTTCATGCTGCGCCTGGGCAGCGGGGCCTTGTTGCTGCTTTGCTTTTTAGGCCTGGTGTTTCTGTGGGAAAGAAAAGAGTTGAAGGGTTTCCCGGTAATAGGCCGGTGGGTAAGGTAGCAGCGGTTCCGGCTTTTTATCTTATTCTTCCAGCCGGCGCATAATGGCATCCAGCTTTTGCTGGCCTTCCGGGCTGGCTTTTGCTTCTTTCAGCTCTACGTCGTAGCCGGTTTGTTTTTTATCCAGCAGCCAGTCGCCGTAAAAAGTCGTGTCTGTGAGGTGTAGCTCCATGGTGGCTTCGTTGCGCGGGTCGGTAAATTCCCAGGTGTTGTCGCCTGTTTTCTTTACCTGAAGGCGGATGTAATCCGGCTGGTCACCAAACACATACATGGCCTCAAAGAGGCAGGCCTTTTCGGGGCAGTCGCCTTTAAGAGACTGCATATACAGCTGCACGGGTATTTCTTCATCAAAATAACCTTTGTAGTATTTCCTTTCCAGGATAACCTTTTCCTGTGCATCGGGGGAAACAACCTGGTTGAAGGTTTTGGTTTGTCGGGCGGTAGCCGTGCTGTCTGCCGCTGCTTTTTCTTCTTTATCGAACCTGCCCTGGGGAATGAAAATAAAATTGGCATCGCCGAAGCGCTTTTGGTTTTTGGCAGCCTGCGCCAGGTATTCGTCGGTATTGCGCGCTTCAAATACATTGCCCAGCTGACCGCCATACCAGCGGTCTTTCAGCCGGAAAATATCGCTCAGTAGCACGCAGTACGTCTGCCGCGAGGAAAGGTCCATGAAAAAGGCATAGCCCACAAAGCGTTCCGGCATCAGCTTTTCCAGCAGCGTATCCCGGGTTTTGTTCCTCTTCATCAGCTCATAGCGCAGGGGCACAATGCTTTTCCATTCTATGCCAATGGCTTCGCCACGGCGTATCAGCGAGTCGAAACGCGCTTCGAGGCGGGCGCTTACCAACGAATCGCGCCGCAGCAGCTGGGTGGCATTTTCCTGCAGGGCGGCAATCTGGGTAAATGCCCGCGAATTACTGTCCAGGTTTTCCAGCAGCAGCGTGTTGAAGGTATCTATATCCGGGAAAAGCGCCAGGTAGCTACGTTGGTCTTTGTCGTGCAAAGCGCCCAGGATGCGGTAAACCAGGCCCCGTTCGGTGCGATCTTCCTTTACTTTTTTATGACGCCGCTGTGCCTGCGCCAGGGTGCCGGCCAGGCAGAGCAGCAGGCAAAGCAAGAGAGCTTTTTTCATGTGGGATTCTAAATTAGAACAATCCTGCTTTTGTGCTTCCCGTCGCCTCATTACTTTAGGATTGCCTTGCAGCAACTACGGTATTTATAAAAGAGCAAAGCAGCGGCTATAAAAGTCCGCTGCTTTATTTGAAATGCTGCTGCCGGGTTTAAAACTGCATTTCCGGCACATCTTCCGCAATGCGGAGCCTGCCGGCAGTTTTTTGTTTTATTTCTTCCACGCTCACGCCGGGTGCGCGCTCGGTACACACAAAACCATCATCGGTTACCTCAAACACACCCAGGTTGCTCACAATTTTTTTGACGCAGCGCACACCGGTGATGGGCAGGCTGCATTGCGGCAGCAGTTTGCTGTTGCCCGCCTTGTCTGTGTGCTGCATGGCTACAATAATGTTTTGCGCGGCAGCCACCAGGTCCATGGCGCCGCCCATGCCTTTCACCATTTTACCGGGAATCTTCCAGTTGGCGATGTCGCCGTTTTCTGCTACTTCCATGGCGCCCAGCACCGTAAGATCCACCTTGCCGGCGCGGATCATGCCAAAGCTCAGGGCGCTGTCAAAGAAAGCAGAGCCGGGCAGGGTGGTTACCGTTTGCTTGCCGGCGTTGATGAGATCCGGGTCTTCTTCGCCTTCAAAGGGAAAAGGGCCCATGCCCAGCAGGCCGTTTTCAGACTGCAGCATCACTTCGATGCCTTCGGGGATATAATTGGCCACCAGCGTGGGGATGCCAATGCCCAGGTTTACATAGTAACCGTCCTTTAATTCTTTTGCAATGCGTTGCGCTATTTGTTCTTTGGTAAGAGACATGCCGTGTTGGAATTGTGGTTGAAGGTTGTGGTTTTGAAAAGTACGAACAGGCGGTTTGGCTGACTATTGCCGTTTCCGGACGGTACGCTGCTCGATGCGTTTCTCGTAGTTTTCGCCTTTAAAAATGCGTTTTACATAAATGCCGGGTACGTGTATTTCATTCGGGTCCAGCTCGCCCGGCGCTACCAGTTCTTCTACTTCGGCAATGGTAATCTTGCCGGCCATCGCCATCATGGGGTTGAAATTGCGTGCGGTGCCTTTAAATACCAGGTTGCCCAGGGTATCGCCTTTCCAGGCTTTCACCAGGGCAAAATCAGCGTCAAAGGCATCTTCTATGAGGTATTGGCGGCCATTTCGCACCACTACTTCCTTGCCTTCGGCTACCTCGGTGCCTACGCCTGCCAGCACCGGCACGAAAGGAATGCCATAGCCTGCAATGAGGCAGCGGGTGGCCAGCGTACCCTGTGGAATCAGTTCTACCTCCAGCTCGCCGCTCAGCAATTGCCGTTCAAATTCCGAGTTTTCGCCCACGTAGCTGGCAATCATTTTTTTCAGTTGCCGCTGTTGCAGCAGCAGGCCAATGCCAAAATCATCCACCCCTGCATTATTGGAAATACAGGTCAGGTTTTTTACTTTTTTGCGCTGCAGGGCAGCAATGCAGTTTTCCGGGATGCCGCAGAGGCCAAAGCCGCCCAGCAGCAGTACGGCGCCGTCCTGAATATCGGCAATGGCTGCATCGGCATTGGCTACTACTTTGTTCAGACCCATATCTTTAAGCGATTGGTTTGTGTTTAAGGTTGGAAGGGCTAAAGTTAGTTAAGATTGGCATTGAGAGGCAGCCGCGGCGGGTTTATCATGCCGGATGCCTGTGAGCCGTTACAGTTTGTAGCTGTGCTTTCCCAACTGCCTGTTTATTAGCCTATCAGCTTTCTTTACCAAAGCACTAACCAGCTATTACTGCCTGCATATTATCTTTGTGCGTCTTATCTGTGCCAAGTTTTGCAGGCTGTAATTTACTATCTTTCCTTACCCTTTCTTTACTTGCTGTCGCTGCTGCCCTTTCCGGCGCTCTACGCGCTGTCGGATGTGCTTTATGTGTTGCTGTACCGGGTTTCGGGTTACCGGAAAGAAGTAGTGATGGAAAACCTGCGGCGTTCGTTCCCCGAAAAGCCGGAAGCTGAAATAAAGGCCATTGCCAGCCGCTTTTACCGCCACCTGTGCGATCTGTTCCTGGAAACTTTCAAGACGCTGACCATTTCCCACAAAGAAATGTTGCAACGCTGCCAGATGCATGCGGAGGCGCAAAAAATATTTAATGAGTTGGCCGCTGCCAACCAAAGCTGTATTATCCTGATGGGCCACCAGGGACAGTGGGAATGGGGCGGCAATACCTTTAGCCTGCTTTGCCGTCATCAGTTGTACGTGATTTATCACCCACTGGCTAACCGGTATTTTAACGGATTAATATACCGGATGCGCAGCCGTTTTGGCACAAAATTGATAGCCATGAAGGAAACTTTCCGGGAGATGGCTTCGCTCAGAAATGAGCTGACGGCTACTGCTTTTATTGCAGACCAGAGTCCGCGGCCGGAAACGGCTTACTGGACTACTTTTTTGCATCAGGATTCCGGCTTTTTCCAGGGTGCGGAAAAGATTGCGAAAAAAATGAACCGGCCGGTAGTGTATGTGCAGGTGTATAAAAAGCAAAGAGGCTATTACGAGTTGCGTGCCCAAATGCTGTCGGCCAACCCTGCGGCTGCGCCGGACGGTCAGCTGCTGGAAAATTATATAAAAAAGCTGGAAGAAGATATTTACCAGCAACCCGAAACCTGGTTGTGGAGCCACCGGCGGTGGAAACACAGCAGGCCGCAAAACATCCAATTTATCGAAACGAAAGAAAATAAAAATCATGCTTCAAGGAAAAGAACTCATTCTGGCCACTAAACCCTTCGCCAAGGAAATCCGCAGCAAAAGCTGGATGCACCTTTGGATAGTGCTTGCCGTAGTTGCCCTGGCGCAGGGCCTCGTATTTATGGCGCCCTGGCTCTGGCTGCGTATTGCCGGCAGCGTTTTGCACAGCCTGGTACTGGTACGCCTCTTTATCATTTATCATGATTACCTGCACCATGCCATCCTGCAAAAAAGCAAGCTGGCCAATTTTATCATGACCTGTACCGGCCTCTATATGCTCACCGCCCCGAGCATCTGGAAGAAAAGCCACGATTTCCACCACAAGCATAATTCCAAGCTTATTTCTTCGGATATTGGTTCTTACCCGATTGCCCACAAGGAGCAGTTTCTGAACATGCCGGCCACCGAACGCCGCCTGTATCTGCTGACGCGCCACTGGCTGACGATGGTGCTGGGCTATTTTACTTTTTTCCTGTTTGGTATCACGATTTCTTCTTTTATCAATGATCCCAAAGAACACAAAGACTCCCTGCTGGCCCTGGTGCTGCATGTGGGGCTCACGCTCTTTTTGATCTTGTATTTCGGCTGGCTCACCTGGCTGCTGGCCCTGGCCGGACCTTTCTTCCTGACCTTTGCCATCGGCGCCTACCTGTTTTACGCACAGCACAATTTTCCTACCGCAGAATTTGTCATCAATAATGATAAATGGGCTTATGAAAAAGCGGCGCTTTGCTCTTCCAGCTATATGAAGCTGGGGCCTGTGATGCAGTGGTTCACCGGCAACATTGGCTTCCACCACATTCACCACCTGAATGCGCGTATTCCGTTTTACCGTTTGCCGGAAGCCTTTAAAGCGTTGCCGGAACTGCGGCAGGCAAAGGCTACCTCGCTTTGGCCTAAAGACGTTCTGGCCTGTCTGCGCCTGAAGGTTTGGGACGAAGAACGCCAGCGTATGATTGGCTTTCGCGAACTGAAGGCAGACATTAAAGCGGCCCGCAAGGCGGTGCCCATGCCCGTGTATGCCGATGGCAAATAACCAACCGGAAATCTTTTAGATAATAAAAGGCCGCCTTCTACAAGGCGGCCTTTTTAATTTTATTTAGGGCTGTGTTATTGTTTGTTGATTTTTAGGGTTTGGGTTACTTGACCATCACTGTATTTTACAAAATACACCCCTGCTGCCAGCTGCTTCATCGAGAAAGCTGCCCTGCCGTTTTCCACATAACGGGCCATCAGCTCCCTGCCGGTCATGTCTATAATACTGACCGTT
>Ga0182744_1000381_pt1 | contig 43327 bp, 39 predicted proteins | sample eDN3rd30CKraftMG_FD_128525 | JGI IMG/M metagenome (GOLD analysis project Ga0182744, IMG submission 128525) | Enriched Miracle-Growth compost microbial communities from Emeryville, California, USA - eDNA 3rd pass 30_C Kraft MG (version 2) (version 2) ... | reverse complement strand
TTGGGCGAGCGCCAGGCCGCGCCCATGCAAAAGCGTTGCGCGCCGCCCGCCTTGGCTTCGCGGGCCGCCTTCAGCACTTCCTCCAGTTCCATCAAGCGCTCTCTTTCCACGCCGGTGTCGTAGCGCGAGGATTGCGGGCAGTAGGAACAGTCTTCCGGGCAGCCGCCGGTCTTGATTGACAGCAGGCTGGAAAGCTGGACGGCATTGGCTTCGTGATGCTGGCGGTGTACGGTTTGGGCCTGGTACAGCAGATCCAGCATGGGAAGATCGTATAGGTCGAGAATGGCCTCCACAGGCCAGCGGACCGGCTTTACGGGTTTCTTGCGGCTGATTTCGACGGCGATAGTTTCGGACATGGCGGTGGCTTTGAATGGGGGATTGCGCAAATGGTAGGGGCTTGAGGCTGGCCGCGCAAATGGTTCGATGTTGATAAATTGGCTGAATTTCGTGAAAGATCGGGTTTTATTCTTTCAAAATCCGGTATTTCTTGAGATTGTTGCCGGTTGTGTCGTGGATTTTCGGAGGCTGCGGATGTGTATCAAAATGCAAAAACTCAAACGGCGGCCAGGTGAAAGCGGTTTCGGTTCCGGCGTTGCATAACGGTTATGCATAGAGGCATTTTTTAGGTCAGCGACCTTTATTTAAGGCTATCATCGAATCTTTATTTGTGGAGAAAGGCGGCAATGGAGCATTTCAAGCGGGATCTGACGATAGAGTGGGGCAATTGCGACGAAGCCGGCATTGTGTTTTATCCCAATTTCTTTCATTGGTTCGACAGCACCTACCAAGGCCTGCTGCGCAGCAAGGGCCTGAGCCAGCGCAAGATCCGCGCCCAGTTCGGCACGGTCACGCCGCTGGTCGACGTGGGCGCTACGTTCCGTTCGCCCGTTACCTACGACGACGTCATTACCATTGCCGCGGAAATCGAATGGGTCGAGCGCCGCATGCGCGTCAACTACACCGTGACTTGCGGCGAACGCCTGGTTGCCACTGGTTTTGAACTGCGTGCCTGGGCCCAGGTGGTTGGCGAAGGGCGCCTGAAAGGCGCGCCCATTCCCGACGAGTTCAAGGCGTTCTTCAATTAAAGCCGTCCCGCCTTCAGGTATTCAGCGCCGGGCCGCCCGCTGCGCTGGCGATATGAGCCCGGCTTATTCTTGCTCGGAAGAGGGCGTTCCCTTTTGTCCGGTGCCTGGCTTGTCGGTGTCGTGGCCGGAGAAGGCCAGGGTACTGGCCACGTCGTGAGGGTGGATACCCGCGGACTCGAGCAGGGAGCTCAGTAGGGGAGCCTGCAGGCGGTACTTGAGCGCCGAGCTCATGACTTGGTCTGATAGGCTTTGCTCTGGCGCAGGTTCGTTTGCGCTGCCCGAACCTCCGGCGCTGAGGCCATCGATGTGCAATATTTTGATGTCGCTGATGTGCTTGAGCGGTTTTGCGCTTTCCCGTACCACCGCTTTGACGCGATCGAGCGCGGCGAGGCGGGCCCGCAGTTGCATGGCCTCGGCGGACATGAGATTTTCGGCCTCATTGAGGTTGCGGCGTCCTTCGGCTTTTATTGCATAGCGCTGCGCCTTGCTTTGACGGCGCAGCGAGTCGGCGAAGGCTTCGGCTTCAGCGTTGATGCGCACGGTCTCGGAGTACCGCTCGGCGGCGGCTTTCTTGGCCTCGGCCTCTTTCACGATGGCGATCCCCTTGGCCTCGGTTTCACGGGTGGCGGCGATCAGGGTCAGCGCTTTCTCGCGTTCGGCGCGCTCTTGCTCGCGGGCGGAGATGACCGACTCCTCGGCCTTGGCTCTTTGTGCCCGTACCAAATCAGCCTGCGCCAGGGCAGCGTCGCGGCGCTGGGCGTGCTCGGCGATTTCGATTTCGATTTTCTGCTGCGCGATTTCGAGCGCCTTGCGTCTTGCGGTCTCGGCAAGTTCGGTTTCCTGGGAGCGGGCGATTTCTATCGACTTGACCTGCTGGTCGAGCGAAATCCTTTGTTCCTTCAGGACGCGTTCGGATGTCAGGCGGGCTTTTTCCACGGCTTCCTGGGAGCCGACTTCGGCCACCTGGGAGCAGCGTTGCATCTCGGCGCGTTCCACGGCAATTTGGCTTTGTTGTTCGGCGCTGCGTATGGCTATGTCGCGTTCTTGTTGCAGCCTGGCATATTCTTCCTCGCGCTGCAGCTCGAGGATTTGCTGCTCGGAGGCCAGGTTCTTGCGCTGGATGGCGACTTGGGAGTCACGCTCGATTTCGTTGCGTTTCTTGCGGCGCTCTTCGATTTCTGCGGTCAGCTTGGTAAGGCCGGCGGCGTCGAAGGCGTTGTTGGGATTGAAAAACTCCCGCGAGGCCTGATCCAGCTTGGAGAGCGAGACGCTGTCGATTTCGAGGCCGCTGGCGTCCAGGCCCAGCGATGCAAGTTCGCGTACCCGGGCGGCATAGGCACCGCGGTTTTCGTGCAGATCTTCCATGCTGCGTTCGGCGGCCGCGGTGCGCAAGGCGTCGTTGAAACGGGCCTCGAACAGTTGCCGCATTTCGTCGAGCGACTGGGTTTTCCGGCCAAGGGTTCTGGCCGCTGCTGCCACGGCCTGTTTTTGCGGCGTGACGCGAACGTAGAAATCGGCCTGTACGTTGACGCGCAGGCGGTCTTGTGTGATGAGGGCGTCCTGGTCGAAGTGGGAAAGGCTGATACGCATGGTACCCATATTGATACGCGCGACTTCGTGCAGGACAGGGATGACGAAGGCTCCCCCCGAAATGGCCACTTTTTCGCCAAGAAAGCCGGTGCGTACCAGGGACAGTTCGGTCGTGGTTCGTTGATAGAGATACGAAAGAATGACCCACAATATGGCGATGACGACGGCGATCGCAATAATGGTCAGCAAGATTGTGGCGAGGCTGGACTGCATGTCGTATATCTCCTCCTGGAGGGTTGGACCGAGTGTGTTATGCGTTGTTGTTTGCCCCGCGCTGCGGGTTGCCTTGGGAGTGCTGTTCGGCTGGTTGAACCAGTGTTTGCAGGCACTTGAGGAACAGCAGGCGCAATTCGGGGGGCAGCCTGTCGAGCACGCGCTGTTCGACCAAGGCGTCGCGCGGCATGATGCGGTTGAGCAGTTTGGCGCCTTCCGGCGCCAGATAAAGCTGATAAGCGCGCCTGTCGTTGGATGCTTTGACACGCTGGATGAGTTTGTGGGCCACCAGACGCTTCACCATTTCGGCCACCGTATTGCGATCCATGAACAATTGATCCGACACGGTGTTCTGGTTGCAGCCGGGGTGTTGGTAAATAATGATCAGGGCGGCCTTCTGCCGCGGCGTCAGGGTTTCGTCGGCGAACTCCCGTGCGAATAATTCTTCAGCGACAAAATGGGCTCGCCGCAACAGGTGGGAGCCCACTTCACCAAGCCGGAAGCCATTGAGCAGGATGCGGGTTTCGGGAGACAGCAGGTGCCGCAGGTCGATGGGGTAATCGGCCTCGTGGGTGTTGCCTGCAAGGCGTGTCTCCGGGTGGCTGATGCTGTCGTCCATGTGCAAGAGTGCGCAGTGAGTATAGGGGATGTGGTCTGTGTCGCTCTTCTCTTGTTCCTGATTTAGTACGTAAGCATACATTAGCTGTTGTGCATTACGAAATCATAGTATTGCTGATCCATCGGCAATCCGCTATATGCCGGACACGAAATTATCGCTTTGCCCCGGGAAAACACCTATGAATATTGGCTTGCCACGTTGTTGACGGTATTTTTGCGGTTACATATACTTTTCCGACAGATATGCAAATACGCATCCTAATTGGTATGTATACGTATTAACTGCAAGGAGAGAGGCATGCCTCAAGGTGAAATCATCGCCAGTTTTCTGGCGCCTCATCCGCCGCATCTGGTCTATGGCGAAAATCCTCCCCAGAACGAGCCGCGCTCCCAGGGCGGGTGGGAGCCCTTGCGTTGGGCGTATGAACATGCCCGCGCCAGCCTCGACGCCATGAAGCCCGATGTCCTGCTGGTTCATTCGCCCCACTGGATCACGACCGTGGGGCATCATTTTCTGGGCGTGCGCCAATTGTCGGGCAAATCGGTCGATCCCATTTTCCCCAATCTGTTCCGCTACGAGTTTTCGCTCGACGTCGATGTCGAACTGGCCGAAGCCTGCTGCGAAGAAGGGCGCAAGGCCGGGTTGGTCACCAAAATGATGCGCAACCCGAACTTCCGGGTTGACTATGGCACTATTACCACACTGCACATGATCCGGCCTCAATGGGATATTCCCGTCGTAGGCCTGTCTGCCAACAACACGCCCTACTATCTCAACACGAAAGAAGGGTTGGGAGAAATGGATCTCCTGGGCAAGGCCACGCGCGAAGCCATCCGGAAAACCGGCCGCAAGGCGGTGCTGCTCATCTCCAATACCTTGTCCCACTGGCATTTCCATGAAGAACCCGCTGTGCCCGAAGACATGTCCCAGGAGCATCCCGAGAACATGGCCGGCTATCAATGGGACATGCGCATTATCGAACTCATGCGCAAGGGACGCATGCAGGAAGTGCACAAACTGCTGCCGCAGTTCATCGACGAGGCTTTTGCCGAGGTCAAGTCGGGTGCATTTACCTGGGCTCACGCCGCCATGAACTACCCCGAAATTCCCGCCGAGCTGTACGGCTACGGTTCCGTCATTGGCACGGGCAACGCTGTCATGGAATGGAATCTGCGCAAGGCCGGCTTGTCCATGCTGGATGAGCAGGCGATGGTGTCTGCATGACGGTCGTATCGGCGTTTCTTGTCCCCGGCTCTCCGCTTCCGTTGCTTGATCCGGTCGCGCCAGGGTGGGGGCGGCTGGCGGCGGCAATGCGGCGGGCTGGCCGCTCGCTGGCCGCTTCTCGGCCAGACGTCGTGCTGGTCTATTCCACCCAATGGTTCGCGGTGCTCGACCAGTTGTGGCTGGTTCGTCCGCGCAGCACGGGTGTGCATGTCGACGAAAACTGGCACGAACTGGGCGACATGCCGTTCGACATCGCGGCCGACGTTGACCTGGCTCAGGCCTGCGTTCGTGGGTCGCCCGAGGTGGGTGTGCATGCCAAGGGGGTCGACTATGACGGATTTCCGCTAGACAGCGGCACCATCTCTGCCTGCACCTTGCTTGAGCTGGGTGGTGCGGATCGGCCGGTGGTAGTGGCCTCGAACAATCTGTACCACAGCGGCGACACCACTGCCAGGCTGGCGGAAATGGCTGTCGCCCGCGCGCAAGAGCAAAACAAGCGGGTGGCGGTGGTCGGTGTCGGGGGGCTTTCGGGCTCGGTCTATCGGGAAGAAATCGACACGCGCAATGACAGAATCCACAATCCGGGCGATGACAAATGGAATCGCCGGATATTGCGCTTGATCGAATCGGGCGATGTCCGTGAGCTTCAGGCTGTGCTGCCGCAATACGTGGGCGAGGCGCGGGTCGACATGGGGTTCAAGCATTTCCATTGGGTGTCGGGCGCGCTGGGCGGGCGCTTTCACGGAGCGCGTGTCCATGATTACAACTCGACATACGGGGCGGGCGCCGCAGTCATCGAATTTTCGCTGTAACCACTGGTCGACAACGACAAGAAAGCACAGTCAGGCTGTGCAGGGAGGAGGCATCATGAAGCTACGTTTGAAGCAGATGGTTTGGGCATTGGGCGGTGTCGCGGCATTGACGGCGGCCCCGGCGTTTGCCGAGGATTGTACGATTACCGTTGGCAGGGTGGTACCCATGACCGGCCCGCTGGCCGACTACGGCAAGGCCACGCCCTGGATCGACGAGCACAAGGTCGATCCCATCAACAAGGCCGGCGGCCTGAAGGTGGGCGATAAAATGTGCAAGATCCAATTCAAGATCTACGACAGCAAAAGTACCGTGGCAGGCTCCGCCGAGGCCGCCACGCGCGCCATATTATCCGACAAGGTCGATTTCCTGATGGCGCAGGGCACGCCCAACACGACCAATGCGCCGTCCGATCTTTGCGAACGCTATAAAGTGCCTTGCATCACGTCCGATACGCCCATCGAAGCATGGTTGTATGGGCCGGATGGCAAGCCCAAGACATATCACTACACGTTCCACACGTTTTTCTCGGTACCGGATCTGGTCGCCAACCATATCGGCATGATCAAAGCCTTGCCCGGGGGGTTCAACGGCAAGATCGGCTATTTATATCCGAACGACCCCGATGGTACGGTGTTCGCCTCGCTGTTCGATCCGGCCTTCAAGAAAGAGGGCTGGAAGCCGGTTGATCCGGGCCGGTTCACCCAGGGCCTGCCCGACTTCACTTCCATCATCAACCAGTTCAAGCGCAACCACGTCGAAGTCGTGACGGGCGTGCTGGCGCCGCCCGACATGCAGAACTATTTGCAGCAGGCGGCACAGGCCAATTTCAAGCCCAGGATGTACATCATCGACAAAGGCACGGGCTATCCAGAGCCCATGGAGGCCTTGGGCAAGGTGGGCTACGACATCCTCAGTGTCAACTTCTGGTCGCCGGCCTTCCCGGGCAAGTCCAAGTACGGCGGCTACGACGGCCAGGCCCTGGCCGACGCCTACGCCAAAGCCAACGATGGCAAGCAATACATTCCGCCCATGGGCTATGACGACGCCTCGTACGACGTGCTGTTCGACGCTATCCAGCGGGCCGGCACCACAGACCGGGAGGCGGTTCGCAATGCCTTGGCGAAAACCGCTCTCGATACCGTGGTTGGCGACGTCAAATTCAACGCTCAGAACTATTCGGTCCAGCCCCTGGGTGGCGCGCAGTGGCGCTACGATGAGAAGACCAGGAAGCTGGTCAAGGAGAACGTCTATAACAAGGTATTTCCAGACGTGAAGAAGACCGCGGAGATGCGGCTCTATCAGCAATAGCCCGCAATGCCCAGCATTCTTGACGTCCAGGGGCTCAGCAAGTCGTTCGGCGCCATTCATGTCGCCGACGACGTCTCCTTTGCCGTGGCCGAGGGCGAAATCCTGGGGGTCATCGGCCCGAACGGCGCGGGCAAGACTACGCTGTTCGGGATGCTGTCCGGCCATATTCCACCCTCGGCAGGCCGGGTGCTGTTTCGGGGGCGGGACGTTACTGAATTGCCGCCCCAGGACCGGGCGCGCCTGGGTGTGGCGCGAACCTATCAAGTACCGCGCCCCTTCGGGCAAATGACGGTGTTCGACAACTTGCGGGTGGCGGCTACTTTTGCTGCGGGGCTGAAGCCGGCTGAAGCGGTCGATTGGGTGGAGCGCAGCCTGGGGATCACGGGCCTGTCGCGTTATGCCGATGTGCTGGCCGGCCGGTTGCCGCTGTTGGTGCGCAAGCGGCACGAGCTGGCGCGCGCCCTGGCCATGAAACCCAAATTGTTGCTCATCGATGAGGTAGCCGCAGGGCTCACCGAGCACGAATTGAGCGATTTCATCGAGCTGATACGGCGCATACGCAAAATGGGCATCACCATCATCTGGATCGAGCACGTCATGAAGACCATGCTGACCGCCACGGATCGTCTGCTGGTGCTGGCGGGCGGCAAGGCGCTGGCGCTGGGCGTTCCGGCCGAAGTCATCAACATGCCGGAGGTGAAGCGTGTCTACTTCGGCAACTGACCCAGCCGCGGCGCCGCCTGTTTTGCGTGTGTCTGGGCTGTCGGCCTACTACGGCGAAATGCGTGCCATCTACGACATGTCGATCGAACTGCAGCCCGGAGACGTTCTGGCCATTATCGGCGCCAATGGCGCCGGCAAGTCGACCTTCCTGCGCTCACTCACGGGGCTCATGAACCATGGCGCGCGATCCCGCACGCAGGGACGTATAGAATTTCTCGGGAGCCGCATCGACGGCCTGACGCCGGAACAGGTGGTGGACGCCGGCATCGCCTTGGTGCCCGAAGGACGCCGGCTTTTTTCGCGCATGACAGTCGAAGACAATCTGATGGCGGGGGCTTATCTGCCCCGTTGCCGCCCGGCGCTCTCACTCAAGCTGGACGAAATCTACGCCATGTTCCCCCGCCTCGGCGAGCGACGCCGGCAGGTGGTCTCGCAAATGTCGGGGGGCGAGCAGCAGATGGTGTCCATCGGCCGTGCTCTCATGTCGTCACCCAGGTTGCTGGCGTTCGACGAGCTTTCGCTCGGCCTGTCTCCGGCCATGGTCGACGAAATCTACAACAAACTGGGCCAGATCATCCAGGCAGGCACGACATCCATCATCGTCGAGCAGGATCTCAAGAGGGCGCTTTCCGCCTGCACGCGCTTTTGCGTCATGCTCGAAGGCACCATTGTGCTGGAGGGGCGCCCGGGGGAAACCAGCGAGGCGGATATCGCCGCCGCGTATTTCGGCTCTGAGCCGGAGGCAAGCCATGGGCAATGAAGATCTGTACTGGGCGGCCATCGATTTCGCCAACGGTTTGCTGTCCGGCGCCATGCTGGGCGGATACTATGCGCTGATCAGCGTGGGCCTTGCGTTGAACTTCGGCGTGATGCGGCTGGTCAACCTGTCGCATGGAGACTGGCTGATCGTGGCGGCCTATATGTGCGTCACCTTGATTTCCGCGACGGGAATGCCGCCGTTCTGGTCCATTCTGGTAGTGGCTCCGGTCATGTACGGTATTGGCTACGCCGTGCAGCGCGGCCTATTGAACCATGTGTCGGTGCAGGCTGCCGAACGGCGCAACATGTCGCCGTCCTTCGGGCTGATGTTGTCGCTGCTGGTCACTTTCGGGCTGTCCATCGTGCTCAGTCAGGGCATGCTGCTGCTTTTCAGCGCCAACGCCATGTCCATCCATAACGATTTGTCGTTCTCGGCCATACGCCTTAGCGAGGATCTCAGCATATCCACGCTGCGTTTCGGCTTTTTCATTGCGGCGGCCGTGTTGTTGGCGGTATTGGCCTTGTGGATGAAGAAGACCCACGTGGGCCGCGCCATACGGGCAGCCAGCGACGATCCGGAGATAGCCGGGCTCATGGGTATGCGCACGCCGCACATCTATTCGGTCGCCAGCGGCGTAGCCCTCGCTTCCGCCTCGGTGGCGGGGTTCATGATCGGCATGTCGCGCTCTTTCCAGCCTTTCGATGGCCCGCCGTTTTTGTTGCTGGCGTTCGGCGTCGTCGTCCTGGGCGGGCTGGGATCCCTGCTGGGCAGCTTTGTCGGCGGCATCGTGCTGGGGGTGGTGCAGGTGCTGGCGGGCACGTATTTTGGCCCCGCCTCACAGCAGATGGCGGGCTATCTGTTGATCCTGCTGGTGTTGGCAGTGCGGCCGCAAGGCCTGCTCGCCAAGAAATAGGCTCATGATGAAACAAATCCTCAAGCCCAAGGCACTGGACATGCTTGCCGGACGAAGCAAGGGCATCTCCGTGGCGGTGATCCTGCTGGTACTGGTGCTGCTGCCGCTGGCCATGTCGTCCAGCCCGTATTTCCTGCATTTGCTGTTTTCCGTCTTCATTTTCGCTACCTTTGGCCATGCCTGGAATCTGATGGCCGGCTACGCGGGCCTGCTGACCTTCGGGCAGCAGGTGTTCATTGGTCTGGGCGGATTCGCGCAGGCCATCGTTTTTTATTATCTGCATGTGCCGGTATGGCTCGCATGGCCCGTGGCGGGTATTGCAGCCGCGCTGTTTGCCTGGTTGTTGTGCCTACCGCTGCGGGAGCGAAGCCGCAAGCGAAATGTCAAGATAGGCGTTGCGGTCGCGGTGGTGTTGTGGCTGCTGTACGAGTGGCTGATTGCCGTAGCGCCTGGCGCCGACGTCTTTGGCAACGACTATATTCGCCGCGTTTCCATATTGCTCCTCATTTTTCTCGGTGCCTTGCCGTTGCTCCGGTTACAGGGAGCATACTTTGCCATTGCCACCTGGCTGATCGCCGAGGCTGTGCTGCTGGTGTTCAACGGCTGGATGGTCGTTGGCGCCGGCGGCGGCATGCAGATCAAGTCCGGTGTCAGCACGTCGCAGCTCTATTACGCCGCGCTGGCGCTGCTCGTGGTGTCCACCGCCATCATCTGGCGCTGGATGCGGTCATCGTATGGCCTGGCCCTGACCGCGGTGCGCGACGATGAAGATGCCGCGCGCAGCAGCGGGGTCGACGTCAACAAGATCAAATCGGCCGTTTTTCTGGTCAGTGCCGCACTGACGGGCCTGGCGTCCGGCCTGTATTTCATGGACGTGGTCATTATCACACCACCCTCGGCGTTTTCCATTTCCTGGGCGGTCGTGCTGGTTTTCGTGGTGGTGGCGGGTGGCATGGGGACGGTGGCGGGCCCGCTTATCGGCGCTGTGCTGTATATCGTGGTCGAGCGGGTGGTTGGCGCGGCGGCTGGCCATGGCCAACTGCTGTTGGGCGTTTTGTCGATTTTCCTGATGCTCGTCATTCCACGCGGAGTCATGGGAGTCATCCAGGATCTGAAACAACCCGCACACCGTCGGCGAGGCTCCCAATGGGCGCGCTGGCGCGGCTGGCTGATGGGCAATGACCCCAAGGGCATGCGCGAGGCGCTGGCCGATCGGCCGGGCATCGTGGCCGCCTATATGCTACCCGCCAGTCCCCTGGTGCTACTGGGCAAAGACCAGCCGGTGTATGCCGAGCTGCGCAAGGCTCATGAGCGGGTGGCGAGAGAACTGGAAGACATCGCGCCTGATACACTGGTCGTCTATTCCACGCGCTGGTATGCCGTGCTCGACCAGCTTTGGCAGGGGCGCAGCCATATGGCCGGCCTGCACGTCGACGAGAACTGGCATGAACTGGGGGAAATGCGTTACGACCTGATCACGGACGTTTCCATGGCCAGGGCGTGCGTACGTGCGGCGAGGCGGTTGGGTATTGCGTCCAAGCTGGTCGACTACGACGGGTTTCCGATCGATTCGGCCACGGTGGCGGCCAATGCCCTGGTCAATCCGCAAGGGCTCATTCCCAACGTCATCGTTGCCAACAATCTTTATCACGATTTCGAGCAAACGCGCATGTTGGGCGGTATCGTGGCCGAAGAGGCCGAGAATCAGGGCAAGCGCGTGGCTGTGCTGGTTTTGGGCGGGTTGTCGGGCAGCGAGTTTCGCGAGGATCGTCCGCTCGAGCAGGACGCGATCGCCAGTTCCGTCGAGGATGACTGGAATCGCCGCATGCTCACGCTGATCGAAGAGCGCGATATCGACGCCTTGCTGCGCGATCTCCCGTCGTTCATTGCCCAGGCACGCGGTGACATGGGGCTCAAGCATCTGGCCTTTGCGCTTGGAGCTTTGGGCGGCCGGCTGGGGGCGGCGAAGGTATATGCTTATGGGCCTCAGTACGGCAGTGGCGCGGCTGTTGCGCGGCTGCTTTAGGCAAAGACCTCGGGCGCGCGTTGTCATAGCCGCGGGCAGGTGAGCCCCCAGGCCGTGCCTGAAGGCGCCGCGGTTCCTTAAACGGCTTCAAAAGCCGCTTCCATGCGCAGCGGCTCGGCCTTTATGACTGCCATGAGATGGCGTGATTCGGGCAAGAGGTGTGAATAATAAAAACGCGCCGTGGTCAGCTTGGCGGCGAACCAGGCATCGTTATGGGTTTTTGGCTGGGCTGCCGCGGCTGCTTTTGCCCACAGGTAGGCCAGTACCACGTGCCCCATCAGCCTCAGGTAGTGCGTGCTGACCGCCAGCGACAAGTCCGTGCCGTTCTGCTTGCGCTGGTCGAGCAGCGCTGTGGCCGCAGTTAGGTCTTGCAAAGCCGCGGCCAGCGGATCGGAGAATTCCCGCATCCATGGGCCTGTGGGGCATGCCGACAGCCAGTTCTGGATTTCCGTATTCAACAATCCCAGCCGCCGACCACCGTCGGCCAATACTTTGCGCTGCAGGAGGTCTTGCGCCTGGATGCCGGTGGTGCCTTCGTAGATGGTGGTGACGCGGGCGTCGCGCGCCAGTTGCTCGATGCCGGTTTCCACGATATAGCCGTGGCCGCCGTGGATCTGCAGGGCCAGGCTGATGGACTGCTGCGCGTTTTCGGTAATGAAGCCTTTGATCAATGGGGTGAGCAGGCCGATCAGGTCGGTGGTATCGCTGCGAGTTTGCGCGTCGGGATGCCATTGCGCCACGTCCAGCAGCAGCGCCGTCCAATGCGTGAAGGCGCGAGCGCCTTCCGTCCAGGCTTTCTGGACAAGCAGCATGCGCTGCACGTCGGGGTGCTGAATGATGGGGCAGGGCTGCCGGCCCGCGGGCGAGCGTCCCTGGAGCCGTTCCCGGGCATATTCCAGCGAGTTCTGCAGTGCGAGCTCGCTCAGCCCCAATGCCTGCAGCCCGGAAAGCAGCCGGGCTTCGTTCATCATGGGAAACATGGCGCGCAGCCCTTGATGGGGTTCGCCGACCAGCCATCCTCGGGCCCGCTCGAAGCGCATCGAGCAGGTGGCGCTGCCGTGCAGGCCCATCTTGTGCTCGATGCCGTCGCATGTGATCTTGTTGGGTGTGCCGTCCTCGAGCACCTTGGGCACCAGGAACAGGCTTAGCCCGCGCGATCCGGCCGGGGCGCCGGGCAGGCGCGCCAGCACCAGGTGCATGATGTTCGGCGTCAGGTCGTGCTCGGCGCCGCTGGCAAAGATTTTGGCGCCGGTGATCAGGTAGGCGCCGTCGCCGTCCTCTTCCGCCTTGGTAGTAAGCAGGCCGATGTCCGACCCCGCCTGGGGCTCCGTCATGCACATGGACGCAATGACCTGCCCGCTGGCCAGGCGCGGCAGCCATTGCCGGCGCAGGGCTTGGCTGGCCGAATGCCGCAGGCACGATGCTGCGCAGTGATTCACCGCTGCATACATGGCGAAGGCGTGGCTGCAGGTGGAAAGCATTTCGCCTACCAGGCTGAATACCAGGCGGGGCAGGGCCTGCCCGCCGTCATCCGCGTCGGCGCACATGGAAGGCCAGCCCAGTTCGCGAAATTCGCCGTAGGCCCGGGCAAAGCCGGGCGGCGTCGTTACCGCTCCGTTGCGCCACTGGCAGCCCACCTGGTCGGCGCCGGCGTTCAGCGGCAGGATTTCCTCGGCGGCGAACCTGCCGGCTTCGGCGGCGATCTGGCCGATGGTTTCGGCATCGATGCCGGCATGGCAAGGCAAGGCGTTCAGCATGCCCTGCGCGTCGAACATCTCGTGCAGGATGAACTCCAGATCTCGCAAAGGGGGGCGGTACTGCAGCATGGATCAGCGCGGGGCCAGGCGCACGGCGCCGTCCAGGCGGATGACCTCGCCGTTCAGGTAGGGGTTGGCGGCGATGTGCCCGACCAGATCGGCGAACTCTTCCGGCTTGCCCAGGCGCTGGGGGAAGGGGATGGAAGTGGCCAGCGATTCCTGCACCTCGGGCGGCGCCGTATAGAGCAGGGGCGTCAGGAAAATGCCGGGGGCGATGGCCATGACGCGCACGCCGAATTGCGAGAATTCGCGAGCCAGCTGGATGGTCAGCGAAGCCAGCGCGCCTTTGGCGGCAGAGTACGAGGCTTGCCCGACCTGGCCTTCGTAGGCGGCGACCGAGGTGGTGAACAGCACGAGCCCCCGTTCTTCGCCCAGCGGATCGGCGGCGATCATTTCGGCCGCGGCCAGGCGGGTCATGTTGAAGCTGCCGAACAGGTTCAGGTTGACGACCTTGGTGAAGTCCTCGAGGGCCATCGGGCCGTTCTTGCCGACCACGCGCTTGCCGACCGCGCCGCCGGCGCAGTTGACCAGGATGCGCGCGACGCCGTGCGCTTCGCGGGCCTTGGCGATGGCGTTCTCGGCGCTGGCCGGATCGGTGACGTCGCAGTGGACGGCGATGCCGCCGATGCGCTGCGCCACGGCGGCGGCTTTTTCGTCCTGGATGTCCAGGACGGCGACCTTCGCGCCTTGCGCGGCCAGATGTGCGGCGGTGGCTTCACCCAGCCCGGACGCGCCGCCCGTGACCAGTACTGCGGTATTTTTCAGTTCCATTCAAGTTCACCTGATTAGTGGGTTATCGAAATTCGTATCGAGCGTGTTTGTAGACAGTGCGCCATAGCATGGAGGAGCTTCGGCGGCTGGCGCCGAAGCCTTTCCGATTGAAAAACGATGCCGCAGTCCGCCGGCTTAGCAGCAGTCGCCCTGGGCGGGTGGCGCCAGTCGCACGTAGCGTCCGAATACGGGGTCTTTGTCCAGGCCCAGCAGGCGCACCGCATTGTCGCGCAGGATCAGCGGCTTGACTTCGGGCCGGATGTCGATTTTTTCGAAGTCCGCCAGCCAGCGATCGGGTGTGATGACGGGGAAGTCCGAGCCGAACAGCATTTTGTCCTTGAGGATGGAGTTGGCGTACTGGACGAGCAGCGGCGAAAAATACTTGGGCGACCAGCCCGACAGATCGATATACACCTGGGGCTTGTGGGTGGCCACGGCCAGGGCGTTTTCCTGCCAGGGGAAGGATGGGTGGGCGATGACGATGGGCATGTCGGGAAAGTCGACGGCAACGTCGTCCAGGAACATGGGGTCGGAGTACTTCAGGCGGATTCCGCCGCCGCCGCGCATCTTGGCGCCGACCCCGGTCTGGCCGCTGTGGAAAATGGCGGGCAGCCCGGCTTCGGCGATGACTTCGTACAGATCGTAGGCGGCGCGCTCGTTGGGGTAGAACTCTTGCGCCGATGGGTGGAACTTGAAGCCGCGCACGCCGTAGTCCTGGATGAGGCGCCGCGCTTCGCGCACGCCCATCTTGCCGCGCAAGGGGTCGATGCTGGCGAAGGGAATCAGAACGTCCTGATGCTGGGCGGCTTCTTCGGCGACTTCTTCGTTGGTGATGCGCACCTGGCCGTTGGCCCTTTCGGTGTCCACCGTGAAAATCACGGCCATCATGTTGCGCTCGCGGTAGTAGGCGGCGGTTTCGGCGATGGTGGGCCGGGGCATTTTTTCTTTGAAGTAGGCCGCCATGGCTGCGTCGAAAGCAATGGCGACTTCATCCGGCGCGTTGCGCGTGGAAACCGTTGCATGAGTGTGGATGTCGATGGCGACAACTTTGTTCAAACCCGTCATGATTTTCCTTCTTGCCGGGAGGCGGCCCGTGAAGCTTATGGGCCGGCTTCGCCTGGCTTGCTGTGGTTGCGTTGAATTAAAGCGGTTAAAGCGTAGGTGCCAGTTCGATTTTACGTGCTTATGCGACCCTGGCCCGGATGTTTGCGTGGAGCACGGCGGTGTCGGGCTGTGCGGCGTAAAGACGTTCCACCAGCGTTGCGCGTGTCTTGAGCATGGTGCGCTGGTTGATGGAGCCTTTGTCCGTCATTTCGCCCAGCTCCATCAGCGGAGGCTCCTCGAGAACCATGGCGCGCACGATGCGGTGCGAGCTGCCCGTGGCCTTGGCGGCCAGGCGGTCCATCAAGGCCTGGGCCCAGGCGCGCACGGCGGGATCGCGGGCAATGTCGGCCAGGCCGGCATTGCCGGGCAGCGCGGCCGACAGTTCCGCCGCAGCGGGCAGCAGCACCATGAGCATTCCCAGGTCTTCGCGGTCATGGCCGGTAATGACCACGTCGTGGATGTAGGGCGCGCCCGCCGCGATGACTTCGAGGCGCAGGGCGCCCACATTGACCCAGGTTCCGCTGATGAGCTTGAAGTCTTCGGCGATGCGTCCGTCGAACCGCAGTCCGCGCTCGGGCGCGCTGTCGTCGACGAAGCGGGCGGCATCGCCGCTACGGAAATAGCCTTCATCGTCGAAGGCGTCGCGGGTAAGCTCGGGCTGGCGCCAGTAGCCGGGCGTGATGTTGGGGCCGCGGTAGCGCACTTCGAGCTTGTCGCCATTGGGCACCAGCTTTACCTCGACGCCCGGCGCGGGAATGCCGATGACGCCTGCCTGCCAGTCGGGGATGTGGGCGGAGATGGCGAAGGGGGCGGTTTCGGTCATGCCCAGGCCCATGGTCATGGGTATGCGGGCGCCGCAAGAGGCGATGGCCAGTTCGTCGATGGCCTGCTTGAGCGGGCCGGGCAGCGCCGCCCCGCAGGGAAAGATGAGGCGCAGGCGGCTGAAGAAGCAGTCGCGCAGAACGGTGTCGCGCTTCATTTCCTGCACCAGCGTTTCCAGGCCCTTGGGCACCGAATAGTAGATGGTGGAGGGCACTTCGCGCAGGTTCCGGATGGTTTCGGCCATTCCATCGGGGGTGGGCTTGCCCCTGTCGATGTACAGGGTTCCGCCGTTATACAGAATGACGCCGAAGTTGTTGTTGCCGGCGGCCGTGTGATGCCAGGGCATCCAGTCGACCAGAACCGGAGGCTCCTCGGCCAGGAAGGGGTAGCACTGCAAGTACATCTGCTGGTTGCACATCATCATGCCGTGCGTGTTGACGACGGCCTTGGGCAGCTTGGTGGAGCCGGAAGTGAACAGGAACTTGGCGATGGTGTCGATGCCGACGGCTTCGTGCGCGGCTTCGACCTGCGCGGTGGGCGGGGTGTTGAGCAGGTCCCCGAACGGCGTGCTGCGGCGGCCGGGGATGTTGCCTTCGACGAAAATCAGTTCGACATCGTCGGGTACGGCGATCTGGATGGCGCGGGCGTAGCGCTCGGCATCGAAGGCGAATACGGCGCCGGGAGTCAGGAGCTCGACGGCATGGCTGACGCGCTCCGCGGATTGCGACAGCAGCGAGTAGGCCGGCGAAATCGGCGCATACGGTATGCCGACATGCATGGCGGCCAGCGCCATCAGCGCGTGCTCGATGCTGTTTTCCGACAGCACCATGAGCGGCCGTTCTACGCCAAGCCCTAAGTCGAGCAGTGCTTGCCCCAGGTGTTGAACGGCTTCCAGAGCCTGGCCGTAGCTGAGGAATTTCCACTCGCCGTTGCTGTCGCGCTCGGCAACCAGCGGGGCATCGGGCTTTTCTTTGGCCCAGCGGATCAGGGGATCGGTGTAGCGGGAAGGGCTGGGGCCCAGCGTGTCCGTCGAGCGCAGGATCAGAGTGCCGTCCTCCCGCTTTTCGGCGGTGCCTTCGTAGGGGCCGAGGGCAATGGGTCGGAATTTGGCGCTGCCGGCTGTGGGTACTGTCGTCATGGTTGTCTCTGGGGTACGGTTGCCGCTGTGGTTTTATGGTGTGCGGTGGCGTTTACAGGCTGACCTTGCCGGCCCGTTTTTCCAGGAAGGCGTTGACGCGTTCTTTGGCTTCGGGCGCGCTTTGGGTAATGGACGCCATCAGGGCTTCGGTCATCAGGCCGTGCGACATGGGCTGCTCGGCGATAAGCGGCAGCGCGTTCATGATGGCGAAATTGGAAAGCGGGGCGTTGCTGGCGATGCGGGCGGCCAGTTCGCGCGCCTTTTGCATGGCCTGCCCTTCGGGCGTGACGTAGTGCGCCAGGTTGATGGCCTTGCCTTCCTGCGCGTCGAGCACATGGCCGGTAAGCATCATTTCGGTAACGCGCGAAAAGCCGATGAGCTTCGAAACGCGCACCGAGCCGCCGCCGCCCAGGAAGATTCCCCGCTGGCCCTCGGGCAGCCCGAAATAGGTGGTTTCGTCGGCTACGCGGACATGGGCCGCCGAAGCCAGTTCCAGGCCGCCACCCACCACCGCGCCCTGCATGGCGCACACGACGGGCACTTTCCCGAACTGGATTTTCGAGAAGGCTTCGTACCACTTGAACGAGTGCTGGACGCCTTCGCCCGCCGTGGTTTCCTTGAGTTCGGACAAGTCCAGGCCGGCGCAGAAATGCGTGCCCCGGCCGGCCAGGATGGCGACGCGGACGGTGTCGGGCAGCGATTCGAAGGCCGCGCGCAACTGTTCAACGACGCGCAGGCTGAGCGCATTGCGTTTGTCGGGGCGGTTGAGCGTGATGACGGCGAGGTTGCCTTCGATGTCGAGCGTTACGAGTGCTTCGGTTTGCGTTGTAGTGGACATGAATCTTTCTAGGATGCGTGTTGAGGTTGGTATATGGAGTGATATGGTGCGCAGGCTTTGGCCCGATCGGGCCGGCTCGAGCATGTTTGGTGCAAGCGCCGGCCCGGGTAAAAGGCAGGCCTTAATCCACCAGCTTCCAGTCGTTGCCGTTGGGAGTCAGGATGACGCGGGCGTCGGGGCCGAACCCCCAGTGGTCTTTCGGCGTGTAGTGCAGCACGCCCTTGGTGACGGTGATGCCGCCGTAGTTTTCCAGCGCGTCGCGCAGGGCCTGGCGGAATTCCTGGGTGCCCGGCTTGGCCTTCTTCAGCGCAACGGGAATGATGTGTTGCAGCACAATGGAGAAGTCGTAGATGTGGGCGGCGAACTGGGTGCGCGACCCGGGGCCGTATTTGGCCTCGTAGGCCTTCACGAATTTAAGCGCGTTTTGCTTGCCGGGATGGCTGTCCGGAAGTTGTTCGGGGACCTGTTCCGGGCCGGAACTGACCAGGGCGCCCTTGGCGTCCTTGCCGGCCAGGCGCAGGAAATCGGGCGATACCGAGGCGGCCGTATGGTAGATTTTTCCCTTGTAGCCGCGATCCACCAGCGCTTTTTGCGGCATGGCGGCGCCGGCGCCGACGGCCACCACGATGACGGCGTCAGGCTTGGAGGCGATGACGCTTAGCGCCTGGCCGGCTATGCTGGTGTCGGCGCGCGCAAAGCGTTCAATGGTGGTGAGCTTGATGCCGGCCGCGGCGGCTTTTTCCTTGAATGCCTGGAGATAGGATTCACCGTAGGCGTCGGACAGGCCAAGAAAAGCCAGCGTCTTGACGCCGTGCTTTTTCATGTGCTCGATGAGCCCGTCGGTGTAGTAGCGCGCGTTCATGACCACGCGGAATGTCCAGTAGTCCTGGCCGGGAGGCAGCTCGGCGGGTGAAGGCGACAACTGCATGATCTTGGCTTCGCGCGCTACCTGCGCCAGGGCGATGGTGGCCGGTGTGTTGGCCGAACCGACCATGAGGTCGGCGCCTTCCTCGGCGAAGCGCCGGCCGTTCTTGGTGGCGGCGGTTGGCTCGCCGCCGTCGTCCAGCACCTGCACGACCAGCTTCTGCCCGTCGATTTCCGTGGGCCATAGTGCAATGGCGTTGCGCACGGGAATACCGATGGAGGCGCCGGGCCCGGTCAGCGAGGTGGTGACGCCGATATGGATGTCGGCAAAGGCTGTTTGCGCGGCCATGGCCGCAAAAAGGCCGGCGACGAATGCGTACTTGAGTTTCATGGGTTGTCTCCAATAAGCGGTTGTATTGTTTTTTACCGAGGATGGAACGGACTTGTTTATTACGCTGAAACAGGTATATTGTTAACTGGTTAACAATCAATCTATATTATATTTTTTGTTGAATCTGCTTCTATAAGGGCAAACCCTTGAACATGTCATCGCCAACCGGGGAAGAAGGGCTGGCCGGGCCGGACGTCACATCATCCGGCGTGGGCGCCGATCGGCCATTGGGCTTTGCGGATCTGCAGAACGATTCGCTGGGCTATGCCATCAAGCGGGCGCAACTGCGCACCTACGAGATCCTGTTCAGCATGCTGGGCCCCGACTCGCTATCGCCTGGCCGCATGACGGCCCTGAGCATCGTCGCGACCCAGCCCGGCGTGAACCAGTCGGTGCTGGCGGAAATGCTGGGCATCACGCGGGCGGGCGTGGTCAAGGTCGTCGACACGCTGGAATCGTTGGGCTATGTGGAACGGCAGATCGTTCCCGACAACCGCCGCAGCTATGCGCTGAGGGTCACCGAGAGCGGCCTCGACCAATTGCGCCATTTAAGCGCCCTGACCCAGCGCTACGAAGAACGCATCGCCGCCCGCATCACCAAGGCCGAGCGCCGGCAATTGATGAATCTGCTGGAGAAGATCGCAACCTGAGCCCGGCGTACGGGTTGACTGAACGGCGTGCTTGATTTCGTGCCGCAGCCTGCCAAACGGTGCGCTTGCGGCGTGCCGGGGCGCCCAAAGCCCTTGGGGGACGCCGGTTGCGTTATTTGCGCGCCGGCGTATCCGATATGAGCTGGATGCCGGGCAGTATCTTGGCTGCCAGTTCGGGCTTGTCGAGCGCGTAGTCCAAGTTTTGCCTGGCGATTTCCACATGTTCCTCGCCCAGCGCCTGGGCGCGCGAGCCCTGGCCGTTTTCGATGGCGTTCACGATGGCGTGGTGGGTGCGGTGCGCGTGCTTCATCCATTCCTGGCCTTCGACCATGGAGGACTGCATGGGCAGGGTGGCGCTGGGGGCGCCGAAGGCCTGGCCGTTCAGCATGTCCATGGTCCGCTCCACCGCACGGTTGCCGCAGCTTGTCACCAGGATGTGATGGAAGCGGTCGTTCATTTCGACGTAGGCGGCGTAGTCGTCCAGATCCATGCTGGGCTTGTTGACGATTTTGTCGCCGTCGTCCAGGCACTCGCGCAGCAGTCGCAGGGTGCGCCGCGAGGCCCCGTTTTCGGCCAGCAGCCTTGCCGCGAACCCCTCGATGACTCCCCGGAAGCGTATGGCGTCGGAAACGTCCTGCATGGTGAAGCCGCGCATCTGATAGCCGCCGCTGGGCGATGGTTCGATCAGGCCTTCGTGCTCGAGGCTGACCAGGGCCTGGCGGACGGGAGTGCGCGAGGCCTTGAGGCGTTCGGCCAGCGGAATCTCGGCCAGGCGTTCGCCCGGAGCGAAGGTTCCGTTGAGGATGAGACCGCGTAATTGGACTAGGACGCGAGATTGCAGTGACGACATGGCGGATTGAAGGTTGGCGGCGCGGCACTGGCAGTGCATTGGCAAGAGTTTATCGTAAGCTCGGCCATGGCATGGCCAGAGGAAATATGTATACAATAAAAATAATTAAATAACGTTTAAAATCAATTAATTGAAAATTTATTTTTGGAATCTAAGAGGAAAATAGGAGTTTTAATCGTTTTTCTTGGAAAATTCTGTACATCGATGGCTGTGAAAATATTCTAGATCTGGATTTAGCTAAATCTTGGCTTCATGGCTGAATCCAAAAATAATAATAACTATATGATTAATATCAAAAAAATAATTTTTCTGATTATTTTTTTGGAAATTTCCATGAAAAATTTAAGGGTAAACGAGTATAGTTAAAATAAAAACAATATAAATACAATTGTATTCAATAAGCCGTTTTCTTGAGGATCTCCATCATGCTTAGCAAAGAACGAAACGATTTGATCACGCGGGTCGGCCCCGAGGCCCCCGCCGGCAAGCTGCTGCGCCGCTACTGGCAGCCTGTCGCGCTGGTCGACGAGCTGGAAGGCAAGAGGCCCGTGCGGGCCGTCAAGATAATGGGGCAAGACTACGTCCTGTTCCGCGACGAAAACGGCAAGCTGGGCATGCTCGATCGCGATTGCCCGCATCGCGGCGCCGATCTTTCCATGGCGCGCATCGAGGGCGGCGGCCTGCGCTGCCTGTTCCATGGCTGGCTGTTCGACGTAAAGGGTTCCTGTCTTGAAACCCCGGCCGAGCCCGAGGGCAGCAAGCTTTGCACCCACATCCGCCAGGGCGCCTACCCCGTGGTCGAGCGCAGCGGCATCATCTTCGCCTACCTGGGCGAAGGCGAGCCTCCCGCCTTCCCCGAGTTCGACTGCTTCGTGGCGCCCGGCACGCACACCTTTGCATTCAAGGGCCTGTTCGAGTGCAACTGGCTGCAGGCCCTGGAGGTCGGCATGGATCCCGCACACGCCTCGTTCCTGCACCGCTTCTTCGAAGACGAAGACCCCTCGGGCAGCTATGGCAAGCAGTTCCGCGGCGCGTCGGCCGATTCCGAGCTGCCCATCACCAAGGTTTTGCGCGAGTACGACCGTCCCGATATCTCGGTCGAAACCACCGACTACGGCATGCGCCTGACGGCGCTGCGCAAGCTGCCGCAAGAGCAAACCCATGTGCGCGTCACCAACGTGGTGTTTCCGCAGGCGTTCGTCATTCCCATGAGCGCCGAAATGACCATCACGCAATGGCATGTGCCGGTCGACGACTACAACAACTATTGGTATGCCATTTTCACCAGCTTTACCGGGCCGGTGAACAAGCAGCAAATGCGCGAACAGCGCCTGGAGCTGTACGAATTGCCCGACTACATTTCACGCCGCAACAAAAGCAACAACTACGGCTACAGCGTCGACGAGCAGCTCACCCAAACCTATACGGGCCTGGGCAGCGACATCAACGTCCATGACCAATGGGCGTGCGAGTCGCTGGGGCCCATCCAGGACCGCACCCGCGAAAACCTGGGCACCACCGACAAAGGCATTGCCATATTCCGGCGCATGCTGGTTCAGGCCATCGAAGATTCCCAGGCGGGCAAGCCTACGCCCATGCTCTTCAATGCCGAACAGGCCAGCGCCCTGAACGGCCCGCCCGCCATCGACGGCATCAACAAGGCCGGGGTGAGCCCGCAGGCCTACTGGCAGGAAGCCGACCTGCTGCGCCGCAGCCAGTCCGACTGGGCCAGCGCCCGTCTTGCCAAACGCGCGGAAGAAAACGCATGATGAACTCTTTTGTCGACCGCCATGGCTTGTGGTCGGACGAGCAGCAGCGCCAGGCCCGCGACCTCGTGGGCCGCATCGATGCGGGCGAAATCGAAACCTTGCGGTTCATGTTCCCCGATCAGCATGGTATTTTGCGCGGCAAAACCCTGGTGGCCGCCGAGGCGCGCGGCGCCTTATGGAGCGGCGTCAACCTCACTTCCACCTTGCTGCTGAAGGACACCTCGCATAAAACCGTATTCCCTGTTTTCAACAGCGGGGGGTATCAGCTGGACGGCCTGCGCGGCGGTTCGGACTTCACCGTGGTGGCGGATCCGGCCACTTTCAAAGTGCTGCCCTGGGCGCATAAAACCGGCTGGGTGCTATGCGATGCCTATTTAGGCGATGGCCAGCCCTGGCCGTTCGCCTCGCGGCACATCATGCAGCGGGCCATACAGAAGCTCGACGGGCACGGGCTGGACTTCATCGCCGGGCTGGAGGTCGAGTTTCATGTTTTCAAGCTGGACGACGCGCGCATGGCGCTGGCCGATTCCGGCCAGCCGGGCAGCCCGCCCGGGGTTTCCCTGCTTACCCACGGCTACCAATACCTGACCGAGCTGCGCTACGACCGGGTCGATGCGCTGATGGAACTGCTGCGCACCAATCTCCAGGCCCTGGGCCTGCCCTTGCATTCGCTGGAAATCGAGTTCGGGCCAAGCCAGTTCGAGCTTACCTTCAGCCCAAGCTGCGGCGTGGCGGCGGCCGATCTCATGATCCTGCTGCGCAGCGCCATCAAGCAGGTGTGCCAGCGCAACGGCTATCACGCCACCTTCATGTGCCGTCCGCGCATTCCGAATGTCATGTCCAGCGGCTGGCATCTGCATCAGTCTTTGCGCCGCAAAAGCGACGGCGTCAACATGTTCATGCCCACGGCGGACGGCGGCGAGGCTTTGTCCGGACTTGGAATGGCTTACCTGGGCGGGCTCAAAGAGCATGCCTGCGGCGCCGCTTTTTTTGCAAGCCCCACCATCAACGGCTACCGCCGCTATCGTCCGTTCTCGCTGGCGCCCGACCGGGCAAGCTGGGCGCGCGACAATCGCGCCGCCATGCTGCGTGTGCTGGGCGGGCCGGGCATTACGGCCAGCCGCATCGAGAACCGTGTCGGCGAGCCCACGGCCAATCCCTATCTGTATATGGCGTCGCAGCTGTTCTCGGGCCTGCACGGCATCGAAAGCCATATCGACCCCGGCCCTTCGGCCGATGCGCCCTATGAGACCCCGGCGGCATCGCTGCCGCGTTCGCTGGCCGAGGCGTTGCAGCACCTGCGCCAGGACGAATACCTGTGCGGGCAGATGGGCCAGCCCTTTATCGACTACCTGTGCTTCATCAAAGAGGCGGAAATCGCGCGCTTCAATCTCGAAGTCACCGAGTGGGAGCACCGCGAATATTTCGACATGTTCTAAGGGTAGAAACGTAAGTTCAGCAACATCCATCAAACGAGTTACTTAACCAGGAAGATCATGATAAAGAAGAAATACGCATTGACGGCCATTGCCTTGGCCTGTGCCGGTATGCTGGGTTCGGCCCATGCCGAAGACGGCAAGCTGCGCATCGGCCTCATCGCCACCTATACCGGACCCTACGCCGATTACGGCCGGCAGTTCGATGCGGGCATCGCCTTGTATTTGAAGGAGCATGGCGGCAAGATCGACGGCAAGGAAGTCGAGATCATCCGCAAGGACACTGCCGGCCCCGCGCCTGACGTCGCCAAGCGCCTGGCGCAGGAGCTGGTGGTGCGCGACAAGGTCAGCTTCATTACCGGCCTGGACTTCAGTCCCAATGCCTATGCGGTGGCGGCGGTTTCCACCCAATCCAAGACGCCCACCATCATCATGAATGCTGCGTCGTCGGGCATCACGAAAAGCTCGCCCTATATCGCGCGCCTGTCGTTTACCGTGCAGCAGGTCAGCGCGCCCATGGCCGCGTGGATGCTGAAGCAGGGCATCAAGAATGTGTATACGGTCGTGGCCGACTATGCGTCGGGCGTCGACGCCGAAAAAGCGTTCTCGAAGGAGTTCACCAAAGGCGGCGGCACCATCGTGCACAGTGTGCGCACGCCCATGAGCACCCCCGATTTCTCGGCCTATGTCCAGCACATCAAGGACACCAAGCCGGAAGCCGTGTTCTTCTTCTTCCCGTCCGGCGTCATGCCCCAGACCTTCCTCAAGGCCTGGAAAGAGCGCGGCCTGGACAAAACCGCCATCAAGCTGTTCGCCACCGGTGAAGCCACCGACGACAGCTTCCTCGAAGCGACCGGCGACGTGGCGCTGGGGCTCATTACCAGCCACCATTATTCGTACGCCCACCCTTCGGCCAAGAACAAGAAGTTCATCCAGGACTTCGCCGACCAGTTCGGCACCAACCTGCGCCCCAACTACTTTTCCGTCACGGCCTACGACGGCATGACCGCCATTGCCGAGGCGCTTGAAAAGACCAAGGGCAATCTGCAGGGCGACAAGATCATGGCCGCATTGAAGGGCATGCAAATCGAAAGCCCGCGCGGCCCGATCGAAATCGACCCCGTGACGCGCGATATCGTTCAAACCGTCTACATCCGCAAGACGGAACGTGTCGACGGCAAGCTCGTCAATGTCGAGTTCGACAAATTCGACAAGGTCAAGGATCCCGCCAAAGAGGGGTCGTAACCTCCAGGCCGCCGGCGCCGGGCTTTGTGCCGGGCGCCGGCGGCTCGATCTACACGGGCAGGGGGCCATCCCTAGCCGTCCATGGCTGGCCGGGAAACGGCATCCGTTCAGTTCCCGATTGCTGCCGTCTTCTCCATTTCCGCAAGCATCGAGCATTTCGACGCGCCTGCTTTTTAAGCCCTATTGGAAAACCATGAAAAACCCGTCGTATTTATTCCGTTTGAAATGCGCGCTGCTGGCAGGGCTGGTCGCCTGCGTTTTGCCCGCATTCGCCCAGGAGACCGTCAAAGTAGGCATGATTGCCGAAATGAGCGGCCCGTTTGCCGAGTTTGGCCGGCAGATGGAAGCGGGGGTCAAGGCCTATCAGGCGCAGTATGGCGATGTGGTTGCCGGCAAACGGGTCGAGGTCGTGTTCCGGGATACCGGAGGTCCCAATCCCGATGTCGCCAAGCGCCTGGCGCAGGAACTGGTGGTGCGCGACAAGGTGCAAGTGCTGGCCGGCTTCGGTTTTACGCCCAATGCCATGGCGGTTGCGCCCGTGGCAACGCAGGCCAAGGTGCCCATGGTCGTCATGAATGCGGCGGGCGCCGGGCTGACAGGCAAATCACCTTATATGGTGCGCACCTCGTTCACGTATTCCGATGTTGTGCCGCCCATAGCCAAATGGGCGGCGAAAAATGGTGCAAAAAAGGCCTATCTTATTGTGGCGGATTACGCGCCGGGGCACGATGCTGAAAAGATTTTCACCAGGGCCTTCGAGGCGGCAGGCGGCGAAGTCTTGGGTGCTGTCCGTACTCCCATCGTAACCACGAATTTCGGGCCGTATCTGCAGCGGGTAAAAGATGCGAAACCCGATGTGCTGTTTGCCTTCGTCAATGGCGGCGATGTCGCGCCAGCCTTTTTCAAAGAGTTCCGCGCCAAGAAACTGGCTGAAGCAGGCATAAAACTGATCGGCACCGGCGATATCGTCGATGAAGCTGTCATGAACGCCATCGGCGAGTACGGCATGGGCGTGGAAACTGTTTATCCTTATTCCATGCATCACGACTCGGCATTGAACAAGCAGTATGTACAAGCCTTTCGCAAGATTCTCGGCAAAGGCGAACGCCCGACCATCATGAGCGTGGCTGCCTACGATGGCATGGCAGCCATCTATGCAGCCCTGAAAAAGACTGGCGGCAAGACGGATGGAGACAGCTTGATGGGAGCCCTGAAAGGGCTGGAAATCGAAAGCCCGCGCGGCCATATCCGCATCGACCCCGTTACGCGAGATATTGTGCAGGATGAATATATACGCCGGTTCGGCAAGGTGGATGGCGAATACGCCAATATCGAATTCAAGACCTATAAGGCGGGTGGTCGATGACCGGCGGCGCCGAGGGTGTCGGCAGCCTGCTTTCCAAGAGCGCAGCGCAGTTGTCGTCGGCGTATCGCGCAAACGAATGTTCGCCGGTTGACGTGATTCATGCTCTACGGGCGGCCATTGAGCAGGACGTTCGGGGCATCAATGCGTTTTGCCATCTGGATTGGCCTGCCGCCTTGTCGGCGGCTAAGGAGTCGGAGCGGCGCTATCGCTCCGGCCAGGTGCTTGGCCGCCTGGACGGCGTGCCGGTTTCCATCAAGGACCTGGTGAACGTGGCGGGCTGGCCGACACGGCGGGGTTCGCTCGCTACGTCTGATTTTCCTCCCGCTGCGGTGGATGCCCCGGCGGTGGCGCAGTTGCGTGCCGCGGGCGCGATTGTGTTCGGCAAGACCACCACGACCGAGTTTGGCTGGACTATCGGTTCCGAGAACCCTTATTCAGGGGTAACCCGCAATCCGCTCGATCCAGAGCGCTCTGCCGGCGGCTCCAGCAGTGGCGCCTCCGCCCAGGTGGCGGCTGGCTGGGGGCCGATTGCCCTGGGCAGCGATGCAGGAGGATCGGTTCGGATTCCCGCCGCGTTTTGCGGGCTGGTGGGCTTCAAGCCTACGTTCGGCGGTATCCCCCTGGCTCCGTCAAGCGCTTTTGCCGAGTACGCGCATCTGGGTGTGCTGACGCGCAGTGTGGACGATTGCTATGCCGCCATGTCGCCTTTTGCACCGGATCCGCTGGATCCGTCGTCGTTGTTCCCGCGGGTGGACGTGTCGGTGGAGCGGCCCCTGCGCATTGGCTGGAGTTCTGTTCTTGGCTCCCGCGTTCAGCCTGACCCGCTTGTGGCTCGGGCTTTCGGCCAGACCATCGGGAAGCTCGCAGAGGCAGGCTACGACTTGGAGGAAGTCTCTCTAGGATTGGAGGATGCTTCGGAATCGATGTGGACGGTCTGGTGCAGCCGGATTTTCGAATCGTTCCAGGCTTGGCCCGAGTCCAGGCGGGTGTTGCTGAGCGACGAGCTGCGAGACGCTTATGAGGCTGGAAGAGCCCTGGATATGGCGGCGCTGGCCGCCAGCCGGACGCGGCTGCGAGAAATGGCAACGACGCTCGCCGGGCTTTTCTGCCGCATCGATATGCTGTTGACACCGGCTGCGCCATCGGTCGCACCTGGCCTCGACAAGGAAAGGGCAGCCTCCGGGAGGCGTGATTTCAACTGGTTCGACGTCAATGGCTATGCCTATCCCTTCAACGTCAGCCAGCAGCCGGCCTTGAGCCTGCCCATGGGGATGGCCGAGCACGGCTTGCCTTGCGGTCTGCAAATCGCGGGCCGCAGCTACCATGACGGCCAGGTATTGAAATTCGGCAGCGTTGCAGAGGGCTTGCTAAAATCATGAACATGAAACCCATCGCCGTATTCCAACATACCGAAGTCGGGGCGCCCGGTTCGGTCATCCCCATTCTTGAAAGCCTGGGCATGCGCTGCGAGCTGATCAAGGTGGTCGATGGCCAGGCCGTGCCCGAGCAGGCCGGCAACTACGCCGGCCTGGTATTCATGGGCGGCTATATGAGCGTGCACGATCCCTTGCCCTGGATAGCCCAGGAATGCGCGCTAATACGGCATGCCGACCTGCTGGATATTCCGGTTGCCGGCCATTGCCTGGGCAGCCAGCTGGTGGCCTTTGCCTTCGGTGCGAACGTCCACAAGAATGTCCGCAGCGAGATCGGCTGGCAGGAAGTCGTGGTCGAAGGCGGCCCCGTGGGCCTGGACTGGTGGGGCGAACCCGAGGGTTCGGTGATTCCCGCCTTTCAATGGCATGGCGACACCTTCGAGCTGCCCGTCGGCGCGCAGCGCATCGCCACCGGCGCGCATTGCGCCAACCAGGCCTTCGTGCTGCGCGGCATGCACTTGGCCATGCAGTCGCATTTCGAAATGACCCCCGAGCTTGTCGAGCTATCGCTGGAGCGCAACGGCACCCAGCTCGAGCGCGAATACGAGCGAGGCAATCCGGCGGTGACATCCATGGAAGAAACCCGTCGCAACGTGCCCGAGCGCACGCAGGCCATGGCCCAGATATTGACCCAGCTTTACAGCCGCTGGGTCGTCAATTGCAAGCCCTGAGCGCCGGCTGCAGAAACGCGGACGGTCAGCGGTCGGGGGTTGTTCCGGGCTTGTGGGGCCACAGGCCCCCGTCAGGACTGGGTCGATGCAAGCTGGCGGCCTTGCGTTTGGCCGCCCCGCAGATCAAGCCGCTGCGATGGCCGGCAGCACCTTGCCCGTGCAATTTCCGAAGCCCACCCTGTATCCATCGCCCTGGCACCATCCCTTGAGAATGAGCTCGTCGCCGTCCTCGATGAAGCTGCGGGTTTGCCCGTCGGCAAGCGGCAGCGGCGTCTTGCCGTTCCAAGTGAGTTCCAGCAGGCTGCCCAGCGAGTCCCGGGTAGGGCCGCTGATGGTGCCTGAACCCATCAGGTCGCCCACATTGGTATTGCAGCCCGAAACTGTGTGGTGAGCCAGCTGCTGCGCCATGCTCCAGTACATGTAGCGGAAGTTAGTGTGCGAAAGGCGGGTGGCGTCGGCGGCGTTTTCGGGCTTGATGTAGACCTCGAGCTGGATGTCGAAGGCATGCTTGCCCGCGTGCCGCAAATAAGAAAGAGGCTCGGGCGACTGCGCCGGCTGCTGGACCCGGAATGGCTCCAGGGCCGCCATGGTGACGACCCATGGAGAAATGGTGGTGGCGAAGGTCTTGGCGTTGAACGGGCCAAGGGGCACGTATTCCCAGGCCTGCAGATCGCGCGCCGACCAGTCGTTCAGCAGCACCATGCCGAAAATATGGCTTTCGGCGTTTTCGCAGGCAATGGGCGAACCCAGCTTCGAGGGCTGGCCGATGATGAAGCCGGTTTCCAGTTCGAAATCCAGCTTGCGGCAGGCCGAGAAAATGGGCCTTTCCTGGTCGGGAAGCTTGATCTGGCCATTGGGCCGCAACACCGGGGTGCCGCTGACCACGACGGACGAGGCCCGCCCGTTGTAGCCGATGGGGATTTCCTTCCAGTTGGGCAGCAAGGCGTTGTTGGGATCCCGGAACATCGCGCCGACGTTGGTGGCGTGTTCTTTCGAAGAGTAAAAATCGGTATAGCCCGGAATATGAACGGGCAGGTGCATGGTGGCATCTGCCTGGCTGCTGAGCGCGCGGGCGCGCAACGCCGCGTCGTCGCGCAGGGTGGCGCAGCCGGAGTCCAGCAACTCGGCAATCCGCGCGCGCGCCGCCGTCCAGGCCTGCTCGCCCAGGCCGATGAAGCCGTTCAGGGTAGGTTGGGAGAAAACCGCCGGTTCGGCGCCCGGAACCTTCAACAGGCCGCTGGCCGCCAGTACCGATAAGTCCAAAATCTGGTCGCCGATGGCAACGCCGATGCGTGGAGACGGATTGGCCGCATTGCTGAATATTCCATACGGAAGATTCTGTATAGGAAAGTCGCAGTGCGCTGCGTTGGCGCTTTCTAACCAGCTTTGTGCTGTGCCCATTTGTCTGTCCTCGTTGATTTATTGTGCTGAGTGTCTATGGTGGTGATTATATTAACGCAGCTGGAGTGCGCCCTCTCCGCTCCCTCTATTAGACGGGGCAGCGATCATAGCCTTCCCACCCGCATATTGATGGGCCAGGCAACGGGGCGGCGGAGGTTCCTATCGCCCCACACCGATGAAATGTCGTTGGCGAAGACGAGAAGCATCTCTTCGCGCCCGGCTTCTTTGGCGCGGCGCACTGCCGACCAGGTGAGGAGATAGCCCAGGAACTCGGACAGATGCCAATTCTTTTTGATTTCCATGGGAGGCGCCGCCAGTTCCTCGAATGGGAAGTCAATGCTTGTGTAGCCGGTATCGACGAGTTTTCGCTCCGCAGGCCAGTAGGGGCCGATATCGTCCCGGTAGAACCTCTGGAATCGGTCGTCAAGGGCCGGCTCGAGCTTGAGAACGCCGTAGCTGATCAGCGCCAGAACGCAGCCGGGCGCGGCGATTCGCCTTGCCTCTTGATAGAACCGGGGCAGGTTGAACCAGTGCGCCGCCTGCGCCGCGGTAATGAGGCTGGTGGAACCATCGGCCAGTGGCAATTGTTCGGCCGGCGCGCACTGATACCTGATACGTTTGTTGGGGACGATATTCGCAATCTGGTCGGCACTGGGATCCAGCCCGACAACGGTATCGAAATGCGGGACGAGGAGCTGCGTCAGCTGCCCATTGCCGCAACCTACGTCGACGGCCATTCGCCTGTCCGCCGCTATCGAGGCCAGGAAGGCGGCCAGTTGCGGCGGGTACTCGGGACGGAAGCGCGCGTATGCCCGGCCGCCTTGTTCAAACCAGTTTCGAGCCGGGTTGGCGTTATTCGACATTGGTTTGGCCTCCTGCGGGCAATCCGCTTTTGCGACCATCGTTGACGGCATGACATGGCTTGGTAAGTATACGATTCGGCTCTCGCTATGTCGAAACGTCCGACTCGAGGATACGTCGGGCGTTTTGCTTGGCGTCGGGGCGTTTAAATCTTGAACGACTCCAACGTTTCGGGGGCGAATAGCTCTCGTGGGTGCAACTGCCTTTTCGACAAGCCTTGCTCGTAGGAATAGCGCAAGAACGTCGCCAGCGTTTTTTCGTTCTTTTCGAAACCGTAGGGCCAGAAGTCGTCTCCCATCTCGGCGCGTACCTGTTCGACATGCGACGTCAGCCAGGGCAGCATGGATTTCAGGGCGGCGGTGTCGTAGAGATCTTTGTAGGTCTGAAGCTGCGACTCGATTAGCGCATTCATCAGCGATTGCATTGCGCAAGAAGGGAGACTGCCTGCTTGACAAGGCCGCCCTGGCCGGATCGGATGCAGCGCCGAATGCAGCGGCGGCCGACGCGCTCATCGACGCCATCTTTCCGGCCGGCCGCAGATACGTGCTTTCGCCCGGGCCGCGAGAGATTGGTTCCGCCCTGCCAGGCGCAAGCGGAGGCGTCCGTTGCATGAGTGGGGGAATCTGGCATCGGAGCAGGCGGGCGCATCAACCGATGTTGCCGATGGGGCCGCTGTCGTGCCAAATCAGAGCGCCATGCCGGGGCCGAAGTGCCCAGGATGCCAGCATCTGGATATTGCAATGCGCTCGGCGATTACCTCTTTCCTGAAAGCTTCGGCGAAGGTTTCGGATGCGAAAGCACCGGCGCATTCTCTTTGCGACAAGCATATTGCAGAAGCCCTGATATATGCGGAGGATACGTCGGCTCGGGCCCGGATTGCGGCGTGCCTTGGTCCTTCAAAATTTCGGGAGTAGCTGCTTATCGGGCAGCCGGCGGGACTTCTGCATGCGGGCTTAAGCGATTGTGTTGGACAGCTTTCCCAAACCGGTGATCGTGATGTCGACGCGGTCGTTGGATTGAAGGAATCTGGGCGGCGAGAATCCAATGCCGACTCCGACCGGAGTTCCCGTGGCGATGATGTCGCCGGGCATGAGCCGCATGCCTCGAGAGATCGTTTCAATGAGCGTCGGGATATCGAATATAAGATCCCGTGTATTGGCGTTTTGTCGAAGTTCGTCGTTTACCCGGCACTGGACTTCCAGGTTCTTTTCGTCGACGTCGTCGGCTGTGGCTATCCACGGCCCCATTGGGCAGGATGTTTCGAATGACTTGCCCAGGAACCATTGCTTGTGCTCCGCCTGAATCTGGCGTTCGGTCAGGTCGTTGATGATGACGTACCCGAACACGTGCTTCATGGCTTCCGCCTTGGAAATGCCCAGGCCGGCTTTGCCGATGATGACGCCCAGTTCGGCCTCATAGTCGAGCTGGCTGCTTGTTTTGTCGGGAAACCCGATGCGCGTGCCCGTAGCGACGACAGCCTCGGGCATCTTGGTGAAAATGATTGGTGCCTTGGGTACGGCGTCTGCCGCGGAGCTGGCGCTGCTGTCGTACCCGCTGCGGGCAAATTCCTGGGCGTGATCGAAATAATTCTTTCCGACGCAGAGGATATTGCGGCGGGGCCTTGGTATGGGCGCAAGCAGGGTGGCGGATGCGAAAGGGATGGCGGGTCCGTCGGCAATTTTTGCGCGCAGGTCTTCGAAACCCTCGATGAGCCAGGACATATCGCTGATGGCTTCTTTGCCGGCCAGCAAAGGGATATATGCCTTTTGGTTTTCGTCGACTTTGGCGACGACCGGTTGGTTGTTCACTGACAATGTGGCGAACTTCACTGGCGCTCCTTTGGGTGGATTAGGTTTTTTCGATTGCGGGAAGTCTTGAAAGAAGACGTATGCGGGTGTGATCCGAGTGGCTGCGTGTCAGTCGGATGAATTCTTCTGCGTCGCCGACTACAAAAGCCTGGGCGAGCTGCGCGTGCTCTTCCTGAGCTTCGATGAGATCCCCCGTGAGGCGCGTCTCGGTGCGGATGTACGACTCTATCAATGTTCTTGAGTGGTCAAGCGCGCGCAGGTGATGCGGGGAATTGGCGGCGGAAAGCATTGCCGTATGGAAACGCATGTTCAGGTCGAACCACCGCGTCAGGCTTTTGTCGTCGGTACATGAGGCCAATGAGGCCATTTCCGCTGCAATGCTGTAGACGGCGGAAATATCGGCATTTGTGCGTTTTTGAATGGCCCGGCGTGCGAGTTCTGTTTCAAGCAGGCAGCGCAGGTCGAAGACTTCGTTGATTTGCGCGGGATCCAGGCTGGCAACGGCATAGCCGCGCCGAGGATGCAGGACCACGATGCCGTCAGCTTCCAGCCTGGGCAGCGCTTCTCGAAGGGGGCTGCGGCTGACCCCAAGCTTGCTTGCGACTTCGTCTTGGCGAAGCATTTGCCCAGGCCCGAACACGCCGTTGAGAATGGCTTCCCGGACTTTGTTGTAGACCATGGTTGGCAGGGTCTGGCTAGGTATGGATTCTGTGAGCTGATCGATTGACATGGTCCAGGGGCTGTCCTTAATTGGCGTTTGAAGAATTGTATAAAATTATTTTTTATATGGCAATTTCAATTTTTAATCGATCTGGATATGCGATCCTGTTTTCGTTGAGAATTTCATTTAGTTAAATTTAATTTATTGAATTTAAACAAATTATATTGGATAGGGTTTTTACTTATTGTGTGCGATGCCTCAGCATGTAGACTTCGTTTTTGTAAATCATATTTTTTATACAATTTTGATTTCGCCGATGGGCAAGACAATGAAACCGCAGGCGGCCTTGGGTTTTACCTCTATTCGCAGGCTGGTTTCAGCCATTCCTTAGTTCAGCCAGGAGTATTTATGCCAAGTCAAGTCAAGTACATCAATCCGGAAGGCGGTTGTCCCGCGCAGGGGTTGTATTCTCATATCGGTACTCCCGACGGGAAACTGCTGTTCGTTGCCGGCCAGTTATCGGTTGGCGACGACGGAAGCGTAGTGGGCAAAAACGATTTCAAGGCCCAGTTCAAGCAAATCTTCGACAATCTTGGCAAGGTGCTGAAGGGTGTCAATGGCGATTTCAACAACGTCGTCAAGTTCACCACCTATATGGTTCGCTCGCAGGATCTGGAGCAGTTCATGGCGCTTCGCGCCGAATTGTTCCCGAAACTGTTCAGAGGCCCTGACTTCCCGCCCAATACGCTCCTGGTCATCGACCGATTGGTCAAAGAGGATTTCCTCATGGAAGTCGAAGCGGTCGTTCATATCGGGTGACGCTTTGTTGCTGCCATCGCCAGGGTGGATCGCCCGGCCGGCAACGACGGAACGTCTGCAAAACAGCAAGGAGAGTCATGTTCAAGACCGAACAATTCGAATTTGAGGGCTCCAAGGTTGCGTGCCTTCACGGCGGTAGCGGCAGCCCGCTGCTGCTGCTTCATGGTTCCGGGCCCGGGGCTTCCAGCCTGGGCAACTGGAAGTCCGTCCTCGAGCCTTTGGCGGCACATCATGAAATCCATGCGATGGATCTCATAGGTTTCGGGCAAAGCGGGAGGAAGCCGGCTCCGCCTTATTTCGACTATGGCTTGTGGGTCCGCCAGGCCGTCGCGATGCTGGAGCGCATCCCTGGCCGAAAAGTCGGTGTCATCGGCCATTCGCTTTCGGCATCCATCGCGCTGACCCTGGCCTCTCAGAGCAAAAAGGCAGTTGCCGTCATGACCACCGGGGCGATGGGCGCTCCGTTCGCGCTCAAGGAAGGTACTCGCCGCACGTGGACATGCCCCCGTAATCGCGAAGAGCTGGTTGCGGCCATCAGCGGTCTCATCTACGACGCGTCGGGTATCGACGAAGGCTATCTTCAAGGGCGCGAAAAGGTCATCTATGCGGAAGGCTATGCCGACTATTTCGACACCATGTTCGGCGGCGACCAGCAGCAATACATCGATGCCGCCCTGCTGTCGGAAGAAACATTGAAGCGGGTGTCCCAGCCCGTACTGATGCTGCATGGGCGCAACGATGACGCATTTCCCGCCTCGTGCACGATTGAAATTGCGAAGCGCCTGGCCAATGCGGACGTCATGCTGTTGGACAAATGCTCACACTCTGTGGCCGTTGAGCGGACAAGCACCTTTCTCGCCCTGGCGGAAGATTTCTTTGCGCGGCATCTCGAGAACGATTAACCAACCGGGAATACTGTAATGGCAAACAAAGGCTATATCCTGAAGGGAAAAGTGCTGGATGGTACGCTGAATCAGCCCATCGAGGATGGCTTGGTTGTTACCGAAGGCCCGCATATTTCCTGGGTGGGAAGCGCAACTGACCTGCCTGCCCAGTTCAAGGCGGAAGAATACGAAGTCATCGACTTGCCCGGGCGTTCGATCATGCCCGGGCTGGTCGATGCGCATACCCATATTTCCTTCGGCGAGTCGCGTTCCGAAGAAGAAAACGCCTTGTATACACCCGTCGAGTTCCGCGCAATCAAGGCAATCTATAACGCCAATAAGGTGCTGCAGGCCGGCGTTACCAGTGCCTTCGATGCGGCCACCACGTATGCGGTCGCCCAGGCGGTTCGGGATGCGATTGACAGTGGTATGTACCCAGGTCCGCGCTATACCGTTTCCGGTAAGCAGATCACCAATCATCAGGGGCTTGAAGACGCCTTCCCAAGCGAAATGCAATTCCCTCCGGGGCAGGCGGCGGTGCTCGTGAAAACGAAAGAAGACCTGGTGGAGGCTGTGCGGCTGCAAGTCAAGGATGGCGTCGATGCCATCAAGGTGTCCGGATCCAACGACAATCTCATCACGCCAGACATGGCGGATGTCTCCGCCTTTACGCTCGAAGAGCTCAAGATCATCGCCGACGAAACGCATCGGCTCGGCAAGATTTGCAGCATACACGCCCGCTCTCGTGTTTCGTCCCGGGATGCCGCCCTGGCGGGTTTCGACAACATCTATCATGCCTCGTATATCGATGACGAGGGGATAGAGGCGTGCCTGAAATCCGGCAGCGTAATCACGCCAACGCTGACACTGCTGGTCAATTTGATCGAGGCGAACCAGGCTAATGCAGGGGCTTCCGGCAGTTCGGCCTTTCAGCGCGAAGTGACCGCTGCCCAGGAAAATCTCCGCAAAGCGCACGAAGCCGGGGTGCCGATCATTGCGGGAAGCGAGAGCGGCTGGTCTCCGGTGCCTTATGGGCAGTGGCACGCCCGTGAGATGGAGATATTCGTCAAGCTGCTTGGCATGACGCCGCTACAGGCGATTCATTCCAATACGCTTGCCGCGACACGACTTCTTGCCCCTCGTTATCGAGACAAGGTCGGCAAGCTTGAACCTGGGCGTTATGCGGATGTTCTCGTCGTGCCAGGCGATCCATCAAAAGACATCACGCTTCTTCAGCGGCCAAGCCGGTTCGATTACATCCTGCAAGGAGGCAGACCCATCAATCGAACGCCACCAGAGCCGCGCCGCCGTATGTGGTACGAAAGAACAAAAACATTCTTGTCTGGGCTTTATGTCTATGACGAGGAAAAAAGCCAGGGGCATTTCCTGCCCGAATAGAAGAAATCACCCCCCCTATTGGAGGACGTATGAGACAAACTGGATTCTATCGCAAGTGTTTGCCGGTAGTGCTTGGCGCGCTGTTGGCATGGTCGGGGCATATATTGCTGCCCTCTGGAACCGCATCCGCCGCGGAAGCCGACCGCTTGAAGGGCCTGGTTCAGCCATTGAAGGCTGAAAAGCCCTTTACCATTGGTGTTACCCTAGTCCATCTGCAGGACGATTTCTGGAAAGGCATCGCGTACGGCATCCAGGACGAAGCCAAGCGAAGCAACGTGAAGGTCATGCAGATTTCGGTTGCGGGCGCATATGGAAATGTGCGCGAGCAGTTTGCGCAGCTTGAAAGTCTCAAGTCGCGTGGGGCGGACTATGCCGTGGTCGGCGCCGCGAGCTTCGATGGCTACGATGCGGTGTTCAAGCAGTTGCAAAGCCATGGGACGAAGGTGCTGGCCGCCGGCATTCCCGTCAACAGCCCCAATGTAACCTTTGGCGTCGGCCAGGACGAGGCGGCAATAGGCACCACGCTGGCAAAAGCCATATGCGCCGTCAAGCCCAAGTCGACCACGCTGTCCATTCCAGGGCCTGCCGGCGCCGAGTGGGCCAGGCTGCGTTTTGAGGCGTTCAAGAAAGAGGCGGCGAAGTGTCCGGGGATGGTGGTCACGCCGGGTGCTTTTGGCGGCTCGCTCGATCTGGCTTACGGGATGTCGCAAGCCTCCGACCTGTTGCTGAAGAACCCAGGCGCGGATTTCATCTACACGCCGGTCATCTCCCTCGGCATGGGCGCCGCCCAGGCGGTTCGGCAGCAGCGCAAGAACGTCAAGGTCGTTTCAAGCGCGATCATCAGGGAAGCGCTGCCGATGATCAAGGACGGCCGCTTGCTTGCCGTGACTTCCGAGCCGGGCATCTTGATGGGCCGGCTGCTGGTTCAATATGCGATCCGGGATCATGAAGGCAAGGAGATGCCCAATATGATCAAAGACAAGGCATTGCCTTATCCCTACCTGCTGACGCCTCCCCTGGCCATCACGCCCAAGAACATTGGCAGCTACTCTTTTGACGAATACGATATTCCTCCAAAGGACTGGAACATCACATCGTCCCAGTAGCCGTTGCAACCCGCTGCTTATCCACCATATCAACAGGGTGCCATCATGCAGTTGAATGCTCAGAATGCGAATTCCTTCCATGAACCTCGTTTGCATGCGGCGCCACTACTGGCGCTTCGCGAAGTCTCGAAACGTTTCGGTGCAACCGTTGCATTGAACCAGGTCTCCATGGAGTTCCGCACAGGAGAAATCCACTGCATTCTCGGTGAGAACGGGGCGGGAAAATCCACGGTGGGGAAAATAATAGCCGGGGTTCACGAGCCCAGCGAAGGCACGCTTTTGTTGAGCGGCTCGGCGGTATCGTTCACGGGCATTCAAGACTCGCGGGCCCACAGCCTTGCCATGGTTTTTCAAGAGCTTTCCCTTGCCCCGGACTTGTCGGTACGGGCGAATTTGCGGCTTGGATCCAAGAAGGCTGGCGGCACTTTCAGTCTGCTTCGGCATCACGAGGAGGCCGCCGAGGCATGCGCCATCCTCGAAAGCCTGGGGTGCCAGGTCGATGTGGAAGAGCCGGTCAAGAACCTGCCTGTGGCCTCGCAGCAGCTCATCGAGATTGCCAAGGCGCTGCTGCAGTGCCCGAATCTCGTCGTCCTGGACGAGCCGACCGCCATGCTGGGGGCCGGCGAGAAAGACCGGCTCTTTGGGGTCTTGCGCAAGCTGCGTGACGAGGGGAAAGCCTTGGTGCTTATCACGCATCACATCGACGATGTCATAGCTCTTGCCGACAGAGTAAGCGTCATGCGCAATGGAAGCCTGGTGGATTCGTTCCGTATGAATGACGGCATAGACGAAGACAGCATTCTTGAGCGGCTCACCGGGGGCAAGCTTGCCGGTACTGTGCGTGACGATCAAAAAATGTTTGATTGCCAAGAGACGCTACGCATCGAAAACCTGCGACTCAGGGATGGGTCGCCGGCGTCGGTGTGTGTGCGTCCCGGCGAGATCGTAGGGTTGTATGGCGTAGTGGGTTGTGGTGCGGAAGATATCATTGGGGCATTGTCGGGCGCACGGCCAAACAGGAAGCTCAGGTTTTTTCTGGATGGCCAGCCTTTTTCGCCCAGCAATCCGGCGCGCGCCGCGGCGCAGGGAGTTTCCTATTTGCCGTCAGGCCGGGCGAGCAACGGCATTTTTGCATCGCTATCCATCCGCGAGAATCTTTGTCTATCGATGCTGGAACGGCTGGGCAGATTCGGATTCGTTTTCGGCAAGGCGGAAAGAGATGTTGCGCTTCAGTCTCTGCAGGAATTTGGTGTGAAGTACTCCGATATGGAAGCGCCCATCACGTCGTTAAGCGGAGGAAATCAACAAAAGGTATTGATGGCCAGAGCCATGGCGCGTGCCCAGAAAGTCCTTGTGCTTGAAGAGCCGACCGCCGGCATCGACGTTGGCGCCAAACTCAGCTTGCACGAAAGGGTACGAGAACTGGCCCGGCATGGTGTTGCGGTGCTTCTGTTATCGAGCGACATGCTGGAAACGATTCAGCTTTGCGATACCGTTCATACGGTTTACGGGGGCCAGCTTGTGCGTCGCTATGACAAACCCACGCTTGCCGACCAATGTGAAATAGTGTCCGACATACTTGGCCAAAAGACGCCGCATCACTAACCGGCCCAGCCGTAGGAAGGGCGAATTCGATTCAAAACTATGTGCGCAGCTTTGCCGATGCGTTATTTTCCTGACGAGAGACAACCAGTATGCAAGGTTTAAGAATGGAATTGCAAAAAGAGAGCGGGGTGGATATTGCAAGGCTGAAGCGTTTGGGCTCAAGCGCAATGCTTCCCTTTTTTATCGTTGCGATGGCCGTCGCGGCCACGATCGCCGAACCCAAGTTCGCCACCGTCGACAACCTGTTGAATCTTGCGACGCAAATGATGCCGCTGTTGATTCTGGCAGTCGGCCAGACATTCGCGATAATCAGCGGGGGGCTGGATCTATCCCTGGCGGCGGTCATGTCGCTGGCGGGTGTCATCGGCGTGCTGACAATGGCCGACTACGGCCCTTTCGCCGGCGTTGCCATGATGCTCGTCACGGGAATCGTTATGGGTTCTCTTTCCGGGGGCATTATTGCGTATTTCGGCGTAAGTCCGTTGGTGGTGACGCTGGGAATTTTGTCCGTGGCGCAGGCAGGCGCGCTTATATTGTCCAGCGGCGTGCCCATATACAACATCGACCAATCCTATGCCGGTGCGATAGGCTTCGGCACGCTGCTGGGCATTCCATCCATGGTCTGGATAGGCGTGGCTTGCGCGATCGTCGGCGGCCTGGTCATGCGGCACACGGTTTTCGGCCGCCATGTGTATGCGGTGGGGTCCAGCGTATCGGCAGCCACCAAGTCGGGCGTGAACGTGAAGCTCACCACGGTGCTGGTCTATGCGGCCAGCGGCTTGTGCGCCGCCCTGGGCGGCGTCGTGCTCACCGCCTGGGTGGGGTCGGCGCAGCCCGTCGCGGCGCCTAATCTGACACTGGAATCGCTGGCCGCCGTCGTGCTGGGCGGCGTCGCCTTGACGGGCGGGTCGGGGGGAATCATTCAGGCCGTCTACGGCGTGATCATCCTTAGCATGCTGTCCAATATCATGAATATGATAGGCGTGTCCGCGTATTACCAAACATTGGTTATCGGCGTCGTCATCATTATTGCCGTGGTCCTGGATCGCCTGCGCACTGTTGCCGCGCGTTAGTCCTCGAAGCGGACGGCCTTGAGGCGGTCTTGCGCGAACTGGAATAGGGGGGTGATGGTATTGTTGGCGTCGCCGCACAGGGGAATGGTCAGTTGCGGGGCGGTCTCGACTGAACCGCCGTCGGTTTCGTCCGGATCGTAATCAAGCAGCGCGCGAAAGCAATTCATTCAAATGAATGAATTGCGCGGGATATCGTCGATGGCCAGATTGGGCGGCTCGTCATCATTCACAAGAGCCGGCTGCTGCGCTTCGACGCGGAACCTGTCTTCGTTCAGTCTTCAAACTCAATGGTGATGCGCCAGTTTCCGTTGGCGGTCATCGACCGGTGGATTTTTACTGCAGACGATCCTTGATCGCCTTCAGCCTGACGTCATCTTTGCTGAAATTCCCGCTTCTGGACGGCTTATGTCCGAAACGGTCGATTTGAGGGCTGCATTCAAGCATTGATCCAAGCCCGCGCCTGTTCCAACTCGTTGACGCGGAACGCCTTGACTTCAGCCTTGGTAAAGAACCGCGCTAAATGCATCGACGCGTGAATCCAGCCCGCATCGGCCACCACGGCGGCGCGTGCGACCTTGCGGGCGACGGAGACGCCGAGCGTCAGGTCGGTCCACAGCGCCTTTGGTTCGATGCCACTGAAATGCTCAATGCGTTCGAGCACACGGGTCTTACCGTTCAGTTCAAGATCCCCACGCATGCGTTCGATGGCTTCGCGCAGTTCGAGGTCGGTAATCTTGCCTTCGACAGATATTTCGATAACCGACGAGCCGGGGGTCGTGTGATATTGGATCATGGCGGGACTCCTAACTAGGGAGACGTTACGCATTCAGGCATGGATGGGCCCGGCGTTCGACTGCCTCCTGATTTATGGTACCTCTTTCCACGTGCTTCGTTTGGCTACGAGTGCCATGCTTCGTCCTGGCCCAATCGGCGTGCGTGTGTTGCGAGCCACAGGTCGTGAGCGTCCTGCATGGCCAGCCAGCTTTCTGGACTACGTCCGAGCGCTTTGGAGAGGCGAAGCGCCATTTCAGGCGTAATGCGAGACGCACCGCTGAGTACTCGGCTTAGTGTGGAGGCCGCTACACCAAGCACCTTGGCCAGCTCGCGTCCACTGATATTGTTGGGCTCGAGGTAGATGCCGGATATAAATTCACCGGGATGGGGCGGGTTGTGCATGTTCATCAGTGATAGTCCTCGTAATTCAGGACGAAGGCATTTCCGTTTTCAAATCCCTCCAAATCCAGGGGCGCTATAAGCGAAATCAGCAAATCATTCGCTGAGCCGTCATACTTGCCGACAGAGCCTACGTTTTCGACAACTCCATGGTCGCTCAGCCACACCGCCTTGCCTTGGAGTTCCGGGCCGGGCGTCACTTTTCACTCTCACCCAGCGCCTTGGATGCAAAGCCTTTACGCGCATGATATCCAAGCTTTCACCCAGGCCGAACCACTGCCTAGCCCGAGGGACAAGGGCTGATAGCCTGCCCCTTTGGAATAAAAAAGCAGACGAAAAAAGCACTTACATAGCGCAAACGAAAAAGCCTGATGGCTCGTTGAGCGATCAGGCTTTTGAATTCTTTGGCGGAGCGGACGGGACTCGAACCCGCGACCCCCGGCGTGACAGGCCGGTATTCTAACCAACTGAACTACCGCTCCGCAGCGGTGTAACTTCATGCAGGCGGCAAAGCGGCCTGGCGTCCCCTAGGGGATTCGAACCCCTGTACCCACCGTGAAAGGGTGGTGTCCTAGGCCTCTAGACGAAGGGGACAGGACAAAAAACAAGCTGCGCAGTATAGCATGAAACCATGCGCCTTCTTGCTTCTTCGCCAGTGTAGTGATGGTGGAGATAAGCGGGATCGAACCGCTGACCTCTTGCATGCCATGCAAGCGCTCTCCCAGCTGAGCTATACCCCCACATGTACACATTGTATTGCTTTTAAATTTTGTTGTTTAAGCGGCTGTTTGACTTGCCGCTTGAACGCTAGGTCTTAAAAACAATGCATGTCTAGCAAAGAAGCGAAATTATGCACCAAATTTTAATCGTGTGCAAGTCGGGGTGAAAAAATTGTGTCGACTGTCACAGTACGCGCCGGTCTACGAATTGCGCCGTGGAGCGCGGCGGCACACGGCCATGCCCAGGAGCAGGACAAGCACTATCCAGGCCAGCACGGGGGTGTCGCCCCAGCGTACGTAGGGCGTGAGTCCGCGGGTGCCCTGGACCTCCACGTCGAGCACGCCGACGATGTTGGCGGGCAGTTCGGCGCGCACGGTGCCGTCGGGGTCGATGGCGGCCGTCATTCCGGTGTTGGTGGCGCGAATGACGGGGCGCGCCGTTTCCATGGCGCGCAGGCGCGACATGCGCAGGTGCTGGCGCAGCGCCCATGAGTCGCCGAACCAGGCCAGGTTGCTCAGGTTCATCAGTATGGTGGCGCCGGGCCCTTGGGTGGGGCTGTCGGCGACGGACTGGATGATTTCTTCGCCGAATACGTCTTCGTAGCAGATGTTGGGGGCGATGGTCTGGCCGGCCAGGTTGAATAGATGCTGGCGTGCCGCGCCCCGGTTGAAGTCGCCCAGGGGGATCTGCAGGGCATCGACGAACCAGCGGAACCCGGGAGGGATGAATTCGCCGAACGGTACGAGGTGGTGCTTGTCGTAGCGCAGGGGCAGTGCACCGGACAGCAGCTCCGGCAGCGGCGTATTGGCGTCGAAGGCGATGGCGCTGTTGGTGTAGCGGGGAACGCCGTTGTCTTCCTCATGCAGGGGAATGCCCATGATGATGGTGGCGTTGCGTTCCCGCGCGATGGCTTGCCAGTCCTGCCAGAGTTCTTCGGGGTAGCTGTCCTGGAACAGGGGCATGACGGTTTCGGGCAGGATGATGAGCTTGGGCTCGTCGCCGGCCACCTTGGGCGGCAGGGCGGCCAGGCGCATATAGCTGTCGATGCCCTGCTGCATGAATTGGGGGTCGAACTTTTCCGACTGGGGCACATTGCCCTGCACCAGGCGTACCAATATGGGCGCGCCGGAGGGGCTGGACCAATGTAGCTGCCCCAGGGCCAGGCCGGCCAGCGCCACGGCGATGCTGGCAGCCACGGCGGTGGCCGCCGCGGCTTCACGCGCTGTGCCGCGCGCCTGCTTCAGTTGGGCGATGGCCGCGGCGATGAAGGCGGCGAACCAGGCCAGGCCGTAGACGCCGAACAGAGGCGCCCAGCCGGCAAGCGGCCCGTCGGCGTGGGCATAGCCGGTGTTCAGCCATGGAAATCCGGTAAGCAGCGT
>Ga0182744_1000378_pt1 | contig 43565 bp, 37 predicted proteins | sample eDN3rd30CKraftMG_FD_128525 | JGI IMG/M metagenome (GOLD analysis project Ga0182744, IMG submission 128525) | Enriched Miracle-Growth compost microbial communities from Emeryville, California, USA - eDNA 3rd pass 30_C Kraft MG (version 2) (version 2) ... | reverse complement strand
GCCGTGGAAGGCGCGCTGAACGAGGCGCTCAGCCAGTGGCTTGAGGAAAACCCCGCCGAAGCGAAGGTGATCGTCGGCAAGGTGGTGGAAGCTTCCTCCGCCCGCGAGGCGGCGCGCCGCGCCCGTGAGCTGTCACGCCGCAAGGGGGCGCTCGACATCGCGTCGCTGCCCGGCAAGCTGGCGGACTGTCAGGAGCGCGATCCGGCCCTCTCCGAACTGTTCATCGTCGAGGGCGATTCGGCCGGCGGCTCCGCCAAGCAGGGTCGCGCCCGCGAGTATCAGGCGGTGCTGCCGCTGCGCGGCAAGATCCTCAACGTCGAGCGCGCCAGGTTCGACAAGATGCTGTCGTCGGAGACAATCGGCACGCTGATCCTGGCGCTGGGCACGGGCATTGGCCGCGAGGATTTCAACGCGGACAAGCTGCGTTACCACAAGATCATCATCATGACGGACGCCGACGTCGACGGCTCGCACATTCGCACGCTGCTGTTGACGTTCTTCTTCCGCCAGATGCGCGAGATCATTGATCGCGGCCACGTCTATATCGCCCAGCCGCCGCTCTACAAGGTCACCAAGGGCAAGTCCCAACAATACCTGAAGGACGAGCGCGCCCTGGACGATTATCTGATCGACGCGGGCCTCGACGGCGCCACCCTGCGCCTCGCCAGCGGCGAGGAACGCGGCGGCCTCGACCTGCGCGCCCTGGTGGAGGAGGCCCGCGCCGTCCGCACGCTGCTGTCGTCCCTGCACACCCGCTACAACCGCACCGTGGTGGAGCAGGCGGCCATCGCCGGCGGCCTGCGCGCCGGCATCGTCGATAACGAGCCGGAGGCCGCGGCGCAGATCGCCACCGCCATCGCCGCCCGGCTCGACGTGATCTCGGAAGAAACCGAGCGCGGCTGGACGGGCGCGGTCGCCAACGGCGGCTATCATTTCACCCGCATGGTGCGCGGCGTGAAGCAGTCGGTCGAACTCGACGCCGGCCTGCTGGCCTCCGGGGAGGCGCTGCGCCTGTCGGAACGTCAGGCCCAGCTGCACGACGTCTACGCCGCGCCCGCGACCCTGCTGCGCAGGGCCGACGCCACGCCAATCCATAGTCCCAACGAACTGTTCGAGGCCGTGACCGGAGCCGGCCGCAAGGGCCTGTCATTGCAGCGCTACAAGGGCCTCGGCGAGATGAACCCGGACCAGCTCTGGGAAACCACCCTGGATCGTGACAATCGCTCGCTGCTTCAGGTGAAGGTCAAGGACGTCCAGGACGCCGACGACCTGCTGGTGAAGTTGATGGGCGACGTGGTGGAGCCGCGCCGCGCCTTCATCCAGGACAACGCCCTCACCGTCTCCAATCTCGACGTGTGATGGCGCCGGCGGGGCCGCAAGGTCCCGCCCCGCTCCGGCGCGTCATGCCGGCGCGCGTTGCGGAAGCGCCGTCTGCGCCGCGCCAGACCCTGGCGCGCCATGGTCACCTGGAGGCGCGCGGCGCGCAACCGATGCGGATCAGGTCATAACGATGGACATGGCCGTTCGGGGCCGCGCCTGAAGCGTTTCCAGCAAGGTCAACGCCAGCTGTCTTGCTCGAGGCCCGGGCTCGGAGCTCCTTCCCGCCCCGGCCCCATGCCTGCCTTCACCCCGAGCCCGCCAGGCCGCTCCCGCCAATGGGCGGCCGCCGCCGGACGGAAAATCGCGCGGCGCGCATGACGGGCGGTCGGCCGGCCCGTGAAAATTTCCGTTGTCCTGCTGAATTGTCGCCTGATTTCAGCGCCATGGCAGATGGCCATGACAAACCTCTCCCCGATCCGGGCGGCCTGCGCCGTCACTGCCCTTGCCGCCGCTCTCGCCGCCTGCGCCCTGCAGCCGGAAAAGCGCGTGCCCCGCGAGGAAATCTCCGTCTCGACCGCCGACGCCGCCCGCGCCGCCAGCCTCATCAGCGCATATCGCGTCTCAAAGGGCCTGTCGCCGGTGCGCGTTGATACGGCGCTGAACGCCCCGGCCACCGAGCAGGCCGTCGCCGTCGCCCAGTACGGCAAGCTGACCCACGGCAATTTCAGCGCGCGCATGGAACGTTATGGCGCCCCTGGCGCCGCCGCGGAAAACCTCAGCGCCGGCTCGTCCGATGTGGCGGACGTCATCAACCGCTGGAAGCGTTCCTCCGGCCACAACCGCAACATGCTGCTGCCGGACATGCGCCGCATCGGCCTGGCCAAAGCCACCTCGCCCGGCAAGGGTTATGGCTCCTACTGGGCCCTGGTGCTCGCCAACTGAGCGCCGCTCCGCACGCCTGCCGCATCCACCGGCTGACCGGCGCCGGCCGGGCAAAAAAATGCGCGGGAGCAGCCCCCGCGCATCAACGCCATCAGACCCGTAAACGTCTCAGATCGCGGCGATGACGGCGATCTCGACCTTGTATTCCGGCGCGGCGAGGCCGGCCTCAACGGTGGCGCGGGCCGGGGTTTCACCAGGCACGACCCACTTTTCCCACTCCTGGTTCATCTCGCCGAACGTAGCGATGTCGGTGAGATAGATCGTGGCCGTGAGAATCTTCGTCTTGTCCGAGCCGGCGGCGGCCAGCAGCGCGTCGATCTGGCCGAGAATGGTCCGGGTCTGTTCAGCGACGGTGGCGCCGCCAGCAACCTGGCCAGCGAGATAGACGGTCTGGTTGTGAACCACGGCCTGGCTCATGCGCGGGCCGTTCTCGATGCGGCGAATGGTCATGCCCAACTCCCTGCAGCTCGTTTGCTGCGCTTGCAAAAACAGGCGGCGGCCGGTTGCGGGGCTGCCGGATATACGCGCCATGGACCGGAATCGGCGTCCAGCGCGCTTCAGTGCGCAGATATACGCATACGGCGTCGCGGCAAACGGCCAATTTGTGATCCGCCGCCCGGTAACGGCCGCCGGTTTCACAACAACGCGACCTGAAGCGGCGGACATCTCCGCAATCCCGCGCATAAAAAACGCCCGACGCTTGGGCGTCGGGCGTGAAATGGTGGTGCCCCTGGCCGGGCTCGAACCAGCACTCCTTTCGGAACTCGATTTTGAGTCGAGCGCGTCTACCAATTCCACCACAGGGGCATTGGGCGCGGATCATAGCGACGCCATGCACCAGGTCAACGCCCCGAAGGGACTGTCCCGATGATCTGTCCACCGCCACGCGCATCATGCACGCGCATCATGGCGCGCGCTGGGCCCTGACAGGCGTCGGCGCGCCCCTGCGTCAGTTGCCGGCCTGAACCTCTTCCACGGCGACAGCCAGCAGCCGCTCCATGGTTTCGCGAATCTCCAGCTCGCCAACGGACACGCCGGCGGCGGCGAGGTCCCCGCTCACCTTGCGGAATACGTCCTCATCGCCGGCTTCCTCGAAGTCAGCCAGAATGACGGATTTGGCGTAATCCGTCGCGTCCTGGCCCGACTTGCCGAGTTTGCCGGCGACCCACTCGCCCAGCAGGCGGTTGCGGCGCGCCATCGCCTTGAAACGCAGCTCTTCATCCAGAACAAATTTGCGCTCGAAGGCTTCCTCGCGCTTGTTAAAGGACGTCATGTAGCGGCCCCGATTGGTGTTTCAAAAAGATCGAACCCTCAATGTAAGCGGCGGGCCCGGCGTTTGCCAGTGGCCGCCAGCAAAACACGTGGGCTGAAGCCGGATGGCGGCGGCGCCCGTCGCCCTTGACCGCCCGCCCCGGCGCCCCACATAAGGGATCACGAAAACTGTATATAATCCAGATATTTCCGGACAACGCCTTGAAATAGCCGGAAGTGTCTGCATTGAGCTCGTCAGCAGGAGAATGCGCCCGGCCAGCGCGTTAACTCACTCATTGTGCTTCTGCCCCCGATCGGCTAGGTTGCCCCGGCGGGTCGGATACCCAGAAAGCCCGCTGGCCGCGGACTTCATCCCTTTTCAAGGAGCGACGGCGGTCCCCTATGGATTTTCTTAAAACACGGTATACGCCGATGAATCGTCGCCGTCGTATTTACGAAGGCAAGGCGAAGGTCCTCTATGAGGGTCCTGAACCTGGAACGCTGATCCAGCACTTCAAGGATGACGCCACCGCCTTCAACGCCAAAAAGCATGAGGTGATTGACGGCAAGGGCGTGCTGAACAATCGCATCTCGGAATATATATTCCAGAACCTCAACGACATCGGCGTGCCGACCCACTTCATCCGGCGGCTCAACATGCGTGAGCAGCTGATCCGTGAGGTCGAGATCATCCCGCTCGAGGTGGTGGTGCGGAACGTCGCGGCCGGCTCGCTGGCCAAGCGCCTCGGCCTTGAGGAAGGCACCCAGCTGCCGCGTTCGATCATCGAGTTCTATTACAAGAACGACGCGCTCGACGATCCGATGGTCTCCGAGGAGCACATCACCGCCTTTGGCTGGGCCAATCCGCAGGAAATCGATGACATCATGGCCCTGGCCATCCGCGTCAACGACTTCCTCTCCGGCCTGTTCCTCGGCGCCGGCATCCGCCTGGTCGACTTCAAGATGGAGACGGGGCGGATCTGGGAAGGCGACATGATGCGCATCGTCGTCGCCGACGAGATCTCACCGGACTCCTGCCGTCTGTGGGACGTCAAGTCCGCTGACAAGCTGGACAAGGACCGTTTCCGCCGCGACATGGGCGGCCTGGTCGAGGCTTACCAGGAAGTCGCGCGTCGTCTCGGCATTCTCGGCGAGGCCGAGAACGTCACGGCCGGCGGCCCGCGCCTGGTCCAGCCCTGAGGCGCTGGGCCTGAGGGCCCTGGCTTGGAGGCTTTTTTCGGCGAGGGGCGATTTCCGCCCCAATCCCGACAGAAATTCCGTTGAAACGGGCCCGGTTCGCCGGGCCCGTTTTTCGTTTTGGGGACCAGGTTCGTTTCGGGACCAGGGATCCGGTAGGCGGCCACAGGCCGGAGCGACGCCATCGCGCGATTGCTCACGCCACGGGCATTCATCATCCGGAAACCCTGCGCTGGCAAAGTGCCGCTGTCCGGAAGCCCGCAAATCCGGCGGCCATGCAAAAAACGCCGGGCCGCATATCGGCGGCCGTCATAAGGGCATTAGACCTCCGGTCCGCCGCTCAATAAGAAGGGCTCCATGTTCAAACGGCTCTATGACTGGACCCTGAGCCTGGCCAACCGGCCAGGGGCAACCTGGGCGCTGGCCCTCGTGGCTTTCGCAGAGAGCTCGTTCTTTCCCATTCCGCCAGACGTGATGCTGGCCCCCATGGCGCTGGCGCGCCCGCGCAAGGCGTGGTTCTACGCCTTCGTCTGCACGGTCGCCTCGGTGCTTGGCGCGCTCGTCGGCTACGCCATTGGCTACCTGCTGTTTGATTCCCTGGGCCAGTGGGTCATCAATTTCTACGGCATGCAGGACGGCGTGGCGAAGTTCCGCGAATCCTACGCCGAATATGGCCACTGGATCATCCTGCTGAAGGGGCTGACGCCCATCCCCTTCAAGCTGGTGACCATCATGTCCGGCTTCGCCGAATACAACCTGTTGTGGTTCGTGGCCCTGTGCATCGTCACCCGTGGCCTGCGCTTCGCGCTCGTCGCCGGCGCCATGCAGCTGTTCGCCGAGCCGATCCGCCGCCTGATGGATCGCCACGCCGGCGTCATTGGTTTCGCCATCGTCTTCTTCATCATCGCCGGCTTCGCCGCCGCCAAGTTCCTGGTCTGAGGAGGCCATCATGCTGGCCCGCATGTCCCTGTCCCGATGCGCGGCCCTCATCGTCATGGTGGTTGCCCTGGCGGTCATCGCCACTTTCCTCATTTTCGAGCACGTCTTCGGCTACCAGCCCTGCCCGCTCTGCCTGCAACAGCGCCTGCCGTGGTATTTCGGCGCGCCGCTCGCGGCGCTGATCGCCGCGACGCCCGAGCCGCAAAAACGCCTGCGCGGCGTCGGCCTGCTGCTGCTCGCCCTTGTCTTCCTCATCAGCGCCGGCCTTGGCGCCTACCATGCCGGCGTGGAGTGGAAATTCTGGCCAGGCCCCCCTGGCTGCAGCGGCCAGGGCGCGCCGGCTGACGCCGCCAGCCTGCTCGACCAGTTGCAGTCGATCCGCGTCGTCAGCTGCACCGACGCCGCCTGGCGGCTGTTCGGCCTGTCCATGGCCGGCTGGAACGTCCTGGTTTCGCTGGCCCTTGTCGTGGTCGCCGCCGCCGGCTCCCTGCGCGTCGCCCGAAGCCCTCGCGGCGATCGCGCCGCGCCGGAGGCCAGATCGTGAAGCTGCGCCTGCGGACGCCCGCCTCCGAGGACCCTGGGGCGCGCATGAGCGAGATGCGCACGGCGGTGATCGGCGCGCTCGTGGTCATGCTCGGCCCCATCAGCATGTCGCTGTACACGCCAGCCATGCCGGCGATGGTGCACGCCTTCGATACGACCCCAGCCGCCATCAAGCTGACCCTCACGGTCTATTTCATTGGCTTCGCCCTGGCCCAGCTGGTTTGCGGCCCGATGTCCGACGCCTATGGCCGCCGGCCGGTTGGCATCGGCTTTTTCGCCATTTACCTCGCCGGCAGCGTCATTGCGGCGGCGGCGCCCTCCCTGTCCTGGCTGCTGGCCGGCCGCATTCTCCAGGGCATTGGCGCGGCGGCGGGCATTTCCATGTCACGCGCCATGGTGCGCGACCAGTACAGCGGCCAGCAGGCCGCCCGTATTCTCAATCTGATTGGCGTGATGCTCGCCATCGGGCCGGCGGTGTCGCCGACGCTTGGCGGCGTCATCCTGTCGACCATCGGCTGGCAGGCGATCTTCTTCGTTATGGTGCTCTATGGTTCGGTCGCCATCTGGCTGATCGCGTTCGTCGCGCCCGAAACCAACCGCAACCGCGACCGGGCGCTGGCCAGGCCCGCCGCCGTGCTCGCCAGCTATCGCACCCTGTTCGCCAACCGCACCTTTGTCGCCACCTCCTTGCTCATCGCCATGTCGCCGGGCGGCCTTTATACGCTGGCGGCGATCCTGCCGTTCGTCATGATCGAGAAGGTGGGCCTGACCCCAACCCAGTTCGGCATGGGCATGCTGGCCCAGACCGGCTCGTTCATGACCGGCGCCGCGCTGGCCGGCGTGCTGCTGCGCCGCACGGACGCCACCCGGCTCGTGCCCGTCGGCCTGGCGCTGGTGGCCCTTTCGGGGCTTGGCTTCTGCATCGGCCTGCGCATCTGGCCGCCGTCATTCATTTCGGTGATGGCGCCCACCGCGCTCTGGGCCTTCGGCAACGCCTTCATCATGCCAGGCGCCACCACGGCCGCCCTCGCGCCGTTTCCGCGCATCGCCGGCGCCGCCTCGGCCGTCACCGGCTTCATGCAGATCGGCGGCGGCCTCGCCGGCACCGCCGTGGCGGCGCTGCTGTTTCACGAACCGTTCAATTCACTGCGGGTGATCATGCCGGTGATGTCGGTGATCGCCATCGGCAGCTACGCCTGGCTGGTCTGGCGCGGCGGCGGCCTGGTCACCACCACGCCAACCGGCGAGCCGGCGCGCCGGCCGGACCCCACGGGCGGCCGCGACGCCCTGCCGCCATCCGGAACGGCGGACGACGGGCATCATGACGACGCCCACGACGGTCACGCCCGCAAGACCCGGCGCTGAGCCCCGGCGTTGAGTCCCAGCGCTGGGACACCCGCCCCCGTAGTCCTGGAATGGCGACAGAAAAAGCGCGTTTCGGGCCGGAAGCGCCCCCTGCGGCGATCGGACGGCCCTCCGTCGGCCCCGAGTTGCCCCGGCGTGATTGCCTGGACGCGCAAGACGGGTTAAGCCCCCCTTGAGCCCGCCTGAAATTTGGCGGCCAGGAGCCGGTGAGGCGTTTTCGTCCTGTCAGGAAAAGATCACCGCCAGCCCGGATGCTGGCGGGACCTTCGCCGCCACGGGGCGTGACAGAACCGCCGGACCAGCCGCCCGATATGTCGGGGCGAGCTCCTGTCCAGGCAGACTCCTGAAATCCGACAGTGCGGAGCATCCATGAAGGCCCGAGTCACCGTAACCCTCAAGACCGGCGTGCTCGACCCGCAGGGGAAAGCAATCGAAGGCGCGCTTTCATCCCTCGGCGTTGAAGGCGTCACCGGCGTCCGCCAGGGCAAGGTCTTTGACATTGAACTCGCCCACACCCAACCTGAAGCGGCGCAAGCGGCCCTGAAGGATGCGTGCGAGCGTCTTCTCGCGAACACCGTCATCGAAAACTACAGGGTCGAGATTCTCTCCTGACGCTGGAGCAAGGCGATGCTGGACCCTGACGCCCGGACCGTCCTCGATCTCATGAAAGCCGCCGGACGGCCCGTGATGACGGCGCTGTCCCCCCTGGAGGCGCGCGAGGCCTACCGCAGTTCACGGCGGGCCCTGGGTCCTGACGCGCCGGACGTGGCGCTGGTCGAGAACTTTTCCGCGCCCGGCCCCGGCGGTCTGGTGCCGCTGCGCTACTATCGCCCCGCCGGCCCCGACGAGCTCGCCCCCCTGCCCTGCCTTGTCTATTTTCACGGCGGCGGCTGGGTCATCGGCGACCTGGAAACCCATGACTACGTCTGCCGCCGGCTGGCCAACGCCGCTGGCTGCGCCGTGGTCGCGGTGGATTACCGCCTGGCGCCCGAGCATGTCTTCCCCGCCGCGGTGGAGGATTGCGTCGCCGCCGTGCGCTTCGTCATCGACAACGCCCGGCGCCTGCATGTCGACCCGGCGCGCGTCGCCGTGGGCGGCGACAGCGCCGGCGGCAATCTGGCGGCGGTGATGGCGTTGATGGCCCGCGACGGCGATCTGCCGCCGCTGGTCTACCAGCTGCTGATCTATCCGGCGGTGGACATGCGCGACGCCTGGCCATCGCACACGATGAACCTGGACGGCTTTCCGCTCACCGGCGAAACCATGCGCTGGTTCATCGATCATTACGGCGTATCGCGGCAGGACCGGGCCGACTGGCGCGCTTCGCCGCTGCACGCGCCCACGCACGCCGGCCTGGCGCCGGCCTTCGTCCTCACCGCCGGCCACGATCCGCTGGCGGATGAAGGCGCCGCCTATGCCCGCACCCTTGAGAAAGCCGGCGTAAGGGCCACCTATCTGCATATGAGCGACCAGATGCATGGCTTCATCACCATGTCGAAGGTCGTGAGGGCGGCCGAAGCCGCTCTCGACATCATGGGCGGCGCGCTCAGCCGGGCCCTCGCCCCCCAACCGTCACGGGACGCATCATGAAAGCCGCCGTCGTCACCTTCCCTGGCTCCAACCGCGAGCGCGACATCGCCCGGGCGCTGAAGCACGCCTCCGGCGTCGCCCCCGCCATGGTCTGGCACGCTGACGCCGACCTGCCCGCTGGCACGGATCTGGTGGTCCTGCCCGGCGGCTTCAGCTACGGCGACTATCTGCGCTGCGGCGCCATCGCCGCCCGCTCCAACATCATGGCCGCAGTGCAGGCGCACGCGGCGCGCGGCGGCCTCGTGCTCGGCGTCTGCAACGGCTTCCAGATCCTGTGCGAAGCCCAGCTGCTGCCAGGCGTGCTGATGCGCAACGACCGCCTGCGCTTCATGTGCAAGCGCCAGCACCTGCGCGTCGAGCGCGCCGACACCGCCTTCACCCACCGTTACGCGCAGGGCCAGGTCATCGACGTCTGCATCGCCCATGGCGAAGGCAACTGGACGGCGGACGCGGACGCGGTGGCCCGCATCGAGGGCGAAGGCCTGGTGGCTTTCCGCTATTGCGACGCCAATGGCGTCGTCTCGCCGGAAACCAACTGCAACGGCTCGGTCAATTCGATTGCCGGCATCTATTCGGAAAAGCGCAATGTGCTCGGTATGATGCCGCATCCGGAAAACCTGATCGACGCGCTGGTGGGCGGAACCGACGGGCGCGGCCTGTTCGAGAGCCTCGCCACCCGCATGGCCGCCTGAACGCGCCCTCCGCCCGGCCCGCCCCCCTGACAGAGCACTGACCGACCGATGACCGCCACAGCCCCGAAGATTACCCCGGAACTCGTCGCCGAGCACGGCCTGAAGCCCGATGAATACGCGCGCTTCCTTGAGCTGATCGGCCGCGAGCCGACCATCACCGAGCTTGGCATCGTCTCGGCCATGTGGAACGAGCACTGCTCGTACAAATCCTCGCGCCTGCACCTGAAGGGGCTGCCGACCAGCGCGCCGTGGGTGATCCAGGGCCCGGGCGAGAACGCCGGCATCATCGACATTGGCGACGGCGACGCCATCGCCTTCAAGATGGAGAGCCACAACCACCCGTCCTACATCGAGCCCTACCAGGGCGCGACCACGGGCGTCGGCGGCATCCTGCGCGACGTGTTCACCATGGGCGCCCGGCCGATCGCCGCGCTCAACGCCCTGCGCTTCGGTTCGCCGGATCACCCGAAGACCCGCCATCTGGTTTCCGGCGTCGTCGCCGGCATCGGCGGCTACGGCAATTCGTTCGGCGTGCCCACGGTCGGCGGCTCGGTCGGCTTCCACACCCGCTATGACGGCAACATCCTCGTCAACGCCATGGCCGTTGGCCTGGCGAAGACCGATGGCATTTTCTATGCGGCCGCCGCCGGCGTCGGCAACCCGATCGTCTATCTCGGCTCAAAGACCGGCCGCGACGGCATCCACGGCGCCACCATGGCCTCGGCCGAGTTTGACGCCAATTCGGACGAGAAGCGCCCCACGGTGCAGGTCGGCGACCCCTTCGCCGAGAAGCTGTTGCTGGAAGCCTGCCTCGAGCTGATGCAGACCGATTCGGTCATCGCCATCCAGGACATGGGCGCCGCCGGCCTCACCTGCTCCGCCGTGGAAATGGGCGCCAAGGGCAACCTCGGCGTCGAGCTGATTCTCGACAACGTGCCGTGCCGCGAAGAGGGCATGAGCGCCTATGAGATGATGCTCTCGGAGAGCCAGGAGCGCATGCTCATGGTGCTGAAGCCCGAGAAGCGCGAAGAGGCCGAGGCGATCTTCCGCAAGTGGGGGCTCGACTTCGCCGTCGTCGGCTACACCACCGACACCCTGCGCTTCGTGGTCAAGCACCATGGCGAGACTGTCGCCGACCTGCCGATCAAGGAGCTGGGCGACGAGGCGCCGCTGTACGACCGCCCCCACATCGCCAACACCTTCCAGCCGACCATCGATCCCGCCTCCGTGGCGGCGCCGGTGGACAACGCCACGGCGCTGGCCCGCCTGCTGGCGACGCCGGACCTGTGCTCGAAGCGCTGGGTGTGGGAGCAGTACGACCACCTGATTCTTGGCAACACGGTGCAGAAGCCCGGCGGCGACGCCGCCATCGTCCGCATCGAGGACGGCCCCAAGGGCGTCGCGCTCACGACAGACGTGACGCCGCGCTATTGCGAGGCCGATCCGGTGCAGGGCGGCCGCCAGGCCGTGGCCGAGGCGTGGCGCAACATCACCGCCGTTGGCGGCCTGCCGCTGGCCATCACTGACAACCTGAACTTCGGCAACCCGGAAAAGCCCGACGTCATGGGCCAGTTCGTCGGCTGCCTGAAGGGCATTGGCGAGGCCTGCGTGGCGCTGGATTTCCCCGTCGTCTCCGGCAACGTCTCGCTCTACAACGAAACCCAGGGCCGCTCGATCCTGCCGACCCCGACCATCGGCGGCGTTGGCCTGCTTGACGACGTCACCCTGCACGCCACCGTGGCGTTGCGCCAGGCCGGCGACGTGCTTGCGGTCATCGGCGACACCACGGGCTGGATCGGCCAGTCGGTCTATCTGCGCGACATCTGCGGCCGTGAGGAAGGCGCGCCGCCGCCGGTCGATCTGGCTGTCGAGCGTCGCAACGGCGACTTCGTGCGCGGCCTGATCCGTTCCGGCAGGGTGACGACCGTGCACGACTGCTCCGACGGCGGCCTCGCCGTGGCGGTAGCGGAGATGGCCATGGCCGGCGATATCGGCGTCTCGTTCGATACGCTGCCCGCAGATATCCCGGCCCACGCCTTCCTGTTCGGCGAGGACCAGGCCCGCTACGTCATCGCCGCCGACGCCGCGACCATCGAGGCCGTGGCGGCGGAAGCAAGGGCGGCCGGCATTCCGTTCCGCAAGCTCGGCGTGGCTGGCGGCGACGCCATCAACATCCCGGGCGAGACGCCAGCCAGGGTCGCCGACCTGCGCGACGGCCACGACAACTGGCTGCCAAACTACATGGCCGGCGAAATCGACCATCCCTGATCCTGGTTACTGGCGCGGTCCTGTCTGTATGCGGGCGAGATTGGGCCAGCGTTGCGCAAAGACGCCAGGCGCTCCTGCACTTTGGGTTCCTGCGTTTTCCTGACGCGAAGCGACGCCCCTTTTGCCGGAAACACCAAGGCATTTTGAGTTCACGCGTTTTCTGGACGCAAAGTGGAGGCCACTTTGCTGGAAAACGCTTCCGGGAGTAACGCGACATGGCCATGCAGGCCCGTGAAATTGAAGAGATGATCCGCAAGGCGCTGCCGGACGCCATCGTCCGCATCCAGGACCTGGCCGGCGACGGCGACCATTACGCCGCGACGGTGATTTCGGAGGCGTTTCGCGGCAAGAGCCGCGTCGCCCAGCACCAGATGGTCTACGCCGCCCTGCAAGGCAACATGGGCGGCGTGCTGCACGCTTTGGCGCTGACCACGGTGACGCCGACGCAGGACTGAGGCCAGAGCCAACAGCCCCACCCATTGCGTTCTGGCGCGAGTCTGCTGGCGCAAGGCATGCTCCCGCCAGGCGCCTCACGCGGACGCCGGGCGTTGCCGATGTCCCGGCATCTTCGCGATCCGGCGTGAGGCTGCGGGCGGCGTCGGCAAAACGCAGGGGCCCGGCTTGCCTTCGCAGCCCGCGCCCCACACATGAGAGGCAAAGCCTGCTGGCGATGTTCCGCCGGGGCGAAACGCCCTATAGTGCAGGCGAAACGGGCCATGACAGCGCAAGGCGCGCTGGCGCCGCCCGGCATGGATCACACGGACCAGGACGCGGCAACCCGCCCGGCCAGGCCATAGCAGGAAACGCGAGATGACCGACATCAACGCCCAGATCGACAACGAAGTGAAGTCGAACGACGTCGTGCTGTTCATGAAAGGCACGCCGGACTTCCCGCAGTGCGGCTTCTCCGGCCAGGTCGCCCAGATCCTCGGCTACCTCGGCGTGACCTACAAGGGCGTCAACGTGCTGGCCGACGACGCCGTGCGCGAAGGCATCAAGGTCTACAGCAACTGGCCGACCATCCCGCAGCTCTACGTCAAGGGCGAATTCATCGGCGGCTGCGACATCGTCCGCGAGATGTTCCAGGCCGGCGAGTTGCAGGAGCTGTTCAACAGCAAGGGCATCGCGGTGAAGCAGGAGGCGTGAGGAAAACGCATAATACGCCTGATGGCTTGAACGCCCGCACCATGTGCGGGCGTTTTTGTTTGTACGGAATGTTAGTCCAGTTCCGGCATTATGATACGCGCTTCTATACCGACCTCCTGAAGAAGATATAAAAGCTGGCCACCATCGATCAGCTCTATCGGTTTGTCTTGCGCGAAGTTCATGGCGTCTTGACCATAGCCACTAGTCGTGACCAATATCCCCTTATTGGCGCCCTCGTTCAGCATTGTTCCGTAGAGATCCCGCACAGCGGAAACGCCAACTGTATGCCGATATCTCTTGGCCTGGATGACGACTTTTCCACCCAGAACCGGCCGTTTGTCGAAAGCCACGCAATCAACACCGCCATCCCGCGATGAGCGCGTCAATTTGCTCTCCAGCCCCATCTCACCAAACAGATTGGCAATGAGATTTTCGAATTCATATGGATTGTAATCCATCAAATTGGGAGCACTGGAAAGGCCCGAGATCATATCCGCCTGATCGACAAAACGCGCATCTGCCATAGAAAATTCAACAATAGGCTTGACAGGGGATGCCTCCTCAGGGCTGCGTGACACCTGAGCTCCCAAGTTCTTAAGACACACCCGCTTGTCGATTCTGGCCAGATCGACCTCCAGAAACTTTTCTCGCGTTGTTCTGACACTGATAAGATGCGGGCGTATATCCTGACCGGTCGCGGGATTAACCGTATGGAGGTACCCATTAAAACAAATAGCCGCCACATGATCGTGGTGGTCGGCTTCAAAGAGTTCATGCAACGTACGGAGTGCAATGGCGGCAATCACATCCTGATAATTCGTTTTAAGTTCGGCAGGCTTTCGGGGTTTCCCAACGATCTCGTCACGCGTACGTACATATCGATATTCCAAAACAGACGGAATTATATCCACATTTGGAAGTGCATACTCCAAGATAAGCAATTGAGAATCTTTGGAGTACGCTAAAGAAAACTCGGTAGAGAAGCCATCCGGATACTGAGAGCGCTCGAGAACCATCGAGCAATAGGAAATAATAGCTTGGGGATCTCCAGCAGCATATGCCTCCTGAAATTCATCTACTTCGGAATTCCTGTTGGCCTTCTTTAACTCAAAGATGCTCGCAGCTGCATTGTGAGCTTGCTCCGCAGCCGCAAGCGCCCGCCGCCGATCATCGTCCCGCTGCTTCCACTGGGCTGATGCCTGCTCGTAGGCTTTCTGAGCAGCCTGAAGAGATCGTTCTCGCCTTCTCGCTGCGCCTGGCATCATTTTTTGCCAACCCGTCGGGAGAACTGCTTTACGCAGGTACTCGGCTGCGACCGGCTCCGGCTCAGCAGAACTCAACTGCGCAGCGGGCTTGAAATCGTCGAAGGCTTTCCTGATCCGCAGACTGTCAAAGTCAATCTTGTCATTCACCAAAAGGGCATAACCCAGAATGCCTTCTAGTTCCTCCACGGCCTCCCGCGCCTCAGCCGTCAAAGTCGCCGCCTCATCTAGTCGCCTCTCATGATACAGGCGCTTTTCTTCACGCTCCGCTTCCTTGACATCCTTCAAATACGCACGTTGATCTCTCTCTGCTTCACGCAATGCGGCCCGGTAATGGCGTTCTTGCTCGCGTGCCGCACGTACCCTGGCCATTTCCGTCTGCTTTTGCGCTCGCGTCACATCGCGCGCAATCGCCATCAGTATTCCGCTCCGTCGCCCCATACCCTGCTACCCAAACGAACGCCGCAACCACGACTACATCCTATGCGCGCAGTTTTCGCAATCCTTGTCAGCAACAGAAATCAAGCTGGCTGCAGCCTTTCGAGCATTTCTCAGGCAACCGTCCAATTACCCCCCAACCGCCCCCTTCACCAACGCCTTCGCATCCTCCGAATGCCACTCCGCCGCGCCGTCCAGGGCGCCGACCAGGCAGCCGTCGCGGTTGATAAGCAGCGTCACCGGCAGGCCGGAGGCGCGGCCGGCGCCGCGCAGGGCCTGGAAAATCTTGCCGGGCGTATCGGCATAATAGGCCAGGTGATCGATCTTGTTGTCCTTCAGCCATTCGCGCGGCTTGCCGGCGTCGCGGCTGTCCATGTTGATGGCCAGCACCGCGAAATCCTTGCCGCCCATCGCCCCTTGCAGGGCGTTGAGCGCCGGCATTTCCAGCTTGCACGGCGCGCACCAGGTGGCCCACAAATTGAGCAGCGTCACCTTGCCTTTGAAGTCCGCCATGGATTTCGTCGCGCCAGCGCCGTCCACGAAGGTGAATGCCGGCAGCTTCTCCGGCCGGGGGAGAATGCGCATGCCGGCCATCTCGCCCTTCGCCAGCCCCGCCAGCGGCGCCATGTCCTGGGCCGGGCACTGTCCGCCTGGACCACCAGAAACGTTGCGATCTTGCGCAAGCCAATATACCCCTGCGCCCAGGAGCGCGACGGCGAGAACGGCGACAGCCGCGATACGCGGGGCGCGCGATTTGTTATCTGACACGTTCATGAATCCAGGATCGGGCGGACAATGAGCAACAAGATGTGGGGCGGCCGGTTCTCTTCCGCGCCAGCCGCTATCATGGAAGAGATCAACGCCTCGATCGAGTTCGACAAGAGGCTTGGCCCCCAGGACGTGCGCGGCTCGTTGGCGCATGTGGCCATGCTGGCCGAGGCCGGCATCGTTGAAAAGGCTGATGCGGCAAGGATCGCCGAGGGACTGCGCCAGATCGCCGGCGAGATCGAAAACGGCGAATTCCAGTTCTCCCGCGCCCTGGAAGACATCCACATGAACGTGGAGTCGCGCCTCGCCGACCTGATTGGCCCCACCGCCGGCCGCCTGCACACCGCCCGTTCGCGCAACGACCAGGTCGCCACCGACATGCGCCTGTGGGTGCGCGACGCGGTTGACGACCTTGATGGGCAGCTCGCCGCCCTGCAACACGCCCTGGCCACCCGGGCGCTGGAATTCGCCGGCGCGGTGATGCCCGGTTTCACCCATCTGCAATCGGCCCAGCCGGTCACCTTCGGCCACCATCTGCTGGCCTATGTGGAGATGTTCGGCCGCGACCGCAGCCGCTTCGTCGACGCCCGCCGCCGCATGAACGAATGTCCGCTGGGCGCGGCGGCGCTGGCCGGCACCTCCTTCCCCATCGACCGCCACCAGACGGCGGCGGCGCTCGGCTTCGACCGGCCCACCGCCAATTCGCTGGATTCGGTGTCCGACCGCGATTTCGTGCTGGAGACCCTGTCGGCCGCCGCCATCTGCGCCGTGCACCTGTCGCGCTTCGCTGAGGAGATCGTGCTGTGGGCGACGCCGCAGTTCGGTTTCGTGCGCCTGTCGGACGCCTTCTCCACCGGCTCCTCGATCATGCCGCAGAAGCGCAACCCGGACGCGGCCGAGCTGGTGCGCGGCAAGGCCGGGCGCGTCATCGGCGCGCTCAACGGCCTGCTGATCGTCATGAAAGGCCTGCCGCTTACCTATTCCAAGGACATGCAGGAGGACAAGGAAGGCGCCTTCGACGCCATCCAGACCCTGTCCCTGTGCCTCGCCGCCATGACCGGCATGGTGCAGGACCTGACGCCAAACCTGCCGGCCATGCGCAAGGCCGCCGGCAGCGGCTACGCCACCGCCACCGATCTGGCCGACTGGCTGGTGCGGGTGCTCGGCCTGCCGTTCCGCGACGCGCACCATGTCACCGGCCGCATCGTCGGCCTCGCCTCGGAAAAGGGCGTGGGGCTGGAGAAGCTGTCGCTGGAGGCGATGCAGTCGGTGGAGCCGCGCATCACCCAGGAGATTTTCACCGTGCTGGGCGTGGAGAAATCCGTGCGCAGCCGCGTCAGTTTCGGCGGCACGGCGCCGGCCAACGTGCGCCGCGAGGCGCGCCGCTGGCTGCGCAAGCTGGAGCGCAACGACAGGGCCGGCGCCTGAGCAAGGCGACGTCCTCAGGCGCGCTTCCGGTTCGGGCCGGCTGGCTGGAAGCCCCCGCCTTGCTGGACTGACGCACTTTCCGGGAGAAGCGCGGTCCGCCTTTCCTCGAAACTGTTCCGGCGACGCCTGCCGTCAGGCGCCCTGGCGCCGCCGTTTTCGCAAACGCAGGATTTCGTGGCATAGAGCATTTTCCGGTCCCTATGGACCGGACGCGCTCCTGTTTCCTTTGTTTTCGAGCGAAACCTGACCCATCAGGCGTTTCCGCCTGATGGGAAAGCGCTCTAGACTGAGCCGCCATCAGTCAACACCTGTGGGGACCCAGCCCTTGGCTCGCAATACGGCAATCCCTGGCCTGTCGGCCTCCGGCGCGACGCGCTCCGCTTTCATCGTCCTGGCGCTGGCGCTGGCGCTGGCCGGTTGCGGCCGCCGCGGCGCGCTCGAAGCGCCCCCAAACGCCGCCGCCCAGGCCCAGGCTGGCGAAAACCAGCGCACCGGCGCGGTGGTGGGCGGCGACGAGGAAGACGACGGCGCCGATTCGGTCGTCACCTCGCCAATCCCCGGCGGCCAGAAGAAGCGCGCCAAAGGCATCACCATCCCCCAGCGGCCGTTCGTGCTCGATCCGCTGCTCTGACGCCGGCCGCGGCATTTTCGGGAAGAAACACGCGGACCGCGTGCAAAATGCGTCAGATCAAAAGGGCGGCGCATTTCCGGTGAAACGGTTTTCACCGGAAATGCTATAGCGCCTGCGTCATTCTCCCTGGCCGGTCACCCGCGATCTTGCGTCGCCCGGAACTGGCGTCGCCTGGAACCTGCCACCGCCTGGACCTGTCATGCGTCACTTTGAATACCGCGATGGCGTGCTGCACGCCGAGGACGTCGATCTCCGCCATGTGGCCCAGGAGGTCGGCACGCCGTTTTACTGCTACGCCTCCGCCACCATCGAACGGCACTACCGCGTCTTCGCCGAGGCGTTCAGCGACGGGCCGGCGCTGGTCTGCTACGCGGTCAAGGCCAATTCCAACCAGGCGGTGCTGAAGACGCTGGCCCGCCTCGGCGCCGGCGTCGACATCGTCTCCGGCGGCGAGTTGCGGCGCGCCCTGGCGGCGGGCATTCCAGGCGAGCGCATTGTTTTTTCCGGCGTCGGCAAGACCCGGGCCGAAATGGCGATGGCGCTGGAGGCCGGCATTCTCTGCTTCAATGTCGAGTCCGAGCCCGAGCTCCAGACCCTGTCGGAGGTGGCGGTGAGCATGGGCCGCAAGGCCCCGGTGTCGATCCGCGTCAACCCGGATGTCGACGCAAGGACCCACGCCAAGATCTCCACCGGCAAGTTCGACAACAAGTTCGGCATTCCGATTTCGCTGGCGCGCGAGGTCTACGCCCGCGCCGCGCAGCTGCCTGGCGTGGCGATCCGCGGCGTCGACATGCACATTGGCAGCCAGATCACCGATCTCACCCCCTTCGCCAACGCCGCCAGGCTGATCGCCGGCCTTGCCCGCGACCTGCTGGCCGATGGCCATCAGCTGCATCATGTCGACCTTGGCGGCGGCCTCGGCGTTCCCTACCGCACCGACAACGAACCGCCGCCCCTGCCCTCCGAATACGCCCGCATCATCCGTGAGGAAACGCGCGATCTCGGCCTGACCTTGGTGTTCGAGCCCGGCCGCCTCATCGTCGGCAACGCCGGCGTGCTGGTGACCGAGGTGCTGTATGTGAAGCACGGCGAGGGCAAGACCTTCGTCATCGTCGACGCGGCGATGAACGACCTGATCCGCCCCACCCTGTACGAGGCGTATCACGACATCGTCCCGGTGCTCGCCGCCCCGGCGGAGGCGCCGCACATGGTGGCCGATATCGTCGGCCCGGTGTGCGAGACCGGCGATTATCTCGCCCTCGCCCGCTCGTTGCCGCAACTGAAGGCCGGCGACCTGCTGGCGGTGATGACGGCCGGCGCCTATGGCGCGGTGCAGTCATCCACCTACAACACCCGGCCGCTGGTGCCCGAGGTGCTGGCGAAGGGCGACGCCTGGGCCGTGGTGCGGCCGCGCGTCACCGTCGACGAGATCATCGCCATGGATCGCCTGCCGGCCTGGCTGGAGTAATCTGGCGGATCACGGGCGTTGCCACGATGGCTTTCGTCGCGGATTGTTGCGGCTCCGCCAGCGGTCATGGCCTCGCCCTGTTCATCGCCGACAGTGGGGGTCTGACCGGACCAGACAGAGCGCGACGCCCGACGTCGCGCGGAGGCATGGATGACAGCAACGCCGCCATCCGGGCCGCGCGCTGACGCGCCCGGCGCGACAGCCACGTCCAGGCGCAGCGACCTGCGGCTGCGGCGCCTGACGCGCCTTGCCCAGGCGGCGCTGTTCTGGGAACGGCTGTGGCCGGCGTTATGGCCGCTCACCGGCGTGATCCTGCTTTATCTCGCCGCCAGCCTCGCCGGCCTGTGGGAGATGGCGCCGCCCGCCCTGACGCACGTCCTGCGCCCTGGCTTCCTGGTCGCCGCCATCGCGGCGTTGTGGCCCCTGACCCGCCTGCGCTGGCCGGGTCGCGACGAGGCCCTGGCGCGGCTCGACAGGTCCGCCCCAGGTCTGGCCCGCGCCCGCATCGCCTCCGCTTACGCCGACGCCCAGGCGACCGGTCTTGCCGATCCAGCCTCCCGGGCGTTGTGGCGCCGCCACCAGGCCATGCTGGAGCGGCGGCTGGCCGCGCTGCGCCTGCGCCCCCCGGTGGTGCGCATGGCCGACCGGGACCGGCGGGCCCTGCGCGCCATTCCGGTGCTTGCCCTGGTCACCGCCGCGTTTGTCGCCGGACCGGACTGGCGCAATCGCCTGTCATCCGGCTTCACCTGGAACTGGAGCCTCGATCTGGCGGCGCAGAACGCCAGCCGGCTCGACGGCTGGATCGACCCCCCGCGTTACACCCGCCGGCCGCCGGTCATGCTCGACCTGGCTTCCGGGGCCGCGCCAACCGGCCCCATGCGCGTTCCCGTCAACAGCATCCTCGTGGTGCAGGCGGCGGGCGACGACCTGACGGTCAGCGCCGGCTCGGGCCTCACGCCGGCGCCTGGCGAAGCGGGCGACGCGCCGCCCGCCGGGCTGCAACGCGCGCGCTACAGGATCACCGGCGACGGCGAGGTTTCCATCCGGGGCGGGGGCGGCGCGCATGTGGTCCAGTTCCGGGCCATACCCGACCAGCCGCCGAAGGTGACGTTGAAGGGCGCGCCCGCCGGCGGAGCCCGCGGCTCTCTCACCATCACCTATACGGCGACGGACGACTACGGCCTCGCCTCCGGCCGGGCCGAGATCAGGCGCATCGGCGGCGGCGCGGGTCGCAGCCTGGCCGGGCCGCCGGACATTACCCTCAACCTGCCCGCCAATCCCGGCGACGGCGCGGAACTGCGCACGGTGGCCGAGCTGGCCTCGCATCCCTGGGCCGGCGCCAATGTATCGCTGACCCTGGTCGTGAAGGACGATGCTGGCCAGGAAGGCCGCAGCGAAACGGTGACGCTAACCTTGCCAGAGCGCACCTTCGCCGATCCGCTCGCCCGCGCGCTGGTGGAGCAGCGCCGCGACCTGATTCTCACCCCCGACCTGCGAGAGCGGGTGCAGACGGCGCTGGACGCGCTGCTGATCGCGCCGGAGCTGTTCACGCCGCGATCGGGGACTTATCTCGGCCTGCGCCGGGTGGCGGAGCAGTTGCGCCGCGCCAACGGCGACCCGGCCCTGATCGACGTGGCGGAACAGTTGTGGCAGCTGGCGCTGGTGATCGAGGACGGTGACCTGTCGGACGCTGAAAAGCAGCTGCGCCAGGCCCAGCAGGCCTTGCGCGACGCCATCGAACGCGGCGCCGGCGAGGACGAGATTCGCCGCCTGTCGCAGGAACTGCGCCGGGCCATGGACCGCTATGTGGCCGAGATGGGCCGGCAGGCGCGCGGCCGGCCGCAGCAGCAGGGCGACGCCAATGCGCGGACGATCACCCAGGATGACCTGCAGAAGCTGCTCGACCGGATCGAGGAACTGACGCGCCAGGGGCAGCGGGAACAGGCCGCGCGCCTGCTCGACCGCCTGCGCCAGCTTATGGAAAACCTGCGCACCGCCAGCCCGTCGCAGGGCGGCGGCCAGGGCGGACAGCAGGGCGGCGATCAGGGCGCCCAGGGCGAAGCGGGACGCCGGCTCGGCAAGGCGCTCGGCGACCTGGACGAACTGATGCGACGGCAGCAGGCGTTGCGCGACGAAACCTTCCGCCAGGGCCAGCAGGAACAGGACAGCGAGAACGGCGACGGGCAGGACGGGAGCCCCCAGCAGGGCCGGCCCGGCGGATCCAATGAAAGGGCGCAGCGGGGTGAGCGGCCAGGGCAGGGTGAACGTCCGGGGCCCGGCCAGCGCGATGGCGCCGGCGGGCAAGGCCAGCGCGGCCAGAAAGGCGGCGGCGCTGGCGGAAAACCAGACCAACCCGACGCCAGCCCCGGCGACCTGCGCCAGCGCCAGGAAGCCTTGCGCCGCCAGCTGGAGGAGTTGCAGCAGCAACTGAAGCGCGACGGCGCGGAAACCGGCAAGGGCTTTGGCGACGCCGACCGCGAGATGCGCGGCGCCGGCGAGGCGCTGGAGCGCGAGAGCCCTGGCGAGGCGGTCGATTCCCAGGGCCGCGCCCTCGACCAGATGCGTCGCGGCGCCCAGGACCTGGCCCGGCAAATGGCGGAAGCGGACGGCAAGGGCCGCGGCCAGAATCAGGATGGGGCCCAGGATATGGACGACGGGCAACCAGGCGCGCGCGGCGCCAATGGCGGCGGACCGCAAACCGATCCCCTGGGCCGTCCGCTGCGCGGCCAGGATCGCGGCGCCGGACGGATGGAGAGCGGCGAACCCGCGGAGGCGGCCGGGGCGCGGGCGCGGCGCATTCTTGACGAGCTGCGCCGCAGGCTTGGCGACAGCGAACGCTCCCGGGAAGAACTGGATTATCTGGAGAGGCTGCTCGGTCCCCGGTAAGACGGCGAAGGGCGGCGGCGCCCGGCGGGCAGGATGATGCGCCGCCGCAGGCATTGACCAGCGACGCATGCGACCCGTGGGGAAAACAGGCAGGTTCGAACATGTGGTAAAATTCCACGTTGCTGTGGGTTTTGCCTTGAGGTCAGGCGGGAGAAGAGGATGGACGCGTCAAACTGGATCGTCGGCGTCGCGGTGGCGGCGGTGGCGCTGGTGCTGGCCATGGGGCTCTACAACATGATGCGCGGCGGCAGCCCGGAGCGCTCCCAGAAGCTGATGCGCCTGCGCGTGCTGTTGCAGTTCGTCGCCATCATCATCGCCATGGGCGTGCTGTGGTGGCGGGCGTTCTGACCGGACCAGCCGGTTGCGGGCCATGGCGCCCAATTCACGCGGCCAGCTGCGGCCGCGCCTCATTCCCGATCAAACTGGACTGGACGATCATGGTCGCACTGAACCGCATCTACACCCGCACCGGCGACAAGGGCGCCACCGGCCTCGTCACCGGCGAGCGCCGCCCCAAACATGATCTGCGCATCGAGGCCTATGGCACGGTGGATGAAACCAACGCCACGGTTGGCGTGGCCCGCCTGTCGACAGCAGGGCTCGAGGGGCCGGTGGACGCCATGCTGGCCCGCATCCAGAACGACCTGTTCGATCTGGGCGCCGATCTGGCGACGCCGGAAACCGGCAAGCCGATGAAATACGAGCCGCTGCGCATCGCCGATTCCCAGGTGACCCGCCTGGAGAACGAGATCGACCAGCTCAACGCCGACCTGTCGCCCCTGCGCTCGTTCGTCCTGCCAGGCGGCTCGCGCGCCGCCGCCGCCCTGCACGTCTCGCGCACGGTCTGCCGCCGCGCCGAGCGGCTGGTCGTCGCCCTCGACGCCCGGGAGGGTGAAATCGTCACGCCGGCGGCGATCAAATATCTCAACCGCCTGTCAGACTTCTTCTTCGTCGCCGCCCGCTGGCTCAATGACAGGGGCGCGGCGGACGTGCTCTGGACGCCGGGCCAGAACCGCTGACGCGCGCCGTCCCCGACAAGCCCCCGGCCCGGCTGCCAAAAAAGCGCCGCGCCGGGGCAGAAAAAACCCCTTTGCCGTTCGCCGGAATATTTCAGTCCGGCGACGCAACCGCCTGAACATCGCAGCCGGGCAAACCAGGCGGGGAACAGTCGCCGCGGCGGCGTAACAAACCCTGGAGTATTTCCAGGCGCCGTCCCTAACCGCCCGTTCTGGCTGGCAATGCGGCGCGCAGCGTCGAAACGCCCGCGAAAAGGGCCACACGGATACGTTGACAACGGACGACGGCGCCGCCAGGTTCCGCCCCCATCGGGAGACGACTGTCGGGCATGCGCGCACGCGCGGGGACTGGCCGATCTCCTGCCCCGTTCGTGCTTGAAGGGAAGCCGGTATGAAGATTCTCGTGCCCGTCAAGCGGGTCGTCGACTACAACGTCAAGATCCGCGTCAAACAGGACGGCTCAGGCGTTGAACTCGCCAACGTCAAGATGTCGATGAACCCCTTTGACGAGATTGCCGTTGAAGAGGCGATCCGCCTGAAGGAAAAGGGCGTCGCGACCGAGATCGTCGTCGTCTCCATCGGTCCCCAGCAGGCCAGCGAGACCATCCGCACCGCGCTCGCCATGGGCGCTGACCGCGGCGTGCTGGTCAAGACCGACGTCAATGTCGAGCCGCTCGGCGTCGCCAAGCTGCTGAAGAAGGTGATCGAGACCGAGAACCCGGGCCTTGTCATCCTCGGCAAGCAGGCGATCGACGACGACAGCAACCAGACCGGCCAGATGCTCGCCGCCCTGCTCGGCTGGGCCCAGGGCACCTTCGCCTCGAAGGTTGAGGTTTCCGGCGAGACGCTCGCGGTCACCCGCGAGATCGACGGCGGCCTCCAGACCATCGAGCTGAAGCTGCCGGCCATCGTGACGACCGACCTGCGTCTGAACGAGCCGCGTTACGCGTCGCTGCCGAACATCATGAAGGCGAAGAAGAAGCCGCTGGACGAGACCTCCCCGGAGACGCTCGGCGTCGACGTCGCTCCGCGCCTGAAGGTTCTTTCGACCGTCGAGCCGCCGAAGCGTTCGGCTGGCGTCAAGGTCGCCTCGGTCGAGGAACTCGTGTCGAAACTCAAGAACGAGGCTGGAGTTCTCTGATATGACCACCCTGCTTCTGGCTGAACACAACAACTCCGCCCTCAACGACGCCACCGCCAAGGCCGTGGCCGCCGCCAGGGGCCTTGGCGGCCCGGTGCACGTGCTGGTCGCCGGTTCGGGCGCCCGCGCCGTGGCCGAACAGGCCGCGAAGCTCGCTGGCGTCGACAAGGTGCTGGTGGCCGACAACGCCGCTTACGCCAACGCCCTCGCCGAGCCGGTCGCCGCGCTGGTGGTGTCGCTGGCTGGCGCCTATGACGCGATCGTGGCTCCGGCCACCGCCAACGGCAAGAACATCCTGCCGCGCGTCGCCGCACAGCTCGACGTCATGCAGATTTCGGAAGTGACCAAGGTCGTCTCCGCCGACACCTTCGAGCGTCCGATCTACGCCGGCAACGCCATCCAGACCGTGCAGTCGACCGACGGCAAGAAGGTCATCACCGTCCGCACCGCCGCTTTCCAGAGCGCTGGCGAAGGCGGTTCGGCCGCCATCGAGGACGTCGCCGCCGCCGCTGATCCGGCCGTGTCGTCGTTCAAGGGCGAAGAGCTGTCGAAGTCCGACCGTCCGGAGCTGGCTTCGGCCAAGATCATCATCTCTGGTGGTCGCGCGCTCGGTTCGGCCGAGAACTTCACCAAGTACATCGAGCCGGTCGCTGACGCGCTCGGCGCCGCCATGGGCGCCTCGCGCGCCGCTGTCGACGCCGGCTACGCGCCGAACGACCTGCAGGTCGGCCAGACCGGCAAGGTCGTCGCGCCGCAGCTCTACATCGCCGTCGGCATCTCGGGCGCCATCCAGCACCTCGCCGGCATGAAGGACAGCCGCGTGATCGTCGCCATCAACAAGGACGAAGAAGCCCCGATCTTCCAGGTGGCGGACTATGGCCTCGTCGGCGACCTGTTCACCGTGCTGCCGGAGCTGCAGGCAGCGCTCGGCAAGTAAGTCCCGCAAACCCGATCCGGCGGCGATCCCCGCCGCGGTCGCGCGGATGATGATGGGGGCGGCGCAGCGATGCGCCGCCTTTTTCATGACAGCCTGCGTGGCGGGTGGCGGCCGCACGCGCCCGCTCCGGCAGGTTGCGTCAACCCATTGCGACAATTTGCCTGGGGCATCCGGCCGCGCCGGACGCGGCGACGAATCCGCCGTCGTTGGCGATGTCTGAAGCGATCCGCGCCAGCGTGCTGAAATCACGCCGGTTTTCTGGTATGCGTTGAGGCGGCGTCCCGGCGCCGGGCCGCGTCGGGGTCCACTGACCGGGACGATGGTTAGACCTGTCCAAAGCGGGGCAACATCGTTAGAGTACGCGCCGGGTTCCGGGGACGGCTACGCGCCGGGCCGCCAGGGCAAAATCTGATCCGGATTCTTGCGCTGTCTTCCTGCATCGACCCGTTTTCCGGCGCATGAGGTCCATTTCGCCGCGAAACGCTCCAGGGCGCCTCCGTGGCCGCGCGCACAACTCACTCTCAGGTGGCAAAGACATGGCGATCGCAATCAGGAAAGTTGGCGTCATTGGCGCGGGTCAGATGGGCAACGGCATTGCCCACGTATGCGCCGCTTCCGGTTTCGACGTCCGGCTGAATGATCTGAGCGAGGAGCGGCTTAATTCAGCCCTCGCCACCATTAACGGCAACCTGGCCCGCCAGGTGGCGCGCGGCCAGCTTGACGAGGCGGACCGCCAGGCTTCCATCGCCCGCATCGTCCCGGCGCTCTCCTTTAACGATCTCTCCGAATGTGACCTGGTTATCGAGGCGGCGACCGAGCACGAGGAAACCAAACGCAAGATTTTCAGCGACGTTTGCCCGGTGTTGCGCCCGGACGCCCTGCTGGCCTCCAACACCTCCTCGATCTCCATCACCCGCCTCGCCGCCTCCACCGACCGGCCCGAGCGCTTCATCGGCATGCACTTCATGAACCCGGTGCCGATGATGCAGCTGGTCGAGCTGATCCGCGGCATCGCCACCGAAGACACGACGTTCGAGCAGGCCAAGGATTTCATCCGCGCCCTGAACAAGACCATCACCATCGCCGAGGACTTCCCGGCGTTCATCGTCAACCGCATCCTGCTGCCGATGGTGAACGAAGCGATCTATACCCTGTATGAGGGCGTCGGCTCGGTGGACTCCATCGACACCGCCATGCGCCTTGGCGCCAACCATCCCATGGGGCCGCTGCAACTCGCTGACTTCATCGGCCTCGACGTCTGCCTGTCGGTGATGCAGGTGCTGCACGAGGGGCTGGCTGATTCGAAGTATCGCCCCTGTCCGCTGCTGGTCAAATACGTCGAAGCCGGCTGGCTGGGCCGCAAGACGCAGCGCGGCTTCTACGATTACCGCGGCGAAAAGCCGCTGCCGACGCGTTGAGACGCACGCCAGAACAGTCGCGCTGCTTTCCGGCCCCCGCCCAGGCGGGGGCTTTTTGCTGGCGTCTGGTCATCGCGCTGAAAAGCTTCACAAACCGCCATTGTCGCGTGTAGGCTGCCCCCGGCCTTGCGGATCGTCGCGCCGGCCAGCCCCGCGCTGGCTGCGCCCGGTTGCGGGCCGGCTGTTCCAGCTCCCGCGGCGGGTGCGCGCAACCTGTTGCGCCCCATCACGCGCCTGTCGTGGAACAGCGTCATCCTGCAGCGAAGGGTCGAGGGAATCACCCGCCGCTGGCCGCCGCCCCCGTTTCGGGCCAGCCAGGCGCGGACTCCCAGGCGCTCCACGACGGGCGGAGCGCGCGGCCGGTTGATGTGGCCCTCGGGCCGTTGACGCGTATCCCTGTTGACGGCTCCGCCTCCGCACGCCGGCCCTCGCGGCGAGGCGCGATTTCCGTGGCGCATGCGACGGAGCGCGGCGCCCTGTCGCGATAACAGGCCTGTCTGGACCCAGAACGGCCGCCGGCCGGAGCCCCATGCCGACGGCGCCTGTTCTCCTGCCGGAGATCGCGCCAGTGTCATTTCACATGCGAGTTCGGACGCCGTTTCGCGCCAACCCAGGCCGCAGTCCGGAAAGCTGCCCGGCGCTGGTGCTGAACGCCGACTTCAAGCCGCTGAGCTATTATCCCCTGTCGCTCTGGTCATGGCAGGACGCCATACGGGCGGTGTTTCTTGACCGGGTCAACATCATCTCGACCTACGACGTGGTCGCCCGCAGTCCGGGTTTCGAGATGCAGCTTCCATCGGTTGTCTCCCTGAAAACCTATGTGCGGCCCTGCCGCGAGCCGGCCTTCACCCGCTTCAACGTTTTCCTGCGCGACCGGTTCACCTGCCAGTATTGCGGCGCGCGCTCGGATCTGACCTTTGACCACCTGATCCCGCGCTCGCGCGGCGGCCAGACCACCTGGGACAACGTCGTCACCGCCTGCGCCCCCTGCAATCTGCGCAAGGCCGACCACATGCCGCGCGATATCGGCATGATTCCGGCCCGGGCGCCGAAGCGGCCCGGCGTCTTCGACCTGCACGAGGCTGGGCGCAATTTTCCGCCCAACTATCTGCACGAGAGCTGGCTCGATTATCTTTATTGGGACACGGAGCTGGAGCCATGACCGGGGAGGCGCAACGGCTTCAGGCGGCATGATTGCAATTTTGCAATCAGTTGCATGCGGCGCCGTGGCTGGATTTGCGCCGCGCGACGCATCAGCTTGTGGTCAAGCCATCACCACAACCGGCCGCGCCGGAGAAAGAGGACGCCATGCAGCTCACTGGCATCCATCATGTCACCGCCATCACCGCGCAGGCGCGCGACAACCATCATTTCTACACCAGCACGCTGGGCATGCGCCTCGTCAAGCGCACGGTGAACCAGGACGATGTCAGCGCCTGGCACCTGTTCTACGCTGACGGCGAAGCCTCCCCTGGCTCCGATCTCACCTTTTTCGACTGGCCGGCCGCGCCAGAACAGCGCGGCGCCGACAGCGTCATCCGCACCGGCCTGCGCGTCGCAGGCGCTGAAACCCTGGCCTGGTGGAAGCAGCGGTTCACCGATCTTGGCGTCAGCCACGGCGAGATCGTCACCCGCGATGGCCGCCTGACCCTGGACTTCCAGGACGCGGAAGGGCAACGCCTCGCGCTCATTGACGACGGCGGCGCTGGCGAGGCCCACGTCTGGGATCGCAGCCCCGTGCCGGCGGAGCGCCAGATTCGCGGCCTCGGCCCCGTCACCCTGGCGGTGCGCGACGTCGCCATGCTGGAGCTGGTGCTGGAGCGGGTGTTGACCATGCGCTTCGACCGCGACTACGCCGACCCCGTCCACGGACCCGTGCGGGTGTGGACCATGGGCCCGGGCGGCGCCGCCGCCGAGGTGCATGTGGTCGACGCCTCCGGTCAGCCCCGGGCGCGCCAGGGCGCCGGCGCGGTGCATCACGTCGCCTTCCGCACCCCGGACCCGGAGCAGTATCGCGCCTGGGCGGCGCGCCTGAAGGACCTGCGCATTCCCAATAGCGGCGAAGTCGAGCGTTATTATTTCCAGAGCCTCTACTTCCGGGAACCCAACGGCATCCTGTTCGAGATCGCCACGGACGGCCCCGGCTTTGCGGTCGACGAGCCGCTGGAAACCCTGGGCGAGCGCGTCTCGCTGCCGCCATTTCTTGAGCCGCGCCGGGCGGAAATCGAGGCTGGGCTAAAGCCGGTGGACTGACGCGATCCGCAGGCGGCGAGCCCCGGTGTTTTGCCGGAAAGCCCGAACCTGCTATAGGTAGACCGCTCCAGAAAGCATTGCGCCGTCGGTTGAACACTGACGGCGCAATACTTATGTGGGCGCTGGAAAAACCATGCGCGACGCGGCGCGGCCCAAGCCGCGATCCGGGCGCGGCCGCCGGCGCGGGTCGCTGGCTTCCGCACCCAAAAAAGCGGCGCGCACAATGATTTGGAGCGCACGCCACCAGCCGGTGGCGCCACTTTTGTGGACATGCGCCCCCTACGGGTTGCGCCGGATACTGTCAGACGCGACCCAGGCCGCCCGCCTCCCCGGGGGCGGCTTCACAGGTCAGGACGCCGGCGGCCCCGTGGCTTCCGGCGGACGTTTCCGGTGGACTTGTTCGCGACGCCCTGATTTACAGGGCGGCGCACGCCTGTCTGTGGCGGTCCGCCAGTCCGAAAGGTCTTCGATGTTCGGCGCACTCGCGAAGAAACTGTTTGGTTCGGTCAACGACCGTCGGGTCAAGGGTTATCAGGCCAGGGTCAAGCGCATCAACGCGCTCGAGCCCGAAATAGCGAAGCTGACGGACGAACAGCTGCGCCAGAAGACCGACGATTTCCGCGCCCGGCTGGCGGCTGGCGAGACCCTGGACGATCTGCTGGAAGAAGCCTTCGCCGTGGTGCGCGAGGCCGGCAAGCGCGTGCTGGGCCAGCGCCACTTCGACGTGCAGCTGATCGGCGGCATGGTGCTGCACGACGGGGCCATCGCCGAAATGAAGACCGGCGAGGGCAAAACCCTCGTGGCCACCCTCGCCACCTATCTCAACGCCCTGCCTGGCGACGGGGTGCACAACGTCACGGTCAACGACTATCTCGCCAGCCGCGACTCGGCCTGGATGGGCCGGCTTTACAACTTCCTCGGCCTCAGCGTCGGCGTCATCGTTCATGGCCTCGACGACGACGAGCGCCGCGCCGCCTACGCCTGCGACATCACCTACGGCACCAACAACGAATTCGGCTTCGATTACCTGCGCGACAACATGAAGTATGACATCGCGCAGATGACGCAGCGCGGTCATGCCTTCGCGGTGGTCGACGAGGTCGACTCCATCCTGATCGACGAGGCGCGCACGCCGCTGATCATCTCCGGTCCGCTGGAAGACCGCTCCGACCTGTACAACCAGATCGACCGGCTGATCCCGCACCTGACCAAAGAGCATTACGACCTCGACGAGAAACAGCGCTCCGTATCGCTGACCGAGGAGGGCAACGAGCGCATCGAGGAGCTGCTGCGAGAAGCAGGCCTGATGGAGGAAGGCAGCCTCTATGACGCCGCCAACGCCACCCTGGTGCACCATGTGAACCAGGCCCTGCGCGCTCACACCCTGTTCACCCGCGACAAGGACTACATCGTCAAGGACGGCGAGGTCGTCATCATCGACGAGTTCACCGGCCGCATGATGCAGGGCCGCCGCTATTCGGAAGGTCTGCACCAGGCGCTGGAGGCCCGTGAGGGCGTGCAGGTGCAGCCGGAAAACCAGACGCTGGCCTCGATCACCTTCCAGAATTATTTCCGCCTGTACAGGAAGCTCTCAGGCATGACCGGCACCGCCGGCACCGAGGCTGACGAGTTCCTCGACATCTACAACCTGCAGGTCGTGGAGATTCCCACCAACCTGCCGGTGCAGCGCATTGACGAGGACGACGCGGTCTACCGCACCGAGCGCGAAAAATTCCAGGCCATCGCCGCCGAGATCGCCGAGGCGCAGGAGCGCGGCCAGCCGGTGCTGGTCGGCACCACCTCCATCGAGAAGTCCGAGCTGCTGGCCGCCTTCCTTGAGGAACAGGGCCTGCGCATGATGGATTTCAGCAATCCGCGCGTGCTCGATCCGCTGTTCGAGGGCGCCCGCACCGGCAAGCCGTCGAAGCAGTTCGCGGTGCTGAACGCCCGCTTCCACGAGCAGGAGGCGTTCATCGTCGCCCAGGCTGGCGTGCCGGGCGCCATCACCCTCGCCACCAACATGGCCGGCCGCGGCACCGACATCCAGCTCGGCGGCAACGCCGACATGCGCATCGCCTATGAACTGGGCGACATGGAGGAAGGCCCGGAGCGGACTGCCCGCGAGGAAGAAATCCGCGCGGAAGTCGCCCGTCTGAAGCAGAAGACGCTGGAAGCTGGTGGCCTCTACGTGCTCGGCACCGAGCGCCACGAAAGCCGCCGCATCGACAACCAGCTGCGCGGCCGTTCCGGCCGTCAGGGCGACCCGGGCCTGTCGCGCTTCTTCCTGTCGTTGCAGGACGAGCTGATGCGCATCTTCGGCTCCGACCGCATGGACGGCATGCTGCAGCGCCTTGGCCTGAAGGACGGCGAGGCTATCTTCCACCCCTGGATCAACAAGGCCATCGCCAAGGCCCAGGGCAAGGTGGAGGCGCGCAACTACGACACGCGCAAGAACATCCTCAAGTACGACAACGTCATGAACGACCAGCGCAAGGTCGTGTTCGAGCAGCGCCGCGAGTTCATGGCCGCCGAAAGCGTGCGTGAAACCATCGACGAGATGCGCGAATCGACCGTGGAGGACATTGTCGCCAGCAACATCCCGCCGGACGCCTATCCCGAGCAGTGGAATGTCGCCGGCCTGAAGGAAGGCGTGGAGCGCTGGCTCAATCTCGACCTGCCGGTCGACGACTGGGCGAAGGAAGAAGGCATCGCCGACGAGGAGATCCGCGAGCGTCTGCACAAGGCGGCCGACGAGGCCTACGCGGCCCGGATCGAGAAAAACTCGCCCGAACTGATGACCTACATCGAGAAGCAGGTGCTGCTGCAATCGCTCGATCACCTGTGGCGCGAGCACCTGGTGACCCTGGATCACCTGCGCCAGGTCATCGGCTGGCGCGGCCTCGCCCAGCGCGACCCGCTCAATGAATACAAGGCTGAAGCCTTCCAGCTGTTCGACCAGCTCATCGCCGGCCTGCGCGAGCAGGTCACCGCCCAGCTGATGCGCGTGGAAGTGATGTTCGAGGCGCCGCCGGAGCCGTCGCTGCCGCCGATGGAGGGGCATCACCTCGATCCGCTCACCGGCCAGGACGACTTCAACGTCAGCCAGGACTTCATCACCGCAGGTTATCTGCCGCAGCCGCCCCAGGGCGCCGAGGCGCCAGCCGGCGCCCGTGACCCCGGCGATCCCGCCACCTGGGGCCGCGTCGGCCGCAACGACCCCTGCCCCTGCGGCTCCGGCAAGAAGTACAAGCACTGCCACGGCCAGCTTTCCTGAAGCGACCCAAAGGCGACCTGATACGAGGCGGCCCCGCAAACGGGCCGCCTTTTCCATGAGCGCGCGCGGCGGGCTGATCCGGCTCCAGCGCGACGCCTGAAAAATCATGAACAACAGGGAGACAGGAATGGTCACGTTTCATGTGGGCGCGCGCACGCAAAGCTGGCTGACGCTGGACGCCGACGCCATCCGCGCGGGCGCCACGCTCGTGGGCGATTTCAATCCCCTGCACCATGACGAGGCTTACGCCGCCCGCACCCGCTTCGGCGGCCTGTTCGCCAGCGGCGCCCACACCTCCGCCCTGCTCGCCGGCGCGGTGAGCCAGGGCTGGCCGTCGGCGGAGCCGGATTCGGCGCGCGGCTATGTGGGCGTGGATTACGCGGTGCAGTTCAAGGCGCCCTGCCCGGCCAATCACCGGCTGCGTCTGGAATGGGAGGTGACGGCGATCGAGCCGAAAAGCCGGGGCCATCTGGTGCGGCTCGACGGCCAGATCGTCGATGAGGACACCGGCGTGGTGGTGCTGACCGGCCGCATGGCCATGCTCAGCTACGGCGACTGAGCCTGACCTGCCGGTCGGCGGAATGGCCGGCCAGAGCCTCCTGGGGGCGCTGCTTCGCCGCCGCTCCCGGCCGTCTTTCTTGCTTCGTTGTCTTTCCTGCATCCCGGCAAGCCCTGCTCACCAGGATCTGGCCAGGCCCGCCAGTGGATGGAAACCCCGAAAGGAAATACCTCACGCGGGTCTGGGCCTGGCAAAGCGCGCATTGATCCGCCGCTGCGGAAGCGCCAGCGGACGGCGCCCGTCAGAAGTTGTTCTTCCACTCGCGCAGGGCGGCGAACACGGCGACCGGGTCCGAGCCGTCCAGATCAACCGCGGCGGCCAGCGCCGGCTGGTCGGCGCGCAGGAAGGGGTTGGTGGCCTTTTCGTCACGCAACAGCGACGGCACGGTCAGCTGGCCATCGGCGCGCTGGCCTTCCACCACGGCGGCGCGCAGTTTCAGCGCCGCGTTGTCCGGGTCGGCGGCAAGGGCGAAACGGGCGTTCGACAGCGTGTATTCATGGCCGCAGAACACCTGGGTGTCGTCGGGCAACGCCGCCAGCTTCTGCAGCGAGCGCCACATGTCCTCCGGCGTGCCTTCCAGCAGGCGGCCGCAGCCGAGGGCAAACAGGGTGTCGCCGGCGAACAGGGCGCGCGCGCCTGCGAAATAATAGGATATATGCCCAGCCGTGTGCCCCGGCGTGAACAGCACCGTTCCCGACAGGGAGCCAACCATCACCGTGTCGCCCTGGTTCACGAACAGATCAGCCTCCGGCACGAATTCAGCCTCGCGCACCGGGGCGACAACACGGGCGCCGAAGCGCTCCTTCAGCTCGGCGACGCCGGCGACATGATCCGGGTGCTTGTGGGTGACGAGGATGTCGGTGAGCTTCCAGCCCGTCTGCTCCAGCGCCGCGAGGATCGGCTCCGCCTCCGGCGCATCAATGGAAGCGCAGGCGCCCGTCTCCTTGTCGCGCATCAGAACGCCGATATTATCGGACAGACAGGGAAAAACGTGGAATTCGGCTGGCATGCAGATCTCTCGCTTGTCAGTTGCGCCCTGCAACAGCAGGCAAACTTCCGGTATGGTTTGCCCTGCAACAGCAGGCAAACGCCCGGTATGGTTAACAGGTGACCGCGAAGGGGCGCGCCGTCAACGCCTGTGGCCTCATAATGGCGCGATATCACCACATGGGGATGTATGATCCGCCCCCACGCCGGTGTGAACGGAGGCGACATGCCGATAGACGTGGTTGACCTGCGGGCCTTCTACGCCACCGCGACCGGTCGCGCCGCCAGCCAGATCATTGGCCGCGCGGCGGCTTCGTTGTGGCCGTCAGCGCGCGGCCTGCGCGTGCTCGGCCTTGGCTACGCCACCCCGTATCTGCCGCTGGTGAGCGACGGCGCGGAGCGGGTCGCCGCCTTCATGCCGGCGGCCCAGGGCGTGGTGAACTGGCCTGCCTCGGGGCTCAGCGCCTCCGCGCTGGTGGACGCCGCCATGCTGCCGCTGCCGGACGCCGCCTATGACCGGGTGCTGCTGGTCCACGCGCTGGAGCACGCCGATTCGCCAACCGAGGTGTTGTCGGAGGTCTGGCGGGCGCTTAGTCCCGGCGGCCGGCTGATGCTGGTGGCGCCGAACCGGCGCGGCGCCTGGGCGCGCAGCGACAGCACGCCCTTCGGCCATGGCCAGCCCTGGAGCCGGCCCCAGCTGCGCCATCTGCTGCGCCAGGCGCTGTTCTCGCCCGAGCACTGGCTGGACACGCTGTACATGCCGCCGTTCCGCGACCGCCTGATGCTGCGTTCGGCCGCCGGCTGGGAAAAGGTCTGCGGCGGCCTTGGCCTGCCCTTCGCCGGCGTGCATGTGGTGGAGGCCAGCAAGCAGCTGCACCGGCCAATCCAGGTGACCCGCCAGCGAAGGGTGGTGCGTTTCCAGCCGGTGCTGGCCCCGGGGGCCGGCGGCGCGCTGTCCCACGATGGTCCGCCGCATCCCCGCTGATCCGGCGCGGACGCACGTCCGGTCCGCATGGGCGCCCGTTACGGCGCCGTGGCCGCCGGCAGCGCGAAAGCCCGGCCGCCAGCATCGGCGGCGATCACCGTCAGGCGCGCCCCGGCCGGGCAGACGCTGGCCTGCGTCGCCAGGGTGAAGCCAAAACGCGTTTTCGCCAGCGACCGGGCGTCCGCGCCGGTTTCCGCCGCCAGTTGCGCCGCCTCCGCCCGGCGCAGGCGCGTGCGCTCCGCCCAGCCGATCTGGCGGCCATCGCAATAGACAGCGATCCAGGCGCGGACATCGGGCCTGGCCAGATCAATGGCCCAGCCCTGCACCGCGATTTTGTCGTCCGGCAGGCGCTGCGTCTGGTCGATGGCCCCGCGCGGCGTCGTGAAGCCCCTGTCCGCCGCGGCGAGTCGGGCATTGAGCGCCTTCGGGGTGGCCGCGTCGTCCAGCGCGCCATTGCTGGCGATCAGCCCCAACGCCGCGGCGGCCTTGCCCGACTGCCGCTGGTCGATGAGATGGGTCGCCGCGCCCCAGGTGGCGATGGCGGCGAAGAACCCGGCGTAGACCCAGGCCAGGCGCAGCGCCCGCGTTTCGCCCAAAGCGTCGATGCGACGCTTCAGGCGCTGGTACATGCGCAGGTCGATGGCGCCGAAAAGCTGGCCGACGAGAACCGCCGCGATAAAGGCGACGCACCAGGCCGCCGGGAGCGGAACTGCCGCCGGCAACCAGCGGAACACGGCGACCAGCACCGGCACATGCACCAGATAAATGGCGTAGCTGGCGTCGCCGAGGCTGATGCCGATGCGGCCGGCGAGCCCACCGCCCGAAGGCTGCGCGCCCAGGGCGGCGGCGATCATCAGCGCGCTCACCGCGCCGGCGATGGTCCGGTCCGCCGGTATCACCCCGCCGATGTCCAGCAGCAGCACGCCCAGCCCCGCCAGCATCCAGGCCGGATGCACGCGCAGGCGCCTGGTCACCGCCGGAACCAGCAGGCCACAGGCAAAGCCGATATTGGCCGATGACGCCGGCAACTGGTAGATCACCGGCATTTCCAGGGACGCCGGCTCGCCGAACGCCAGCCGCCAACCGATGACCAGCGCGATCCAGCCGATGGCGACGCCCGGAATCGCCCGGACCTGGCCGGCCGCGATCAGCAGAAAAATGAAGACATAGAAGGTCAGCTCGTAGAGCAGCGTCCACTCGACGCCCAGGGTGTAGCCGGCGGGCCCGACGGGAACCAGCGTGCTGGGCAGAAAGCGCGGCGTGAACACATGGCCGACGATCACCGGCGACAGCGCGAAAAATACGGCGATGGCGACGAAATACACCGGATAGATGCGCGCCACCCGGTGCAGCAGAAAGCGGCCCGGCGGGGTCACCGGCGCCAGCCGCGCCATCAGATAGCCCGACAGGGCGAAAAACAGCGCCACGCCCCACATGCCCAGGGTGCTTTCCCAGAGGTGGATGGGGCCAGCCGGCTTGCGAAAATAGGCGAGATAGTGGGATGCGTGGTAACCAACAACCATCAGCGCCGCGATGGCGCGCAGATATTGCAGCGCCGCGATGCGGCCGGCGGATGGCCGGATCGGGCCGGCGTAGCCGGAAAGCCCGGCGACGCCAGAACCTGCGACGGCTTCAGGCGCTGGCACAGGCCACGCCGACGATGCGAGCGCAGGGGCGATATCCGGTTTGTTCATTCCGAGGACTTCTGGGGCCTGTGTGCTGGCGCGAACGACGCGCGGGTCCACGCTCTATTCGCATGCGAATAATTTCTGGTTCGCAAACGTTTAGCCGCAGCGATCGCCCTCGGGAACAGAATTTCGCCCAAATTGGCGCATTTCCATGCGCGGGCGCGGTCCTGCCCCGGCGCCCAGTCCGCACATTCCCATGGGACGGGACCCGCAGTTCGTGCTATGTCGCCCCGTCCGCGCCCGTATTCCGGCCCTGGGGCCAGAGGGCGGGCCGCCTGCCCTCGCGCCGGCTGCGGGCCGGAGATTTTTCCACGCGCTCCGCGCGGCCTCACGCCGGCGCGGAAGCCAGATGAATGGATGCGGCTGTCTCAACCATGCGAAGCTATCTCGATTTTGAAAAACCCGTCGCCGAGATCGAGGCCAAGATCGATGAGCTCCGCGTCGTGGCCGATGGCGACGTAAACGTTGCGCTGGACGAGGAAATCAGCCGCCTGCAGGCGCGCGCCAGCAAGACGCTGTCTGATCTCTACGCGGCCCTGACGCCGTGGCAGAAGACCATGGTGGCGCGCCATCCCAACCGCCCGCATTTCCGCGATTATTGCGACGCCCTGATCACCGACATGACGCCGCTGGCCGGCGATCGCGCCTTTGGCGAGGACGAGGCGATCATCACCGGCTTCGGCCGGTTTCGCGGCGAGCCAGTCTGCATTCTCGGCCAGGAGAAAGGCTGGAACACCGAAACGCGCCTGCGCCACAACTTCGGCATGGCCCGCCCCGAGGGCTACCGCAAGGCCGTGCGCCTGATGGAAATGGCCGATCGCTTCGGCCTTCCGGTTATCTCGTTCGTCGATACGGCCGGCGCCTATCCCGGCATCGGCGCGGAAGAGCGCGGCCAGGCCGAGGCGATCGCCCGCTCCACCGAGGAGGCGCTGGGCCTTGGCGTCGCCAATGTGGCGCTGGTGGTGGGTGAAGGCGGCTCGGGCGGCGCGGTGGCGATCGCCGCCGCCAACCGCGTGCTGATGATGGAGCACGCCATCTACACCGTCGCCTCGCCGGAAGCCTCCGCCTCGATCCTGTGGCGCAACGCCGCCCGGGCCCAGGACGCGGCCACCAACATGAAGATCACCGCCCAGGACCTGCTGAAGTTCGGCATCATCGACGGCATCGTGCCGGAGCCGACCGGCGGCGCCCATCGCGATCCCGCCGCGGCGATCCGCTCGGCTGGCGCCGCCGTCGCGGCCGCCCTGCAGGAATTCGCCGGCATGACGCCGCAAGCCATCCGCAAGGCGCGCGAAGACAAATTCCTGGCGATTGGCCGCAAATAAAATTCGCCGGCAGGCTCACCGGCAGGCCGTCGCCTGCTGGCGGCGGCGCGCCGGCCTCGCGGAAAAAGTCATTGCCCACAGGCGCCTGATGGTGTCTCATCCTGCCGGCGCGGGCGCGCAGGCCTGTTCCCGCCGCTGGGCCGCCTGTGGCGCCTGGCGCGCCCCGGCAGCCCGCAACGGCGCCGCGCGTAAGGTCCTGGTAAGGTCCTGGCGGTACAAGGTTGAATGGGGTCATGGACCGGAAAGGCCCATGGCGTGGGCATGGGTGACGACGGCGGCAGTGATGTCCAATCATGCGGCGCCTCCGCAGGCTGATTGGACATCGCTTGAGAGTGGATCTGGGAAGATGTTGAAGCTTGTCATCCGCACCACCCTGTTCGCAGCCGCGGCGCTGGCGCTGGCGGCCTGCCAGGACGGCGGCCCGGGCAGCGCCCGGGCCCGGGCTCCCATTCCCCCCAAAACCGTCGCGCTGATGCAGGAAAAGGGCATGAGCCCGGCTGCGCCAATTCTCATTCGCTCCTACAAGAAAGAAGCGGAGCTGGAGATCTGGAAACGCGACGGCAAAGGCGAATACGCGCTGCTGAAGACCTATCCGATCTGCCGCTGGTCCGGCCAGCTCGGGCCGAAGATCCGCGAGGGCGACCGTCAGGCGCCGGAAGGGTTCTACACCATCACCCCGACGCAGATGAATCCGAACTCCAGTTTCTATCTGTCGTTCGACACCGGCTTCCCCAACGCCTACGACCGGGCGTACGGCCGCACCGGCCGCTATCTGATGGTGCACGGCGCCTGTTCGTCAGCGGGCTGCTTCTCGATGACTGACGCGCAGATCGCCGAGATCTACGCCATTGGCCGTGAGGCCTTCGCCGGCGGCCAGCGCGCCTTCCAGTTCCAGTCCTATCCGTTCCGGATGACGCCGCAGAACCTGGCCCGCTACCGCAACGATCCAAATATCGAGTTCTGGCGCAATCTGAAGGAAGGCTCGGACTATTTCGAGGTGACGAAACAGATCCCGGTCGTTGGCGTCTGCAACAAGCGCTACGTCTTCGGCTCCCGGTCGGCGAGCTGCGGCGCGACGGAACAGCCAGCCATCGCCCAGGCTCTGGCCCAGAAGCGGGCAAGCGACGACCAGAAGGTCGCCGAGCTGGTCGCCACGGGCGCCAAGGCCGTGCGGCTGGTCTATCAGGATGGCGGCCAGCACCCCTCGTTCCGTGGCGAGGGCGGCTCGGTGCTGTCCTTCTCCCGCCCCACCCGCTTCTCTGGCGACATCAGCCGCCCGGAGGCCCTGGCCAGCGCCCCGCAGGAAATCGAAATGCCGGATAGCGCGCCGGCGCGCGCCGCCGTGGCGATGACCCCGCGTCCCGCCACGACCCCGGCCAACGCCGATCCGGTCGCCACCGGCTCGGTGACCGCCGCTTCGGCGGATGCGTCCGCCCAGCCGCTGAACGCCGCCGCGGAAGCGCCCTCGACCAGCGGCTTCAGCAAGGCCCTGTCGCTCGGCGGCATCTTGTCAGGCGGCAAGCCAGCGCAGGCTGACCCTGTGAAGGCGGCGGAAGGCCCCGCGCCTTCAGGCGGCTAACGCCCTTCCGGTCAGCCGGAACTGGCTGATCGGTCAGAATGTGCTCAAAACAGAAAAGCTGGAGCAGTTTGCGCGCCTGGTTGAACGGAAACGGATCCAGGCGCGGCCACGCCCATTTGAACAGCGCCGCCGCGCCCATATGAACAGACGCCACGGAAATAACCGGCACACGGGCTTTGGTCATGCACAGGTCGCCATCCGTAGCAGGGGCTGATCAGATTGCGACGCCTGCCGGGCGCAGGCGTCCGCCATGCCTGGGGCCGGACAACAACGGAAGCCGGCCGCCCGCTTCCGGCGCCGCGCGCCTGGCGGTCTGGAAATTGCCGCCCCCTGCCCTCACATGTCCAGGCATGCCTGTCATTGACCCGCATGTTGATCCGGGCCGCCGCAACGGTTCAGACCCGCATGATCCTGCCCCATGGCCGGCGGCGATGCGCCTGCTGGCCCGCTCGGCGCTTGTCCGTTCAGTTCTTGCCGGTTCAGTTCTTGCCGGCCCAGTTTTTGCCGGCCCAGTTTTTGCCGGCCCAGTTTTTGCCACCGCCCTGATGGCGACGCCAGCCATGGCCGCCCAGCAGGCGGCGGATGGCGACCCGGCGATCCAGGGCCCGCCGCTTCCCTCCCCGCCGCTTCCCTCCGCGGAACAGAAATCTGACGGGGCTGCTCCGGCCGCCGACGCCCCCCGCAAGAAGCCCCGGCCCGGGCGCGAGGCGCTGCGGCTCAAGGTCATGGACGCCGCCCGCGCCGCCGGCATGCCGCCGGAACTGGCGGACGCCGTTGCGACGGTTGAGAGCAATTACAACGTCAGCGCCATTGGCGGGGTCGGCGAGATCGGCCTGATGCAGGTGCTGCCGTCCACCGCCCGCATGCTGGGCTTTGATGGAAGCCTGGCCGAGCTGGCGGTTCCCGAAACCAACATCCGCTATGGCGTATCCTATCTTTCGCGCGCCTGGCGCATCTCGGGCGGCGATATCTGCACCACCGTCATGAAATACCGGGCCGGCCACGGCGAGAGCCGGTTCTCCTACCGCTCCGTCGACTATTGCGTCCGCGTCCGCGCCCATCTGGCGGCCCTTGGCTACAAGGTCACCGGCGAGGTGCCAAAAGCCACCTTTGGCGATCCCGCCGGCGTGCGCGTCGCCAGCAAGGGCGTTCGCGTCGCCGGCGGCCGGCGCAGCCGCTACAACTGGCGCGCCGCCGACGCGCGAATGAAATCGATCGCCAGCAAGGTGTCGTTCAACACGCTGATCATTGCGCGGTAACGCCAGAGCGTTTCCCGAAAGACGTCGCCTCCGGCCAGCCGCCTGCCGGAATGAACATGGCGCGCCGCCCGGCGCATTTTGAGGCGGGCAGGCCCGCCGCATTCCTGCAGCGACATGCGGCCCCCAGGCCTTTGAGCGTCGCTCACGCTCCATCCCGCCAGTTACGCGATCACCGGCGCGCCGTCCCGCCATGGCCTGCCCGCGATCGCCGACGCCGCCCCGAGCCAGCCGCCAGGCCCCCGCGCGCCAGGCTCCAGCACGCCAGGCTCCGGCACTTCGGGCTCCAGCACTTCGGGACGGTGTTTTTCAGATAATCCCCGCACAGGTCCCCCGCGCGCCGCCCTTCCGTGTCATCCCGGCCACGTTCGTTCGCATTTCATCGGCTCTGATTCAAAAATGACCGCGATCAGGCGCCATTTGCACAGTCGTAAGGCAGTCTGCATCAAGCTTGACGTTGCGCCAGAACCTGTTCGCCCCCGAAGCTGGCCATGAAGTTTTCGGGCACGCATTCAGGGGGATGCCACATCATGCGTCAGGTTTTCGTTCTTTCAGCTGCAGCGGCTCTCACCGTGGCCATGGCTGCGGCTCCGGCGCTGGCGGCTGATGTCCCCGCTCCGGCCGAGCCGGCCGCGCCCGCCGCCCCCACCCAGTTCGACATCGCCTTTGGCGTCAAGTACACGTCCAATTACGGTTTCCGCGGCATTTCCCAGTCCAACGGTTTTGGCGTCGCGCAGGGCTATGCGGAAGCGCAATTCTTCGACAATTTCTTTTACGTCAACGGCTTCGTCTCCAAGGTCGACCTGCCGACCCGGGCGACGGCCGAGACTGACGTTGGCGTTGGCATTCGTCCCAAGCTTGGCCCGCTGACCTTCGACCTTGGCTTCATCCAGTACGGCTACCCGGGCGAACGCCGCTTCATGGACCCGTACAATCCGGTCGAATACGTGACGCCGGCCGGGGCGTTTTACGGCCCCGCCATCCTGTCGCCAAGGAACTCCGAGTTCGGGGAAGTGCACGCGTCCGTCAGCGCCGCGTTCAATGGCCTGACAGTTGGCGCCGGCGTCTATCACTCCTGGGACTTCCTCGGTCTTGGCGCGCCGGCCACCTATTACAACGGCACGGTGAAGTATACGCTGCCGGCCGAATTTCTTAACGGCATGAAGGGCAACTTCTATGCCTCCGGCGAGCTGGGCTACTTCCAGCTTGGCACGACAGCCGCGCGCCTCGGCGCCGTCAAGCTGAAGAGCTACACGACCTGGAACATTGGCGCCGGCTACACATACGAAAACCTCACCGTCGACCTGCGCTACGTCGACACCGACCTCAGCAAGAAGGACTGCTTCCTGAACAGCGGCGACCCCGCCGGCTTCCTGAACGGCGGCAAGTCCAACTGGTGCAGCGCGGCCTTCGTAGCCACCGTTTCGCTGGACTTCACCCTGTCAGGCCTGCAACAGGCCCTCGCCCGGTAATAACCAGGGCGGCCACGACGCCCGGCCGTCAGGCGGCGGGAGCGCGACAGCCCGCCGACAAAAAAGGCGGCCTCCCCCGGAGGCCGCCCCAGCAATCCCGACTGGCGGAACGGCTCAGCCGTTGCCGATGTACTGGCCGCCATTGACCGTGTGCACCGCGCCGGTGAAGAAGGCGGCCTTGTCGGAAGCGAGGAACGCCACCAGATCGCCCACCTCTTCCGCCTTGCCGAGGCGGCCGGTCGGGATGGTGGCGATGATCTTCTTCAGCGCCTCCTCCGGCACCGCCGCCACCATGTCGGTGTCGATGTAACCCGGGCAGATGCAGTTCACTGTGATGCCCTTGGCGGCGTTTTCCTGCGCCAGCGCCTTGGTGAAACCGATAACGCCGGCTTTCGCCGCCGAATAGTTGGCCTGGCCCATCTGGCCTTTCTGGCCGTTGATCGACGAGATATTGATGATGCGGCCGAAGCCGCGCTCGCGCATGCCCTCGATCAGCGGCCGGGTCATGGTGAACATCGAATCCAGGTTGGTGCGCATCACCTCGCGCCACTGGTCGAACGTCATGCGATGAAACATGCCGTCGCGGGTAATCCCGGCGTTGTTGACGAGAATGTCGACCGGACCGAGATCGGCCGCCACGCGCGCCAGCCCCTGGGCGCAGGCCTCCGCGTCGCCCACGTCCCATTTGTAGATGCTGACGCCGGTTTCGGCGCGGAATGCTTCCGCCGCCGCGTCGTTTCCTGCGTATACGGCGGCGACCTTGTAGCCTTCCGCTGCAAGGGCCTTCGATATGGCGGCGCCAATACCGCGCGTACCGCCAGTAACAACAGCAACCCGGGACATCAATTTTCTCCAGACCGGCCGGCGTCAGCCCGACGCTGGCCAGGGCGCCCACGCCATGACGGACGCGGTGACGCTGTTTCAAACATCGTGAGCGGGGTCGGCGCTCCCCGGAAGTCGCCATGCCGTTGCGCCCCGGAGGTCGCCGCCCCAGGCCCGTGATACGATGGCCGGCCCGGAGGGAGTACTGTCAGAAAGTCGAAGACTGCCGGGGAATACGTCTTAGGAAGAAAGTATTATTACGTCGCGCTCCTTCCCCCATGATGGCCACGCCGCGAACAATCCGCCCGAAAAACCCTCCAGGGGCCGGTGTTCTTCAATCTCTTCGTGACAGCGCCGCCAGGTCATGCCTTCGCCGCGCCTGACGCAAGCCGGCCGACCTGACGCTGGCCCTTTCTCGCCCTTTCTCGCTCTTTCTCGCTCTTTCTGACGAAAGACGTAGGCCGTCGTCCGGACATACGGTGGAAGGCGCGGCGCCAGTCGCCCTTTTAGGTACGTGAAACTCAGCTCATTTGCCGAATTTGTGATTTTACCCGACCCGCTACACTTCAAAACAAGCCTGTTCCGGCAAGAAAAGTAGTATTTCCGGCGTCATTCAGGCGATTCACTGGAGCGGGGCCGGCTCATCCGGGGCGCATATGCGATCCGGCGTGAGCGGCGCATCCCGTCTCTGTCCAGTCGTTGGAGAGCGATTGACCCTG